>Ga0310342_100002330_pt1 | contig 12181 bp, 10 predicted proteins | sample S15DNA20500_MG_FD_206155 | JGI IMG/M metagenome (GOLD analysis project Ga0310342, IMG submission 206155) | Marine microbial communities from station ALOHA, North Pacific Subtropical Gyre - S1503-DNA-20-500_MG | ecosystem: Environmental > Aquatic > Marine > Oceanic | place: Pacific Ocean: North... | reverse complement strand
GCACGAACCTATGGAGCGATCGCCGGTGAACTGAAGTCTGGTACTGCGAAAGCCGTCGTCTCGGTCAAGCAGGCGCCTGCGCCGATGGCGCGGTTGTGGACGCGCGGTGTCGAAGCGCTGCAACGCTGCGGCGACGACGTCGAGGAAGCCATGCAGGAGGCGATCATCGCCGAGTTGCCGGGGCTCGAGAAGCATTTGAGCAGTCTGGCGGTTTTTGCGGCGATCGCGCCGTTGCTCGGGTTGCTCGGCACTGTTGGCGGCATGATCAAGACGTTCGAGGTGATCACCCAATACGGCACTGGTAATGCACGACTTCTGGCCGACGGCATTTCCGAAGCACTGGTGACGACTCAGGTTGGCCTGGCGATCGCCATACCGCTGCTGCTGCTGCATGCCGTCCTGTCGCGACAGGCCAAGAAGATCGTCGCGAATATGGAGCAATTGGCGTTGACCGTTCTGTCGGCGCTCGTCGGCAAGGTGTAGGGACGATGGTGGATATTCTGAACATTATGGACCAGGGTGGCTCGGTGATGTGGCTGTTGGTGGTGAGTTGTGTCGTCATATCGACGGCATTGGTTTACCGGTTTCTGTGCCTGCGCGAGCATCGGTTCACGACCGGCACGGCTCTGGAGCGTGCCGGCGCTGCGATGTGTCAGGGGGTGTCGGCTGGAAGTGACGGTCTTCGCGGGCTGCAGGCGCTGATCCTCCAACGCGTTGCTGCCAGCCCACCGGCGTCGCGTGCCGGAGATCTGCAACTGGCGATTGCCGAGTCGCAACGGCAACTGGCGCCGCCGCGCGATTTCATATGCGCCCTCATCCACAGCGCACCGTTGCTTGGGTTGCTCGGCACGGTGGGTGGTATGATCGAGATTTTCATGGTCATTGCCCAGGCCGGGACATCGGAGCCTGGCATGCTCGCCGGCGGTATTGGCAAAGCACTGTTGACGACACAGGCCGGGCTGCTGATTGTCGTGATCGGAATCTACGGGGAAATGCGCTTGAGCCGGCGTGAGCAGGAACTGCTGGACAAGCTGGAGGAAACACGGTTCGTGTTGAACCGCTGCATCAGGGAAGCCCATGGCACTACGTCATAGCCGCATTACCATCGACACAGAGGCTAAGGGGATCAACGTTGCGCCGTTGATCGACATGGTGTTTATCCTGTTGATTTTTTTCCTGGTCACGACGAGCTTCGTAGCGGAGACCGGTGTCACCGTGGATCGTGCTGCTGCGGTGACGGCGATCAGCCTGGAACGCGAGAACATTCTGATCTCGATTGACGCTCACGGAAATCTGTACATGGAAGGCAAGGCCCTGCGGCTGCCGTCACTCGGAGCGATGGTGCGGCAGCAGGTGAGTGCCACCGGGCGGCCGGTGGTGATTATCGCGGACGCCGCCTCGCGCCACGACACCCTGATGTCGGTCATCGACGAGTGCAGGAAGGCGGGGGCGCCGGCTATCAGTCTGGCGGCAGAACGGGCGCAGCAATGATGAAATATTCGGTTGCTTTTGCGCGGTATTCAGCGGTATAAGATCGTCTCGGTCCAGCAAAAGGTGACCGGCATTGTATCGTCGCGCCGGCGGTCAAGGATGACCCCACCTGCAAACAACATCAATATGGAAGCGTGTCCCTCACGCATCCGCAATTGCAATCTGGAAGCTGTTGCCGTCGGCGACGGCGCAGGCGGCGGTGATCGGGCGTTCGAGCTCGGCGAAGACGCCCTGGCCGATGATGTATTGGCAGGCCTCGTCGGCGTTGGCGACGTCGAAGGCGGTGTCGCCGTACTGTCCCGGGACGGTGTGTTCGTAGGTCGCGACGTAGTGCGCTGTGCCCGGCGCCAGATCGATCGTCGTCACCAGCAGCGACTGGTCCGTGACAATCCCGAGACAGGCTGTTGCCTCATTGTCGATGACGGCGGCGATCCGCGGTGTGTTGTAGCTGTCGTGCTCGTAGTCCATCGCCAGCAGTACTGTCGAAAGCGCGTCGCGCGGGCTGAGGCCGGCGGCGATTTTCTCGGCGATGAAATCGGTGTGCGATCCATTGGTCACGATGGCATGGCTGCCAACCAGCTTCACGCAATTGTAGGCGATGTACGGGTTCTTGTAAATATCGTCTTCGTGCCCGGGTTTCGGCAGGATAGCGACGCTGTTCTCGAGGATCCTGGCCTCGCGGTTCGGGAACGAACGGGACGAAACCCGGTACAGCCCGCATGCTGAGCCGTTGGCATTGCGCCCTACAGCAACGATTCGACCAACATACATTCTTCGACTCCTTGTCCTGTTGTTTCGTCAGTAACGACCCAAGTCCCAATGTAGCGGGTTCCCTATAGATTTCACATTTGTCCGCAGTTCGTTGCGGATTACGTCGCAAATTCGACGCTACAAACCGATCGCCACGAAAACAGATGTATTGCAGTGTCGGGGGGGGGGATGGAGGTTCCGCGCGACGCGATCACATACCACGTCGTCGACGAGCGCTCAGACATCGATTTCGTTCAAATGGCTCACGATTCGGTGAAAGCAGGAATCCTTTTCCTTTGTCAGCCGTATTTCCTTGACCTTCTTGACGCCCGTGTTGATATCCATCTTGCAGCGGCAGTAGTCGTTGAACAATGCGAAGTCCTGCAGGCTGGGGATCGACAGTTGCTCGGCAACATTGACGCATAGGCCTTCCTCGGCGAGGATGTCGATGACTTTCGTAGTGCGCGCCATGTCGAGACCGAGATTCATCGTAACTTCATCGACGACATCTGTCAGCGGGTACGATATTGGCGTGCCTGGCTCCGCCTGGGCGTGGGCGCCGGCATAAATCAAAAACAGCTGGTTGACCAGCGGGAAAATTCGGTTTTCCAGCAGCAGCGGGTGCAGGTAACCGGAGTTGATGCGCACACGATCGGCGAGCGAGAAGACGATCTTCTCCATCCACGGCGACAACTTACGCAGCTCGTCCAGCATTAGTTCGTAGGTGATGATCAGCGCTTCTGTGTCTTCGGTCGCTGTAACCGTCGCTGTGCGCGCACCCTGGCCGATCCCGGCCATTTCGCCGACGATCTCGCCCGCACCGATCTCGGCAATTGTCATGTTTCGGCCGTTGACGTTGCGATGAATCTTGGCCTTGCCGCTGATAATGACGAACGTCTCTTTCGATTCGTCGCCGGCCTTGATGATTTCCTGATCGGCTTGGAACTGCCGAATACCGGCGGAACGCCTGCCGGCGAGGAACGCTTCAACGTCGTCGATCAGGTCCTGGCAGCTTGCGTAGCGCTTGTCCTTGGCCGGTGCCATAGCATGCAGGATGATACGTTCGACTGCTTTCGGAATCTGGGCGCCCGGATTGCGCTTGGACGGCACCTCGTACTGGCAGCGTTCGGCGCGTTGCAGAACATCCATCATGTTCTCGCCTTCGTACGGCGGCAAATGCGTGAAAATCTGGTACAGCGTTCCGCCGAGCAGGAAGATGTCGGTTTTCTTGTCGATTGCGGATGGTTCGCCGAGCACCTGTTCCGGCGCGATGTACGCCAGGCTGCCCTTGATGACACCGTCCTCGGTGTGGCTCGGGTTGTGCTCGATGATCTGCGAGCTGTCTTGTGCCTCTTCGAATGCCGTGTTGTCTTCTGCATCGACGTATTTGGCCAGGCCCCAGTCCATCAGAAGCACTTCGCCAAACTTGCCGACCATGATGTTTTCCGGCTTGATGTCCCGGTGGATGACGCCGTGCGAATGGGCGTACGCCACGGCATTGCAAACCTTCAGAAAAATGTCCAGCAGGCGGTGGCGGGTGTAGTGCCGCACATAATCTGGATCTTCGCGGGCAACCATCCTGATGACGTTCGTGAGCGGCTCGCCGTCAATCAGTTTCATCGTGTAGTACGGCAGAGAACTGCCTTCGATCACGCCGATCTCATGAATCGGGACGATGTTGGGATGCTCGAGCTGCGCCGTGATCCGGGATTCCTCGATGAATGAGCTGACTTTGGGCTCTTGGTGCAGGATTTGTGGCGGCAGAACCTTCATCGCCGTTGTGCGGCGCAGATCCTGGTCGTAGACGGTATAGATCACACCCATGCCGCCACGGGCCAACTGGTCGCGCACGATGTAACGCCCGTGCTGCCGTTCACGATTGAGCAGGCGCTGCGTGATCTGGAGCATTTTTTCGCTGGAATCGGGCATCGATTCCAGGATCTGATCCGCCAGCTTGACGTCGTTGCTGCTGAGTTCGAGCCGTTCGCTTTTCATACACCTGAAGTCCTTCGAGGGCTTACAAAACTGTGGGAAGGATCGGGATGTTTTGCCAGCAATATACGTTAGAATAAGATGAATGCATACAACCCTGCCAGGGGGAGTGGAACAATGTTGGAGAAGCCCAAATCAGTGAGAGGGATCGGCGTAGCGGCAATCGCTTTTACCCCTGGCTTCGACAGTGGCCGGGCTGATTCTTGCGCCTTGGTCAAGACCCCGATTACTACCGGCGAAGGGGCCGCTTTCTGAGATGCCCGAATCTTCCGACAGACCAGCATCCGCCGTCGGCCGCCCGGTCAATGACTGGGTCGCCGAGTTGGTGCAGATCATGGCTTGCCTGCGTGGCGCCGACGGCTGCCCCTGGGATCTCGAGCAGGACCACACGACGCTCAAGCGTTACCTCATCGAGGAAGCCTACGAGCTAGTCGATGCCATCGACGACGGCGACGATGAGCATCTGGCTGACGAACTGGGTGACGTCCTGCTGCAGATTGTCTTCCACTGCCAGATAGCGCGCGAGACCGATCGTTTTGACCTGCAGACCGTGGCGCGGACGATCTGCCAGAAACTCATTCGGCGGCACCCGCATGTCTTCGGTGACACTATCGTTGATGACGCTGACGATGTTGTGCGGCAATGGGAGGAGATCAAGGCCGGCGAGGGCTCTGGCAAGAAAAGAGCTTCTCGGCTCGACGGTGTGCCGCGTCATTTGCCGGCGCTGTTGCAGGCCGAGAAGATGCAGAAAAAGGCGGCCAAGGTTGGTTTTGACTGGCCCGATGTTGCCCCGGTGATCGACAAGCTGGAGGAGGAAGTGGCGGAACTCAACGCGGCCATCGCCGGGCGGAATCCGGAGGCTATCGCCGCGGAGGCGGGTGACCTGTTGTTCACCATCGTCAATCTCAGTCGGTTCTGCGATTTCAACGGGGAGGAGGCGTTGCGCCAGACGATCGCCAAGTTCCGCGATCGGTTCACTTTCATCGAAGCTGCTGCGGCTCAGCAGGATCGCGAGCTCGAAGATATGACTCTTGCGGAGCTCGACGCCTTGTGGGACCAAGCGAAAGAAAGGTAGCTGCTGCAACGCCTGTGCAATACCAGGCTGCTGCCGTTCCGCGCAACCTTTCAGCCGCTGGTCGTGATCGTTTTTCCGTACGCCGTGGTTTGCCGTTTTGACGGAGAACGTGCCGCGTTGATGGCGTGTTGCTCCTTGTAATTTGCGCCGGTGCGTTTTACAGTCGGTTCCTCGTTCACCTGATAGCCTGATTTTCCGTTCAACTTTTTGACTCTTTCACCGTCTTCTTATGCAGGCAGTTGTTTTGGTCAGCGGCGGCATGGATTCCGCCACCCTGTTGTACTACGTCGTGCAGACGCTTGGATATGACGAAGTCTATGGGTTGTCGTACGTCTATGGTCAGAAGCACGACCGTGAAGTGGAGATGGCGAAGTGGCAATGTGAGCAGCTTGCGGCGGTCAAGGACTGGCGGTTGATCGACGTCTCGGTGCTCGGAGACCTGACTCTGGGCGCTTCGGCATTGACCGACCGCAGCATCGAGGTGCCGGAGCTCGCGGCATTGGCCGAGGATGAACTGTCGCAACCGCCGACGTACGTGCCAAACCGCAACATGATTCTGCTGTCACTGGCGGCGGCGTACAGCGAAAGCCGCGGCTGTCGCACGGTCTTTTACGGTGCCCAGGCGCAGGACGATTACGGCTACTGGGACTGCACAGTTGATTTCCTCGAGCGTCTCAATCACGTACTGTCGCTGAACCGGCGGCACGCGGTGGAGATTCAGGCGCCATTCATGACTATGCGGAAAGTCGATGAACTGCGAATCGGCCAGGAACTTGGTGTAGATTATGGCCGTACCTGGAGTTGCTATCGTGGCGGCGAAAAGGCTTGCGGCAACTGTCCGGCATGCGTCGAGCGTTTGAAAGCTTTTGCCGAGTTCGGCACGGTCGATCCTGTGGAATACGAATGAGTTTTCAGGAATTGGGACAAAATGTGCGCGCCCGCCAGGGCCATGGCTGAAACCTGGCAACCGACCCATTTTAAGTGGTGTTCAATATGCGGATCGCGGCGCAGGCGGCGCCGAAGCCGTTGTCGATGTTGGTAACCGTGACGCCGCTGGCACAACTGTTGAGCATGGCGAGGAGGGCTGTGATGCCGTCGTAGCTGGTGCCGTAGCCGACACTGGTTGGCACAGCGATAACCGGTGCCCGGACAAGGCCGCCGACGACACTGGGCAGTGCCCCTTCCATGCCGGCAACGGCAATGATCACCTGGCAATCGGCGAGCTCGTCGAGCCGCGCCAGCAACCGATGGAGACCGGCGACCCCGACATCTGAAATGCAACGCGGCTCGAAGCCGAAGAAACGGAGCGTTTCGCTGGCTTCGTCGGCGACTGCGCCGTCGGAGGTGCCGGCCGACAGTACCCCGACCCGGCCGTGGCGCTTTTCCGGCTGGTGATGGAACACCGCGAACAGGCCGGCGGTCGGAACGTGTACAGCCTGCGGAAATTCTGCCGCCAGTGCTGTGGCGGCCGTGTCGTCGAGCCGCGTCACGAGGACGTTGCTGGCGTGCTCGAGAAAATTTCGAATGATCGCGGCGATCTGATCCGCAGATTTGCCGTCACCGTAAATCACTTCCGAAAACCCACAACGAACAGCGCGCTGATGATCGATCTGTGCGAAGCCGAGATCTGCGGTTTCGAGGCTACTCAGCGTTTTGGCGGCTGCGGCCACGTCGAGTTCGCCGGCAGCAAGCCGTTGCAGGATGTCATTGAGTTGTTGCGAATTCATAATCCGAGGAGTTGATGATGAAAAAGTTGTTGATCCCGGGCATTGCCCTGGCGGTTCTTGTCTGTTCTAACTTAGTGGCCCGGGCCGACGAGGCCAAGTCCGATGACTACGAAGGCGACCGCGCCAAGCGCCGCGAACAGCTCAATCCCGTCAAGACCCTGACTCAGATGGCGTCGAAAGGCAATGCCGAAGCGCAGATGCAGCTCGCCACGGTGTATTACATTGGTGACCTTGGTATCGAGAAGGATCTGGTCAAAGCGGTTTACTGGTTCAAGCAAGCCGCCGCACAGGATGTGGCGCTGGCAAGATTCAATCTGGGCCTGTGCTACGAGGGCGGCGATGGTGTTCCGCAGAACGAAGACACCGCCATTGAATATTACATGCAGGCGGCCAAACGTGGTGTGATAGCGGCCCATGTCAATGCGGCGTTGCTCTACCGTAAGCGTGGCGACCATGGCATGGCGACAGAGTTGTTCGGGTTGGCAGCGCAAAAGGGCAACCTCGACAGTATGCGCGAATACGGCCTATGCCTGATCAAGGGTGTCAAGGGCCGCAACGGGGAGGGCGAGGAGTTTTACCTGCAGAACACCGATGAAGGCTTGAAGTATGTTGAGGCGGCCGCCGGTCGCGGCGATGTGGCGTCGCAACTGCTGCTCGCGGATTGCTACGCCGGTCTCTACCCCAACGTCAAATCCGATCCGGCGAAGGTCAAGAATTATCTGTGGCAGGCTGTGCACAATGATTCGGTTGAAGCGATTGCCAAGGTGGGATACTGCTATGAATACGGTGTCGGCGTCACACAGGACTCTGCGACGGCGGTGGTGTGGTATCGAAAGGCTGCCGGGCGCGGGCATCTGCAGGCGATGGTGAACATCGGCCATTGCTATGCCACGGGCAAGGGTGTGGCGATGGACTTGGACGAAGCGCTCAAGTGGTACAAAAAGGCGGCGGCCGAGAACTTCCCGACCGCGATCTACAACCTCGGCGTCTGCTACGCAAACGGCTCGGCTGTGGCGGTGGACGAGAGCGAAGCGTTCAAACATTTCCGGTCAGCGGCCAACATGGGCAGTCGCAAGGCCCAGAAAGCCCTCGCCAAATGTTACGGCGAAGGCATTGGCACTGCAGTCGATCCCTTGCAGGCTCAATACTGGCTCGATGTTGCCAATGGCCTCCGGGAGCTCGGCAACGAGATCACCGAGCTGCCGGAAAAACTCTGAGTTCTGAGCCCGGGCACCCGCAGTCTTCAGCCTCGAAAAATGTATGCAGTGCCAGCCCCTCCCGGCGGCGCATTGCCGCTTGGAAAGTTGAACGGTTCTCCGCGCCCGTTCAACGCCGTGGGCATAGCATTTTACCGTTGCAGCTATATACTTAACGGCTTTGTTTTTTTGATTCTGGAGTGACCATTATGCATCCTTATCGAACCCATACCTGCAACGAAATCAACGAGTCCGAAGTCGGGCAGCGGGCCCGGATATCGGGCTGGATCCACCGTGTGCGCGACCATGGCGGCGTGGTTTTCATTGACTTGCGCGACCACTACGGGATCACGCAGGTTGTAGTCGATCCGGAACGCGATTTCTATGAGGATATCCACCATTGGCGGCTGGAGTCTACGGTTTGTTTCACCGGCGAGATCGTGCGGCGCGATGAGGAGACGGTTAACGCCAGTCTCGCTACCGGGAAGGTCGAACTGATGGCTGACGAGATGAAGATTCTGAATCGCGCCGAGACGCTGCCGTTCCCGGTGGCGGACGAGCCGGACTACCCGGAAGCGACCCGCCTCAGGTACCGGTTCCTCGATCTGCGCCGCGGGCAGCTGCACGAAAACATCGTGTTGCGCTCGAAGATCACCAACAGCATCCGCCAGCGCATGATCGGGCTCGATTTCAACGAGGTGCAGACCCCGATCCTGACTGCCAGTTCACCCGAAGGTGCCCGCGACTTCCTGGTGCCCAGCCGCCTGCATCCACACAAGTTCTACGCGTTGCCGCAGGCGCCGCAGATCTTCAAGCAGCTCCTCATGGTTGCCGGCTTCGACAAATACTTTCAGATTGCTCCGTGCTTCCGCGATGAAGACTCCCGCGCCGACCGCTCGCCCGGCGAGTTCTATCAACTCGACCTGGAAATGTCGTTCTGCACGCAGGACGACGTGTTCGAAGTGGTCGAGGCCGTGATGTCCGGCCTGTTCGACGAATTCGCGGCCGCCGGCACGAAGGTCAGTACGCTGCCGTTCGAGCGCATCCCCTACCGGCAGGCGATGCTGGACTTCGGCTGCGACAAGCCGGACTTGCGCAATCCGCTCCGCATCATCGACGTTACCGAGGTATTTGAGGACACCGAGTTCAAGGCTTTCACCAGCGTCGTCAAGAAGGGCGGGGTGGTACGGGCCATGAAGGTGACGGGGATTGTCGATCAGTCGCGCAAGTTCTTCGATGATATGATCGAGTTTGCGCAGTCGGTTGGTTCGAAAGGTCTGGGGTACATCGGCTGGAAGGACGAAGAGGTCCGCAGCCCGATTGCCAAATTCCTCAACCGCGAGCAGCTCGAAGCGCTGAAGACGGCGGCGGACATCGAAAGTGGCGACGTGCTGTTCTTCATCGCCGATAAGGAGAAGGCAGCCTGCGAGATCGGGGCGGCAGTGCGCAACGAGCTGGGGGCGCGTCTCGAGCTGCTGGAACCTAACGCCTACCGGTTTTGCTGGATCGTCGACTATCCGATGTTCGAGCGCGACGAGGCGACAGGCAAAGTCGAGTTTTCGCACAACCCGTTTTCGATGCCGCAGGGCGAGATGGAAGCGCTGGAGACGAAGGATCCGCTGGAGGTTCTGGCCCACCAATACGACCTGGTGTGCAACGGTATCGAGCTTTCCAGCGGCGCCATCCGGAATCACAAGCCGGAGATCATGTACAAGGCGTTCGAGATTGCCGGCTACGATTCGTCCGTAGTGGACAACAAGTTTCCCGGCCTGATCACTGCCTTCACGCTGGGGGCGCCGCCGCATGGCGGTATTGCGCCTGGGCTGGACCGCATTGTCATGCTGCTGACCAACCAGCCGAACATCCGCGAGATCATCGCGTTCCCGATGAATCAGTCGGCCCAGGACCTGATGATGAACGCACCGAGCGAGATCAACGAGCGGCAGTTGCGCGAGTTGCACATCCAGTTGCGGCCGATGAAGGGTAAGAAGCCGTAGTCCCCCCCCCCCGGGTGCGTGTGTTTTGCGGTGGAACAGCCGGAGCCGACCGTCCTGTGTAAGAGCTGCTGTTCAAGGTGACAAACCTTCTCAACCTTACATTTCCGGACGGATTTGTGGGGAATTTGCGGATTTTCGGGTAAAATTTTATTATTGCATTGTACAAATTCCCTCAACTCGCCTATACTACTCGCTGTTGACCGCGGTTTTCGCATCCGCAGCGATGGCCTGCCAGCCAGGACAGGATTTTTTAGAGAAACACATAACGAGGACCAGAAAAATGGCAAAAGCCACAAAAACGTTTGTCCTTCCGGACGGAAAAGCAGACAAAAATCTTGAAATTGCCCTCGCCCAGATTGAGAAGGAATTTGGCAATGGTGCCATCATGCGGCTCGGCGATGATAAGCGTGTAAACGTCCCGACGATCAGTACCGGCGCCCTGTCCCTTGACGTGGCGCTTGGCATCGGCGGTGTGCCGCGCGGGCGGATCGTCGAGATTTATGGTCCGGAAGCTTCCGGTAAGACTACCATCTGCACGCACATTATCGCCAATGCCCAGAAGGCTGGGGGGTTGTGTGCCTTCATCGACACGGAGCACGCGCTCGATCCGCATTACGCCCGCATCATTGGCGTCGACACGACGGACATTCTGGTGTCGCAGCCGGACTGCGGCGAGGATGCCTTGAATATCGCCGAGACTCTGGTGCGCAGCAATGCGCTCGACGTTCTGGTCATCGACTCTGTCGCTGCCTTGGTGCCGCGCGCCGAGATCGAGGGGCAGATGGGCGATACCTTCGTCGGTTTGCAGGCGCGGTTGATGTCGCAGGCGCTGCGCAAGCTTACCGGTGCTATCGCCAAGAGCAAAACCTGCGTCATCTTCACCAATCAGATCCGCGAGAAGATCGGTGTCATGTTCGGCAGTCCCGAAACTACGCCGGGCGGCAATGCTCTGAAGTTCTATGCCTCTGTGCGCCTGGACATGCGGCGCAAGGAAGCGATCAAGAACTCCCTCGGCGAAGTCATCGGCAACCACGTACGGGTCAAGGTCGTCAAGAACAAGATGGCAGCGCCGTTCCAGATTGCGGAGTTTGACATCATGTATGACGAGGGGATCTCCCGTTCCGGTTCGATCCTGGACGTGGCGCTGGAAAAGAAATTGATCGACAAACGCGGTTCGTGGTTTTCCTTTGGCAGCGAGCAGCTTGGCCAGGGGCGCGAGCAGACGAAGCAGGCGATCAAGGATGACGAGGAACTCGAAGAGCGCCTGATGGCGGCGATCCGCGAGAAAGTCGGCGACAAGTTTGGCGTCATCGACGAGGAACCGCCGGAAGCCGCAACGCTGGAACCTGTCCCGCAGGAAGCTGAAGCCGCAGCTTCGTAACACCAACGACACAACCTTCCCACCAGCCGGAACTGCATTACCACTAATTCTACTTTGTTAAATCAGAGTGGCGGAGAGTTGGAGTCGTGCGGATTGCGTGGGAAATGCGCCAATGCTCTACAGTTCCCCCGGTTCTCCAGTACGCCAATTCTCTAATCTAGCAAAACAAAGTAGAACTAACCTTGGTGGAACAGAAAGCGGCGATCCACAAACTCAGATTTGCCACCGCCACACTGTTGGCATCGGTGGTATTGCTGACTATCTTCGGACTGGTGATGCTGTACTCGACGACGAGTGCGACGTCGCACCAGCATTTTCTGCTCAAACAGTCGGTCTGGATCTTCCTCGGCATGATGTTTGCCGCGGTGATCTGCGTTGTTGATTACCGTCGAATCGGTGCCGCCAGCAAGTGGGTTCTGTTGTTGGTTGCCCTGCCTTTGGTCTATTTGGCCACTGCACATGTGCTGCACCGCTGCGGCCATGACTGGATCACCGAGATGCCGTTCGTGGCGTCGATCAATGGTGCTTTCCGCTGGCTTCGTGTCGGCGACTTCACGCTGCAGCCGTCGGAA
>Ga0310342_100002329_pt1 | contig 12181 bp, 11 predicted proteins | sample S15DNA20500_MG_FD_206155 | JGI IMG/M metagenome (GOLD analysis project Ga0310342, IMG submission 206155) | Marine microbial communities from station ALOHA, North Pacific Subtropical Gyre - S1503-DNA-20-500_MG | ecosystem: Environmental > Aquatic > Marine > Oceanic | place: Pacific Ocean: North... | reverse complement strand
CCACCCCGCTCTCGCGCAGAGCGACGAGCCTTTCTCGCCTCGAATCGATCTCACTCACGACGTCTCTCCAATACCGCTCGCCTTTTGCAGGAGCGTTGCACGGATGAAGGGATCGAGCGCCCCCTCGAGCACGGCATCGACGTTGCCCGTCTCGACGCCCGTACGGTGATCCTTCACGCGCTGCTGCGGGTGAAGAGTGTAGGACCGAATCTGACTGCCGAAGTCGATGGTACGCTGCTCGCCCCGAGCCGCGGCCATCGCTTCCTCGCGCTCGCGCCGGGCCCGCTCGAACAGGCGCGCGCGCAGCACCTTCATCGCCGACGAGCGGTTCTTGTGCTGAGAGCGTTCGTTCTGGCACTGCACCACGATACCCGTCGGGATGTGGGTGAGGCGCACGGCCGAATCGGTCTTGTTGACGTGCTGCCCCCCGGCGCCGCCCGCGCGGTACGTGTCGACGCGCAGGTCCTTCTCGTCGATCTCCACCTCGATGGTGTCGTCGATTTCGGGAACGACGGTGACGCTGGCAAACGCCGTGTGGCGCCGCGCCTGGGAGTCGAAGGGTGAGATGCGCACGAGGCGGTGAACACCCTCTTCGGCCTTCGCGTAGCCATACGCGTAGGGTCCAGCCACGGTAAACGTGACGCTGCGGATACCCGCCTCTTCGCCGGCCTGCGAGTCGAGCACCTCGACCTCGTAGCCGCGCCCGTCCGCCCAACGCGCGAACATGCGCATCAGCATCTCGGCCCAGTCGCACGCGTCGGTGCCGCCGGCGCCGGAGTTGATGGAGAGGATGGCGTTCGCCACGTCGTGCTCGCCGCCGAGGAGCGCGCGCAGCTCCGCGTCGTCGAGCTCGCCAGAGGCAACGTCCAGCTTCGAGGCGGCCTCGGCGCGGGTCTCTTCGTCGTCTGCTTCCGCGGCCAACTCGAGGAGCACCTCGGTGTCGCCGAGTCCGCTCTCGAGCGCGTCGAACACGGCGATCTCGCGGTCGAGCACCGCCTTCTCTCGCAGGATCTTCTCGGCCTGCTCGCGGTCGTTCCAGAGATCGGGGCGCGCCGTCTCGGCCTCGAGGGCCTCGAGGCGGCGTCTCAGTCCATCGGGGTCAAAGACGCCCCCGGAACTCGTCGAAACGTGCGCGCAGGGCGCGCAATCGTTCGGCAAGCTCGCTGGCATCGATCATGTTCGTGGATTCGCTCATGCCTACCTCGTGTGCCTCGGCTTCCGAGGCGACTTTCACGGGGGGAGGGTTCAATTTCGTTCGAGCTTCGTTCGCCTTCGCGCCGGTCGGCTCCGCGACTCACTGCCCGGAGGCCGACTTTCGAGCCGACCTCCGCGCCGGGCGGCCGTTTCGGAGCGCGAGTCCGACGATCGCGATTGCCGCGAGCCAGCACACTCCTGCGAAGACGTCACCGTGTCGGCTGTAGAAGGAACCTCCCGCGGGCGCTGCGCGCAACGGTACGTCCAACACCAGGAGATCGCGCTCGAAGATCTCCGTGCGGGAGTGGACCCTCCCGCGCGCATCGATGAATGCCGTTACCCCCGTATTCGCGGCCCGCGCGGTCCAGACCCGGTTCTCCGCCGAGCGCATGGCAGTCATGGCCAGGAACTGGAATGGCGCCCCCGTCCGCCCGTACCAGGCGTCATTCGTGATGGCCAGGAGCACTTGCGCGCCGTCGTCCACGAAGCGCCGGACGAGGTCCGGGAACAGCAGTTCATAGCAGATCGGGACGCCGGCGCGGAGGCCACGGGAGTCCGCCTCGGGTGGAGTGGGGCCAAAGGGAACGGTCAGCGCCCGCGGCCCTGCGCCGGGCGTAACGTCGCCGCTCGCGATGCCGCTCGCGACCGCGGAAAGGAAACGGCCCAACAGACCCCGGAAGGGCACGTACTCGCCGAACGGCACCAGGTGCGACTTGTCGTAGCGCTCGAGGATCCGCCCATCGCGGTCCACCAGGAACGCACTGTCGAAGAACTCGGACACGCGACCGGTGCCGTCGTAGCGCAGCCCCACGCCGCCGATCACGAGGGTCGTGGCGGTCTCCCGCGCGAGGGCCATCACCAACTTACCGGTTTCCCGGTAGGGCTCGACGCCGCCGGGCACGGCGGACTCCGGCCAGATCACGACCTTCGCCCCCTCGCGCGCCGCGCGGCGCGTGAGGTCCGAGTACGCCGTGAGCGTACGCCCCCTCCACTCGGGGCTCCACTTCACGTCCTGCTCGATGTTGCCCTGAATGACCGCCATGCGAACATGGGGCAGAGCCGACTCGTCGACGCGGGTCAGCGTGGCGAAGCCGAGAGCGTGAGCGAGCAGGACGATCACCGCCGAGCTCCACACGGCGGCGCCCGGGCGGACGCCGCGCCAGAGGTCGAGTCCGGCGCGCGCCAGCGCCGCAGCGCCGAGTGCGCTCACGAACGACAGACCGTAGACCCCGGTGTACGCCACCACACCCATCAACGCGAGGTTCTCGTGCTGCGCATAGCCGAGGGTGGCCCAGGGAAACCCCGTGAACAAGAAACCGCGCATGTGATCCAGCGCGGTCCACAGCACCGCGATGGAGAGCGGGTGGGCCGCGCCGCGCACCTCGAGCCACGCGAACCCCGCGCCGAAAGCCGCGGTGAAGATCGCGATGCACACCGCGAGACACACGGGCGCGAGGAGCCCGACGATGATGGGCGCGTGGCCGTGCGTGACCGTGACGACGTAGATCCAGTGGAGGATCGCCGAGTGCGCGACGAGACCCGCCAGGCCACCGATTCCGAGCGCCCGACGCGGCGCGAGTCCGCGCAGACCGAGGATGAAACAGGCAGGTGCCAGCCACGCGAGGACGACACCGAGATCCACGACCTCGCCCATCACCAGCTGCGGAAACGCAAAGAACGAGGCGCCGACGTACGCAGCGAGCCAGCAGAGCCGCCCTCCCGATGTGGGCACGGCGTCCGAGGGCGGGAGGTCGGTCACGTCTCGAGGATGCGCCACAGTCGGCGTTCCTCGGCCCGCATCACCCGGGCCTCGTCGTCCTCGACGTGGTCGTAGCCCACGAGGTGGAGCGTGCCGTGGATCAGCAGGCGCGCCACCTCGTCGTCCAGCGTGCGCCGTCCCCGCCTCGCCTGACGCACGGCCGTCTCGATGCCGATCACGACGTCTCCGAGGAGCGCCCCGCGAAAATCGGCGCCCTCCCCTTCCAGGAGCGAGAACGCGAGGACGTCGGTGGGTCCTTCCTTGTGTCGGAACCGCTCGTTCAAGTCCGCGATTTCCAGCTCGCGGACGATGCTCAGCGAGAGCTCCGAATCGCCGCGACCGATCTCGTGGAGCAGCCGGTCCGCGCGCCGGCGCAGCAGGCGGCGGTCGGGTCGCGGAAGCCCGCGTGTTCGCGGCGGGCCGGAGATGCTCGTGGTCATTCGCCCGAGCTGGCTTCGCCCGGATCCGCCGGGCGCGGCTCCGGCGACTCTCCCACCCCGTGCTCGGGGCTTCTCCGTGCGTCCGCGAGGCGCGGACGATCTTCTGCACGAGCGGATGGCGCACGACGTCCTGCTCGGTGAAGCGGATGAAGCCGATCCCCTCCACGTCGCGAAGCATGTCGAGCACCTCGACGAGGCCGCTTCTCGTCTCGATGGGCAGGTCAATCTGGGTGATGTCGCCCGTGACGACCGCCTGCGAGTCGAAGCCGAGCCGCGTCAAGAACATCTTCATCTGTTCGCTCGTGGTGTTCTGCGCCTCGTCGAGGATCACGAACGAATCGTTGAGCGTGCGTCCGCGCATGAAGGCGAGCGGCGCGACTTCGATTACACCGCGGTCCATCAGCCTTGCCGCCTTGTCGAACGGCATCATGTCGTTGAGCGCATCGTAGAGCGGGCGCAGATAGGGGTTGACCTTCTCGGCCATCGAGCCGGGCAGGAAGCCGAGCTTTTCGCCGGCCTCGACCGCCGGGCGCGTCAGTACGACCCGCGATACTTCGTGGCGGTTCAGCGCCGCCACGGCCATCGCCATCGCGAGATACGTCTTTCCGGTCCCGGCAGGACCGCTCGCCATGACGATGTCGCACTGGCGCATGAGGTCGATGTAGCGCCTTTGCGAGAGGTTCTTCGCGGCGATCCGCCGCCGCGCACCGACCGCCGAGAGAATGTCCTCGTAGACGTCTCCGAGGTCGACATTGGGCTCGGCGGTGACCATGCGGACGGCCTGGTGGACGTCGCGCGCATGCACCGGATTCCCCGCCTGCAGCACGGCGTAGAGTTCCTCGAGAACTTTTTTCGCGAGGCCGACCTCCACGGACGACCCGACGAGCCGGACCTCGTTGCCGCGCGCGCGCGCGTGAACGCCGAGTTCCTGCTCGAGGATGCGCAGGGTCCTATCGCTGTCGCCATAGAGGGCCGCCGCGGTGTGATTGTCGTCGAAGACCAGGGTCTGACGGGTCGCGGCGTCGTTCGGTGCCAGGGGACGTCCTTTTCATTGAGCGATGCGTTGGGCCACGCCTTGGACGACGGGGCTGGCGGAAGGAGCGCGAGTCGGGTGACCGGTTCGCGCGGCGGTGTCTCTGGCATCGCGTCATCTCATCGGCGTCAACACCACCGCGCCGTCTCGACGCGCGTAATAGTAGGGACGGCTCACAGACGTCGCCAACGCGCCAGGAACCCTCGGCTGAGCTCGCTCGAGGTCCTCCCAATCGGTCGGCCACTCGCCGCTGGTCATTCGGAAGTCCTCGACTGCGTGCTTCGCACGGAGCGTGGCGAAGTGCGCGCGAACTGCGGCGAGCGGTGCGTGCTCGATGAGGAGCCCCGGCCCCCATGACGCCGACTCGGCGCGGGTCCGGGTGGCGCCCTCCTGGGCCGCGAGGCTCGCGGCGATCAGCAACACGATCGGAAGCGCGGCGGCGAGCCAGCCACGCACCTGCTCCGGACTCACCCGTGACGCTCCGCTCGAGCACCGGTTCGACGACCGCTCGATGGACTCGATGAGGCCCCCGCGAAGCAACTCGACGAGGACGTACATCGCGGCGAAAGTCCCGAGGCGGGACAGGTCGATGATCCGCCGCACGCTCAGTCGACCGTCGATCAACAGGCAGACGCGCTCGGCGTCCTCGGTGCGGATCCGAGACGCCTCCGCCGCATCGCGCCAGAGTCGCTCGAAGTCGCCGACGCGACGGACGACGGCTTTTTCGGACGGAATCTCGGACTCCAGCGAGTTCCACTCGTCCACCATCCGCAGTCCGTCCATGAGGATCTGCTCGGCACCGAGCATCGACTCGAACACGTGATCGTGATCGACTCGTTGAGTCTTGAAGTCGAACGATCCCGACGACCACCGCAGCACCTCGAAGAGGCTCTCGCGCGTGAGGAGGGCCACAAGCTCCTTGAGACCCGACTCGCTGACGACGCCGCGCTCGACGGCAACGTTCCCGAAGCCGAGCGCCGCGGATTCGCTCTCCTTGCGCAGGAGGTCGACGCGTTCGCGCGTCGCGTAGCCGCAGCGAACCAGCATGTCGGCGAGGGCGCCAGCGGGTCGCTCGTGGGCCGGCGCCGCGGAGACGACAGCACCTCGGTCGAACAGGATCTGTATGCGCCGACCTCTGGATGTGAACTCGAGGGCGCCGCTCTTCCGCTGTTGACCGATCAGCTGGAAGATCTCGGCGATTCCGAAGTCTTCGATGTTGCCCCGCAGCGCGACGGACATGGTCAGGCGTTCCTCCGGGCGCCGATCGAGAGCGCCACCGCGGTCGCGTAGGTGAGAGCAGCCAGCCCGGCGATCCCGAGAAAGAAGAGCTGCGCCGCCGCGCCGGCGACGAGCGGATCGTGAACTACACCGTCGCGATGGACGACGAAGACGAGGGCCGTTGCGAACGCTAACGCTCCGACGAACCCGCGCAGCGGGCGGTCAACGAGGAAGCCCGCGGCGCCAGGTACCAGCAGCGCCACGGTGAAGACCATCTTGTCGACGCGCTGCTCGCGCCGGCGAAGGTCGTTGATGCGTTCGATCCGCATCGCCCGATCGGTCTTCTCGTTCTGTTGGAAGAGCACGATGCAGCCGGAACAGATTTCGGCCGCCTCGACCTCGTCGTCACAACGGGGACACATGCGCTCGCCGCAGCGGATGCAGCTCTTCGACGCCTCGATCCAACCGCCGAGCAGCGCGGCGAGCAACACGACGGCGGCGAACGTCCCGGCGGCGACGAAAAGCTCGTCGCCGAGTCTCCCGGGCGCGAGCCACGAGCGGAGCTCGGCGGCGATCCGCCGACCGTCGCCCGCGCCGACCACGCGGTTCCACAGTTCGCGGGAGCCGACCGGCAGCGCCACCACGAAGCCCTCGGCCTCTGTGCCCTGTAGCTGCGTCAGCTCCGCGACGACGACACCATCGAGCGACTGTGCGCGGGCCAGCGTCCGGGAGAGGTCCTCTACCTGGAACGCCCGGCCGTGCGCCTGCGACAGATTGTAGAGCGCCACGGGCGATTCGAAGATCTCGGTCGATTCGCGGTAGAGATCGAGGGCCGACTCCATGTGTCCGAGAGCGAGTCGGACGTTCGCTGCGTTGTTGACTAGCGTCGGGTCGTGGCGGCGTATCGGGAGCAGCGACTGGTAGTGGGCGTCTGCGCTGCCGAGTTCGCCGTTTCGCTGTGCGCGCTGCGCGAGCGCCATCCGGGCGAGGGCGTCGGTCTCCGCGGCCGCCTCGAGTCGCACGCCGTCGACGGGGTGCGCGAATCCCTGCCCCGTCGAGATCACGGCCGACGCGACGCGATCGTTCGAAAGCCCGGTGAGCACCTGCCCGGCGAACTGCGCGACGGGGTACGCACCGCCAACCAGACCCGCCGCCGCCAGGGCGAGCGCCAGACGGCCGCCCAGGCTTCCGTAGACGCAGCCCAGAGCGAGGCATGCCGCGGCCAGGCCGAGCACGCCCTCCCCGAACGCGAGGGGAATGAGGATCAGACTGCTGAGAAACGCCGCACGCGCGAAGCGCGGCATGCGGTGGCTCAGCAGATCTCCCAGGTCGTGCGCCGCGTGCGGTGCGGCCAGGATCGCGGCCACACCGATCACGAGAAGACCGGCAGCCATCAGCGCCATGGCCAGCAGATACAGCGCATTGCCCGCGAACCAGATGGCGGCCTCGGGATGGCGGGGAATCGACAGGATCGCGGCGCCCGCGGTGCGCAGCGCGCTGATCGGCGACTCGCCGTGCAGCCACTGGGCGCGGGCGAGGGCCATGTGGGCGAGCGGTAGGTCGGGTGCGAGGCGCAGAGCGGCTCGGGCTCGCTCGATCGGCACGCCGGCGACCGCGCCCGAGATGACCGCGCGAGCCGCCGCGTCGAGATTCCACACGCCGAGCTCGAGCGATGCGCGTCGCGTGCGCGTCACACGTTCGTCGAGCGTCGCCGCCGGCGAGAACCACGCGCGCTCGATCGGGTCGTTGGGTCCAACTGCGAAGGCGTGCTGGGGCGCGGGCCGCGTGCGGCGGGCGAGCTCCGTCGCGGTGGCCGGGTCCTCGAGCGCGATGCCGGGCACGGCGGCTTCGATGGCAGCCGCCGGAGCGACGAGGTCCGACGGGACCGCCTCGGTGTCGGGGGCGCCGGACTCGAGCGATTCCGCTGTGGTCACCGCGAGTCCGCTGGCAGCGGGCACGAGGAGACACCCACCCGTCACCAGGAACGCGGCCCCCCGCCGGGGCCAGCCCGCCCCGAGGAACGCTCGCCTGGAGGCCCGCTCGACCGGCACCGAATCGCTCAATTGGCGTCCCCTTCCGAGACCCCGTCGGATTTCCCCGGGCTTCGGGGGCCCCCGCGAGCCACCCTCTCCGGCCGACGGACGGGTCCACTTTCATCATCGGTGGGTTCCGGGACACCCTGTACCCCTCCCGGGACCGATGGAGCTCCCCGGATCCGTCGCCCGCCCGTCGACAGGCCCGAAGGGGCCGACTACCCTCGGCCGCCCGATTTCAGCGCCGGCCAAGAGGGCCGGCGGTGGGATGCCGCGGGATCTCCACTGAGCCTTTCGCTGGAGGTCGGGCGACGCCCCACAGCCCGCTTCGCCCGACGTCGACCGAAGCGGCGCCGGACACGGAAGGACCGAAAGTTAGTGGCGACCCACAAGTCTGCGAAGAAGCGAGCCCGCCAGGACCTGAAGCGCCGAGAGCGCAACCGCGACGCGAAGAGCGCCGTGCGGACCGCGATCAAGAAGTTCCGTCTCGCATCCGCGAGTGGCGACGCCCATCAGGCCGAAGCCACGCTGCGATCCGCCGAGAGTCAGATCCGCCGTGCGGCGTCGAAAGGCGTCATTCCGCGCACGACGGCGAGCCGACAGGTCGCGCGGCTCTCGATGCAGAAGAATCGCGACGCCGCATCAGCGACGAGCTGAACACGTTCCCCCGCTCCCGACTCCAAGAAACGAGGGCGAAGCGCGCGCAGCGAGCCAACGGCGAGGCTCGATCCGGGCCATCCCTGGATCGGATCCCCGAGAACTAGCCCGCCAGGCCGATCACCAGACGCTCGAGCGCCGCTTCCGGCCGCAATGCGCCGGAGCCCTTGATCGCGAGGTCCGTTTCGTGGATGGCGCGCATACAGGAGTTGAGCCGTGCTGCGCTGTAGCGGCGCGCCTGCCCGTCGAGCTTCTTCTTCACGAACGGCGGACCGGGCACCGGCGTGCCGTGGCGCACTCGAACCAGGCGGCGAAAGTGACTGACGAGCGCGCCGAGCAGAACCGGCGCGGGCGCCCCGGCGCGCTGCAGCTTCGACAGCACCGAGAGTGCGTCGGCCGCGCGGCCGTCGCCGATGGCATCGGTGAGATCCCAGATCGGCTCTTCCGAGATGTCCGGCGTCCCCGCCGCGACGTGCGCACGCGTGACCGCCTCGCCGGGTCCCGCGTAGAGCGCCGCCTTGGCGATCTCCTGTCGGAGAAGGAGCAGCTGCGGACCGACGCGTTCGGCCAGCAGCTCCGCGACGCCGCGTTCGATCGCAACCCCTTGGCGCTTTGCCTCCTGTTTCACGAACGCACCAATCTCGCGCGTACCGCGCGGCGGATCGCACTCGACGCGGCCCGCCGTTCCGAGCTGTTTCACCCAGCGTGTTCTCTTGTCGAGCTTCGCAGCGACGACTGCCAGCACCACGCCGCCCACTTCGACGAACTCGGGCCGCTTCTCGGACGCCCAGCTCGCGAGCGCGTCAGTGAGCGGCGCCTTCGAACCGCGACCGGCCTCGGGTTCGCGCAGTACCACGAGGCGGTACGGCGCCATGACCGGCAGGGTGTTCAGCGAATCGAGGAGCGCGCCGGGACTTGCGTCGGACTCGAGGCGCTCGAAATTGAAATCCGTCGGGCCGTCGGCAAGCACGAACTCTCGGAGCAGCGCTTGCGCCTCGTCGCGATAGAAGGGCTCCTCACCGACCACCCCATAGAGTGGGCGTAGCTTTCCAGCCACGAGGTCGGCGCGAAGCGCGTCGCACTTCACGGTGCGAGCCCCGCGGCCAGCGAATCGTAGACGCGCGTGGCGATGGCACTCGCGACGAGGCGCAGCGCCTCCTCGCGGTTCTTCCTCGTGACTTCGAGGTCGGCGCTCGCCAGATACCGCTCGGTCTCCGCGAGACCGAGCCGATCGATCGGCAGCTCGCGCCCATCACGGTACCGTGCCTCGAGGAGGACCTGCATTCGGATCTCGTACTCGAGCGTCAGAACCACCGACGAGACGCTGGTGCCCGTCGTGACAATGGGGAGCACGCGGCCGGACAATACGAGGTCCGCAGCGTCGGAGTCCTCGACTACGCGCAGCGCCCCGCGCCGCATCGCTTCCCGACGCAGCGCGCGCGCGACGGTGAATTCGATGCCCGGATCGAAGGAGTCGTTCGCTGGCGTCTCGATGGCGACGAAGTGGACGTCGCCCATGGAGCCGGCACCGGTCGCAAACTGGTAGCCACAGCCGGCGGAGACGAGAGCCGCCAGGAGACCCACGGCGAGCCCCAGGCGTGGGGTCCGAGAGAGCGACGGTCGTGAGTGCGGGGGTGCTTGCCTCACGGGCGGAGGTATAACACAGGGGGGTTGGGGAGATGGGGGGCGGGCGCTAGATCCTATTTCAACGATTTCCGCGCGACCGACGGTACGCGCTCTCGCGTTCACGCTCATCGAAGGACAGCGTCATTTCATTCCCTTCGATCGCGCGACGCGAACGAGCTCTTCGGCGAGAAAATCCCTTCCCTCGCGAATCCCATCGTCGACGCGTTGTGCGAACAGAGCACGCCCCTCGGCAATTTCTGCCTCCATGCTCGCGACCACGTTGCCCGCGACCACTGCGGCGTCGAACTTCTCCTGGTTGTAGAGCACGATGTCGGACACAACGATCCGGGCGAGACGCTCGGCCTGCTCGACCCGTGCGCGATCCGCTTCGGGCACGACGGGCGCCGGTGCGGACACCGCTACGTGCGGCGGCGCGGGCACCACCGGGGCTGCGGCCGACGCTGCGGGCGCAGGCGCCACCTGGGGCGGTTGGGAGACGACCGGCTTCGGTGCGGTGTCGTGGCGGGGAATGCGGTGTTCGATCGTCGGCGGTTCGTCGAGCGGAGCGCGCGGTGTCGGCGGCCCGGCAGCGACGGCGCCACTGCCCACGATCGGCAGACCGAGATCCTTCAAGATCGGGTGCAGCGCGCCGGGGAGCTCGGGTCGCTCGATGTACGCATCGGCGCCGTACAGCTCGTTCGGCGGGCGACGGGAGCGGTCGTGGTGGTGGATCGCGCCGACGAGAATGACGCTGATCTCTCTCAGGCTCGCGTTGCGCTTCATGAGCTCGCACACCTGGAAGCCGAACATCTTCGGAAGCGCGGCGTCGAGGACGACGACCCTCGGGAGCGTGCGTTGGATCGTGAGAATCGCCTCGACGCCGTCGTGGGCGAGGACCGGTTGAAGACCCCACCTCGCGAGCGCGTTCGCGGTGGCCTTGCCGTGCTCGGGCTCGGGGTCGGCGACGAGCACGATGCGGCTCTTGTCCGCTCCGATCTCCGGCGAGTGCTCGAACGGCGGCGACTGCGCGACCGCCGCTGCTACGGGCTGTCGCGCCGGAGCAGGCGCCGCGACGGGAGCCGGCGGTTTCGTGGCGTCGGCGGGCGGGGTCACTCGAAAGACGGCTTCACAGCGTGCACAGCGGAGCCTGGCGCCCTCGGGCTTGAGCCGCGCGACGTCGATCCGATAGCGTGATCCGCAACTAGGGCAGGCTGCGATCATCTCCCTCCCCCTTCACGCCTGCGATCCATCATCCCGCCTCTTCCCGGCGCCCCGTCCAGCGATTTCGAAACACTCGAGCAGGTCGGTGACGATACCGCGCAGATCCTCGGGATCGAACGGCTTCACGACGTACGCGTCGGCGCCCAGACTCACGCCGCGATCGAGATCTCGCTCGGATCCCTCGGTAGAGACGATGACGAGCGGAATCGTGCGGTACGCCGGTTTGCTCTTGACGAACGACACGAGATCGAGGCCGTTGATATCCGGCATGTTGATGTCCGTGATGATCAGATCGAACGCGTCGCGTGGAAGCGCACGCAGGGCTTCGAAGCCATTCTCGGCTTCGGTGATCTTGATGTCCGGAGCGATCTGTTGCAGTGACGCGACGACAAGAGCCCGCATCGTGGCGGAGTCGTCGACCACGAGAATGCGCTTCACCCAGTCCCTCCCGCGGATTTCCTCAGAGATTCGGCGCGGTTGGTGTATCGGCGTGCCGCTTGGGTTCTTGAGGTGGAGCGGGGCTCTTCCGCCACGAGAGGCGCGACGGGACGCGACCTCAGGACTCTTCGATCGCCCGCGAGAGACGCGCCCGATCGAGTGCGAGTCCGGCCTGGTGGAGGAGGATCTCGACCGGCGAGGTGTCGCCGATAGGACGGCTCCCCGGCAGTGCGTCGCCGTACAGCAGTGCGGTAACGATCCCGCCACTCTCGATCGGCGCCACGAAGACCTCGCTCGGTGGGTTCCACCCGAGGAGGTCGGTGAGAGCGCTGCTCCCGGGCGTCGGCCGTGCGCGGAGTACCCGCCGCGAGGCGATGGCGTCGCGGAACCACTCGACGTCGACCGCGCGAATCATCAACTCGCGCAGTTCAGGGTCGCTCGGCCCACCCGTCGTCTCGAGGCCCTGTTGGGCCAGGCCCACGACGACTTCGTCCTGAACCGTGAAGATGGCCACCCGAGCGAAGTAGTCGGACGCAAAGCGCAGCACCAGCGGGAGCACTTC
>Ga0310342_100002325_pt1 | contig 12191 bp, 8 predicted proteins | sample S15DNA20500_MG_FD_206155 | JGI IMG/M metagenome (GOLD analysis project Ga0310342, IMG submission 206155) | Marine microbial communities from station ALOHA, North Pacific Subtropical Gyre - S1503-DNA-20-500_MG | ecosystem: Environmental > Aquatic > Marine > Oceanic | place: Pacific Ocean: North... | reverse complement strand
CCGGGCCGCTACCGCTGGGGCCAGGGTGAGCTGCAGGTCCACCTGCGGGCCTTCGAGCATCCTTCCCGGGCTGAGCCTGCACGCTCGGTCGCGATCGGCCTCGACCGCAATCACATCGCGTCGATCCACGAGATTTCATCTGGCCGGGAACTCGGTGCCGTGCTGCTCGAGCCCCAGCTGGTGGGTGCCTACTACGGACTCGACCGGGAGCAACGTGATCTCGTTCGGCTCGATGACCTGCCGCGTCATCTTTCGGACGCGGTGCTCGCAGTCGAGGATCAGCGTTTCGAGAGCCATCACGGCGTCGACCTGCGCCGCATCGCCGGTGCGTTCGTCGCGAACATCCGGGCGGGCGGCATCCGTCAGGGGGCGAGCACGCTGACTCAACAGCTCGTCAAGAACTTCTTCCTCACCCCCGAGCAGACCCTGCAGCGGAAGTTCACGGAGGCCGTGATGGCTCTGCTCGTCGAGGCCCGCTACGACAAGGAGGCGATTCTCGAGACCTATCTCAACGAGATCTATCTCGGCCAGCGGGGCTCGACCGAGATCCACGGCGTCGGCGAGGCAGCGCGCTTCTACTTCGGGAAGCCGGCCAGCGAGTTGGTGGTCGCCGAGTCCGCGCTGCTGGCGGCGATCGTCCAGTCGCCGAACCGCATTTCTCCTCATCGACACGCGGACCGCGCCCGCGAGCGACGCAACCTGGTGCTGCAACTGATGCACGAGCAGGGGCGCCTCACCCGGGCCGAGTACGAGCAGGCCGCTGCTTCTCCGATTCGCGTGGCTTCGGTGACCCCCGAGATGGGCGAGTCGCGCTACTTCCTGGACGTGCTCCGCCGCCAACTCCCCGAGGCCTACGACCGGGATCTGTTGGCCGCCGAGGGCCTCGAAATCTACTCCACGTTGGATCCGCGCATGCAGCGCGCTGGGGTGCGCGCGCTGCTGCGAGGCCTCGACCGGATCGAACGCGCGCGTCCGGAGATCGAGTCCGAGGACCCTGGCAAGCGGTTGCAGGGCTGCCTGATCTCGATGCGACCGCAGACCGGGGAGGTGCTGGCGCTCGTGGGAGGTCGAAGCTACGGCTTGTCGCAGTTCGATCGCTGCACCCAGGCACGTCGCCAGGCGGGCAGCGTCTTCAAGCCGTTCGCCTACGTGGCCGCGCTCGAAAAACGTGGCTCGCAGCTGCCCGCCATCACCCCTGCCACGCTGCTCGACGACTCGCCCCTCGCCCTCGACCTCAGCGGAGGTGTCTGGGAGCCACGCAACTACGATCGCGAATTCCGGGGGCTGGTGTCGGCGCGTTACGCCCTCGAGCACTCTCTCAACATCCCGGCGATCCGGCTGGGTCTGGAGATTGGTTCCGGTCGCGTCGCCGATATGGCGAGGCGGCTCGGAGTCACCAGCGAGCTGCCGCAGGTCGCGAGCTTGCCCCTCGGGACCGCCACGGTGTCGCCCTTCGAGATCGTGCGCGCCTACGCGACGATTGCAAACGGCGGCACGCGCCCGCAGCCGCACACCTTCGAAGACGTCGTCGCGCGGGGCGAGACCCTCGAGCGTCGCGAATTGCGCTTCGAGCGGGTGCTCGATGAAGGAGTGGCCTACCTCGGGATCTCGCTTCTCGAGGGTGTGGTCGACCGGGGTACGGGTAGGCGCGTACGCGGTATGGGCATGCGAGGACCCGTGGCGGGCAAGACCGGGACCACGGACGACGAACACGACCTCTGGTTCGTCGGCTTCACGCCGGAACTCGTCACGCTGGTCTGGGTGGGATACGACGAGCCGCGTACCATCGGCGTGCAGAGCAGTTGGGGGGCGCTCCCCATATGGGTCGACTTCATGACGGATGTGGCTGGAAAGCGCGTGCGCGGCGCCTTCCTGCCGCCACCGAGCGTGCGCGAAGTGGAGATTCACCCCGAGAGCGGTGCCCTGGCGCTGGATGGATGCCCGAAGCGGGTGACGGAGTTCTTCTTGCGTGGCACCGAGCCAACGCGCGTGTGCACGCGACAGGGCGCGAGCGTCGAGCCGTTGCAGGGCCGGCAACGCGAGTCGCGAGATTCCGGACCCACGCGCGGCTTCTGGGACTGGATCTTCGGACGTTGAGAGAGACCGGGCCCGCGCTCGCGGCGTTTTTGTGCGTCGCCCTGGTGGCCTCGGCGTGCTCTCTGACGATGTCGGGGCTTCCTTCGAACCGAGTTCGCCCGGTTCGAATGAGCGAGTTCGTCGACGCAGGAGATCCGGCTCGCCGAGCGTCGTTCCGCATGATCCTTCGGGGACTCGACGCCGATGAGTTGCAGCAGCCGCAGCGCGCGCTGGGTCGCTACGACGAGGCGCTTCGCGTCGATCCCACCAACCCCTACGCGTACCTGGCTATCGCACGGCACCACGCAGAGGGACCGGATCCGGAGTGGGCACTTTCGTTCCTCGACAAGGCCGAGGCCTTGCTGCGTGCGGAGGGTCCACTCTCTCCGAGGGTCGAGCTGCACCTGATCGGACTGCGGGGCCAGGCGCTGTATGCGAGCGGCCAGGTGGATGCGGGCATCGCCTACCTGGAACGCGCCTGGGCCATGGCTCCGGACGTGTGGACCGACGGCCGACTCAGCCCGTCGGAGCTGCGGTAGTGGCTCCCTAGCTGTCTGCATCGTCATGGGAGTCGCTGCCCTCTTGACCGACTTGCTGTCGCGGCAGGTGATACCGAGAGCGAAATAGTGCCGGATGCCCTCGCTCCGGCTCCCCGCGGTACCGACATTTCGGGGCAAGTCAGCTTGACGGGCCCCGGTCGTCACGCTCGAGAACGGGATCTTTTTTTCGCGTCGGTCGTCACTTCGAATTGTGGTTGTGAAACGCAGACCTCTCACCCGTCCCGACTACTCAGTAAAGTGTCACTCGCGAAACCTCGTCGAAACGTGTGTTGACAAGCAACGTCTCTACCTTTAATTCTGGATCTATTCGGACTCCATTTCAGATCTTGTAGGAATCCCCGCAGCGAACTTTCCTGTCCATGGATGCACGAATCCTGGCAACCGTCATCCAGAGAGGCGCCGATGAGCAAGCCCAAGAGCGATTACACGATTCAGACGGTCAACAATGCCCTCCGGTTGCTGGAGGCGTTCTACGAAGAAGCGGAGCTCGGAGTGAGCGAACTCTCGCGACGCCTCGGCCTTCACAAGAACAACGTGTTCCGGTTGCTCGCCACCCTGGAGCTGGGCGGCTACGTCGAGCAAAGCACGGACACCGACCGCTACCGGCTCGGCGTGCGCTGCCTGGAACTGGGTCGTGCGTATGCGGGAAGCCATAGTCTAGTCGAGCGTGCGCGCCCTGTGCTGGGAAAACTTGTCGAAGAACTGGGGGAAACGGCCCACCTTGGCGTGTTGCGAGACTTCGAAGTCGTGCATCTGGACGGAATTCAGCCGCAGCGCCTGTTGGTTACGGCATCCCGTGTGGGGCAGAGGCTCCCCGTGCACTGCAGCGCCCTCGGCAAGGTTCTGGTCGCCTGTGCAAAGGCGAGTGTGCTGGCCTCATACGAGCGCGACGTGGTCTCCGAGGGCCCGCTCCAGGCGGTGACCGCCTCGACGGTGGTGGATGGAGCGAAGCTCTTCGACCAGTTCCAAACGGTGGCCGGTCAGGGCTATGCGATCGATCTGGGCGAGTGTGAGAGTGGCCTCAACTGTGCAGCTGCACCGGTTTACGGGGAGAACAGCGAGATCGTCGGCGCGCTCTCTGTCTCGGGCCCGTCCTTCCGTCTCTCGGAGGACTGCCTGCACTCGGATGTCATGCCGGTGCTGATTGCTGCGGCCCACCGGCTATCGGCGGCGCTGGGCTTCAAGGGCTAGGCACCCCGGGGTTTCGAGACTCGGCGAACGAGAGCCGGGTCTAGGCGGCGGGGTGGTCGCGGCTACGGATCTGTTAGACTCTGATCCCGCGTTGCCGCCTTCGGTTTGCGGGTCCTCGCGCCAGAAGGTCGCCCCCCCCGGAAAAGTCCCAGGAGTCATGCGTGAGCCTGAAGGAAGACGCGCTCGCGTACCACTCGACCGGGCGCCCGGGCAAGCTCAAGGTCGTTCCGACGAAGCCCACGGACACGGCTGACGACCTGTCCCTCGCCTATACGCCCGGTGTTGCAGAGCCCTGTATCCAGATCGGGCGCAACCCCGAGGACGCCTACCTCTACACCGCCAAGGGAAACCTCGTAGCCGTCATTTCGAACGGCACCGCAGTGCTCGGGCTCGGCAACATCGGTGCCCTGGCTGGCAAGCCGGTGATGGAAGGCAAGGGGGTGTTGTTCAAGCGCTTCGCAGACATCGACGTATTCGACATCGAAATCGAGAGTACGGATACCGATGAAATCGTTCGAACCATCGAATTGATTGCACCCACCTTCGGCGGGATCAACCTGGAAGACATCCGGGCTCCCGAGTGCTTCGAAATCGAGAGGCGCTTGAAGGAGAGCCTGGAGATCCCGGTCTTTCACGATGACCAGCACGGCACGGCGATCATCTCCGCCGCCGCCCTCCTGAATGCCTGCGAGATCACCGGCCAGACCCTCGAGGATATTCGCATCGTCGTCGCGGGGGCAGGCGCCGCCTCGATCTCGTGTTGCAAGCTGTACAAGGATCTCGGCGCCCAGAGTGAGAACATCACGATGATCGACAGTCGCGGTGTGCTCTACAAGGGCCGCCAAGAGGGCATGAACTCCTACAAGGAGGAGTTCGCCCGGGAAACCGACGCCCGCACGCTGGCCGACGCGATGAAGGGTGCCGATGCCTTCGTCGGGCTTTCGCAGGGCGGGGTGGTCTCGAAGGAGATGGTGGAGTCGATGGGAGAGCGGCCCATCATTTTCGCCATGGCAAACCCGAATCCGGAGATCACCCCGGATGACGTCAAGGTCGTGCGCTCCGACGCCATCATGGCAACCGGTCGCTCCGACTACCCCAACCAGGTCAACAACGTGCTCGGGTTTCCGTTCATCTTTCGTGGCGCCCTCGACGTGCGCGCCACTGCGATCAACGAAGAGATGAAGCGGGCGGCGGTCTACGCCCTGGCCGAGCTGGCCCAGCGGGGTGAGGAAGTGCCGGATATCGTCAAGCGGGCGTATCCGGGGGAGAACTTCGGTTTCGGGCCCGATTACATCATTCCCAAGCCCTTCGACTCGCGGGTCCTGCAGTATGTGGCGACCGCGGTCGCCCAGGCGGCGATGGACTCCGGCGTCGCGCGTGTGCCCATCGACCTCCGGGACTACGAGCAACGCCTGGTTCGCACCGCGGGCGACATCGCCAAGCTCTGAGGGGCCGGATCTCGTGACCTACCGGCTCTTTTCCTGGGAGCACAGCTACTTCTCGGGTAAGGCCCGCGCCTATCTCCGCTACAAGCAACGCATGGGCGGGTTGGCGGAGGGTTTCGAGGACATCCTGGCGACCCCCGAGTTGATGCTGGGCTTCCTCGCCCAGAAGTCGGGCAGCGGCGCGGTGCCCCAACTCGAGGCACCCGACGGCACCTGGGTGCAGGACACCTGCGAGATCATCGACTTCTGCGAAGCCCGGCACCCCGAGCCCGCGGTGTCGCCGAACCCGGCAACGCGACCCCGCCAGGCGGTGGTCTCCTACTTGATCGAACTGCTCGCCGACGAGTGGATGGTGGTTCCCGGTTTCTGGGAGCGCTGGTACTTCAGCGAAGACGGTCGCTCGCCGAGTCACCGTGGCGCCAACGAGCAGACCTGGGGGGCCGTCTTCGCCGCCGGTCAGCCGGGCCACGTCCGACGCGCCGCCGGTGCCAGGCTCTTCGAGCAGGATTTCGGAATCGCCCGCTCTCGTACCGCCCCTACCGGGGTCTACGCGGGGCTCGTGCAGCTCGGTGTCAACCAGGAGACCGAGAGGGCCTGGCAGGCGAGCCAGCACCGCATCCTCGGCCTCCTCGAGACGCACTTTTCGTTGCACGACTACGTGCTGGGCGGGCGTCCGAGTCTCGCTGACTTCGGCCTCATGGGTCCCCTCTACGCACACCTCTATCGCGACGCGGTCTCGGGCTTCGTACTGCGCACGCACTTCCCGCTGGTGTGCGAGTGGGTGGAGCGCACCAACGGCGAGGGTGCTCTCAACGCGCGCACCTACGACCAGAAGCTCTACTCCCTCGCTTCGAACGGCGAACTCGTCGGTCGCCCCGCGAACAGCGATGGTGCTGCCTGGCTATCCGACGACGCGATCCCCGAGAGCCTGCTCCCGATCGTCGCGGTCTTCTTCGAGGAAATGTGGCCGGTCCTCGTGTCGGCGATGGAGCGCCTGACGGCCTTCGTCGCCAGCGACGACCACGAGCCCGGTGGGGAACTCCCGGCCAAGACCTTCTTCGCCGACCCCACTTTCGGTGATCTCCAAGTGGGCGACGGCCCGCTCACCCACGAGTACTCGCTGGGCGGGGTCCGCGGGCGGAGGATGGTGGTTCCCTACCAGGTGTGGATGCTGTGCCGTCTCCAGAAGGTACTCGCCCAGGTCGACCGACAGCCACTCGAGACGCTGCTCGAGCGAGTGCCGAACGGTGGCGCACTCCTGGGCCTGGGAGAACTCCTGGCTGGCTGCCGCGTCGTGAAGAAGGGCGCGCGCCTGTACTCGGTCCGCTAGTCGCCAGACCCTTCGGCGTCTCCCCGCTCGCGCCGGCTTGGATCGAAGATCCACGCCACGCCCACGCCGAGCAGATACAGGCCCAGTAGCGGTACCGCCAGGAACACCTGGCTCACCGGGTCCGGGGGCGTGAGCGCCGCGCCCATCACGAACATGACGAGCACCGCGTAGGGAGTGGCCCGGAACAGCTGTCCTGCCGTGACGATGCCTGCGATCGACAAGAAGAAGATGAAGAGCGGCAGCTCGAAGGCGATGCCGAAGACCAGGAACATTCGCGAGGTGAGAGAGAAGACCTCCTTCATGGTCCACGCCGAGATTACGAACTCGCTGTCGAAGCCCGTGAGGAACGAGAACATCATCGGAAAGACCACCGAGTAGCCGAAGATGGCTCCGCCCCCGAAGAGGATCGTGGAACTCCCGACGAAGGGAACGATCGTCTTCTTCTCGTTGGCGTACAGACCCGGGGCCACGAAGGACCAGATCTGCCAGAAGATGACCGGCAACGCGACGATGAAGCCCGCGAGCAGTGCGGATTTCACGTAGGTGAAGAAGATCTCGGTGGGAGCGATGGCCTGGAGCTTTCCCTGTTCGGCGCTCAGGGCCGCGATGGCCGGTTTCATCAGGTAGCCGAATATCTGCTGCTTGAATCCCCACGCCAGGCCAAAACCGACCCCCCAGGCGATCAGGATCTTGAAGACGCGCTGGCGGAGCTCACGGAGGTGCTCGGTGAGCGGAACCGCCTCGTCAACTGCCACGGGACTCGTCCGGCGTCGGTTCGGCGTCGGTCTCGGGCTTCGTGTCGTTCTCGGGCGAGGCCGGTGACGCGGCCTGAGCCGGAGGCTGGCTCTCGGGATCCGGGGCCGAGAGCTTCTCGAGGTCGAGATCCAGATCGATGTTGCGCCGGAGATCGCTCGATGCGCGTCGGAACTCCGCCAAGCCCTTTCCCATGGTGCGGGCGAGTTCGGGGAGGCGCTTGGGTCCGAAGACCAGCAGCGCCACTACGCCGATGAGGAGCATTTCCCAGCCGCCAATCCCGAACATGAGCGGGAACCTAGCAGTCGGATCGGGTTCGGGACGGGAGTCGGCAGACCCCCCCCGGATTCACACCGACTCCCGCCCGATCATCCATCTTCCGTCCCCTCTCCCCGAGTCTCACGGTGTCGCTTCGCTCCACGCGCCGTCCTCTGCCCGCGGAGTGCGAGAAAAATGCCGGGACCATCGAGTTCAACGGCGCGCGCCGCTGGCTTCGAGTTCGAAGCTGCCGCTCTCGACGAGCCGAACGAAGACCGCCACGACGGCCGGGTCGAAGCGCGATCCCGCGTACTTTTCGAGCTTGGCGGTTGCCTCTCCGGCCGAGAGGGCCCGCTCGCCAGGTCGTTCCGAAGTGAGTCGGTCGAAGCTGTCGACGACGGCGATCACGCGTGCAGCCAGCGGGATGTTCTCACCCTCGAGGCCGTCGGGGTGACCGCCACCGTTCCAGTGTTCGTGATGGTGCCGAATTGCGCGGGTGATCCGCTCATCGAACCCCAGGCGTTGGGCGAGTGTCGCGCCGGTCAGCCCATGCTGTTGCTCGGGCGTTCCTTCGGCAGCGCCGTCGAGCTGCGCGTGTAGCTTGTCTTCGTCGCTCAGGGCGAGCTTGCCGATATCGTGCAGGACCGACGAGGTGCGAATGCAGGTGCGGGTCTCTTCGTCGACGTCGAGTTGTTCGGCGACGAGGTCGGCATAGAACTGCACCTGCTGCGCGTGCCTCCGGAGCTGTCGGTCACGGCCCTCGAGGGCCTGCGCGATGACATCCAGTAATTCGAGGCTGGGCCCGACGGCGTCAGCAGACGTCAGCGGCTGCCGGCGAGCGGGGCGCTGCTGCTCGCCGAGGGTGTCTCCGAGTTCGTCGTGACGCTCGACGTTCCTCGTCAGGTTCTCGAGCACCTCCACGCTGTCCCGGTCGTCGTCGAGGGCCGCACCCACGCATTCGAGAAAATGGACGAGACGTGTGCGGCTCTGTCGGCGGTTGAGGGCGCGGTCGACTGCGTTGCCCACCTCGACTGCGTCGAAGGGCTTCGAGATGTAGTCGCTGATGCCCAGGCGAAGTCCCTCGACGGCGGTCTGCACGGAGCTGTTTCCCGTGATCACGATGACTTCGACCGAGGGGTACTCGGCCCGCGCCGTTCGCATGAGTTCCTCGCCCGTAACGTCCGGCATCTCGAGGTCGAGTGTGACCAGGGCGATATCGCGAGAGCCGAGGATCTCGAGGGCCTCCCGGCCCGAGCCGGCACAGATCACGTCATGGGACGGCGACAGGATCCGTTTCAGGGACTCGCGGGTGCCGGCTTCGTCGTCGACGACCAGGATCGCATGCTTCGAGGGCAGGGACTCGCGAGGGCGGATCTGGGTCTCGTGGTTGGGGTTCATGTCGTGCTGACTACGCAAGTCCCGTGCCAGATCCGGATCCCCCGCCTGGTTCAGGGCTAAGTCCGCGCCGCGACGCTCGTTTGCTTGATCACCGCCGGCGTGATCGCGAGCCATCGATGTCGTCGCGTCGTTCGGAGTCGAACACCGCCGGCCCGGCTGACGACCCACCGTCGCGCAAGCCCGCGAATTCGCGCCGGAAGCGGCGGATGTTCCAACCGGAACACCTAGCGCGATGTTTCGGGCTTCGCGCAGGCGCGGGAGGCAGGCGGGGTCAGGCGCGTGGGAGCGCTTCGTCCTTGCCGCCCGGATCCAGGCCGAAGCGGTCCAGTTTCAGCTTCAGGACCCTGCGCGTGATCCCGAGATCGGAGGCGGCGCGGGTCTGGTTGCCCTCCGCGCGGTCGAGGGCCTCTCGCAGGAGTTCGCGCTCGAAGCGTCCGACGGTCTCCTCGAAGCCCACGCGTCCTGCTCGCCAGTCGTTGCGCAGCGACTCGGTGAGCCCACTGCGAACGATGTCCTCGGGCAGGTCCGTCACCTCGATGCTGTCGTGCTTGCAGAGTGCGAGGCCATGCTCGATGGCATTCTCGAGTTCCCTCACGTTGCCCGGCCACGAGTAGGTTTCCATCGCGGCCAGCGTGGAGGGTGCCAGTTGCGCTCGCCGCCCCGCCGCCTGGGCGGCCCGTGCCAGGTAGCGGTTGGCCAGTAGACGGATGTCCTCGCGCCGCTCGCGCAAGGCCGGCATTCGGATCGGCACGACGTTGACGCGGTAGTAGAGATCGGCGCGGAAGCGCCCGCTCTCGACATCTGCGGCGAGGTTGCGGTTCGTGGCTGCCAGGATACGCACATCCACGTCGATCGGGGCCGAACTGCCCAGGCGTTCGATGCGGCGCTCCTGCAGCACCCGCAACAGTTTGACCTGTACGGCTGCTGCGAGTTCCCCGATTTCATCGAGCAGGAGGGTGCCCCCGGATGCGGTCTCGAATCGGCCGATCCGTTGGTCGATCGCGTCCGTGAAAGCGCCTCGCTCGTGCCCGAAGAGTTCGTCCTCGATCAGGTTGTGGGGGATCGCACCGCAGTTGACCGCGACGTACGGTCCTTCGTGACGCGGGCTCAGCTCGTGGATCGCCCGGGCCGCCAGTTCCTTGCCGGTTCCGCTCTCGCCGGAGATCACGACGCTCGCCATGGAGGGCGCCACCCGCTCGATTCCCCGAAACACCTCTTTCATCACCGGACTGTTGCCCACGAGTCCGCAGAGTTGCTGGCGCTCGCGAACTTCTTCCCGCAGCCGTGCGACCTCCTCCTCGAGGGCGCTGTGCGCCAGCAGTTGACGCACCTTCATCCGAAGGGCATCGAGTTCGAAGGGCTTGGTGATGAAATCGACGGCGCCGTTCTTCATGGCTTCGACCGCGGTGGCCACCGTCTTCGTGGCAGTCAGCACGATTACCGGGATCTGCAGATCCCGGTCCGCGAGTTCTTCGAGTAGTTCGATGCCGTTGCGTCCCGGCATCAAGAGGTCGAGCAGGATCAGCTGCGGAAGCTGTGCCTCGATCGCCGCGAGCGCGGTGTCGACGTCGCCGGCGGTCACGACCTCGCAGTCCTGCTTGAGGAGCATGCGGAGTGATTCCTGGACGCCGGGTTCGTCGTCGACGACCAGGACGCGAGGCATGCGTGCAGGGTATCAGGTCGGCGGCGGTGCGGGCAGGTCGATGACGATCAGGGTCTCGCTGGCCTGGGTGGTGTCGATCGTGAGGGTGCCGCCCTGGCTCTGAATGGCGCTCTCCCCCCGCACGTGGTCCAGCACCGTTTCCCGCAAGCTGGGCCGCGCGGGATCGCGGCGTCCGGGTTCGGAGCCGGCATCTACCCGGTAGCGGATGAGGATCCGCATGCTTGCGCGGCCTTCGGTGGCCGTGTGATGACGCGAGGCGAGATACAGGTCGCCCCGCTCCGGGATTTCGTCGACGGCGTGCGAGAGCAGACCGGCGAGTGCGGGACGCAATACCTCCGCGCTCCCGCGCGAGTGAGGGTGTGCGCGATCGAGCTCTTTCAGGACGAGCAGGCGTTTCGCCTGGATGCTGTCCCGTTGCTCGTCCAGCAGGCCCTCCAGCAGGGCCGTCATATCGATCGTGTCTGCGCTCGTCGAGGGGGTCCGGGTAGAGGGCTCGCCCATCTGCTCGAGTCGATCGACGACGTCTTCGATGCGGCGAACGTCCTCGGAAACGAGTTGCCCGAAGCGCGTGCGGAACTCCTCGTCCGTGTAGTTGTCGTCCAGCAGTTCCGTGAAGGTCCGGATCGAGACGAGGGGATTGCGGACCTCGTGCGCGACCGCGGCGGCGAGCCGTGCGACCCGGTCGTCGGCCGGCGGAGGTTGCGGGTCCGGCGGGCTGGGCGCTGCAGCTGGGCTCGGATCCAGCGACGACTCCGGCTCGAACCTCAGGTTCAGGACCCGGATCGTCTCTGCCTCGGGTGAAGCGTGGGCGAGGCTTCGGATGACCAGCGCTTCGAGTTCGGCCAGATTTCCCGGCCAGGGTTCGCCCCGGAGCAGTTCGAGCGCGGGCGCATCGAAGGGCTGGGCAGCCTCGCGCCGCGCGGCCGCCCAGGCCCGCGCGGTGTCGGCCACGAAGGCCTCGATGAAGTGCGAGCGCTCGCGCAGCGGCACTGTCCGGATCGTCAACTCGCCGAAGGCCAGGGCCAGTCTCGGATCCAGCGCGTTCGGGTCGATGCCGGCACTGGCCAGCCACCGGACGCTTGTTCGAGCGGATGCGGGCAGCACCGGTGGCAGGCCGAAGTCGATCCAATCAACGATCTGTGTCTGCGGGTTCTCGCCCAGTTGGTCGACATCTTCGAGCCAGATTCCGACGCGCCCGCCCGCGCGACGGCCGTAGCCGGCCGCAGCCCGAACCCCGTCAGCGATCTGCGTGAGCAGCTGGTCAGAGCGCGTCGCCTGCGAGCACGACAGGCGCACGAACGCCCCGCTCCCGAGCGTCGAGACGTCGTGGGCGTAGCGGAGCAGGAGTCCGCGTCCGCTACCCGGCTCCCCGCGAGCCAGCAGCGGCTCGGCCGCGAGCCGCGCGTCGAGAATCCGGCCGAGGTCGGGGGCCTCGCCGTCGCCGAACCAGCGTCCGAAGCGCTGCGACAGGCGATCCCGTCCGATCCGGCGAGACAGGGGCAGCGGCTGGACGCCTT
>Ga0310342_100002324_pt1 | contig 12195 bp, 9 predicted proteins | sample S15DNA20500_MG_FD_206155 | JGI IMG/M metagenome (GOLD analysis project Ga0310342, IMG submission 206155) | Marine microbial communities from station ALOHA, North Pacific Subtropical Gyre - S1503-DNA-20-500_MG | ecosystem: Environmental > Aquatic > Marine > Oceanic | place: Pacific Ocean: North... | reverse complement strand
CCCCGCCCCCCCCCCCCCGCGCCCCCCGGGGGCCCCCCGGCCCCCCGGCGGGCGCCCCAGCAGCCGCCCCCACCCCACGGGGGGCGGTCCTCCTCGTGGTTTTGTGGGTGATGCTGGCCATGAGCTTGCTGGCTCTCAGCTTCTCGGCTTCAATTCGGACTGAGGTCGAGGCCGCCAGGAATGTCGTGACCCAGAAGCAGTGCTTTTACCTGGCGCGCGCCGGAATCGAGTACGCCGTTTACGAGATCCTGGAATCACAGCTGGCTTTTGCCCAGACTCAACAGCTCATCGAAGGAGGACTCGAGTCGATTCCTCAGGTACTGACTGGGAAGGTGAATCTGGAGCTGGAGGGACACAGCGCCGATGTGGAGGTCATCGACGAAACGGGAAAAATCAGTCTCAATTCTGCGCCCTCCCATCTGATCTACAATCTCCTGATTACGGTGGGCGTAGAGGGACGAGAGGCCGACATAATTACAGATTCGATCGAGGACTGGCGCGATCCGGATGACTTCTATCATGACAACGGAGCGGAAAGCGACTGGTATCAAGCGCTACCAAAGCCCTACTGGGCCAAGAACGGCCCCTTCGACGTCCCTGAGGAACTGATGCTTGTCCGGGGCATCACACCGGAGATCTATTACGGACGTAAAGGCCTGACATCGGGTGGGGAGAGGGTCGAGTATTATGGACTGCAGAATTACCTCACGGTTTTCACGAAAGTGAATCGGATCAATGTGAACTCGGCTCCCCTGCCGGTCCTGGCATCTATACCAGGACTGGAATATGAAGATGCCATACAACTCGTCGCCTTGCGTGACCAGATGCCCATTAGTGACGTCACCCAAATAGTGGAAATGCTCCCAGGCCTATCTACGGACGCGACTAGCTACCTCTCTACGCTGCGGTCAAGTGTGTATACTTTGGTTAGTACAGGACGTATCCGGGACTCTGAAATCGTGAGCCGGATCCGAGCGGTGGTACGGGTAGGTACGGGGTATAAGGGTTATAGAGTGCTCTACTGGAACGAAATGAACTTCGAACTATGAGGTTGTCACGCGTCTCTGGCTGGAGGGCTGCCGTCGGTGCCATGCTCCGGGCGGGCTTCGGAGAAGAGCGTCTCAGGATAGGTCTTTTCTCGAAAGAAGCCAGTCGTCCTTTCGAAAACGGGAATGGAACGCTAAGTCATCTATAAGAAGATGTTTATACTAGGTTCAGCCCTCGGAGTCGAGTTCCGCGATCGGAACCTGATTCTACTCAACGTCAAGAAGGGAGTTAGAGATTTTTCCCTGCTGGAGCACGGTGTGATCGAGGATTTCCGAGATCTTTCACCGGCGGAGCTTCAGAGCGCGGTCCGTGGCCTTCTGAAGAGCAATGGATCCTCCCGAGACCGCGTTATTCTGGGTATTCCCCGCGAGCAGGCCGTAGTGCGCTGGATCGAACTACCCCTGGATGTCGAAGAGAATCTGGAACAGGTGGTTCGGTTTCAGGTGGAGCGATTCGAACCGACGGAGGAGGAACAGTCTTACGTTGACCATGTGGTTCTAGGCCGTGACGAGGCGAAAAAGAAACTTCTTCTCCAGGTCACTCTGGTGCCTCGTATCATCCTCGATGACTATTTGCATGTGCTTCGTCAGGCCGACCTCTACCCTGCCGCAGTGCGGCTAGTGAGCCTTGCCTATCATCAGGTCTTTCTGGCTCACGCAGACGGATTTCCCAAGAAGCTACCCTGCCTTGTCCTGGCCGTGAACCCGGGATCTCTGGAGATGTTGTTCATCAACGATTCCAGCAAGTTCTTTTCCCATAAGATTTTGTCAGAGGAGGTCGAGGAACTGGGCATCCTGAAGATTCGCCAGCATATCGATGCCTTTCTTTCCCATGTAGATCCCCTGGGGCAGGACCTGTCGAAGCTATACCTCACGGGCCTTTCGGCCCAAGGGTATCTTAAGGAGTTCCAGTCTTTTTCAGGGGACTGTGAGCTCCTGCGCCGGAAGCTGAAGTTGATCGGCAAGGATCTTTCAGGAGAGGCCTTGGAAGACTGGATTACCGTGGCGGGACTGGCTATCTCGGGGGTCAGCAACCAGGGGATAGCTCGATCCAATCTGATCCCTCCGGACAAGCGCATCGTCAGAGACCGACCCAATCTTATCCCGACCTTCGTAATGTGTGGCCTTCTCTTCGTCATCACGGTGGCAATGGTTGCCCGAGGCTATATCCAACAGAGTCGGCTCCTGGGCCAGATTGAGACGCATATCACATCGCTGCAGCCCCAGGTCGACGGCGTCATGGAGCTTCGCGAGAAGGTCCAGCAGCAGGAAAAAGACGTGGAAGAGATACGGGATCTGATGATGGGTCGGGAAAAGGTCCTATCGGTGTTGAAGGAATTAACCGAGAAGATTCCTGATAACACCTTTTTGCAGAATCTGAACCTGAAGGGCGAACAGGTGAATATGGTGGGATACTCATCGTCCGCATCAGCACTACTTCCGATACTCGGAGATTCAGAATACCTGGAGGGCGTGGAATCTCGTTACATTACTCCGGATCGGCGCATGGGTGATCGAGAAAAGTTTAACTTTGAGGCCACTGTGAAGCAGAGGAGCGAATGAGGAAACTTTCGTTTCGAGAAAAGCGAGTTTTGTCAGTAGGTGGTCCTATTGTAATGCTGGTTTTGGTGTTCTTCTATCTGGTTCAGCCTTTTACTGAAGCGCAGGCGGACATCGAGACCCAGCTGGACGTGAAGGCAGATCTTCTGCAGCGCTCGATTCAACTGATTCAGCAGAGGGGCCACTATCTGGAGCGGCTTGATACATTGGACCGTGTCCTACTAGATCACCGCAGCATGCTCCTGGATTCGCTCAATTCGAGCAAGGCCACCAGTGAGTTGGAATTGACCGTTCGGAACCTCGCGTCCGAACAAGGTGTTACCATTGCACGGAGTAATCCTTTGCAGGAGCGCAAGCTAGGAGAGCGCTACTCCAAGATCACGCTGCAGCTCAATCTAACGGCCTCCATGGACCAACTCGTCAACTTCGTCTATGCCCTTTCTAGCTATCCTAAGTTTCTGCTTGTAGAGGACTTCTATCTGAGCAGCTTGCGGGTGAAGAAGAAGATCCGACTTCAACCTCGAATGAATGTGTCGGGACTGATTCGACTTTCTTCGAAGTAGGGCATCAGTACAGGAAGAGTCGAAAATGAGACAGGGAATTCTGGTGCTGAACGTGCTGATGATAATTGGGACGGCTGTTCTCGCAGAACGACTGATCTCAGGCTGGGAGGCGTTTGAAGAAACGAACAGCCTCGAGCGGCTTGTCGGCCATGTCGAGCCTGGTCAACAGACGCCGACGGTTGTGATCGATCTGGAGGAAGAGGCCAGGCCCTTTCCAGAATTTCTGATCATCTCAGAGAGGAATCTTTTTACCCCCCAGCGCGGTCCCGAGTTGGAGGAAGAGGCCGAGCCGGAGGAGGAGAAGCCTCCCGTTCTTCCGATGAAGCCAGCCCTGATCGGGGTGTCGATGATGAATGGGGAAAGACACGCCTTTCTTACTGTCTACGAGGGAAAGAAGAGCCAGGGGAAATCCCGCTCCGTCGCGATTGGAGATGACGTTCAAGGCTACAAGGTCAGTGAAATCAACGACACGACGGTCTTATTGACCTGGCGTGACCAGGAAGTCATTATCTTTGATACCAAGGGAGCGCCACAGCAAGCATCCGCAGCATCTAAAGGGATGGCGGTTACCGTGATCACGGTCGGAGCTGCCCCTGCCGCGGTGGAGACAACCACTGCGGTAGCCTCGAAAGACAAGGAGGGACGGGGGCTTGAGGTTGGTGTCGCAGGTGCTGCTGGAGGTCAGGCAGGTTCAGGTGGCCGAGCGGCCTCAGTACGGCAGGGAGGCATGGGCCGAGGTGGGTTAGGTCGCGGTGGACGCGGTCGCGGCGGACTCGGAGGAGGGAGAGGGCAGTCCGGATACGGTGGGCAGGGAGGAAGAGGTTTGCCGGGCAATCTTGGCCTTTCTGGAGGCCGGGGCCAATCGGGGTTGCAGAATTCTGGAGGTCGCCGTTACTAGTGCAGCGCGCCATAAGTTCTGAGCCAGGGGATAGTAGTCAATCGTTGTCGCTGGCTAGGTGTCGCGAGCGAGTGCAACAACGCCAGCGGCGACGAGAGGGGCTGCTGAACACTGGTTCAGAACTTATGGCGTGCTGCACTAGCCCGTAGCTGCCTCGTAGGGTCGAATCTTGGGTCCGTGACGGAGGAATTTCCCGTCCAGGAGGATGAAATGCGAATCAGGACAGTCTCTCAACCTTCCCACTCTATATTGGCTGAATCAAAATGATGTGGTTCCCAACGTTCATAATTCTAGCGATATTGATGCAAACCGGGATTGCTTCGCCCGCGCTCGCCCTTTTCCAGCGGGCGACGACGACAAAACGGCAAGGTGCGGCCACACCTGATTCCGATCAACTTCCCGGTATTGTCGGGATTCCCAATCCACCAAGTGTCGATCACGAGGCGGAAATGATGGAGAATCGGCGACGTCAGCTGGAGGAACTCTACAGGGAGAGGATAAAGAAGCCCTCCAGCGGGGCGAATGGGGCTCCCAAGGTCCATACCGATGCGCCGGCCACTCCGCCAGCGGCGACTCCCCCTGTCACCACAGCTCCAGCGATCCAGCCACCAGTGCCAAGACCAGACGTTGGCAGGGACAAGGCGGCAGACGGTTCTGGAGTAGAAATGTCCTTTAATAAAGCGCCGATTGAAAATGTGGTCAAGGCCATCATGGCCGAACTTGGACACTCCTACGTAATCGACCCCGGGGTATCTGGGTCGGTCAATCTCTTCACCGTGGGAGTGATTCCGAGAGATAAGCTGTTTGGAGTCATGGAGCAGGTTCTCAAGATGAACGGGCACGCGGTCGTTAGGCAAGAAGGCCTGTACGTCGTGCTTCCCATTTCCAAGAGTCCGAAGGTTCCTCATCGGATTCTGGTGAAGCCAGCCCAGCGTAGCAAGCAGACCAGGGTCCCTGCGGCATCCCAGGAAAACAAGCCGGAAGCGAAAGAGTCCCAGCCGGAGGAAACGCAGGAATCAGCCCCTCAGCAGAAGACTGGTCAGGAGGCTGAGACTTCCGAAAGCTCACAACTGGGTTCGCAAGCGGTAGCGCTCAAGCCGGCCGCGACCGAACCCACCCTGACTCCTCAGAATCCTCAGGAAGAGAGTAAGCAAGAGCCCGATAGTCCAGGGCCCACTGTGCTTACCGTGGGGCAGTCCGAAGCCGCGGCCCAGATCGAGCAGGAAGAAGGGGTCTTTACCTACATCATTCCCCTCCACTACCTGCCGTCCTCGGACGTGCTGACCATGGTTCAGGCGTTCATTACCGAGGGTGCTACGGTCATCGACTTTGTCTCCGCCAATATCCTGATCATTACAGACTATCGCAGGAATATTCAGCAGGTTCTCAACCTGGTCAGAGTTCTGGATACCGATTACTTTGATCTGAACACGGTGGAGCTCATCGAGATCCAAAACAATTCGGTGTCGGACGTCGCCGAGGACCTGGGAAAGATCTTCGCTCCCGGCGACAAGGCGGGCGGAGTTCGTATGGTAGCTATAGAACGCTTGAACAGCTTGCTTGTGGTCACCCACTCCCCGGTGGTGTTGGACGAGGTGAAGAAATGGCTGGAGCGGCTGGATGCCCCCTCCACCAACATGAATATGAAGACCTATGTCTATGAGGTCGAAAACAACACCGCGGCAAATATTGGCGAGGTCCTGGCTCAACTCTACGAGGGGGGGGAGGGGCTGCCCACCTCCGCGACGGGCGGCGAGGAAAAAGAAGGTGAACCGCGGAGGCCCACGCAGGAAGCTGGTTTCAGAGAGGAAAGGGAGCGCAGGCGTGGTGGAGGTCTGGGAGGCGGGGGCATGGGGCCGTCGTTGGCAGGGCGTCCCATGAGCACGCAATCTGATATTCGGGCCGTCAAGGCCGGCAACGTGCGCATTATCGTCAATGAGTTCAACAATTCGCTCATCATCCAGTCCACGGAGGCGGACTATCGGTTTCTGCTACAGACCATCAAGCAATTGGATGTACTGCCCCGGCAGGTTTTGATCGAAGGCCGAATCTATTCGGTGGATCTCACCGATAATCTCAGCTTCGGTGTTGCCGCCTTTCTCCGTTCGAAACAATCTGGGGAGGCAGCTACGACGGGTAGTATTTCGGGTCCGGGCGACGGAGGTTCCGGTGGCACGTTTTCTGCTATAACGCGAGCCGTCATCGGGGAGTCGCGTGAGCTCGAGGCGACTATCAACGCCCTCCGTTCGCAGACCAACGTCAAGCTCATTGAAGCCCCCCGGTTGATGGCTGTCGACGGGATGCAGGCCTCTATCAACGTAGGAGCTGAGGTCCCGGTTACTACCTCCTCCTATGGCAATCCTCTGGGTGGTTTGGGTGGAGCCCAGAATTTTGTCAGTTCGATCCAATTTCGCCCGACTGGAACCACCCTTTTGATCATGCCCCGGATCAGCGCCGGCGGAATCGTCACCATGGATCTAGCGATCGAAGTCAGTTCCGCTAGCGGTGCCGCTCTGACGCCGACCATCAATCGCAGCTACGTGGAAACGTCCCTGATCGTCAGAGATGGACAGACCGTCGCGATCGCAGGAGTAATAAGCGAATCCTTGAGCGAGGGAAAGAGTCGAGTTCCCCTGTTGGGGGATATCCCCATCGTAGGTGCCCTCTTTGGTTATAGGACGAAGGATCGACGTCGATCCGAGCTCGTCATTTTCATCACGCCCCACGTCATTCCGAATCTCCCCACGGCAGTCGAGCTCACGGTCGATTTTCAGCGCTCTCTCAAGAACGCCTATGGTTTCATCAGAAGAAGCCGCTCTGAGGAGAAGCAATTGAGGCAGAAGCGTCGTGATGAAGAGTTGCGGAGAGAGGCCGAGGGCCGATAAGAGGGGAGAATCAGTCCGGTAACTGTTGAGCCTTTCGGTAGATCTCTATTGCTTCCTGCGTCCTGCCCTGATCCTTGAGATACTTTGCCTTGTACATCAAAAGCGTGTACTTGCTGGTCCGTTCTTGAAGCCCAGAAATGGAGCTGTCGAGAATCTGGTGAGCGATTCCATGCTGACCTGCTCCCGTCATCGATTCAGAAAATGCGAGTGCTGAGACGACTACCAGAGTCGCGTCTCGGCCTTCCAGACCAAGCTCCAGAATCTTGCGGAATTCAGGAAAGACCGCCGCGTATTTTCCTTCTTCGATCAAGATGGAAATGATTTCATGCGCGGCACCGGCATATTCCAGTTTAGCCTGTGATTCAGCGTCTGCCTGATCGACCCGTCCCAGGATAGCCGGATTTAAAACTCCCAGATAGAGGAGAAGCAAAGCAATCCTTTTCATTAGTGGATCCTGGACTGTCTAAAAGGATTGTCTCTCAGTTTCTTGGCGTCCTTGATTCCCGCCCAGAAGGGGTTGCCCTCTATTCGGCTCTTGACAGTATATGAGTCGAGATGGGCCAGAATCTGTGGGGCCGGGCCCATCTTGGATCCGGAGTCGACGAAGACAGCCGAAAGCATTAGAAGCAGGGTCAGACTGGCGAAGGCATACCGCAGCTCGTTAACCTGCAAAGCGTCCTGGATCTGTCCCAGGACCCATTGCCAGCGAGGAATCTCCGAACCCTGGATCTGATCTTGGATTCGACTCCAGATGACTGGAGGAGGTTCCAGCTGAAAGTGCTCATCTCCCAACAACTGCACCAGCTCTAGTTCCTGCTTCAGAAACCCCGAACAGCCCGAACAGGAAGCCAGATGTTCCTCTACCTGTGTCCGGTGTTCCGGCTCGAGGTTTTGATCGGCCAGGGCCGAGAGCTGAAGTCGGAAATGCTGGCAGTTGAATTTCATGTCTGTCGCTTCAAGTAAGTCTTTACGTAATCCTTGACGATAAGCCGAGCTCGATAAACGTCTGTTTTAACCGACAGCAGGGAGCGCCCCACGGTTTTGGAAATATCGTCATATTTCATCTTCTGAAAGACGGCAAGCACGAATACATCCCGGTATTTGGGCGACATCGATTCCAGAGCTCTCCGCACGATCCCGCTGAGCTCGTGTGCCAGGAACCTTCTCTCAGGATCGAGCTCAAGGGCGTCCTCTGCCACCAGGCTGGGAAAGAAGAAATCTTCCTCATCGATTGATACCTCTGTCGCCCGCTGCGACTTTCGCAGCTTCTGATAGACTTCATTTCGAGCGATCCGATAAAGCCAGAACTTGAATTGGTCCGGATCTCGAAGGGTCCTGAGCTCGCTATGAACCTTCAGAAACGTATCCTGAGTGAGATCCTCCGCATCTTCTGTCGAGCCAATCAACCGCCAGATAAAGTTGTAAATCCGCTTCGAAAAGAGAGCGTAAAGCCTCTGAAACGCTTCAGGGGAGCCATCTTGGACGGCCCTTATCACTTTCCTCAGCTCTTCGTGGCTGATTTCCTCAGGCATCGTTAGGCGAACAAGCGGTTAAGGCGTGACTTCCCGCTTCCCCTACGAAGCCGTCGAACCTAATCAGCCTCTCTCCTGGAAGCAATGATAGAAGATGATTGGTGGTAGCGAAAGTTGCAAAGGTTGTGGGTGGTCTAATCGACATTTTGAGTCAGAGGTCTCGGTCAGTATGCCTTGGTTTTGCCCTAGCGATTCAGTCGGGTTAAAACCGAGCCGCAATCATAAGGCAGGGGGGGCTCGGTGAATAGATCGGCCAGAACATCAGAGGCTTCAAGCCTGTGTTGGGTTCCTTCAACGGTCCATGGCGCTGTTTTTACAGCTTGAGCAGAAAGGGGCTAATGGTTACGGTTTGCCCGCCGATAAAACTATAGTGCTGCTATTGTCTGGTTGCGCCGGTTCTTTCTTCGTTGGGCTGATTCCTACCTTCTCTCTCGGTGTGAGGACCCGGGGCGTAGCCGGACGGTATGCCCCCAGCAGTAGGCGCAAAGAATCCGAAACAGATCGAGGTGGAGTCGTTTTTACGCTTTACTTGAGCTTAAGTCATCCTGTATAAACACTTTCGGAGCAGTAAACTAGTTTTAGAGCAGTAAACTAGGGAAACGTGTATCCAAGAGACAGAAGTGAAATCACTAAAGGATCTCCCGTGCGATTGAGTGCTGGGGTCTGTGCTTTTGCCTGGTTGCTTTCCATACCGGGACCAGCTCAAGTAGCCGAGATGGAGCCCGTTGCACCACCGCATACTGCTTCCTTTGTCACGGCCCTGCCTAGTCACGGGACGTCTTCACCGCTGAGTTTCAGGAGAAGGCTCGATCTAGGCCCGAAGAAGCAGGCCGTACCGTCTCAGACTGAACCGGCTTTTGGAATGGATGGTTCTGAGGTAGGTTCCCTCCACGCCCCTGCCGATGCTACCGAGATTCGGGTACAAGGGGATGAAGGTTGGTTTGGCCGTTCGCCGAATCCCGCTGCTGCCAAAGGTTCCACCTCAGCTGCAGCTCGACTCGGGGCGCCTGTTGGCAGCGGAAGTGGGCATGGAAACCTGGGGGATCTCGCCGGCTCAGATCTCGACTTCGACCAAATTGATCGGGAGCTCTGGGAGTTGGAGCGAGATTACGAAGACGCCGCCCAGAACTTGTTTTCCGACCTCTCCTTCAGGCTAATTCAGCCTGTCGGAAATCCCTTTGATCAAGCCCTGGGGAAGGAACTATCTCCTCTGCCAGATGACCAGCCTCCAGAGCCGGACCCAGTGGCTGAGTCACCCAGCGAGCCTGTCGATGAGGCCTCCAACGGTCCGCTTCCTGGTCCCGGTCCCGACACAGCTGATGGTGTGTTATCGGGGTCGCTACCCCTAACGGGCAGTACGGAGGTAGAGCCCGAAGATCCAGAATTCGCCTTCCTTGTGATTGGCAGCTTTGGCGAGGATCGGTCTGATGCCGGGGTCTTTCGAGCCTTTCGCGACGAGGTAGGGGGATTCGTCCTGGAGAATGGGTTTGTGTTCAATCTGCCTCCGATAGTTACGGACAACAATCTGATCTTCGAAGAGACGGATAGGATTGTCACGGCGGATCTGAATCAGGATGGGGTTCTCGACTTTGTACGAGCGCGCATCGGGGATCTGGGTACGAAGCTTGAATCCTATCTGGGGCGGGCAGTTGGGGGGGTCGAGCGGCAGGCACAAGGGTTTGCCTTTCACCAGACTGTACTGAGCATGGCGGTCTTTGATTTGGATGGCGATGGAGAGAAGGAGTTGGTGCTGGTAACCGACCGAGGGTCGAGGTTGATTGTCTATGAGCGCTCCGCAGACATCCTTCAGTATCGGAAAGAGTTGCTGCTGCCGTTTACTCCGGGACTGGTGGTAGTGTCGAATCCGGACTTTCGTGGGCAGAAGCTTCGCGTGTTAGATCGGGAACTGGAACGTGTCGCCACTCTCTCTCAGGGATTTGGAAACAGTTTCATCAGCCAACGCTTCCTGAAGCCTTCGATACGATCCATGACATTGGATAGCCTGGGATACGGCGATCCGGTGGAGGTCTTTGTCTTCGAGGATGGGAAGCACCTTTCGCTGTTCGTTTCAGCAGACGGTGGCCTCGTCTTGCTTGCGAGCCTGGTCCGACGGCCAAAGATGCCCCTGCTTATCGTAGGAGATTATCAGGGATTTAAATCGCGACAGCTGGCGTTCTGGTTTTGACCGGCCTCATGAAAACATGCAACTTTTTTTTCGCATGAGCATCTTTGACTCTCGATTTGTTAGCAGCAGGGGGACTTGTGTATTATAGTGCCATCTGTAGTCGATCAGGTGAGCACAGAATGCTTGACTTGGGTGTCTGAACATTACATGCCGTGCCATTGGGGTCAGTTGAGCAAGAGTATTCCGCAATTTTGGTAACAGAGTTCAAATAGTTTCGGATCAACCTAAAGTAAGGAGAAAAGGGCATGACAAAACTGAGATCAATCGTATGTTTCTCGTTTCTGGCGATTCTTGCATTCGGCGTCAATGCACAGGCCGGAGGAGACGCGGTGGCATTTGCAGCCGGGGACGCGACCACCTCCCAAGCCGCGGTCTACGCAGCTTTTCTGGCGCGGGTTCCCAATGATGATGGCTCGCTCAGTGCGGACACAGCTATTTCCCTGAGCAATATCCTAGCAGCCCCCGCAGGAACTCTGGGTGATTACTATGATGCATTAAAAGACAGGAGCGGCACCGTCGAGTTTTTTCTTTGGGACTCAGATGGGACCTCGATGTTTTACGAGACGGCCGCGGATTCGCCCGGGGTTGGTTTGGACGCGATGGGGTATCTCCAGCCCGGCCGAACCTATACAGTCCGTCTGGCTGAGATCCTGAGCAAGATCAAAGGTTTGCCCGAAGATGAAGTCGAATTCACCGGTTACGGATGGGTTGTCGGTAACTTTGACGCCATCGCTGGGACCTACAGTGTGACCATTTTCGGTCTCGGTTTCACTCAGAATTTTGAGTTCACGCCGGCGGTGGGTCATGGTGGGACCTTGACCGGTCTTCAAATCCAAGCTACCAGTCCGTAGGCTGTAGCACCGTTGTAGATTGCGCTTTCGGGGGCATTCTGCTTCGCGTATGTTAACGAGAGAAGAGCGAAAGGGCTGTTCAGATATCTCTGGATGGCCCTTTCGTACTTTGTGATGCCGTCTAAGGGTATCTGAGTCCCGCTCGGCTACTGATTCTGGATCATGAATTTTCCTCTTATCCTTCTCCTTCTTGCAGCATCTCTTCCTCAGCAGGCAGAGCTAGAGAAGAGAATCGGCTCTTACTGGGATTTGTTGTTGGCTCAGGACAAGAATGCTGCCCTTCAGTATGTCGAGCCTGAGTCGCGCAACCGCTTCATCCAGCGCCGCACACCCTACTTTCGATCCTGGGAACCCATGGGGATCGAAGAGCAGTCGGAAACGAAGGCCTTGGTGAGGGTTCGAATCGATAGGCTGATGGAGGCCTCTCGATCCTTTTACAAGATGCCGGTGAAGGAAGTCTGGGTCCTCGGTGACGAGGGCTGGCACCTCCAGCTACCACAACTTACGTCGAAAGCGCTGGGCGAGCTCTACTCCAGAAGGAAAGAAGAGAAGCCAGCGAAAAAGCTCACGGGGGAGCTTAGGCTTCTTCCGCAGTCGCTAAAGATTCACTTCCTCAATCAGACCAACCGGGGTTCGGTCTTTCTTTTCAACGGTCTGAGTGTTCCTGTTCAGGTC
>Ga0310342_100002321_pt1 | contig 12203 bp, 8 predicted proteins | sample S15DNA20500_MG_FD_206155 | JGI IMG/M metagenome (GOLD analysis project Ga0310342, IMG submission 206155) | Marine microbial communities from station ALOHA, North Pacific Subtropical Gyre - S1503-DNA-20-500_MG | ecosystem: Environmental > Aquatic > Marine > Oceanic | place: Pacific Ocean: North... | reverse complement strand
CCGGGGTCACTTACGAGGACCTCATCCAACGCATTGTAAACATCGGGCTCCGCTGGCAGCCGGAACGCGCTGGATAGCGACAGGAGACAGGACGGGAGGGAAACTAGACTCTACTGCAGTTGGAAATTAACCTCGGTAATGGTCCCGCCGGTTACCGTTACCTGTTGAGGCATGCCCTCGTAACGCTCATGCCAAATCAATAACTTGTAGGTACCGGCCGGGATACCGCTCAGCTCGAAACTGCCATCAGTCCTACTCACCGTTCCGACATCACCGGTCACATATACCCACCCCCTCATCCAGCCGTGTGAGTCGCACTCGATACGGACGACGCCTGGCCGTCTGAGCGGACGCTTGATTTCGAGACCTGGGACCGGAATCGCGATATTGAAAGACGTGCGTTGCCGGTCGTCGTAGGCGTGGGTCGTGTGCAGTGTTTCGTCCTGACTCGTAACGGTCACCTGGCTGAGGGTTCTAGCGACCTGTACTCGTGGCACAAAGTAGCAGCCGACGTTGTTTATTATCGGTTCCGGTGCAATATCCCCCCATGGCACGCCTGCCACAATGACAACCGCATTAGCTACACCACCGGAAGGATCGACGACTGTTGCTTGATCTTCAACTTCGTCACCACAGACTGATTGATCAGTCGTCACCTGGACCATTACTTTGTCGGGCACGGTGTCGATCTTAACGAGTCCGCGAATCGTTCCCGTGCTTTGCACACCTGCCACGACAGCGCCCAACTCCCAAACCAGTACACCGGAAATGACGAAAATACCACTAGCGGTGAGCGCACGGTTCCTAAACCTTGACCTAATGACCATAACGACCTAATTCGCTCCGGATCCTATCGCAACTATCCTCAACTCTACAGCCCGCCCGAGATTCAAGACCCGGCGGGAAGATCCACTTGTACCGGTTCCGGTGAAAAATCCTCACCCGGATTGATGAACCGGTTGGATTCCAGCCGGTACTGCTTCTCGTAGAGCTGTTTATATCGTCCGTCAACCGCGAGCAGCTTATCGTGTGTGCCGCGCTCAACGATCTCACCGCCCTCGAGTACCAGAATTTGATCCGCGCTCTGGATAGTCGAGAGGCGATGCGCGATGACAAAGGTGGTTCGGCCCGCGCGCAAGGCCTTCAGGCCATCCTGAACCATCATCTCACTTTCGCTATCGAGACTCGACGTTGCTTCGTCTAGAATAAGCAAGCGCGGGTTCGCTAGAATGGCTCGCGCAATGGCGACCCGTTGACGTTGCCCGCCCGACAACTTGATCCCGCGCTCACCAACAATCGTGTCGTAGCCATCGGGAAATCCCTGAATGAATTCGTGACAGTGTGCGATTCGGCTTACTTCACGGATTTCCTCGTCTGTCGCGTGCGGTTTAGCGAAACTGAGGTTGGCCGCAATGGTCCCATCGAACAGGAAATTTTCCTGCAACACTACACCGAGAAAAGCGCGGTAATCCTTAAGACGAATGGTTTCAAGATCGCGTCCGTCGATCAACACCCGACCCGACGTGGGACGATTAAAGGCCATCACTAGACTGATGAGTGTGCTCTTGCCAGACCCACTCGATCCGACCAGTGCCGTGGTAGTACCTGGCAGAGCCGTTAGCGACACCCCCTTGAGCACCGGCACGTCGGCCTCGTATTCGAACCAGACGTCAGACAGGCCGACCTCACCGTCCATCGAGCTAAGCACGTCGCGTGCCGCGTCCTCCTCGTCTTCGGTCGCCGTCTGTCGGATCTCATGGATGCGGTCGAGTCCAGCAAACGCCTCCGTAATCTGGGTGCCGATCGCTGAAATCTGAATCACCGGCGCAATGACGAGGCCGGTGAAAATAACATATTGGACGAGTGCACCGGTCGTCCAATCACCAGCTATCAGCGCTCGCCCGCCAAGCACGATCATCAGTGCTCCGATAGTACCCATCACCAGTGTTGCAAGAGACGATACCGCGGAGACACCGGTCACAGATTTCGCGACGTTGCGCAATAGTCTGTGGGTACCTTTGGCGAAAACGAGCTGTTCGCGTTTCTCAACCGCATACGCCTTGACAACGCGGATCCCGCCGATCGTCTCGGCTAACCTACCAGTGACCTCAGCGTTGAGCTTGCCACGTTCTCGAAACAATGGCCGCAAGCGCGAAAAGGCCCACGACATCGAAACTCCGAAGACAACGAGGATGACAAGCGTTAGGCTCGTCAGCTGCCAGTTGAGATAAAAGAGTACGGCGAGCGCAATGGATGCCGTTAGAATCCCACCGGTCAGCTGGACCAACCCGGTACCCACAAGGTTCCGGATCCCCTCAGCGTCGGTCATGATACGAGAGATCAGGATACCGGTCTGGGTGGAGTCGTAGTACCGGACCGGAAGCCGCGTGACGTGCACCATCACCTGTTTACGCATCTCGGTAATCGCACGCTGGGCCGTCACACCGAGAACCTGCGAGAGCCCGAATGACGTCACCGACTGGACAAGGGTGGCACCCATCCCGAGACTGGCGAGCAGTATTAGCTGGTCGCCGCGTCCGTTCGGAACGATGTCGTCGATCACGTACCTAGACATCGCAGGTAACACGAGGCCGGCGAGTCGACTGACCAGCATCATCACCAACCCAAGCATCAGTCGATAACGGTACCGCCAGACGAGGTCGTACGCCTCTTGCCACGAACCGATAGTCGAACGTTTCTTCTTGTCAGCGCTCACGGATCAGCCTCTGCACTCCCTCAGCCTCAATTCTCTCGTCGACGATGGTGAAAGCCCCACTACATTCGGACCTCGCATGACAGTATTGCGGTTCAGTCACATACTACGGGTATTCTCCCTCGTAGCACCTTGTGAGGCGAATGGGTCACCACTCTCGATGCAACACGGGACTGTCACCATCGACTGCTAACCTTCAGATTCAGAAAAATAGTTGTGGTAGACTTTCGCCGTGTGTTCACCATCCCGCCGCATCATTCACATCGACATGGACGCCTTCTACGCTTCGGTCGAACAAAGAGACAACCCTGACCTGCGCGGCAAGCCAGTCGCAGTGGGTGGTCGACCTGAGAATCGGGGCGTCGTCGCGGCAGCGAGTTACGAGGCACGGACTTTTGGAGTGCGCTCGGCTCTCTCAATGGCAAAAGCGGTCCGCCGCTGTCCTGAACTCGTGATCGTCCGGCCTGATTTCACCAAGTATCGTAATATTTCCAAGGAAATCTTCCAGCTCTTCCGGACCGTAACTCCGAACGTCGAGCCATTATCACTCGACGAAGCCTATCTCGACGTGACCGAGAACGCCTGGGGCGAGCCGCTGGCCATGACCGTCGCGAGACGTCTAAAGCACGAGATTCGTGAAAAGACCCACCTGACGGCGTCTGCCGGCGTCGCACCGAATAAGTTCCTAGCAAAAATCGCCTCAGCTTGGCAGAAGCCTGACGGTTTAACGGTAGTGCCACACGAGCGTGTCGAAGCATTGCTTCAACAGCTTCCCGTGGAGGCTCTGTGGGGTGTCGGACCTGTCACCGCCCGAAAGCTACGCAAGTACGGTATCAAGAAACTGGTGGACTTACGTCGATTTGATGGAGAGAGCTTGACCCGTGTCGTTGGCCAGCAGGCGGACTGTCTGCGACGCTTAGCGCACGGCATCGACGATCGGCCAATCGTATCTAATCGAGCGGCTAAGTCACGTAGTTCCGAGAACACCTATTCCAAGGACCTTGATGACCTAGGCGTCATCAAGGCCGAGATCGATCGAATGGCTCGTCAGGTAGCCACCTGGCTCCGCTGTAAGGCGATATTCGCCCGGAGCGTGACCATCAAGGTACGCTACTCTGATTTCACAACGATCACGCGTTGCGAAACCCGTGTTTCCTGCACTCGTAACGCTGAAAGCATCGCCAGGAGGGCCGTCGCACTTCTCGACCGAACGGCGGTGGGCGAACGACCCATCCGGCTGCTGGGCGTCGGTGTCCACAACCTAACGCTGACGCCCGAGGCCGCGGACGGCAGCCACGCCCATGAGCCACTTCTCTGGGACGCGGAAATTGCACCGGTAACTGGCAGCCACAGGGTATGATCGTTTGATGCTAAAAGGGTCGCGTGACGGGATCCTACGGAAGATCCAACCAGTCAGCGTTCACGGTCAGATCTCCCTGAACGTTCACTACAACGATATCGACGACCCGGACGGACCAACTGCCCTCGCCCGGGTCGGACCAGAGTCGACAGACCGAGATCTCGAGCCTGGAGACCGTATCCGGCTTGAATACGTACTAGGGGCAGTCACGAGTGTAACCCGCGCAGAAGCGGATGACGAACCCCGCAATCACTCTAAACCGCCACGTTCCTAGCTACATATCACCATCGTTGGCGGGAATTAGACCGTGTGGCATTACGCGCATACAAGCGCCTGAACCCTCTAAGGTTTTTCGTCGATGAACGGTCAGCGTTTCGATCTTAAGGAGCTTGGTTGGAACGAGTTCTTCACCAGCGCATTCGATACGCTCGGAGACCGAGACCTGGTGCCTGCGCGCGTCTGCATTCAGCACAACTACCTCTATCACGTCTGGGCATCGCAGGGTGAACTGTTGTCCGAATCATCCGGCAAGCTTCGGCGCGAGGCTAGCGGACCCGACGAACTACCGGCGGTCGGAGATTGGGTCGGCGTGAGCGTCAACGAGAAAGAGCGAAAGGCAACCATTCGAGCAGTCTTACCGCGACGGAGCCACTTCTCGCGTAAGGCGGCCGGGGATCCAACAAAGCAACAGGTGGTCGCGGCCAATATCGATGTCGTTTTTCTAGTGACCGGGCTCGATAACGATTTCAACCCGCGCCGGATTGAGCGCTATCTCGTTGCCTCCACAGAGAGTGTCGCGACGCCGGTAGTCATTCTAAACAAGGCCGATCGACGTGACGATATAGATGCGTGCGTTGACTGTGTACGCTCGCTGAACCCCAAGGTACCAATCCATGTCACGAGCTGTAAATCTGGCTTGGGGCTCGCGGTCCTAGCTCGTTATTTTGTTGTGGGCCGGACCATTGCGTTACTCGGCTCATCCGGTACCGGCAAATCGACTATCATCAATCGGCTCCTCGGCCACGAGCGCCAGCGCACACAGACGGTGCGCGCAAATGACAGCCGCGGCCGCCACACTACCAGTCACCGGGAACTCATCGTGATGCCGACCGGAGGCATCATCATCGATACACCCGGCATGCGAGAGTTCCGGATCTGGGACATGGAGCGGGCACTCGAAGAGACCTTTGAAGACATCGACGCCCTCGCGGCCAATTGCCACTTTCGAGATTGTCGTCACAACGGCGAGCCGCAATGTGCCGTACAGCAGGCGATCGAAGATGGGTCTCTCCCGATTCAGAGACTCAACCACTACCACCGTCTTCATGATGAACGGACAGATCTGGATCGTCGCCTCAACGAACTGGCGCGGTTAGAACACAAGCACCAGACGAAAGTGACCAGTCGAGCGACGCGGAAACTTTTTTGAGTGAGACCTCGATGAAAATCACTGCCGTACTCGCCGCGCTGCTCACACTCGGAACAGCGTTACGGGCTCAGGACACTCCAATTACCCTCCGCGCCGGGCTGCTCATCGATGGGGTGGGTGGAACGCGGTCGAACGTCCGCATCTTTGTGAAAGAATCTAAAATCACCCGGATCGATGGCCTCCGTGGCCCGGTAACTTATGACCTCTCCGATTTGACCGTGATGCCAGGATGGATCGACACACACGTTCACCTGACCGCGCATTTCGATCCAGACGGCATGACCCACCGGTCGACGACCGACGAGTCACTGGCACAGGCGATGCTCTACGCCGTTGAGAATGCCTACCGGACCTTGATGGCTGGTTTCACGACTGTGCAAAGCCTCGGCGACCCTCTCGATCGTGACCTGCGCGACTGGATCGCACGTGGCGACATTCCCGGCCCGCGGGTGCTAACGTCACTCCGTCCGGTAACGACTGGTACGGGTGACCCAGACACCATCCGGGAGTTTGTGCGGCGACTGGCAAACGACGGCGCCGACGTCGTCAAGATGTTCGCCTCCGAGAGCATCCGGAACGGCGGCGGTCGCGCGCTCAGCGACGCACAGATCGAAGCGACCTGTGACGAAGCGCGCGCGCAGGGTCTGCGCGTGGCGGCGCACGCGTACGGTACCGAGGTTGTCGCCGCGGTGACGCGAGCTGGATGTACATCGGTTGAACACGGTAACCGTTACGATGACCCCGTTATAGAGTTATTGGCCGAACAGGGCACGTATCTTGACCCACACCTTGGCCTCCTCTGGAACAACTACATCGAGTACAAAGAGCGTTTTCTCGGCACAGGCAACTACACCGAAGAGGGGTACGCCCTAATGGCTGATGCGAAGCGGATTGGCTTCGCGACCTTCAGACGCACGCTGGCGAACCAGGACGTGAAGGTGGTCTTTGGGACCGACGCTGTTGCGGGCGCCCACGGACGTAACTTCGAGGAGCTCATCGTCCGAGTCGAAGAGGGTGGCCAGAACCCAATGGACGCCATTCTGTCGACCACCTCGCTTGCCGCGGAATCGCTCGGGCTCGGCGACTCACTCGGCCAGGTGAAACGTGGCTTTGGCGCTGACCTAGTTGCGGTCGAGGGTAACCCACTAGAGGACATCACGGCTGTTCGCCGTGTCCGATTCGTAATGAAGAATGGGATGGTCTACAAGAACGTAGCGCGTTAGTGCTTACGCAGGCTTTTACTTCTAAAACCTGTACTCGACACCACCAGCTCAACACCGAGAATTGCGAGCGGCGTGGCGCGAACACGATCTCTTTAGGTACTTTTCACGTAAGGATCCTAAAGATCCACAGTGTCGGTTAGCAGCGTCCGGTTTACTGACCGATTAACGAAGAGACGGCAGGGGTTCAGACAGCCCTCAGCAGCCGAGTCTTTCAATTCGTCCTGTACGGTCGGTCCCATCGACCAGCATTTCGTTAAACCTAGTGACCAACGTATGGTCGCCGAAGCTCGTCACTGTTCATCGATGCTGAAAAGGATGAGAGCTGCGATCGATACAAGGTGAATCACTTGACTGTCCTGTCGGAGAGAGTGCACGGCACACGCACAGGGTTCCACACCACACCGGGCACCACTCACCACGGTATCCGTCGCGAGACGTTCAAGGAATCGGCACAGATGGTGCTCAACTGAGCTAAGAATAGACGTCTAGTGCACCCCGCCGCCGCCAATTTGCAGCAGCGATGGATCGGCACCCAACCGGCGTATGGTCATCTCCCACATGTCGCACGACTTAGTGTTGAAGATAATATCGAGATCAATATCGGCATTCAGCCATGCGGACGCGGACAGTTCTGCGTCGAGCTGACCCGCGCTCCATCCCGCGTATCCCGTCAGTAGTCGTGTCCGCGGCATTCGCGGCTGTTGCAGTAAGTGTCGCAATAGGATTGGTGATGTCGACAGAAAGAGCCCATCGCACACCTGTATCGCATCGTCGTCGCTCGGCTGTGTGCCCATCAAGATCCAGCCCCGCTCTGGCTCAACCGGTCCCCCGATCCAGAGTTCGAGGCCACTAGTGTCCGGCACCGGTGGTGTCAGCCTCACAAACTCAGACGCCGGCGTCTCTGTCGGTCGGTTCAGTACCAGACCGAAAGCACCATCCTCACCGTGCTCACAGAGCAAGATGACACTCCGGTGGAAATTCGGATCATTCAATTGGGGCATCGATACGAGTAATGAGGGAGCCACGGAAGGATACGGTTGCCGTGTGTCGGTCATCGACGCAAACCTCAATAGTAAGATGCGTATTTTCTCACATGGTATACGAGACTAACTGCTAGCAGCGTTGTGTCCGCTTACGTGCCCACTCAACGTGCTCGGCGACGAGCGGATCACGGCGCGTCTGGTCCTCCGGAAAATCGGTGTCGCTTAGTGCCGCGTCAGACGCTGTCGTGCCACTGTTGCCGAGCCCCACGGCGAGATTGCGGCGCAAGCCCCGCAGTCCGGCACGCGACATCGCGCTCCTCTCAAGCAGCCGCTCCAGAGTGGCATCCGGTTGACGCCACAGATCGGCAAGACGCGGGCTGTCGAACTCCGGTGCCGGCTGCCAGGCCGGATCGGTGGAACAGGCCGGCGCTGCATTGTACGGGCAGACGTCCTGGCAAATGTCGCACCCGTAGACATGAGTACCTACCGCTTTCCTTTGTTCCTCGGGAATCGGACCTCGCAGTTCAATTGTGAGATACGAGAGGCATTCCCGAGAATCGACTACCCACGGTTCGGCCAAGGCATCAGTCGGACAAGCTTCTAGACAGAGCGTGCAGGTACCACAGTGATCGAGCGCAGGCTCATCTGGTTCCAGTGCGAGGCTGCAAATGATCTCAGACAGAAACAACCATGACCCGATCTGCGGGTTAATTAGACAGGTGTTCTTGCCGATCCAGCCGATGCCTGCGTACTGTGCGTAAACCCGCTCCTGCACCGGACCGGTGTCGACGTAGGCTCTGGCTTCAAACACTTCTTGGTTCGCGTCGCGCATCCAAGCGAGCAGAGCTTCGGTCCGCTCGCCTAGTACGGTGTGATAGTCGGCACCCCAAGCATAGCGGGAGACGAGCGCCTCGTCTTGGTTCGGTCGCTCGGTCGAATAGGGTCGGTCGACGTTGTAGACTGTGCCCAAACACACCACCGACTGAGCCGACGGCATTACGTTACGAACATCGGCGCGGCGCGCTGCCGACCGCACCATGTAGTGCATCTCACCAGCATCCCCACGCTTGATCCATTCGCTGAGGAACCGTAACTCGCTGAATGCAGCAACCGGTGCGATCCCGCACACATCAAACCCGATCTTAGACGCCTGTGCCTTGATATCCTCTGAGGTAAGCACGAGAGCTATCGCAGTTTCTGTGTCCCTAACCTTTAGCCGCTAGTCTAGAAGCTGTACCGAAACCCGAACTGCATTTCGCGCGCGTGCAACGCGCTGAAGATCCTTCCAAAGTTTGGTGATCCGAAGAATCTGTTCGGCACGTCGAAGTTGGTTCGGTTAAACACGTTAAAGATCTCCCAACGGAACTCAAACCTGGTGCCATCCCCAAAGAGCCAGTTTTTCTGGAGTGAAAGGTCCAGGTTGGCGAGACCGGGTGCGAACACCGGGTTACGCGGTGCGCTACCAAACGTGAACTGGTCCTGTAGCGAGAACGCGCCAGTGTTGAACCATTGCAGGGGTGTCCGATCGCCGCGCGGTAAATTAGGATCACCCGTCATGTCGGGTCGCTGCGCAGGACCGGCACCGATGTTGGCTCGATCCTCAATGAGCGTCACGCTAAACGGTGCCCCCGACTGCATGGTAACGATACCGTTCAGTCGCCAATTTCCCAGCACCGCTTCCTGCCATCCAGTTGCGCCGCGATAAAGCGGGAACTCGTAGCTACCACTACCGACGAACTGGTGACGGTGATGGAAACTCGACAACGCATCCTCTCCAGGGAAGATATTACGCACATCTTGAGGCACGTTAGGCTCAAAAGCGGTCGGTCCGGGACTCGATGCGTCATCTTTAGAATCTGACAGTGTGTACGCGACGTTGAGCGACACGTTGTTACGTAGCCGGCGCGCTGCTTTGAATGTCACGGCGTGATAGATCGACTGTCCATCAAACCGGATCGCTCTGATCCCAGCCAGCTGAGGAATATCTCGGCGCGCGGAAATCGGTCCGTCGCCCGGTACGGGGACGTTATGCACCGTCGCGTTGTCGGCACCGATAGTTTTTGATCCCATGTAGAACACTTCGAAGACGGTTCCCGGTAATAATTCGCTCTGCACGCCCCCACTCCAAGTCTGGGTGTACTCGACCTGGTAGTCGTAGTCCATGATCGCGCCACCAATACTGCCCGTAGGAGCAGATGTCAGGATATCTCCCGTCATCAGGGTCGGAACGACCTGACTCGAAGGCACATCAACCTGTCTCATAAAGAAAAACGGCAGGTTGCGGGTGAACCCCGTCTGAACACTGTAGGCCCATTGGTTGAGAAAGATCCCATACCCCCCGCGTATCACGGTCGTCGCGGAATCGTCTGGTGTCAAGGCGAACCCGAAACGCGGCGCGAAGCGGGTCTTGCTCGGCCGAAGCAGGCTACGATCCCATCCAATCTCGGCCGAAGTCACCCAGGGAATCGGAATGAACGGCAGCAATGCGGTGGCATCAGGTGAGATGTTGCCCTGATCGTCGCTAGCAATAACGTAGCGGCCACCCGGCACCGAGAAATCGATCGACGACAGACGGTTGTCGACATCGTACATGTGTTGGTTGATCTCGTAGCGCAGGCCGAAGTTAAACGTCAGGTTGTCCCGAACGCGCCAGTCATCCTGAGCGTAGAGATGTACCCAGTTCGTACGGGCATCCTCGGCACCGCGCCCTCCAGTCCCGGCACGGGCCGATACCGGATACCCTAATAGGAAATCGGCGAACGGGTTACCACTGAACTGGCCCGTGTAGATATAGCTGCCACGCGCCGTGTCCGGATTCTCTGGCCGGAACCTAAGATGGAATAGGTACCCGCCGAACTTTATGCGGTGCTCACCACGGTCGATCAAGAAATTGTTATAGAGCTCGAAGTGTTCGTTCTCACGGAAAACGAACGTGGTCGGATCCCCCATGACACCGTAAAGACCAGACGTGTTAATCTGAGGATAACCGACGTCACGCAGATCCTGCGTGACACCCGCAAGACCAACCGATCGGGCAAAATCAACACCACGGTTGAGGCTTTCCTGCCCCCCATCGACGCTCATCCAGCCAACGCGTAACTCATTGAGCATGCTGTTACCGAAGGTATGCGTGTAGCTGACCCCAAGGTTCCGTGTCTTGGTGCCAAGGGTACGGCCAAAACCGGGCACGAGCGATTCCTGTTGCACGCTGGTGCCAAACGGCTGAATGTCGGTCGCATCGAACGTGCTGAAGCGGGCAAACATCTGATCGCTCCCGCCGAAGCGGTGATCGACACGGACGCTTAACTGGTCGACGACGCTGTCGAGCGTCTCAACCGCAGTTAAGTTCTGCACTTCCCCTGGTCCGGATGGTAGACGAACATTCTCGAGAAACGCGCGTGCAATTGGGTCAATCCGGTCCGCCGGAATCCGGTTTCCGGCAAACGGCGAGCCGCAGGCACCTGAAATTTGGTTGCGGGTCAGTGGATCGCAGACCGAGCCCAGGCCAGAAAAATCGCCTGTACGCACCGCGCTCGACGGTACGGAGAAGGTCTTTGTGAGAGATCGATCAGTCCGCTGGCCTTCGTAGCTGACAAAAAAAAATGTCTGGTCCTTCACAATAGGGCCACTAAACGTACCGCCGAACTGATTTTGGTCAAGAGGCGGAACCGGCGCGTCCTGCGGGTCGAAGAAGTTGTGGGCATCGAAGCGCTCGTCGCGAATGAACGTAAAGGCACTCCCGTTATACTGATTCGCGCCGGTCTTGGTCGAAACGTTGATAAGTGCCGACGCTTTACCGCCAAACTCAGGCGGATACATCGACTTTTGGATCCTAAACTCCTGGATGGAATCGACCGACGGGTTGATTACCAAGTTGTTATATAGCTCGTCGGTGACTTTGAAGCCGTCCAGTAAGTAGATATTGTGGCCAGCGCGCTGACCGCCGACGTTCGGCAGCGGTCCGGCCTGCTGGAGCGCCGCACCTCGGGTGCCGCCGGGTGGAATCACAACCGCGTCGCTGAGTTGGGCAAGCTGCAGGAACTGACGGCCGTTGAGTGGAATCTGTGCCACTTCGCGGTTGTCGATCACGTCACTGATCTCGGCCGTGGTCACTTGGAGCAAAGGCTCGGTCGCAACGACTGTCACCTCTTCAGTGATTTGTCCGAGATCCAAATTTAGCTGGAGATCAAGCGTTTGACCGAGCGCGAGGACAATTCCCGTCTGCACAGTCCGACGGAAACCGGGAAGCTCAACCGCCACCTCCCACGAACCAATCGGCAACGATGGCATGAAGAAACGCCCATCGGCATCGGTCACCCGATCGAGTGTGAATCCACTAGTGGGATGCGTCGCACGTACGGTTGCTCCTGGTAACACGCCACCCAAATCATCGTGAACAACACCACTAATCGCCCCAGTATTCGTTTGAGAAAAGCTATTCCCGCTAATCGTAAACAGAATTACGACCGAAACAATGACTCGCTGAACCAGATAG
>Ga0310342_100002320_pt1 | contig 12205 bp, 5 predicted proteins | sample S15DNA20500_MG_FD_206155 | JGI IMG/M metagenome (GOLD analysis project Ga0310342, IMG submission 206155) | Marine microbial communities from station ALOHA, North Pacific Subtropical Gyre - S1503-DNA-20-500_MG | ecosystem: Environmental > Aquatic > Marine > Oceanic | place: Pacific Ocean: North... | reverse complement strand
ATCATATAGTTTTAGCATTTGATTCTACTCAACCAATTGCTTCTGACAGAGTTAAAATATATTCAAATAATGTTTTACAACCAAGAAGTGGCTCTCCAGATTGTCCGTTAAATGAAGAAACCTGGATTAATTCTACCTATAAACAATGGCTAGGTTGTAGAACAATAGATGGCTCAACTCCTGATGCCGAATATGATGGTTATATGACAGAAGTTCACTTTATTGATGGTACTGCATTACACCCATCTGAGTTTGCTGAAGTAAAAAATAACCAATGGATACCAAAAGAATATAAAGGTACATATGGTGGCAATGGGTATTATAAAAAGTTTGACGGTACTTCAGCTGATGGTACTATATTTACAGATTTTAGTGGTGTAACTAGAAATTCTGTAACTGTAAATGGAGATACTAATACATCAATTACTCAAAAGAAATTTGGAACCACATCTGCCCATTTTGATAATAATGGTGATTGGATTCTTGTACCAGGAACTGCAGATTGGAATGCATATGGAACAGATTTTACTGTTGATTTTTGGATTTATCCTGAAAGTTATCAAGATTACGATATGCTAATTGGTTGTAATAATGCTGATGCATATGGTTGGAATGTTCAATTTGCGAGCGGCGGAAAATTACTTTTTATGGTTGGTGAAAGTGGTAGTTGGGATTTTAATACTGCCAGTAGTCCTGGAGCGGGTGCTTTAACTGCTTTGAATGTTAATCAATGGTATCATATAGCAATGGTAAAATATGGTACTACGTGGAATTTATATGTAGATGGTACTTTATATTCAGGACCGTACACTTCAAATTCTCATAATTCAAATACTGTTGATCTTCGAATAGGTGTAGATGCTCCGTGGGGCGTGAGTAGATGGTATCATGGTTATATGGATGAAGTTCGCATTTCAAAATCAGCTAGATGGGGCGGTAATTTTACACCACCTACATCAGCATATGCTAATGATGCAGATACTGTATTATTAATGCATATGGATGGATCAGATACCGGAACAACATTTACTGATAGTGCAACTGGACGCCCTATTACAGCAAGCGGTGATGCAAAACAAGAAAGAACAACATCACGTCATAATATAGTTGCACAAGGTGATGCTCATATTACAGGACCAAAGTTTGGTTCATCTTCAATGGCGTTCACATCAGGATCAGCACCATCTGGATCATCTGCTAATGATTATATAACTGTTACATATGCTCCTCAATTTAATTTTGGTACTGGAGACTTCACTATAGAACAATGGGTACAATTCGGTGATGAAATAGATATGAGTAATGCTGATGTTAGAAATCCTGCATATTTTACATATGGTGGGTTTACTGCCGCATTTGGAGTAGGTCATCATCCTGGTTGGGGTAGTGGTATGAGGATGAATGTATGGGAAGCCCCTGGTACAGATCATGTAAGTAATGAAATTTATGGTTTAAATGATTATAATTGGCATCATATTGCTTATGTCAGAAGAAGTAGTCGTTTATATTATTATGTAGATGGCAAAGCAATTAATCCAAATGGTATTTTATACGATGATGATATACAACTGGTATCCGGATCTCCTCTTGTAGGTAGAGCAGATTATTCTATAATAGGTTATATGGACGAAGTTAGATGGTCAAATATTGCTAGATATACAGCAGACTTTGCACCATCAAAAACTACATTTACTAGTGATGCAAATACAGTATTATTAATTCATAGTGATACAACAGATGGTTCTACTACATTTACAGATAGTAGTTCTTATGCTCATGTTTTAACAGCAGGTAATAATACACATCATGCTGTACCAAAGGTTGGAAATGGTATGGCAGTATTTGATGGCACCGGGGATTACTTATCAATGATACAGGATCTGGAGGCAGATTGGGAAATTGTAACCAATGACTGGACTGCTGAATGTTGGATGTGGTTATCTGATTCACCTAGCACAGGATCCGATTATACTTTTTATGCTCAAAGCCATAGTAATCACAGCGGTCATTATACGAGATATGTTAATACCGGTGTAAATTATCAATGGCGTTGGAAAATGTATCTACAAAATGATACAAATATATTAAACATGGAAATAACAGATAATGGTGTATCTACACAAGAATGGTTCCATATGGCTTTTGTCAAACAAGGAACTACTTGTACAATATATCGTGATGGTGTTCCGTTAGGAAGTGGTACTATAAGTCAAACCCCTCAATCATTAAATCGTCAGATGGAAATAGGAAGATGGTCTTCTAGTGCGAACGATGAAGCATATTTTAACGGTATGATGGAAGAAGTTCGTTTTTCAAATGTTGCTAGATATACAGCAGATTTTAGTAGTAATTTACAAACAACAGCTTTTATAGATGATGCAGATACTGTATTATTAATGCATATGGACGGTACTGCATTTACGGATTCATCTAGTACTGCAATCTTTTATGATGCAGAAGGTCCTTTAACTACATCTTCGTTTATGACATTTGATGGTAGTGGAGATTATTTAACAATTCCGCCCACAGATGATTTTGATTGGGGAACATCCCAAGACTTTACGATAGAAGGATGGACATTTTTAGATACTCTTAATGCTGGTGGCACGTCTGAAGCTGCTACATTCATAGGTACAAATGTTTTAGATACAGCTGGCGGTTTTAGAATTGCGGTTTGGTCAGTAGGTGGCAACAATGTTTTTAACATTGCTATATATGATGGATCGGGTTGGCCGGTGCATCCAAGTCCCACAACGGAATTTCCTTTAAATGAGTGGGTACATTGGGCTGTAACTCGGAAAGGTAATGTATGGACTGTTTGGCAGAATGGAGGGGCTATCGGTATTCAAACTGCTAGTCATGATTGGGATATGGGTGCCACAGATTGGAATGTTGGTTTTACAAACGCTTGGAGCAGTAACAAGTATCTAGAAGGTAAGATGGATCAAATTAGGTTTTCCAATACGTCTCATTATACATCAACTTTCACATTACCTGGGGCGGCATGGACATCAGATGCTAATACATCATTACTCTTGCATCTAGATGGTGCTGACGGCGGAACTACATTTACAGATGATGGTAACACAGGACATACGGTTTCAGTTGCTGGTAATATTACTACAGTAACAAACCTAAAGAAATTTGGATCAGCGGCTGCAAAGTTTGATGGCGGATCAGGTAATTATCTTTCAGTACCAGACCATGCAGATTTTCAATTTGGTACTGATCCTTTTACAATAGAAGCGTGGGTTTTTACTCGATCAGCAGGAAGTGCTGTTGAAGACATGATAATGTGTAAAGGTACTAGTACAGGTTATTGGATGCTACGACACAATGAAAATAATACTCAAGGAAGGGTGCGATGGTATGCATCTCAAAATGGTGTAACGGTTGCTGATATAAAAATTGATTTAGGAACCGGCTTTTATGATTCATGGCATCATATTGCTGTAACATCAGATGGTAGTGTACATACTTTATGGGACAATGGAGTTATTATAGGGTCTTGCCGCGTAGACAATCTTAATTGGGATTATAGTGGATATCCACTTGTTATTGGAAATAATGTTGGTTATTCCCAAGCATCATATGATTATTTAGACGAAATTCGTATTACAAAAGGTGTAGATAGATATCAAGGTAGTTTTGTTCCTTCTATAACACCTTTTACTACTGATGCAAATACTAAACTATTAATTCAAGGAGATTGGCTAGGTGGTTATGGTGCTGATAGTTCAGGCAATAATAAAGATCATTATATATCTGGTATAGGAGACGATCATAAAAGCATAGATACGCCGATTAATAACTTTGCGACTTTGAATGCTATTTGGCGAAATCATTCTGGAGGAAGTGTTACATTTAGTGAAGGAAACTTAAAGAACTGGAATCAATATGGAGATGTTTATTGGAATCCTACTATGGAGTTACCAACTACAGGTAAATGGTATTGGGAATGTTATGGTGATGCTAACAGTACAAGATTTGGTTTATTAATGGCAGATAGACCCGGCACAACGAATCCTACACCCACAACTGGAGGTAAGATATGGTATTGGGATAGTAATGGTGTTAATTATCCATATGGAACAGTAGTAAATGGTACTGTATATACATCAGGAACTATTTGTGGAATAGGTGTTGATGTAGATGCAGGGGAAATAAAATTTTACAAAAATGGTGTTCTACTTTACACTGGAACTAATTTAAATTCAGAAGGTTATGAGTTTCTTAGACCGATTTTTTGGCATACTGATGGATCAACAATTTGGGCAAATTTTGGTCAGGATAGTACATTTGCTGGTACAAAAGCAGGCGGCGCGGCAGCACAGGATGCCAACAATGTAGGGGATTTTTATTATGCTCCTCCTGCAGGTCACTTAGCACTTTGTACAAAGAATTTACAAACTTCAACAATTACCGATCCAAGTGAGCATATGAATACAGTACTTTATACTGGTACAGGATCACCTCTTAACGTAGGTGGAGTAGGATTTAAACCAGATCTTGTATGGTTAAAATCTAGAAGTGCCGCTGATAGTCATATTTTACAAGATTCAGTTAGAGGTAATTGGCTTTTAAGTACAGATAGTCAAGGAGCTGAAGGTAATACAGGAGGAGGATGGATTCGTCAACCTACACTAGCTGACGGTTTTACAGTTGATGTAAATTCACCTATTAATACTAGTGGTCATAATTATGTTGCATGGACATGGAAAGGCGATACTACACCAAGTATAACTTATACAGTTACAGTTGCTGGTTCTATGGATTATTATATTGATGGTTTTGCTACAGCGAAACCAACTATGCGTTTACAAAAAGGCGGTACATATACATTTGATGAGTCTGATAGTTCTAATAGCTCACATCTATTTGCATTTTCTACAACAGCAGATGGAACATTTGGCGGAGGATCAGAATATACAACTGGTGTAACCCATGTAGGTACTCCAGGACAATCTGGTGCATATACACGAATTGTTGTAGATTCGGGTGCACCTAACCAATTATACTATTATTGTGTATATCATGGGTCTATGGGCGGAGATGTAACTATATCCGTCGACGCTAGTTCGTCTGGTTCTAGTAATTTCCAAGGTAATATTGCTAGTGCAGTAAGTGCAAATCAAACAGCTGGATTTAGTATTGTTAGTTATACAGGAGATAATATTACAGGTTCTACTATTGGCCATGGTCTCTCGCAAGCACCCGATTTTATAATTGCTAAAACTAGAGATAGTACAATGCATTGGGGAGCTTATCGTAAACTTGCAACTGATCAGATTGGAAATGCTACAGCAATAGGTAATATGACTCAAGATGGAGGTCTGGCATCAGCATTTGATGGTAACACTAACCAGTCTAGTTGGAGTAATTCAGCAAGAAAAGATCCGTCTACAGGCGCATGGATTGGTCAAGATTGGGGCAGTGGTGTAACTAAAACTGTACATCAATTTAAAATGTATGCACCCGACAATTATTGTCTTGGAGGAAATACTGCGGGCAGATATTATAAATTACAAGGATCACAAGATAGTACTAATTGGGATGACCTTTATACTGATCCGGATACTAGTATTACAAATGATGTTATATATAATGTTAGTACTGGAATAGATACATCAACTGCTTATCGTTATCATAGAATTTTGTTTGAAGGCGATGCCAATGGTGGTGCAGTCGGTGAGTTAGAGTTTTATGGCGCCGTCGGTACTGGTAATTTAACTAATTGGGCGCAATTCAATTCGCCCGGTGCATTTAATAATGGTCATTTTTGTGATGCTAATCCTACAACGTTAGGAGTATATGCCGGTTCATATGCTAATATACTTAATGAAGACTTTATAGCTTATTGTTGGCATTCCGTATACGGATATTCAAAGATAGATACCTTTGTAGGGAATGGAAATGCAGATGGAACAGTTGTCTGGACTGAATTTAAGCCAGCATGGATTTTAATAAAAGAGGTTTCGGATACTAGTAACTGGGATATACACGATAATCGCAGACCTGGGTACAATCCAGATAATAATCAACTATCAGTAGACGAAAATCCCGCAGAAAAGACAAATAATTATATTGATTTTCTTTCAAACGGTTTTAAAATACGAACTTCAGATGGTGGTTATAATACTGCTGGTAATGTTTATATGTATATGGCATTTGCAGAATCATCATTTAAAACAAGTAACGCGAGATAATATATGAGTACATTAAAATTAGATTATTTAGAAGCAGGACACGGAACAGATATTACTATTAATACTGGTACTACCCTTATTGGTACTACAACACAGTTTAAAATTACTGGCGGTACGTCAGGTCAAGCATTAATAACTGATGGCGCCGGCGGCTTAACTTTTGCACAAGTAGATGCTTTACCAGCACAATCTACTCAAGCAGGTAAATTCCTAACAACAGATGGCAGTAGTGCAAGTTGGGGTTCTGTAGATGCATTACCAAGTCAAACAGGACAAGCAGGTGAATTCCTAACAACAGACGGAACATCCGCAGATTGGATATCCGATGCTGGGCAAATTGAAACACCCGGTAATTATTATAAAAATTACAATGAAATTGCTGTTAATACAACTACTACCGTTCCAACAACAGAAAATGGTATTATTTTTGGTCCTATTAATTCTACAGCAGAATGGACAATTAATGGCACATTAGTAATATTGTGAATGAATAAATATATAAGAGAACTATATTATGGCAAGTAAACTTTTAGTAAATGAACTTCAAGCCGCAACTGGTAGTGAAATAACTATTGCAGTGGGTACATCTCTTACAGGTGGTACTAATGTATTTAAAATAACAGGTGGGTTAGCAGGCCAATCCTTGATAACAGATGGCGCCGGTAACATATCATTTGGCGCGGCAATACCTTCTGTAACAGGACAATCAGGTAAGTTTTTAACAACAGACGGAACAGTTACATCATGGGATACAGTTGATGCATTGCCAAGTCAAACAGGACAAGCAGGTGAATTCCTACAAACTGACGGCACAACTGCAACATGGGAAGCAGTAGATGCATTGCCAAGTCAAACAGGACAAGCAGGCGAATATTTACAAACAGATGGTACAACTGCAACATGGGAACCAGTTGCTAGTGGCGGCGCAGAGTATGATGCGGCAACTACATCTACAGGATATTTTGATTTACCAGCTGGCACAACAGCACAACGTCCGGGCACACCAGCAACTGGTAATTTTCGTCAAAATACAACAGATGATGTATTAGAATGGTATACAGGATCTACATATGGTTGGAGACAATTTGCAGGGGCAAACCCAACTATTACTGGTATTAATCCAACAACAGCACATACTACAGGCACAACAATAACAGTTGCTGGTATTAATTTTCAAGTAGGTAGTGTTGTTAAATTAATAGGAAATGATTCAACTGTTTATACTGCGGCATCGACCTCGTATGTTAGTAGTACTGAAGTTTCTTTTGTAACACCAGTACTTCCAGTAGCAAATGAACCATACGATGTTAAATTAATATTGCCGGCTGGTGGATTTTATATATTAGCAGATGCATTAGACGCAGGCGGCACACCTACATGGACAACTGTCGCTGGTAGTTTAGGCACATTAAATATACACGCAACAGGAACACATTATACATTAGTAGCATCTGATCCAGATGGTGCGGCAGTTACGTATAGTGCTGATACAGCAAATACAGCAATTCTCCTTACTGCTGGGTTAACATTAAACTCAGATGGTACAATTACAGGTGATCCCACCAATGTAACAAATCCTACAGTATATTCATTTGATGCAATTGCAACAGATTCGGGTGGTAATACAACAACTAGATCTTTTAGTATTACTCTTGCTGACCCAGCTGGAAATGCAGAATATATAACTGCTGGAAGTTTTACATGGACTGTACCAGCAGGTGTAATTAAGGCTCATGTAGTTTGTATAGGTGCTGGCGGTTGTAGTGGTCTTGGCAACTCTGGCCAAGCAGGCGGTGGCGGAGCTTTAACTTGGAAGAATGATATTACTGTTGTTTCGGGTAGTGACGCTACTATTGTTGTAGGTGCAAGTGCTACTAGTCCTGCTGGCAACATGGGCGTAGCTGGCGAAGATTCCTCGTTTACATTCGGTGCTCATGTTACAACAGCTGGCGGTGGTCAAGGTGGTTTTGGTGACGCTACCGAAAATGCTGGAACAGGCGGCGGTGCTGGCGGAATTCATGATGGAGATAGTTATGATGGAGGCGGCAACGGAGGCGTAGGCGGCACTGATCCCAGTAACCATGGTGGCCCAGGTGGCGGCGGTGCTGGAGGATATTCAGGTGCTGGAGGTCCAGGTGCAACCCCTACCGGTGGTGGTAGTACCGAAAGCGGTGGCAATGGCGCCGGCGGTGGCGGTGGTGGTGGTGGTAAAGGTGGCACAAGTGAAATGGGTGGCGGAGGTGGTGGTGGCGTAGGAATCTATGGCGAAGGAAGCAATGGCACAGGTGGTCAAGGACATGGAACCGGTACACCTGGTGAGGGCGGCCAGGGTGGTTCGTCTGGTGCTGATGCTAGTAACGGTAGTGCCGCAACTGCTGGTGCTGGTGGCATATATGGAGGTGGCGGAGGTGGACCACAAGGTGGCGGCAACTCTGGTTTGGGTAAATCAGGCGCTGTTAGAATTATTTGGGGACCTGGTCGTAACTTTCCTTCTAATGCACCCCTAATATAAATTAGGTAGTAACATATATTGACAAATCTTCATATATTATGTACAATTAGTATATGAATATAATTAATTCATATCCCACACCTATAGGAACCTTTGAAATAGAGGATTGTGAATCTTTAAACAAAGGATTAACTGAGTTTATATATAATATTAAAGCTGTAGAAAAAGGTAGCAATTATCAACATTCTATGGCAGGTCCTCAAGGTTATCATACTAAAGAGGATTTATTATCGCGCGACAATCCTTTTATAATAGAATTTTATAAAAAAATTAGTGAAAAAATAATAGAGTATTACTCTACTATTACAGATGATCCTATGGGCCCTAATACTAAAATGGCATCATGGGGTATGATTTATGGCCCTGGAGATTATTCAACGCCTCATACCCATCCCTTAGCAGATATATCCTCGGTTTATTATTGTAAAGTGCCAGATGGTTTATTAAAAGAATGGCCTGATTCTATGCCAGGGGCATTTCATTATATAGACCCTAGACCAGCTTCTCGATGGGATAGAAATTTTGCAACTAATTCTGTAAAATCTATTCCTGCTAAAGAAGGTACCGGAGCAATCCATCCTGGCTGGTTAGAACATTATGTAACACCTCATTATTTAAAAGATGACCGTATTGCTATAGCAACTAATATTTTTATAGATCACGGAACATTTTTTAAATAAGATATTCTAAAGTCTAATAGTTGATAAATATTCTATATATAGTAGTCATTGTATAGGATATAATTATGCCAACGAGTAAACTTTTAGTAAACGAATTAGAACCAAATAGTGGTACAACTATTTCTTTAACCCCTGTAGACGGAATTATTGGTTCCTTAGGTGGATATAGAAATACTGCATCTATTACAGAAACCACAACAACAACAATTCCAGCAGGAGAAAATGCTATTGTTGTAGGACCTATTAGTGTTGCAACTGGTATAGATTGGAATATCAATGGAACCTTAAAGGTATTATAAGATGAGCAAAATTAAAGTAAATGAAATAAGCACACTAACTGGATCAGATATAACAATTACAACCGGTAAAACTCTTACTGGTACTGCTTCACAATTTAAAATTACTGGTGGTACTGCTGGTCAAGCATTAATAACAGATGGTTCAGGCGGCATATCTTTTGGAGCAGTTGATTCGTTACCAACCCAATCAGGACAAGCAGGTAAGTTTCTAAAAACAGACGGCACTAATGCAACATGGGAACTATCTGGTGGTGGATATGATACAGAAGCAACATCAACAGGATATTTTGATTTACCTGTAGGTACAGATGCACAAAGACCAGGTTCACCAGGAACTGGTATGTTACGATATAATTCAGATCAAACGGAATTAGAACATTATGCAGGAGGTGGTTGGATTGGATTTGCAGGAATGACTCCAACTATAACTTCTATAGGTCCTACAATATCTATTGCAGCTGGTACATCTATTGCTATTACTGGTACAAATTTTCAATCAGGTGCAACGGTAACCTTAATAGGCACAGATGGCACCAATTACAATGCACAATCAGTAACACTCGATAGTCCAACGCAAATAACATTTACAACACCCGAACTTCCTGTATCAAAAGAACCATATGATGTTAAAGTAACTTTATCTAATGGCGGGAATGCAACATTAGATAATATATTAGATGCAGGCGGAGTACCAGCATGGACAACTGCCGCTGGTCTTTTAGGTACCATATTAGATAATGTAGATGCAACACATTTTACATTGGCAGCAACTGATCCAGATGGTCAAGTAGTTACATTTAGTATGGATTCATCCAATACAACAATTCTTACAAGTGCTGGTCTTGCATTAAACGGAACAACAGGTGCTATTACAGGTGATCCAACTGATCAAACAACAGAAACAACTTATAATTTTGATGTAATTGCAACTGATAGTACAGGTGTTAATACAACATCTCGTTCTTTTAGTATTACTGTTACAAAAGCATGGGGATCTTCTTCAGCAAATGCAGGAACTCTAGCACAAATAGAAGCCGCAGCCTTTGGAGGCTTGGCAGAAGGAGCACAAGGAGATTTGTGGGTCAAATATAGTACCGTTTTGAGCGACACAGCTTTTAAAGTACCTTGTATGCGAGAAAATAATAAACTATTTGGATTAGCATGTGCGTTTAATAGAAATGCAGGTACTGATTCAAATTATACTGGTCGTAGACACTTTGAATGGCATTATAATCCAGGTAATCTTAGTCCAGGTGGTTGGCATCCAAGTAATTATTATAAAGACGGCACCGCTGACCCGAGTGATTATACTCCATATAATCCAATTCTTGAAAACCAAGATAGAAAAACACCGTTATACGATGTTGCATCAGAAACATTTAGAGTTTATGCATATGATGATAATAACGGAGGTTTAGGCTTGGATGCCGCAAGTGGTTCCTCACATATGTCCATGGATAGTTTGTGGTCAACAGGAAAATCAATAGGGCAACTGTTTACAGATCATGGAACATTTGGTGATCCGGCCCATAGTGAAGGTATTGGCGCTAGACATGTAGCAACTAAAATTGCTGGAGGAACATATACCGGTGCTATGATGAATGTTATGTATGTAGGTTGTACAGATGGTGAAGGTAGTACTCAAAGTAGTGCTGATTTTGCTATGATGGTATTTGCTGCCGCGGCTGGTCAAGAAGCAAATTTCACCACTGGAAGTTGGGAAAACTATACAGGCGGCTGCTTTGCAATAGGTGGTAAACGAGCTGAATGGAATACAAGTAACGGATATCCAAATATCAGTTGGAATGAAACAGATGGTACTGGTTGTGCTACTAATCATGCTTGTACATTTTGGAGAGGACCCATTATAACAGTAGGCGGTTCAATGGTTGTAGGTTCAGGTCCTGTTAGTTTTTGGGTAAGAGGAGATTAATTACCATAATTATACTGAATAGATTAATGAGAAATGAGCATAAATGAGCAAAATTCTAGTAAACGAAATAGGAACATGGACAGGTACTGAAATTGCATTAGTATCTGGACGATTTCTTACTGGCTCTGTTTCACAATTTAAAATTACAGGTGGTACTGCTGGTCAAGCAATATTAACAGACGGTGCAGGTACTTTAACATTTAGTACTATTGAAGCATTACCTACACAAACAGGACAAACTGGTAAATTCCTAACAACTGATGGTACTGATGCAAGTTGGGCCGCAGTAGATGCATTACCAAGTCAAACAGGTCAAGCAGGTGAATTTTTACAAACTGACGGCACAACTGCAACATGGGAACCAGCAGGTGGCGGATATGATGTTGCCTCTACATCAACAGGATATTTTGATGTGCCGGCAGGTACAACAGCACAACGGCCAAGCACACCAGCAACAGGTAATATGCGTTGGAATACAGACGATGAAGCACTAGAACACTATAGTGGATCGGCTGGTGGTTGGGTTCAATGGGCAGGAGCTGCACCAACCATAACAAGCATTTCTCCAACAACGG
>Ga0310342_100002319_pt1 | contig 12208 bp, 10 predicted proteins | sample S15DNA20500_MG_FD_206155 | JGI IMG/M metagenome (GOLD analysis project Ga0310342, IMG submission 206155) | Marine microbial communities from station ALOHA, North Pacific Subtropical Gyre - S1503-DNA-20-500_MG | ecosystem: Environmental > Aquatic > Marine > Oceanic | place: Pacific Ocean: North... | reverse complement strand
CGGTGAAGATTATAAATTTAATGCTAACGTAGATCCTAGACAAGCATTTCATATGGAAGTGTATCCTGAGATCCCACGTTCTGCTCTTGAAGTATTAAACATGCAGAATAACGATGCTGAAGCCTTAACAGGTGTTAAAGCATTTACCCAAGGTATTTCAGGACAAGCATTAGGAGTTACGGCTACTGGTATTAGATCAGCACTTGATGCTACATCTAAGCGAGAATTAGGTATTCTACGCAGACTTTCTAATGGATTAAATAGAATTGGCCGTAAAGTCATTTCTATGAATTCTGAATTCCTGGACGATGAAGAAATTGTTCGTATTACTAATGAAAAGTTTGTAGCTATTAATCGCAATGATTTAGGAGGTATGTATGATATCAAGCTTAATATTTCTACTGCTGAAGCTGATGAACAAAAAGGCAGTGAATTAGCTTTTATGCTACAAACTATGGGTAATACTATGCCTCCAGAAATGAGTCAGATGATTTTAGCTGATATTGCTAAATTACGTAAAATGCCTGATTTAGCTAAACGTATTCAAGAATACCAACCTCAACCAGATCCTATGGTTCAACAAAAAATGCAACTTGAAATGGCGTTATTACAAGCACAAGTTCAGAATGAAACTGCTAAAGGTCAAGAGAATGCGGTTGATGTTGAGCTTAAGAGTGCTAAAACTCAGACAGAACTTGCTAAAGCACGAAGCATGCATAGTGATTCTGATAATAAGGATTTAGACTTTGTTGATAAAGAGTCTGGAGCCAGAGATATGAGAGATATGGGTTTAGAAGATAGAAAGCATGCTCAAAATATGGAAAGTAAAGAGCACGATAGATTATCTAATCTTGATAAAAGTGCATTTGATCAATTAACTAAAACACAAGGGGGAGTATGACTGATTTAGAACAAGTTGAAATCCAAATTGACATGGCTCAAAAATTACGAAAATTACGAGATAATTGCGTTAAGTTAACAGCTAGCGAAACATGGAAAGATGTTATTGATACGGGATATTTTAAAGAAGAAGCAGCTAGGCTAGTTATGGCTAAAAGTTCTAATCTTACTCCTGAACAAATGCAGTTAATCGATAACATGCAATACGGTATTGGGGCTTTAGCTAATTATATTGAATCAGTTATGAGACGTGGTGCTGAAATGGATCAAGCTTTAAGTGAACACGAAGAAACCCGTGAAGAAATTTTAGCTGAGGAGATCAAAGTATGACTCAAACTTCTTTAGGTTTGTCTGATACAGAATTTTTAGAAAAAGATCCCGCTGAGCTTTTAGCTGAAGAAGCTACTCCTGATACAGAAGAAAAGCCAGCTGAACAAGAAATTGAATCATCAGATAAAACTGATGAGGACAAGGTTGCTACCTCTGAAGAGGAGGTAAGTGAAGCACAGGAGCAAACTGAAAGTGAAACTGTTAAGGAAGAAGTAAGCCAACCTGAAGGGGATACCCAGACGGCGCATGAACCTTTCTCTGATAGTGATACGACAGAATCTCTTGATACTAGTAAAGAAGACTCGACTGAAACAAAGGGGGATACTCCGGAAACTACAGAGTTTGATTACGAAAGTGCTTATAAAAAGGTATCTGAACCTTTCAAAGCCAATGGCGTTGATATGCAGGTTAAGAGCCCTGAGGATATCGTCCGTCTAATGCAGATGGGTGCTAATTATCAGAAGAAGATGGGCAAATTGAAACCCAATCTGAAGATAATTAAGATGTTAGAAAACAATGAGCTTCTTGATGAAGCTAAATTGAATAATCTAATTGATTTATCCAAAAAGGACCCTAAAGCTATCGCCAAGCTTGTTAAAGAAAGTGATGTAGATCCTTTAGAAATCGACAAAGATGCACCCACAGAATACGAACCAACTAATTATTCTATTACAGATAAAGAATATAATTTGGATCGTGTACTCGATGACATCAAAGATACTGAAACATTTAATAAAACCATTAATGTTTTAACTAAGGAATGGGATACAGAAAGTAGAAGCGTTATCTCAGATCAACCTGAAATTATCGGGATTGTTAACGCACATATGGCTAATGGTATTTATGATGAAGTAAACGTAGTATTACAACAGGAAAAAGCTTTAGGTAAACTAGACGGAATTCCTGATGTAGAAGCGTATCGACAAGTTGCAGAACATATGAATAAAAATAATATGTTTAAGCAACCTGAACCTGTTGGGAAGTCGAAAGTATCAAGTAAAACTGACGAAAAAGCTGAGGCTGATCGTGATAAAAAACGAAAAGCAGCAGCACCGGTCAAGCAAGCTACTACACAAAAAGCTAAACCTGATGAAGACTTTTTAGGTCTATCAGATGAAGATTTTATGAAGAAGTATGCTGTCCGGTAATTTATCACTATATAAATAGGACAATAAAATGGCTAACGAAAATTTTTATAATAGTCCTTCTAGCACCGCTAGTGGAACCGCATCAAGTATCGGTCCACAAGCGATTACAGACTATTATTTTAAGAAAGCCCTTATTGCTGTCCGGGATCACCAGTACTTTATGCCTTTGGCTGATGTACGTGCGATGCCTAAGCATATGGGTAAAAAAATCAAGCAGGATGTTTATGTTCCAATGATTGATGTATTAAATACAGGCAGTCAAGGAATAGATGGTGCTGAAGCTGCTCTTGTAGCTGGTACATGGTCTGGTTGGTTAGCAGACGGTTCATTAGTTGCTGCTAACTACGCAGATGAAGCCGCTGCTATAGCAGGCACTAATGTAGTAGACGTTGCACAAAATGATCAGAATCTTTATGGTTCATCTAAAGATACTGGCGCTATTCAGAGTAAAATCCCAACTCTCCGTGAGAACGGTGGTAGGGTTAACCGAGTTGGTTTCACACGTACTCAAGTTGAAGGTGAACTTCTTAAACGTGGTTTTTTCACTGAGTACACTCAAGAATCAATGGATTTCGATTCAGATTCAGAATTGTTATCACATATTGTTGAGGAAGCCCTTGTTGGTGCTAATGAAATCACTGAAGCTGAGCTTCAAGCTGATTTAGTTACTACCGCAACTTCTAGTGGTACAGCTTATTTCTGTTCTTCTGCTCCTGGTACCGATGCTCTTGCCGGTTCAACAGTTGCAGCAGGTGCTACCAGAACAGCATTGAAATTGGCTGTTGACGAAGTTGTTGTTTATAACGATCTGATGAATCTTTCTATTGCCTTGGATGATAATAAGACTCCTAAGCAAACGAAAGTTATCAGTGGTTCTCGTATGATTGATACTAAAACCGTTATGGGTGGACGTATCATGTATATAGGATCTGAACTGATTCCTGTAGTACGAAAAATGAAAAGCATTAATCCTAGTTCTGCAGTAGGGGATGGTTTTATCAGTGTAGAAAAATACGCTGATGCTGCTAATACCGTACATGGCGAAATAGGTTCTGTTGACCAATTCCGTATAGTTGTAGTTCCAGAAATGCAGCATGACCGAAAAGGTGGTGCAGCTTCTTCTGATACTGCAGGTACCGGTAAAAATGGCGCAGACATCTACCCAATGTTGGTTGTTGGTGATGGTGCTTTCACTACTATTGGTTTCCAGACTGATGGAAAGAGTGTTAAATTTACTGTTAACCATAAGAAGCCTGGTAAAGAAATAGCTTCTTTGGATGATCCATATGGTGAGGTAGGGTTCTACTCCATCAAATGGTATTACGGTTTTATGGCACTTCGTCCAGAACGCTTAGGTATTATTTGGACTGCTCTAGTAGCAGTATAATAATATTGTTTGATCGTCCCTCCGACCGCTGCTCGCAGAGTAGCGGGAGGGGGAGACTTTTTAATAGGAGAAGGTCATGGCTGGTGGACTAATAGGTAAAATTGCTAAACAAGCAATAAAGAAATCAGGTAAGAAAAAACCTAATAAGAAAACTAGAGTAGCACGAAACAAAGCAAAAAAGCGTAGAGACTTGGAATATGATATAGCTTCAGAAGATCGTGCTTTTAATAGCCCACAATATGGGCGGTTAAGTAAGAAAGACTTTAAACAAAAACCACCTACTAAAAAAAGTAAAGACGATATACCATTTTAAAGGAGAATAATCATGGTATTCCAAGTAATATCAAAATTTAAACATTTAGTACATGCAGCAATGAAAAAAGCTGGGAATACCCCTGCAGCACGACAAAAAGTTATTCGAGACAACCCCAGTTGGTTTACACAAAAAGGTAAAGGAGCAAAAGGCAGTAAAGCTACTAGTGCACCTAAAGCTGCATCTAAAGCTAAATCATTATCTGGACATCCACTTAGTAGTACAGGTAATCGTAGTGGGCGTAGTGCATGGGATAGATTACCCCAAGGAACTAAAAACAAGCTTTTAAAAGAAAAAGGCAAAGGAATGAGTGAGGCACAACTTAAAAAGTACAGAGAAATGTACAGAAATAGAAACTAATAAATAGGAGGAAGTATGGAAGACACTACAGCAGCAGTTCCCATTAACTCAATGACAGACGAGGAAATCCGACAAGAGTTAACGGATAACGGAGTTACGTTACATCATAAAACTGGAACAAAGAAGCTTGCTTCTACTCTAGCTGATGTTAGAAGTAAAGAGTATAAAGAAGACCCTAAAGAAAGTGAGCTTGAGACTACCGGCGTTGTAAAGCACCGTTCTTTGTCTGGTTCAACTCCAGAATCTAGAGCTGCAAAAGAAAAACATATAGCAGGCATCAATCACTTAACTGCGGAACAAGCAGCTATGAAACTCGTTCGTGTAGTAGTTACCCCTAATGATCCTATTATGGTTAATTACCCAGGACTTATTTTTACTGTAGGTGTTTCAGGAATTAACAATGGGAGAATGATTAAGAAGTTTGTTCCTTTTAGTAATGATGAAGGGTGGCATGTTCCAGAAATTATTCTTCGTCAAATTGAAAGTGCTGAAATGCAAAAATTTAAAACTGTTACTCGTCCTGATGGAGAAAAAGTTCTGGAACCATATTTAACTAAAAAATTTAATGTACAAATTTTACCAGATCTTACTCCTGGAGAAATAAAGACACTTGCTGATCAACAAGCTGCAGCAGGATTTAATATAGGAGCTAATTAATGGCTATTACTATTGCTAATTTAACTGCTGGTGTTTCTACGGATGCTAGTAATGTAGTAACAGGTACCGGCATACTTGATGATATGATGGAAACTGTTAATGCTCATCTAGCTGCTCAGTTCAATTTAGGTAGGATTACTGGTAGTGATTATGCAACAGTGTACTTAACAGCAATACAAGCTACTTTACAACAAGCTGTTGCTTATACAGTAGGCGTACAAAAAGGTAATGCTGAAGAATCTTTATTATTCCAAAAAGAAGTTACAGAGTTTTCCCAGACTGAACAAGCAACTAAAACAGCTCCTACAGCTACTAGTGTCGTTGGTAAAGCAAATAATTTAGTTAGTGAACAAGCAAAAGGATTTCAATGGAATGCGGATCAAAAGTACCTTAAAACTCTTTTAGATGCTTGGAGTATTAATATTTCTACTGCTGGTGTAGCTTCTACAGGCGTAGTTGCTTTAAACACAACAGGTACAGGTAATATTAATACCCAAATAGCCAACGCCGAACCTACCTAATAGGAGGCGTTCTATGAGTTTTGTTGCTAGCATATTTACTGCGATAGTAGATGTTATTGTATTTATAGTTGAAGCTGTTGTACAAGTAGTTGAGATGGTTGTACAACTAATTATGGTACTTCTTGGTTGGGATAGTGGAAGTACTCAAATTATTGAATATTACGAAGTACATAACATTCCTCTGTTTGACGATGTAGATAACAAAAATCCCCTCTTAAATTCACTTATCCGTAGTATTGTAAACGATCAAGATATCGCCAGTAATCTTATTTATCACACCGCGTTTCGTAGTCTCAAAGGTAACGTAAAAGATTTCATGGATTTTATAGATAATGGAAATTATTTTGAAAATTTCCCTACTGTAGAATCCTATATTTTAACTATAGATTATACTGAATTAACAGCTGCATTAAATACCCTTAATGGTGTTCCCTGTACTCCTGAGGGCTCATTCTTAAAAGCATTATCCAATAAAGATTGGGTTCAATATTGGCTTCAAGAAAATAAAGAATACAATGTAGGAACTAATACAATGGGAGTTGATTTTTCAACAACCAGTACTAGTCCACCAACTCCTACTGGAGATACAGTCCAAGTAACCCCATCTCTTAATCATTTTGATGTTGATATAACTAGCTCAATAGGAAATTCAGATGAAGTATTTGCTGATGAACGATGGCAGGTTAATCTTAATAATATTGTTTATAATGCAGTCCCAGATACTTATACAGTTGAAGTATACAACGTAGCAAATGTTGGAAGTATAACTAGAACTCTCCCGTATACAATACCCAGTAAACCTTTGCAATTACATTACGTTTCTACTTATTACAGAGATAGTGCTCCTTCTAGGAAGTATTTATTTATCTATCAAGTGGGTGAAGGGACATATACTGATTTAGATACAATAGAAGAACCTATTGATATAGATGGTACAACTATTGAAGCACTCCCTTGCGTCCCATTAAGACTAAGTAATGCTAATTACACTACTTTTGGAACAACTAAAAAGGATCAAATTGAAGATCTACTGGATAGAATTCATTTAGATGCTGAAACAATTCTTGATACGATTTTAAATGAATCAGGCAGTCCTGGGGGAGATCTAGATCATATTTATGTGAACTTTGGTGTACGGATGTGGGATACCTCTCAAGCAGGAATGTCATATTTATATACTATGTTTGAGAATTTGTATCCTTCACAAGGAGTTACACAAGGTACCTATAATAATTCCCCAGCAGGAGATGATAAACCGCAGAATAATATGTTAATTACGACAGATGATAACAAACTAGCCTATCAATGGTCATATATTACATATGAGCATACTAGTTTAGCTGATATTAATGCAAATAGTGGAAGTCCTGAAAATGGCATATATTATTCAGATATGTCTAGATTTGGCGATGATGGACTTTTAAAGTTTAATTATTACGTTTCTTCTGGAAAAGGGACCTATAACGTAGGTTATAAAGCAGATGATTTAGATGAGGTACAGGACTTCCTAGATGGCAATGGTGTACCTAACCCAGGTACTACTAGTGGAGAAGCAACTAATTGGCTACAAGTAACTGAACGCATGTCTTATAACAATCCTAGTCCTGTTTTACAAGAAGCAGATGGTTCTACTGCTGATTTAAAATATTTAACTCCTGATCTAGTTTATGAAAATAACGGTTCCGGTGTATTACGATTAGTTGAAGCAGCTGCAGAAGCTACAACTGTAGGACAATCAATGACTTACTACTGTTGTAAACCTTCTGGGTTAGATGCTTATACAGTAGTTGCCCCAATTGCTTCTTGTAGAGTTGTTGATGGAGCTACTGGGAAGTTTAGGGTGGTTAAATTTAATTTAGGAAATAAATATGATTTAATGGTTCCGTTTATTCATAATTTTATCAAAGACTTATCTAATAGTCAGGTTAGTAAACTCTTTTTAGCGGGAGCTCACGCATCCATATATATAGCTCATTATGAAGTTATTGTGCATGAGGGTATGAGTTTTCTCATGGCCTTAGTAATGATTATTATTATTGTTGTTATCATTTATTTCACATTTACATTTGATGGAGGAACAACTGGAACAAATTTAATAGTTGCTATGATGGGAGCAGGAAGTGTTTCAGCAGCAGCAACTATTTTCTTTGCTGCTCTCCCTGGTTTACTTATAGATATGGTCGTTCAAATGGCTATTCAATTGATTATTACAGAAATAGCTGGGGATAATTCAGAACTAGCAATGATTCTTAATTTAGTTGCTATGGTGGGTATGGCTGCAGTTTCATACGGACCAAGCCCAGGAACAGTATCTAAAGGCCCAGTAACGACAAATTCTTTAGGTCAATCAATGGGCGGTGGTGCTGCTAGAGGATGGACTAATGTATCTCATGCTGCTCCCAGTAGTCTTCAATTTAATTTTGGTCAGGTTTTTACTCCTACTAATCTTGTAAAGTTTGCTTATGGAGCTTTAAAAGGTATAGGGTCTATGCAACAAATGACTATACATGCATTAGGTGAGGAAATAGCTTCAGATCAGGCAGCTTGGTATAAAGAACAGCAGCAAATAAGAAGTGAAACTAAAGAAATGCAAGATTGGATAGATCAATACACTACAAAATCAATAGATCTAAAAGGAGCTTTCCAATTAGGATGGAAAGTGAAGAATATAGCATTAGGTCCAGAAGATTTTTATAGAGCAACGTGTACTGAATATGTTGCTATGAATACTGCAATTTATCAAAATCAGCACGATGCACTAAACAGTATTGAACTAATGTATGCTTAAAGATAGACAATTAGGTTGAATATAGGTAATATTACATATTATATTAGTAGTATATAAGGAGATAAGTTATGGCAAATGGAGCAAGACGAAATTGGGCAAGTCAAGCTGAATATATGAATCCACATTGGGCAGGAGATCCAGCTGCAGGTTTAAGTCAACAACCAGCAAACGATGGTTGGCTTCAAGGTGGTATGCCTGTAGATAATCCTGGGTTTGGTGCACTTTCAAATTATGGTGGCGCACTTCCAAGACTTCCAGTACTTCCAACAACTCCGCAGCAATCTACTGTTTCCACTATGCATGGAACTAATCCTGGAAGTGGTGGTCTTGCTGATGCTTTAATGAATATAAGAAGGAATAGTTCTTTCGGACCAGACGCTTTTAATCAGAGACATCCAAATTTTTATGCTCAATCACCAGGTGATCCTAATCAAACTACTCAACCTTGGGGTGGGGGTATAATGAAAAGCTTAGGAGGTTTGAGTGGACTAGGAAATCTTGCTATGACAGGATATGGTCTTTTCCAACAAGGGCAACAAATAGATGATCTAAGAGATTGGAGAGCAAAACTTAATGAAAGAGCAGATGCTAGTCTTGCAATGGATAGAGAGAAAATGGATATGGTACAAAAAGAATACGATACTAGATTTTTAAAAAGAGAAGCTGATATGTGGAAACAACGAGACCCAAATTTGAGGACAAATCCATCAGACAATCCATATATGAGTAAACTGCTACCGGTACAAGAAGCTTAAGGAGCTATTATGAGTAAAAATCTATTACCAGCAGGTTTAGTACCTCCATCTAAAACCTCTGCATATGATGCACTTATAGGAAAGAGTCTTGAACAAGAGCAACCTATTTTAGATGCAAGAAATGCACTTTTGAAAGCAGGTGTAGATGCGCATAAGGGAATAGTTTCGCAAGCTCATATTAGGGATATGGATTTAATTGATACAGGAAGTCCTATAGAGAATGAAAGACTACGTCTAGAAAAAGATAGAAATAGAGGTATGAATCTTTATGATGATAAAGTGATTAGAGACGCAATGAAAGGTCTTAAAACACAGGATGCAACTGATTATACATCCAATCTAAATTTAGAAAAAGCAATGAGAGGGGAAGAGCATCGTGTGTGGGACGAAAATACAATGCGTACGCTTAATCGTTCTGATCCTAATTATATAAAAAATCTTGGCGATGCAGTAGAGCACAGTGCTCAGTATGGAATTAACGCTCCAGCTGTAACAGCTGAAGCTACTCAAGCATTTGCTAATACAGCTACACAATTCAGGCTGAATAGGAACCCCGATGGAGAGTTATCAACAGGAGATCTTGCTGGTGATACTGTTACTAATGCAATTAAAGCTACCGGCGGTAAACTGAGTGATGCTAAAGCGTATAACAGCAATGCTTATCGCGCAGCAGAGAAAGTTGCAGTTAAAAATATGGCTGAAAAGAATCGTCATATTCGGGATCATTCAGTCTTTAAAACTAGATTTAAGGAGATGATAGAGAATCATCCAGTATACGGTCAAAAATTTAAATTAGGAATAGCTGATGAAGCGGGTATGACACTAGATACTCAAACACTAGAGAAATTTACTACTAAGATAAGCGAGGGTGTGAATGATCGAGATCCATTAACTGGAGAGCAGACTAAAGCAGGTAGAAAAACAGTAGTTGACAATCTGAATAACCTGTTGAGCTACATGAATATAAACAACATCAAGGATGCTAAGTTTGATGATCTTGTAATACGAACATTAGAAAGAGATCCATTAACCGCTACTGAGATATTTAAAGAAGCTGGTGTAGCTGAACCAGAAAAAGAAGCAGTAATTAATACAAATTTTCAAGCGAAAGCTAAAAAATATGTACGTGAATATTACAGAGGAACCCACCCAGAGCTAACTGATAGTATTCTTACTAAAGCATATGACAGAATAATTAATAGTGGTTCTGATAATATATCTGTAGCTGTGGGAATAGGAAAAAGGAACGCTGAACGAAGAACTGAACTACGAGAATTCCAAGCAAAATCTAAGTTTGAAGTATACAAGACACAGCTAACTAATTTAAATGATATTAGAAAAAGAGGACTTGTTCCTCATGTTACTGACAACCTTTTCCAACAATTTAAAACAAAATTTCCAGAAGCAGAAATGCGTCCAGAAGATGATGAGAGGCTTAAAAACCAAGTTGGGGGAGTACTTGATAGATTAAAAACACATATAGGTAAAGGCTTACAGGGTGACGAAAAGAATGCATTTAATTTAACTGCAAGAAGAATGATAATGGAACATGCTACTTGGGACCAACACACCAAATGGTTTGGTTTCCGTTGGCCATCATGGGCTGGATTTGCCGCTGATTTTGATGTCTTGAAAAAAGGCGGAAAAATGAATAAGCAGAATAAGTTAGCAATAATAGAACTATTTCATAATAGTATAGTTGATCCTGATATTATTGCAAAAGCAACAGGTAGTGATCCTAAAATTAAACAAGGGGCTGAAATGCTTGAAAAAAAGCTGAGAAGTAAAATAACCACATTGGGAGGAGCTGTTCAGGCAAGAAAGAAATTCCTAAAAGATAATGCACCACTTGCAAAATCTAAAAGTTTAAACGTTCCTTGGCCAACAGTAGATTAAGTTCCTTAATAAATATACTTATGACTGATATAACAATATGGCTCAATCAACGAACAATCCTGAACTTGTACAAGCTTTTATAGACGCACGTAATCCACAAAACAATCCAAATATACAAGACACATCATTCACCGAAGAAGTAGGACCCCCTCCTGTTAATAATGTTTTAGCTCAAAAAAACATAAAAGCACAGCAATTAGCTATTAAGTTAAATGCTTTAAAAGCTAATACTCAAGCTAATAAAATTAACAGTATTAAAAGTATTTTAGGTTATAAAAATCAACCTCAAACAATGACTGTTAATTATGGAAATAACGGTAGCCCACAAGTAGTAGAAATCGAAGATACAAGACCTCAAACAATGATTGTTGACCACGGAGATGCAGCAGGTCCGCAAACAGTAGAGATTGAAGATACAAGACCTACTCCCCCATCTATATTTGATCGTTTAAAGAACGAAGTATCAGACTTTGTAAATAGTACTGGAGAATCAATAAGTAATCTTAATATTACTGAATTTGTTAAATCTGCTGTACAAAAATATGGTGAACCATTAGGTATAACATGGGACCCAACTACTCCAGATAATTCTGAGAATAATCAAAAAGTAGTTGAATCATTTGTAAAAGAATACGGTGAACCATTAGGCATAAGTATTCCTCCTAAACCACCTAGTACTGATCCTGAAAGTGCAATACTCTCTTTGCTTAATTCAATCTTTATCGCTGAAGGTAAAGAAAGTGCAACAGTACCTTTCGGTCAAATACATCATCCTGACTTTAAAAGAAGAGTTGCTCTTGGTGAAACAATCCCAGTACCAGAAGCTAGAGATGAAACAGTTAAATTTCTGAATAGACATATAAAGAGATGGGAAGAAGGTGGAACTAGATCAAATGTAGATAAAGCTGAAGAGCGTGGTTTAATTAACGCTAATCCAGGAAAAAGTAAAGCATTGATAGATGGTCGATGGAACCCTGCTTTCTTAAAATGGTTTGGGGAAATATATGCACCAACCCATTCAGCTATCCAAGCTGGTTTATCAGATGCAGAAAAAGCTAAGAATGTAAATTGGCTTAGTAATGTAACTGATAATCTAGGTGCAAGGATTACAGATCAAAGTGCTTTTACAACTACAGGAGGGAGTACATTCCCA
>Ga0310342_100002318_pt1 | contig 12209 bp, 7 predicted proteins | sample S15DNA20500_MG_FD_206155 | JGI IMG/M metagenome (GOLD analysis project Ga0310342, IMG submission 206155) | Marine microbial communities from station ALOHA, North Pacific Subtropical Gyre - S1503-DNA-20-500_MG | ecosystem: Environmental > Aquatic > Marine > Oceanic | place: Pacific Ocean: North... | reverse complement strand
AGTCCCTTTACTTTATCCTATCGCCGGGGCAGGGGGCAGGGTTGAGAAGACCGGGGAGTCCATCATTTGGATGCCAGGCTGCTAGAAGAGCTCAAGGATCGGCCGGCCCTCTGCCATCAGGTTATAAGGGCGGCCCCCCTTGTCGATGGCCGTCAGGTCATCAATGCCCATCGCATGGTAGACCGTCTTGGCGATGTCCTCCGGTGCCACCGGAAGATCCGCCGGGTAAGCGGCGTGCCGGTCGGAGGTGCCGTAGGCCTGGCCACCGCGAATCCCTCCGCCGGCCATCAATACAGACATGGCATGGGTCCAGTGGTCACGTCCCTGCCCCTTTTCGCCGCCGCTTCGGGGGTCTCCAATCTTCGGCTTGCGGCCCATCTCGCTGTTGACCATTATCAATGTCTGGTCCAGCAGGCCGCGCTCGGAAAGGTCATCAAGCAGTGCGGTGAAGCACCGGTCCAGCTCCGGAAGCAGCACATCCTTGAGACAGACGAAGTTGTTCCCATGGGTGTCCCAGCCGCCCCCGCTCTTGCAGTTCTTGGCCTCCGCCAGCTTCTTGTTCCCCTTCCAGAAGACACTCACAAAGGGAACCTCGGCTTCCACCAGTCGCCGGGCCATCAGCATGCTCATCCCGTTATGGGTCTTGCCATAACGCTCGATCACCGAGTCCGGTTCCCCCGAGAGGTCGAAGGCAGACTTGGCCTGGTTGGAAGCGAGTAGCGAGAAAGCCTTTTCCTGGAAGGTCTGCAGTGTTCCCACGCCGGCAAACTGGTCAAACTCTCGCTCCGTCCGGTTGAGTTCATCGAGTAACTGCCGGCGAGCATGCAGCCGGTCGACCGAGACATCTCCCATCAGTTCAATCGCCGGCGCCGCGTACTTCATCGGGTCCTCGGCGTCGCCAAGCACGTAGAGGGGATCGTGTTCCACTCCCAGCCGGGCAGCAAACTGGCCGGGCCGGGTGTACTCGGGTGCTCCTGGCTTGCTGGGCAGGGTGATCGACTGGGGCAGGTAAGGATGCGGTGGTGACTTGGCACCAACCACCGTGCCGATCGCCGGCCAGTCAGTGGGGCGCGGTTTACGGGCGTTGAGCAGTGCCGGAAAGCTGGGATCCGGGCGGTGGCCGGTCAGGTTGTAGTAATACCCGGCGTGGTGGTCGCCAGTGCCGCGGCGGAAATGTCCCAGCGATCGGATCACGGCCAGCTGGTGTGCCCGCTTCGAGAGCATCGGCAGGTGTTCACAGAACTGCAGTCCGGGGGCGGATGTTTCGATCTGCTTGAAGGGCCCACGGATATTCTCCGGGGCGTTGGGTTTCATGTCCCAGGTATCAATGTGGGAGGCACCGCCACCAAGCCAGATCAGGATCGTGGACTTGGCCTTGCCCGTGGAGCTGGAGGGGGCGGCCATGGCAGGCCGGGAGACGAGTGCCGGCAGGCTCATGCCACAAAACGAGAGTCCCCCGGCTACCAGCAGCGTACGGCGATCGATCGCGCCGCGAACGGCAGCGTGTGGGTCGGCCGGCTTGTTAGCGAGATCGCGGTTCATGGTTTTCCAGCTTACTAGGCAAGCAGTTCACGAACAACATTTCCTTCCGGCAGTGCCTCGATCGGTCTGCCATCCTGCGTGGAGGCAACGGAATTCTGTTTCATGCCCAGGGCATGGTAGACCGTGGCGGCAAAATCGGGCACCGAGACAGGACGCTCGGTAACCTCGGCAGCATGCTTGTCGGTCGCTCCCAGCACGACGCCGGTCTTGATACCCCCACCGCCGAGCGTGAGGCTGAAGGCCTTGTTCCAGTGATCCCGGCCGGGACCGCGAGCATCGGTATTGAGGCGCGGTGTGCGGCCAAATTCTCCCGCGGTAATGACCAGCGTGTTTTCCATCATGCCACGATCGGCAAGGTCGTTAAGCAGCGCCGCGTACCCCTGTTCATACGCCGGAACCTCGGTGCGGAGGCGAGGAAAGACCTCGGGATGGTGGTCCCAGCCATAACGGATGTAACCCTTGATCGTGACAAAGCGGACCCCGGCCTCGACCAGCCGCCGCGCCAGCAGCATGCCCTGGCCCACGCGGTTGCGACCATAGCGGTCACGCGTCGCTTCATTTTCCTTATGGATATCGAAAGCATCCTTGGCCTTGCGGGAGGTGATCATCGAGAAAGCTTGCTCGGTGAACTTGTCATGGGTGCGGGCAATCGGGAGTGGGTTTTCATGGCGGGCCTGGAAGCCGTCCACGGCTCTCAGCAGCGCTTGCCGGTCCGAAAGGCGGCCCACGTCAACATCGTCTGGCGAGCTAAAGGCATCCACCTTGAAACTACTGCTGTTGGGGTCATCCACCAGGAAGGGATCATAGTTGCGCCCCAGGTAGCCGCCGTGACCAGGGTTACCGTAGCGGGGGCTACTGATCGTACCAACCTGGACGAAGGGGGGCGTCTGGCGGGCCTTTCGGCGTTCCTGCTGCCAGGCAAGCATGGCGCCGAAACCAGGGGGGCTCAGGTCACTGGTAAGCCTGTTGCCGCTCATCAGGTAATGGTCCGCCCTGCCGTGGGTTGGGTCCGGCGAGGTCATCGATCGGATGATGGAAAACTTGTCCGAGCAGGCGGCCATGTTGGGCATTAATTCTCCCAGCTCGACCCCGGGCGTGCGAGTGGGAATGGGGTTGAGCTCGCCACGGATCTCTGCCGGGGCGTCCGGCTTGAGGTCGTACATGTCGATGTGACTGGGCCCCCCCAGCATCCAGACGAGGATGCAGTTCACTTCTTTTCGAGCGCTGGCCGCCTGCGCCTGCTGGCTAGCGAGCAGCGATGGCAGGCCGAGCCCCAGCGCGGAGAGTCCACCCAGCTGGATGAACTGCCGCCGTGAAGGCGGGTTGTTTCCGTGCAGGAGCGTGAGCATGGATGCTCTCCCGGGGATGGTCTTTTGACGTCGGTTATTTTACCAGCGCGGCAAGCCTCTCTCCAACAGAACGTTTTGCAATGGAAACGATCTCGAATAAATCAGGCCTGCCGCTACAATCAGTCGTTTCTCCCCTGCATAGGCCTCTTCGATGCATTACCTGGCCCTGAACGTCCTATTCAGTTCCCTTTTTATTCTCGGTATCAAGTGGGCCAAGTCGCGCGGGGAAGAGATTATCAATGTCGGCGCCCTGAATTATCTATCGGCGGCGGTACTCGGAATCGTGATGTTGATGCGGGCCAGGGAGCCGGTGGACCTGACCGCCGCCCTGCTGGGAGCCGCGAACGGGGGCTGTTATTTCATCGCTTTCTTTTTCCTGATCGCGGCGATCAGCTGGAAAGGGGCGACCAACCTGGCGGCTGTCTCCCGGCTCTCGATCCTGATGCCGGTGGCTCTTGGGGTTGCCTGGCTGGGCGAGCGTCCGGACAGCTGGCAGGCGATCGGGATCGTGCTGGCCTGCATGTCCCTGCTGCTGATTAGCGGCAGGAGGGGCTCGATCAACGATGCCGAGCAGCCGCGAAACAGCGTGCTGGTGATCCTGATGTTCTTCCTGGTCGCCGGCATGGCAAGGCTGGCCCAGGAGATCTTCAAGTACTCCTGCCAGCCGGGTCTTGAGCCGCTCTACCTGGCCAGCGGTTTCAGCGTGGCGGGCCTTGCCTCGCTGGTCGTGCTGGGGGTTCGCCGCAAGCCGATCACGCTTTCGGAGGGAGCGATTGGTGTCGGCCTGGGAATCGCCAACCTCTTGCAGGTCTATTTTGTACTCAAGGCACTGGAGCTGTTTGACGGGTTTATCGTTTTCCCGGTGACCAGTGCCGCCGGGCTGGCTTTCACCACGCTGGCGGCGGTCACGCTGCTGGGCGAGCGGCCCAGTCGCCTGAGCTACCTGGGGATCGGTGTAGCCATCGCCGCCTTGCTGCTGCTTTAAACGGGACTGCTGGCAGCGAAAGGTGGGAGATGAGACAATAAAAAATCCTTTCTTGTTCCTTGTCGCCAGGCAAACGAACCATGTCCGACGAATCCCAACCTGATAACCTCGAGGATCCAAAACCGGACCTGGACGAGCAGGCACTCGTGGGGACCGGTAACGAGGAGCAGGATGATCTCGATACAGCCCACGAGATGGAGACGATCGTGCCCTCCACGGAGCAGCCGGACAGTCGTAACTCGGCCACGATCCAGGGGGTCGAGCGGCCCCAGAAACCGGTCGTGCTGGCGGGAGAGGCGATCCCCGGTTATGACCTGCTTGGCGAGTTGGGCCGAGGCGGCATGGGAGTGGTCTACAAGGCTCGCGACCAAAAACTCAAGCGGGTGGTCGCCCTCAAGATGATCCTTTCCGGGGCCCATGCCTCGGATGACGACATGCAGCGTTTCCAGATCGAGGCCGAGGCGGTTGCCAAGCTACAGCACGCGAACATCGTGCAGATCTACGAGGTTTCCGAGCATGAGGGCCGCCCCTATATCGCGCTGGAATATGCGGACGGGGGCAGCCTGGACCAGAAAATTTCCGGCACCCCGCAGAACGCCCAGGAATCGGCCCGGCTGATCGAGACCCTCGCCCGGGCTATCTCGCTGGCCCATCAGCAGGAGATCATTCACCGCGACCTGAAACCGGCGAATATCCTGCTCACCGAGGATGGGGAACCAAAGATCACCGACTTTGGCCTGGCCAAGCGGCTGGATGAAGACAGCAGCCAGACCAAGAGTGGGGCGGTGATGGGAACGCCCAGCTACATGGCCCCCGAGCAGGCAGCCAGCAGTGCCAAGACGCTTGGCCCGGCTGCGGATACTTATGCCCTGGGGGCGATCCTCTATCACATGCTGACCGGCCGGCCGCCGTTCCAGGCCGAGACGCAACTGGACACGATCATGCAGGTCATCGGTGAGGAGCCGATCGCCCCGCGGCGGCTCAATAGTACGCTGCCGGTAGACCTGGAGACGATCACGCTGAAGTGCCTGCAGAAGGATATTGGCCGCCGCTATGAAAGTGCCGAGGCGCTCGCCGAGGACCTGCGGCGTTTCCTTGCCAGGGAACCGATCCAGGCACGGCCGGTCTCGCTGGTAGAACGCAGTTGGAAATGGGCCCGCCGCCGCCCGGCGATTGCCGGTTTGATAGGGGTCAGCATGGTGGCACTGCTGATCGTGATTGTCGGGGGCCTTTGGGTCAACACCTCGCTCAAGCGGGAAAAAGATGATGCCCAACTGGCCCGGCAGGAGGCAGAGGCAAGTGAAGCTGACGCGAAAAAAGGACGCCGCGAGGCGGAATCGGCACGCATGCAAGCGGCAGTTAGTCTTGCCAGGATTTTGCAGTCCCAGCCTCCCCATGAAGCAGTTCCCTGGCTGGCGGATGATCTTCGCCGCAGTCTAGAAGCTGGCCCCCAGCAAGATTTGAAGAATCGGCTAAGCAGTATGGTTCTCGCCTCGCTCAAGCCAAGTTCTATTCATTTCATGGAATCGGATGCGGTTACGGCGTTCAAGATTAACCCTGCCGATACCTTTTTTACCGTGGGGATGGCGAACGGAGATATTCAGCGGTTTGACCTGGCAACCGGTCAACGGATGGGCAAGCCAATTTACAATGGCGGTGCCGTCAGCCAGCTGGAAATCGATCCTGCATCAAAGAACCTGATGGCGGTAATACAGATTCTGGAGAATCCAGTTCTGCAAATTCCGGGTAAGAGTCTCGTGCGTCTTTGGGATTTGGAAACCGGCAAGAAAGCCCCTCTACGGATTGATTGCGAAGAGATTCCCAGGATACGTTTCAGTTCCGATGGTCGTACTATCCTGATTGCCGTAGCCGACAGGGTAGAACTCTGGGACGTTGAGAGCGAGGAACTTGTTTTCCCTCTCCTTCTACACCATGAAACAGTCTTGAACGCCAGCTGGGATGTGGAGGGTTCCCGGATTATTTCAATTACCAAAGGTGCTTCGGTCCATTACTGGGATGCAGACACTGGTGATTCTCTTGGAGATTCGCAAACGGGTCTTGTAATCGATGAACTGGACAGAGTCGAGTTTTCGCCCGATTACCGCCTGGCTGTCCTTGTCGAGAATTCCTCGGCACGATTGCTGAACGTTATCGAGGGGAAACCGGTAGGCCCCTCGTTGGAGCATGGGGACGAGATCCTTTCTATTTCCTTCAGCGAAGACAGTAAGCAGCTTGCAACAACATCTCGTGATTACACTGCCCGCGTCTGGAATACAGAGAACGGAACTTCTCTGTCGTCGCCGCTCTATCATCCAAGTGATGTGAACCAGGCTGTTTTTGATTTTTCCGGGACCTTCCTGGCAACGGCCTGTGCGGATCGAAATGTACGTGTTTGGGATCTTGAGACCGGACAGATGAGCGGTCAACCGATGCTCCATCGGAGCGAGGTTAGCCAGTTGCATTTTTGTGGTGATGGCCGGCGCCTGGTGACAGGATCATCTCGAATCTCTCCGGGATTGGGGATTGCCGGGAACATGGTCGGTGCAGAAATACGCCTATGGGATCTTGCGAACATCAACAAGTATTCCTCCCTGGCGACCAGCACCTCTACACGTCATGCATTTTTTGTTTCCGATGGCTACAGGTTCTTGACGATCCAGGATCCCTCGCAGCAACACTCGCTGGAATCTTCAGAACGTAGCCCGACACTACAGCTCTGGGACGCAGCAAGTCACGAGAATCTCTTTGTTGCCTCGCACCCCGAGGTACCGAATTCTAGCCATCTCGGTGCTTACCTGGCTCCCGGTGGAGGTTACCTGGTTACTTGGGCTGGCAGAACAGCGTGGCTGTGGGTCGTGGAATCAAATCAGATCAAACTTGTTAACGAATTGCGTCATGACGACGGCCTTGATTCGGTAGGCCGTCACCCTATCCGGGGTGCATTTATTCCCGGGGCAAGTGTCGAAAGCCCTGGCGGTACCGGAAACATGGCCCTGTTGACCTTTACCGAGGGGCTTGACGTGCTCGGTTATACATGGCCAAGGCAGTATGCAATTTGGGGGTTGCAGAATGGAAGCAGACTGGGAACAGAAGAACCGGGAACGATTCTGTTTTATTACATGGGCTCATTACAAGCCTATGCTCTGGAGTTTCCGGAAAACCAGCACCAATGGCTTCGCCTTCTAGAAAGTGTGAACCCGGCAGGACAGCGGACGAGCGATAGTAGATTTGACTTGTTTGAGGCAACAGGAAAACTCTGCCTGGATCCGCGATTCCATCCGGTGGACCAGATCATCTATCTTACTACTCTCTCCGCGGTGACCGGTGACTGGGGCATGATTCGCATTGACCTGAGCGATGGTAAGTCTCCAAAGGAAGGTCTTAGCGAACTTGCGATCAGGCACAGGGAACGATTTAACTGGAAATTCGATAGGTCTGGTAAGAAGATCCTCACTTTCAGCAAGGAAAATACGGCACGGGTATGGGATGCGGAAAACGGAAGGCCTCTTACGATGCCCCTGAGACATCACCACGCTGTGGTGGATGGTGATTTCAGTTCGGATGGGAAACTCATTGTTACCGCCTCCGCCATTGGTGGCGAGGGAGAACTGCGAGTCTGGGAAACCACCGGCGGTATTCCCCGCACCTGGTATCTCTCCCATGGAAGTCGGGTTGAACATGTGCAGTTTGGCAGGCGGGGGGAACAGTTTCTGAGTGTCGGAAGTGGTGAGATTCGAATCTGGGAGGTCGATTCACCGGTAATTGAGACCGAAGATCTGTTCGTGCTTTCTGAACTGGTAACTGGTAAGCGGGTTGAGCAACAAGGCCTGCTTGATGCAGAGTTGGAAACGGTCAAGCAGGGATGGGAGAAGTATGGTGAAAACCCACGGTGGGGTTTTCAGCCCGATGAGCGCCAGCTCAAGGCGTGGTACCTTGGTCGCCTGAAACGTGTGGAGCGACAGAAGCAATGGAGCTATCTCCTCGAGTATGCCGAGAAGGCACTCCAGCTCTGGCCCGACTGGGACAAGGCCCTTGAATATCAGTCAGATACCTTTGCCAGGCTGGAACGCTGGCCAGAGGCAGGAGAGGGGCTGGCAGCCCTGGTCTCGGAGGGTACGCACCCTCCTGCACGATGGAATTCCGCGGCGGTCGCGGCGCTGGTTGCAGGAGACCATGAGCGTTACCTCGACATCTGTCGCCAGATGCTCGAGCGGTTTGGGGTCGAGGAATCCAGTGGCTGGGTTCCCTGGACATGCGTGCTGGATCCGGAAGGGACCAGGCTCCTGCTGGAAGAAGCCCCACTTGCCCTGGAAGCGATCGAGCTGGAACTGGAGGGGAGTCCGTTTGCCGAACATGTCAGTGCCATTATTCTTTACCGGTCGGGTAACTGGAAAGAGGCGGCCAGGCGGCTTGAAGCACTCGTCGGAAAGGAAAGCGATCCGGCGGCCGAGGGGGATTCCTCAGATCGCAACCCACGTTCTCCGCACGAGTGGCACGCCTGGTCGTTCCTGGCCCGGGCGCGGGCCAGGCTAGATAATTCTAAGGAACTGACGGCCTTCCTGGGGAAACTTGACGACCTGCTTTCCGATCCGGCAGAGCGAGAGAAACTGGACTGGAAATTCCGGGCCGAATTGCTTCTTCACCAGCGAGAAGCGAAAATACTTGTCCCCCCGGCACCCTAGTCGGTATAAGTCAAAGGAAATGGAGATTGCCAGATGAAATTGACCCTCTTGTGGACGGTTGTAATTCTTAGCCTGTTCTTTTTCGGGTGTTCAAGTGACGAGACGGCCGCTCTGCCTGAAGCGCCATCAGGGGCGCAGGTCACCGGTGAGACAGTCGGGGAAACTACCGGTGAGACCAGTACGGCAGCAGAGGGGATCTTGCTTCGCTACCGCTTTCAGGCAGGTGACCGGTTCCTTGTAGAGATGAAGAATGAAATGATCGCCTCAGCTGCAGGTATTGAAATTCCTGTTACGATTGCAGCGTTTTCTGTCTGGACGATCGATGCTGTGGATGCAAATGGAGTGGCAACAATTACTCAACAGCCCCGAAACATAACATTCCTGGGGCGATATCCAAATGGTACAGCTGTTTATGACTCTGCCGACGGTGAGGAACCGGAGCATCCGGGCTGGGTGATGATTAAGCCACAGCTTGAAGTCGCGCAACTGGCGTCCTACACATTCAAGGTCGATCCACGAGGCACCGTATCAGATTTTCAGTACAGTGCGGAGAGCCTGGCGCAGGGCAAGCGGATGGTGGAGGAGAATCCGGCAATGGAGCCAATGATTGCTGCACAAAGATCGGCAACCGAACAGGATAACTCCGCTTTCTTTTTCAGTGAGCTTCCGGAGCAGGCGATCAGCGTTGGTGGCGAGTGGGTGCTGGAGAAAAAGGATCGCGAGGTCTTTGGAGGTATGGGGAGTTTCCATTCCACTTATACCCTTGGTGAAAAGGAACTGCAAAACGGCAAAGAGGTCGTCGGGATGGACGTTGAGATCGAAATCGATCTTGATTTTCCGGAGGATGCTGAATATCGGATCGAAGTTGATGAGGCATTGTGCACGGGGCTGTTTTCTCTCTCAGATGGTTATTTTCTGAAGTGGGTACAGAAGATGGATCGAACAACCTACTTCCAGCTCAATGGAATGGAACAGGAAGAGCCAGTGAAAATGACGGTCACGGTCACGATGGCTCCCCTCCCGGCAGCGGATGCCAACTAGGCGGGCGAGGTTGGTTGTTTATCAGCCTGGGTCAAATTGGATAAAGGGATTGGATATGAAACTGTCTTGCGCCTGCCTTTGTGCCCTCTTGATTTCCGGTCTTTCAGCTTGTTCAAGTGATGAGCAGGCTGCTCTCCCCGAGGCACCACCCGCGGCATCAGCCCCAGAGAACAGTGTGTCAGCAGAGGAGGTCCTGCTGCGCTACCGCTTCCAGGCGGGCGACAGGTTCCAGTTCGAAATGAAGCTGGATATGGTTGCCGGAGCAGCAGGCATCGAGATCCCCGTTACGATTACGAATTCGATGATCCGCACGGTGGATTCCGTGGATGCAGATGGTGAGGCAACGGTGACCCAGCAGATTACAGGTGTGAGTTTTCTGGGGCGTTATCCAAACGGCACGATTGCCTATGACACTGCTGCCAATGATGATGAAGAACCGGTACATGCTGCCTGGCCAATGATCAAGTCGCAGATCCAAGTTGCCGAGCTTCGAGAATATAGCTTCAAGGTAGACCCGCTTGGGAATACATCCGAGTTCCAGTTCAGCCCGGAAAGTCTCGCCCAGGCAAAGAAGATGGTGGAGGAGAATCCAGCAGTCGAGCCAATGATCCAGATGCAGGGCGAAATATTGAAGCAGGGTAATTTCTGTTTTTACCTGCCCCGCTTGCCCCAGCAGCCGGTCCCCGTTGGCGGAAGCTGGGATGATGAGGAGACGGACCTGGTGATGTACGGCGCCCCGGGCCGCAGAAATTACCAGTTCACTTTGCGATCGCGAGAGGAACAAAATGGCGAGCCATTGTTCCTTATTGACGGCACAGCGAATGAAGATATTGATTTTTTGGAAGATGCACAGTTCAAGATCGAAACCAAGTCGATATCCTATACCGGCCGATTTTCGCTCGCCGATGGCTTCTTTCCCAGATGGATCTTGACCCAGGAGCGTGTCACGACCTATCGGTTACCAGGGGTTGGCCCGATGGAAGAACCGCAGAAAATAACGACCACCTATACCATGTCTTCCCTTCCGGCAGCGGATGCCAACTAGGCTGCCGGCCACCACTCAGGCAAACAGCTCCGTCTTGACCGTGCCGTGGATATCGGTCAGTCGGTAATCGCGACCCTGGTGCTGGTAGGTCAGCCGCTTGTGGTCCAGCCCCAGCGCGTGCAGGAATGTGGCGTGCAGGTCGTGGATGTGCCAGCGGTCGGTCAGCGCGTCAAAGCCGATGTCATCCGTTTCTCCGATCGATCTGCCGCCGGCCACGCCCCCGCCGGCAAACCACATCGTGAAGGCATCCACATGGTGGTCCCGTCCGACCGGCTCACCCGGCGCCTGGCTCTTCTGGGCTACCGAGGAACGGCCAAACTCACCGCCCCAGATGACCAGCGTGTCATCGAGCAGTCCTCGCCGGGCCAGGTCCGTGACCAGCGCCGCCGAAGCCTGGTCGGTCGCCTGGCACTCGGCCGGTAGCCGCTTGTAAATATTGGTGTGATGATCCCAGTCGCCATGGAAGAGCTCGACAAACCGCACGCCGCGTTCAATCAGCCGGCGGGCCAGCAGGCAGTTGCGAGCGTAAGAGGGCTTGCCAGGATCCTCGATCCCGTACATCTGGAGGGTCTCTTCTGACTCACTGGAAAGATCCAGCAGCTCCGGGGCGCTTGACTGCATGCGGAAGGCCAGTTCGTAACTTGAAATCCGCGCCTCGATTCCCGGGTCCGGTGTTTCTGACTGGCGAAGGGCGTTAAGCCGGTTGATCGCTTCCACGGTCGAGGCCTGGCTTTCTCCTTCAAAACCGGGAGGTGTTTCCAGGTTCAGGATCGGCGAACCGGAATCCTGCAGCGGTGTCCCCTGCATGGTGGCCGGCAGGAAGCCGTTGCCAAAGTTAGCCCCCTTGCTGCGAGGGTGCATGCCACTTCGCAGGACCATGAAGCCGGGCAGGTTTTCCGACTCGCTACCGAGTCCGTAGAGCACCCAGCTGCCGATACTGGGGCGTCCGAACCGCCGCCAGCCGGTACTCATATGCAGCTCACCGAACATGTGGTTTGTGTCCTCGGCCTGGCAGGTATGCACGAAACTCAGCCGATCGACAATCCTGGCCGTGTGGGGCATCAGCTCCGAGACCCACTGGCCACTTTCCCCGTGCCGGGAAAACTTGTAGGGGGTTCCCATCAGCCGTGGCTGCTTGTCCTGGATCTGGGCAAACTTTACCCGCTCCAGGAAGGACTGCGGCAGGGGGGCCCCGTCTCGCTTGTTCAGCTCCGGCTTGGGATCGAACATGTCCAGCTGGCTGGGAGCGCCGATCTGGAACATGAAGATCACGTTCCTCGCAGTGGGACGAAGGTGTGGGGCGCGGGGCTGGTAAACACCGCCCGGTGTGCCTGCAGCGGTATCGACAGAGAGCAGGGCAGGCAAGGCAACTCCCGAGAGCCCCTGGCGAGTCCGCTCAAAAAATGTCCTGCGTGAAAGCATTGCTCTACTCGCGAGTAATAAACTCGTCCAGGTTCATGATCGTCCGGCTAACGGCAACCCAGGCCGCCTGCATTGCCAGGTTCGTGCCAGGGAGATGGTATTCTCCCACGGCGGCGGCAGCCAGGTTCTCATTTTCCTGGAAG
>Ga0310342_100002315_pt1 | contig 12212 bp, 2 predicted proteins | sample S15DNA20500_MG_FD_206155 | JGI IMG/M metagenome (GOLD analysis project Ga0310342, IMG submission 206155) | Marine microbial communities from station ALOHA, North Pacific Subtropical Gyre - S1503-DNA-20-500_MG | ecosystem: Environmental > Aquatic > Marine > Oceanic | place: Pacific Ocean: North... | reverse complement strand
TCCTCTACAGACACTTGGTTCACCTCGGCGACAAGAATCGGTTGCCCTCCGACTTCGGTGAGCTGGCTGATTCGATTGGCGAAGTAGATGTATCACAGTATGAAGATTTGATAAAATCTAGCGAGATAAAGGATCTCGTGATGGAGGCGAACTCCCACAATACTGGGATTGCGGCTAAACTGTACACCCATGGTTCGACGTTGAGCATCCCTCTGATGCTGGAGTCGCGGCTGGATGGTCGCACCCCTGTTAACGTGCTCTACCTGAACACCCTGCCCGACCAAGGCATGAAAATGGCATTCATCCAGCAGTTCTGCCGTATGCTGTATGACTGGATGATTCAGAATCCCTCTGGCTCGAAGGGGCCTCAACTGATGCTGTTCCTCGACGAGGCCGGGGAATTCATCCCCCCTGACCCCCATATGCCCGCGTCGAAATCCATGCTCCGCCAGCTGCTGAAACAGGGCAGGAAGTACGGGATCGGTTGCATGCTGGCATCTCAGAGCCCCGGAGACCTGGACTACCGAACTTTCGGGCAGGCCAACACCACTTTCCTAGGTCGCTTCTTACTTCACCAAGAGAGAACGAAGATAGGTAAGATGCTCCGTGGAATGGGGTCCGATCCGGGTATTGCAGACCAGCTTCCGACACTAGACCCGGGGCAGTTTTTGATGGTGTCTTCAGGATCTGGTGAAGGCGGCGTCAGCAGAATCGATACCAGATGGCTGCTAACCGATCATGGAGACCCCCTCACGGCTGGTGAGCTGGTGAATCTGGTACCGAAGGCGTCCAGGGACTGGGCTAAGAAGTTCTCGAGCGGATCTTCTGGGCATGCGCGACCTAAGATATCCCAAAAGTTGAGGGAATCAGCCAGAGCGCCGAGCGGGAGTGGTTTGTCTAAAGCCTCCACGAGCAGCCCGATTCTGGGCGGATTCACCCATCTTGCAGACAAGAGTGACCCGTTACACGCCCTCATGGGTATGACCAACTTGGTCACGGCGTTGACCCTGCTGCTGTGTACCAGCACTCTGGGTAACCTCTGGAAGGACGGGGAATTGTCGCAGTTGCCGTTTGCCGTCAGCGCGGCGATATGCTCCATGATGGGGATTGGCCTCGCACTGGAATTCGTCCTCAGGGACGATACTGCTCTGTCGAGTAAAATCAGGGCTAAGGCGAGGCCGCTTCTGGGGGTTGTACTCATCTGGGTCTGGATTCTTTGGCTGTTGAACCGAGAGGCAGTATTCGACCTGTCTGAATGGGGATTCATGATACTGATTTCGCAAACGCTGCTGACTGCGTTCTTCGTGCTGGAGGCTTTTCACAGGGTCCGCCTAGGAAGTTTGGATGTGGATGGCAATACCCTAGTCGACAAGATGAGTTCGGGATTTCGAGGAATACCCGGGGTTCTCACTGGAGCAGAAATCGATGAGTTGCGAGCCACTTCCGAGCAGATACACGAAACCCTGCGAACGTTCATGGAGGTGGTCACCTTGGGCTTGGTGATGGGATTGATGATTACCGAGATGAATCTAAACACGCCTTGGGTCAGTGACCTCGCGGTAAGAATCGTCTGCCTTGATGCTGCACTGCTAATCTCCAAGTCGTACGTTACACTGAAGAGTTGAGTAGGGGGAATCAGGGCGTGCTTGCGGAATTACTGGCTGTGCCGCTCTCGACTATCCAGAGTATCGGTGTCCTTGCCTCCATCCCGATTCTAATTGCGTTTTACAGAGAGATCCTGTGGTACTGGAGGTTAACCAGGAGTGCTTTGGGTTACAGACGGTCCGAGAAGGGGGCTGAGAGGAACAGACGGTTCCGAAACCTAGTCGAAGACCTAGCGGCAACAATACGCAGCTCCGCAAACGACCAATTCGAGGAAGGGAACCTCAACAAAGAGGAATATATGACGCTGCTGAGCCAACTGGTTGGTTTGAACGATGCTATACTTCACTCCCCCCGAGGTGAGTCTTGGGAAGAAGGTTTTTTCGCTAAGCGGAAGCTGCAAAGACAAGACTACAGGGTGATTACCAACCTCGGAAACGCAATTACCTCACTTGCCGGAGAACCGGATTCAATGTTCGATTCGTGCTCCAAATCAATCTCGGGAGCCAGCGAAGCATTGAACAAACGCGGCCTTCTGGTAGCGCACGCTGGGAGGTAGAAGGTGTGGATGATTTAGTTTGGCGGACTGGGATTTCTTCGATAGCCAGGTACGTCCCCTCGGATTCCGACCAAGTCGGAGTGAACACCTTTGCCAGACTTGAGGGTGACGAAGTCTGTGGTTACCAGGTTGGCGGGGTCTATGTCCAAAACTACTCGGAGTCGACCCCAAACCTGAAGCCCAAGCCCGGCCTAATCAGCAGGATATTTCGAGGCAAGCCTCCCGAGAGGGATCATCTGTTCGTCAGCAAGGGCCCGCACAAGCTGCTGATGTCATTCAATAGCAGATGGGATGACGAAGAGGACCGCCCGCTTCTGGCCCTGATCACCATCACCATAGCACCCTCTAACATCTCCAAACTGTTCTCCACGGCGAGGGATGCAGAAGACCATGTGGTCACGCCCCCAGTACTGATTTCTGCCATCCATGCAGAAGTCAGTACAAGGTTCAACGAATACGTCGGAAAACTCAACAGCCCAGACTCCTGGGAGACCGCGGATGACATCAAGAGGATAGAGAATGAATTCAAAATGATTGCAGATTCCGAACTGTCGCACCTAGGTGTTAATGTAGAGAGGGTCGCTCTGAACCTCGGGGACAGCAAGACCCAGAATCTGGTATCTCTGGAGAAAAATTTGGGGCAGGTGAGGAAGCGAGGGGTTATCGAAAGCGTCGCCGGCTTCGATCGAAGTTATGATGAAATGAGTGGGAGTCAAACTCGTCTTCTCAGTTCGATTGGTGCTCGGTCAGAGAGCGAGGCCGCTACCGGCCAAGAGGCGGAAGAGGTCATTGAGATTACAGCAAGAGCGAGACTTGATTCCATGGAGCGAATGCTACTGGAACAGATTAGTGAGGTTGAGGCGGATAGTATCCATTCTCGAAAGCTCCGTGATATAGAGCGCAAGGGACTTGAGCAACGTCAAGAGATGAAGAGAATCGGAGAGAATAAGGCTATGGTCGATTCCCTCAATGATAATGCCGATGATCAAGCAGAGTAATTTCTCCCTTAAACCCAAACCCAAAGCCAGTTGACTGGTCCTCCACCGGGCAAGTCTATAGCGGCTCCAACAGTCTGGAGGACGATATTTTTCGTCTAACGACATTTATACCGAACTGCTAGGGTGTTGCCCTCACTAAGTCCCCTTAGGGACTTAGTCGGTCCAGAGTGAGAATGATGAAAATGCTGGCACATGAGGAAGTCCCTGACGATTCTTCATGTATCAACAGAAACCCACTCGCGATTTTCCTAGCGCTATTATTCTTCGGCTTACCGCTCCTCAGTATAGCGACTTCCGGAATCAATGAATCCCCATACGACCTTGAACCGCGAAAAGACGAGCCTCTGGAAACAACGGGGTTTTCTTCGAGTACCTACTACTCTTCCGCCAACGGTCTAACAGGGGATGCTCTGCACTCGGCACTGTATGAGATAATCCGCAACCACACGGTCGTTTCTTACTCGTGGGATCCCCTAAGGACCACGGACCAAGCACCCGACAATCCTGCGAATGTCACGCTGATCTACATGCAAAGGTCGCAGTCGGAGAACAATACCTGTGGCGACGGGAATACCTGTACTTCGGAATCTTGGAACAGGGAGCACCTATGGCCGAAGTCGCACGGGGACTTCGGCACCTCGAGTACGAAGAGGGCCGGCACAGACCTACATGCCCTCCGTCCATCAGACAACACGGTCAACTCAGCTCGCGGTAACAAGGACTTCGACGAGGTTGCCACATCCCACGGGGAATGCACCTCCTGCGGCTCCTCGAGCGATGCATGGGAGCCGCCTGATGAGGTGAAAGGGGACATTGCGCGAGCGATGTTCTACATGGATGTGCGTTACAACGGATACGGAAATGAGCCGAATCTAACCCTCGTAGATTCCTACACCTCCACCTCCAGTGATGACGGACAGTTGGGCAAACTCTGCACAATGTACCAATGGAACTTCGATGATCCCGTAGACAGCAATGAATTGTCCAGAAACGGCCGTGTCTATTCCATCCAGTCCAATCGCAATCCATTCGTCGACAATCCCTCATATGTAGGAGAAATATGGGGTTCAGAGTGCGATGCTGATATCGATGCCGATGGGGTGTTGGATGCCTCCGACTCCTGCCGGCAAGGCAGTACCGACTGGACATCAAACTCGACCACCGACCACGACTCCGATGGGTGTGTAGACGACAACATCGTACTGCTCACCCACACCATCCAGTCAGGTACGGGCGGAATAATCACGGCTTCCCTGAGTGATGGAGGGGTTGCTTTCGCAGGAATACTCGTCGAAGACGACCTGACCCTCGGTAGTCACACCGTTACCGCTGGCTCGGACTGTGACCTCTTCGTGGCCAAGATGAATGCCAGTGGAGGCTGGGAGTGGTTAATCTCGTTCGCTCCGAATAGCTGCCTCTATTCGCAGCCAATCACATTCTTCGTAGGACCTAGTGAAAACGGAGGCGTTTACGTTGCTGCCACCTCTCCTCACGAAATCACCGTAAATGGGACTGTTGAGGGTTGTCCCAGCACTACCAGGAGTTGTGTTTTTACTATCAAGTTGAATGGCGATGGAACTGTTGCGTGGTCCGCATCAATAAAAGGCCCGTATCCGCAAAATGCTGGAAACATTCCACAACTCTCGATGATAAGTGCGAGTTCGGACACTGAAAGCGGCTTTTCGCTGTTGTTTTCAAGAGCATCATATTACGCGGATTCGGGATCTGATGTCCAGATCATTATCCAGACATCGACAGGTAATGGAGGTGGGTTCGTCACGGGCTCTAACACCCAAGAGAGCACTGCTTACCACGTGGTGTCCCTTTCATCTGCGGGCACCTACCAAGGCTACGCCACAACAGGATGGTATTCCAGAGAAATCGTGCGGCTCGCCGATTTGACATACGTCCTTTACGACACGTTAACCCCATCTATCACAGGGGCAACCTCGAACACCACTCTGGTGAGAGTTTACCAACCAAACACTGCAGGAGGAGGGGTCACAAATACCACACAACTGTCCACATACTCGGCAATCGACTTAGGTCTAGTCAGATTCGATGACGGAGTTTACGTTTGGTACGAGCTGCCGGACACAAGCTCGGACGTGCAAGTCGGATCCACGACTACAACCCACCTGACGCTGTCACAGGACCACTACCTGCTCAACGTGACTGCAGACGGAGGCTATGCCGACGGTATTGACACCCTGGGATACGAAATCCTCCATTACTACCAGGAAGAGCTACTTTTCATCGAGAACAGCAGTCGAATTCACACGCTCTCCGACATCGGCGGATTCTTCACTTACAGAGGCTCGCTAGATTACGCTACTTATCCTGAATTCGACAGAATCTCCACCAGCAGGTACCTGTACAACGTAGGCTATGGCAATGGGAACTGGACGACCAAGACATTCCTGCTCGAGGAGGACTTCGACGACGACAACGACGGGTTGGGAGACTCGATTGACGACTGTCCTGCCGGCGATCTGGGCTGGACGCCCGACTCGGCCACAGACTGGGATTCGGACGGCTGTCAGGACTCCGGCGAGGACACCGACGACGACAACGACGGGGTTGACGACTCCTTGGACCTGTGTCCGCAGACGGATCAGGGCAGCGCGGTCATCGCGAACGGCTGCATCGACTCGGACTCCGACAATATCGCCGATGTGTTCGACAATTGCCCAAATGGTGCTTATGGATGGGTATCGAACAGTTCCAACGACTACGACTCAGATGGTTGCATCGAATGGACCGGATGGTCCATGGCAGACGTGTTCGATGGGCCTGAGGTGACCATTTCGGGGGTGGCCCCCGACTCATCGGGCAACACCTACATCATAGGGAAGAACGGTTACTCGCCATACGACGTCTCCATCGGAGGCTGCGTTTGGTCGGAGAGTGAGGGTCCTCAATCAGCTGTGAATCCTGTATTCATCGTGAAGCTCGACGGCTCCGGGACCTGCGAGTGGAAAATAAGCTCCTCTGCCAACCTCAGCGAGGCGTATGCTGAGATGAGAGACATCTTCGTCGACGGCAACGATGACATCTACGTCACGGGGTACTACTGGGACGAAGACTTCGGCTTCGGCGACTCCATCGAATTCGATAACTGCGTGGAGGCATCCGAATGTAACGAGGCAGGCTTCGTTGCGAAGGCGGCGGCGAACGGAACCTGGGAATGGGCGCGGTCGATTGACTACGATGGGACGGACGACGGACGCATTCAACCCATGCGAATCATAGTTGACGGGGATGGCGACTACGTCGTTTACGGCGGATGCGAAGGTTACATCGCCCCTAATTCTGAATGTCTAGATTTTCCCTATTCCAGCCCAGTTTCTACCTTTGTAATGAAGTTCTGGGGGGGCAACGGGACCCTTCAGTGGGCAAAGTCGTTAGACCCGATATCCGGGGCTCACACGGGCTATATCTCCATTGATTCCAACAACGACATCTATGTCTCCAGTAACTATGGGTGCTCCGGAGGAAGCTGCGCCGTCATAGATGACCTCAGTGCAATCCCCAGTTTCTCAGGGAGTGGAGTATTCATCGCGAAACTCTGGGACAACGGCAGTTGGGCGTGGATCAACCACGCTGGTCTAGACTACTCGCCGTGTTACGGTGCAAAGAGGACAAACCTCGGCGCAGCTGTCGCTGACTCGGACGGAGGCCTTTATGTCGCAGGGGACTTCTTCCTTCAAAACTGGGACAATTCGGGCAATTTCATAGGGTACTGTTCTGCTACGGTGTCATTCGGTTACCTCTTCGGTGTGACCGCCGATGGGCCTGCCTTGTATCTCGCCAAAGCGAATACCTCTACTGGTTCATGGGAGTGGGCAATCGGTGCCAACGGAGACGATTCCGAATACGTACACGACCTCTCGGTGAGTGGCTCTACGATTCGGGCCCATGGCAACACTGGATCGAGCAGTTTGGCATTCGGCGACAATACATTCACCAATGGGGCAGATGGCTTTACCGGAAATGGCGGTTCCTATAACGGCCACGCCCCATTCCACGTCACGGTTAACTCAAATGGAACGTGGGGAGAAATCATCGCTCCAGGTGTATCTAGTGATTCATCAACATATTCGAATAGCGCATCCTCTTCTCCATCCGGCTTCGCGGTGGTGGGCCAGTCCTGGCCGGGCTCGACCCTCGAGTTCGGAAACACCACTCTGGTGATACCTTCGCAGACTGGTTACGACGATACCTGGCAGTGGTACGTCGCCTTCTTCGCCTCCGAAGAGGACACTGACGACGACAACGACGGCATCCCAGACCTCTCCGATGCGTGCCCGATCGGCGACCTCGGATGGACCTCCGACTCCACCACCGACCACGATACAGACGGCTGCCAGGACTCGGGCGAGGACACCGATGACGACAACGATGGCATAGCAGACTCCTCGGACGGTTGCTCCGCGGGAACCTTGGGTTGGACACCGGATTCGACTACAGACTACGACTCGGACGGCTGCCAGGACTCGGGTGAGGACACCGACGACGACGACGATGGTGTCGCAGATGCTTCTGACGGCTGCCAGACTGGGAACCTCGGCTGGACCTCTGGCTCCACAACCGATCACGATTCTGATGGCTGTCAGGACAGCAGTTCTGAGGATAACGACGACGACAACGATTCTGTGTTGGATTATCTCGACGACTGCCAGACGGGGGATCTCGGGTGGACCTCCGGATCTTCAACCGATCATGATTCTGATGGTTGCCAGGACAGCAGCGCCGAGGACACAGATGACGATAACGACTTGATGGACGACGACTTCGATGACTGCCAGACCGGGGACCTCGGCTGGAGCTCAAGTTCGACCACCGACCACGACTCCGACGGCTGCCAGGACTCGGGCGAGGACACCGACGATGACAACGATGGCATATCAGACTCTTCGGACGACTGTTCCACGGGGGACTTGGGATGGGCCTCGGGCTCGACCACGGACCACGATACAGACGGCTGCCAGGACTCGGGCGAGGACACCGACGACGACAACGATGGCATATCAGACTCTTCGGACGACTGTTCCACGGGGGACTTGGGATGGACTCCAAGCTCGACTACGGACTACGACTCGGACGGCTGCCAGGACTCGAATGAGGACACTGACGACGACAACGACTCTCTCACCGATGCATCCGACGACTGTCCCGCAGGCGATCTCGGCTGGACCTCTGGCTCCACCACCGATCACGACTCCGATGGTTGCCAGGACTCGAATGAGGACACCGACGACGACAATGACTCACTCAGCGATGCATCCGACGACTGTCCCGCAGGCGATCTCGGCTGGACCTCAAGTTCGACCACCGACCACGACTCGGACGGCTGCCAGGACTCGGGCGAGGACACCGACGACGACAACGATTCGGTTTTGGACCACCCTGATGATTGTCAGTATGGAGATCTCGGTTGGATATCTAACTCGACCACAGATTACGACGACGACGGCTGTCAGGACAGCAGCACAGAAGACCTAGATGACGACAACGACTCGGTCACCGACGCCTCCGACGATTGTAGTGCGGGCCAACTCCGCTGGACTTCCAATTCAACCACCGACCACGATTCTGATGGATGCGCAGATGGCATCGGTGCGACCGTTCTGGAGACCCAGGACTTCGGTATCACAGCTACCACTCCACGTGGAATGAGTCTCAGCGACGGTGGTTTTGCCATCTCCTCCTACTTCACAACCAACTTCACCCTGGGGCAGCATCAAGTCAATGTCGTTCCGGGCAATAACTCCGGTTTCATCGCTAAGATGAGCGCTGCCGGCTCTTGGGATTGGGTTTTCTCATTCAGCGTGGATGGTAATATCGTTGGTACCGAGTATGACCTGGCGCCCGCCGAGGACGGTGGCGTTTACTTCATCATGAGTTACACCGGAACCGTGACTATCAATGGCACTGAGTACTCGACGGAAGCATGCTGCGGGGCTAATGGCATAGATCGCTCCGACCTGCTTCTGATTAAACTGGACGGTGCCGGCAACGTTGACTGGTCGGCAGAGTTCGGGTCCAGAGCAAATGAAAACGCATTTGCTTTACTGGTGGATTCCAACTACAATGTGACGGTGCACTACTATCTGGCGGGTTTGCCTGGGTGCGAGGGTTACAACTGGGCGAGTTGCTTATCCTACCTTAGACAACATGTCAGCACATCACAAGGAGAAACTGGAGACCTCAATCACCAATGCGGCGGCCAAAACTCTGGAGCATATGCCTGCAATTACCGCTTAGAGTTCTCAGCCTCAGGCTCTCTAGGCTCATTTGAAAGAGATTGGAATCTAGTAGGTGGCTCGTGGTCTGCTAAATCGATGATCCTACACAATGGTTCCGTCTACAGTAATTCGAACCGCCTTACTTACTCCGGGACTATTAACGGAGACGCCAACGAATTCGAAATCCTCAAAATCCAGTGTGGGACTCAAGGATCGACCTCATATTCCAATCTATTTATCGCAACTCCTAGTGACTTTGACGTCAATTACATCACATCTTTCGACGGTTCTATATTTCTCCACTATGGCTTCGCCACCCCCGACGCTGATTCATACGCCTGGATTGACACTGAAGACCTCCGTGGCTTCAGCGGGGTGCCGGACCTCAACCTCTCAGGAGGGCAGATGATCGAAATCACGGACTGTGAAGTTCCGGACGAGTCGACCGAGACAAGAGCGATGCCATTCTACCGACCTCTCGGCGCGGTAGCACATGACGGCAGCCTCCTCTTCATTGACGGTAGCGGAAATACATCTCCTGGGGATGTGTTCTCACTTACAGGCTTCAACGATTCTTTCTCGGATGTCGGCTCTATCGTCGTGGATGAATTCAATCGCAATCAGATTAACCAGATTGGTTCTGTCGAATACATCTACTGGTACAATTCGTGGACCAATGGTAACCTGACTCTCGAGAGATTGACTTTCCAAGAGGACATAGACGACGACGACGACTCGATATTGGACGCTTCTGATCTGTGCTCCACGGGTGACCTCGGATGGACATCGAACTCATCAACCGACTACGACTCAGATGGATGTCGGGACAGCAGCACTGAGGATACAGACGACGACAACGACGGAGTCTCTGACGGGAGTGACCTGTGTGTCACAGGGGACCTAGGGTGGACGTCCGATGCCACCACCGATCACGACTCTGACGGCTGCCGCGATGACGGCTCAGAGGACAACGACGATGACAACGACTCTGTTCTAGATTCCTCAGACGACTGTCAGAAGGGGTACCTCGGCTGGACGTCCGATGCCAGCAGCGATCACGACTCCGACGGCTGCCGAGATATTGACGTCGAAGATCCGGACGACGACAACGACTCTGTTCTAGACACCTCAGACGACTGTCAGACGGGAGACCTAGGCTGGACGTCCGATGCCACCACCGATCACGACTCCGACGGCTGTCGCGATGACGGCTCAGAGGACAACGACGATGACAACGACTCTGTTCTAGACTCCTTGGATGACTGCCAGACAGGGGACTTGGGATGGATCTCACTCTCGACCACCGACCACGACTCCGACGGCTGCCGTGATGACGGCTCAGAGGACAACGACGACGACAACGACACAGTTCTCGATGCTTCCGATCTTTGTTTCCGGGGTGCTCTGAATTGGATCTCCAATTCGACAACAGACGTCGATGGGGACGGCTGCCGGGATATTGACGAGGACTTTGATACCGACAATGACGGGGTTGACGATGATTATGACAGCTGTCTTGACGGGGAGATGTGGTGGAACTCGAACTCAACCACCGACTATGACTCCGACGGCTGCCAAGACTCCAGCGAGGACCTCGACGACGACAACGACGGTATGGCCGACCTATCGGATGACTGTGCGACAGGGGATCTCAACTGGACCTCCAACTCCACCACCGACTACGACACCGACGGGTGCCAGGACTCGGGCGAGGACACCGACGACGACAACGACGGCATGGCCGACCTATCGGATGACTGTGCGACAGGGGATCTCAACTGGACCTCCAATTCCAACACAGACCACGATTCCGACGGTTGTCAAGACAGCAGCACTGAGGACCCGGATGACGACAACGACGGTATGGCCGACACGTCAGACCAATGCCCCATAGGAGACCTGGACTGGACTTCGAACTCCACCACAGACTACGACACTGATGGATGTCAAGACGCCACAGACGAGGACGATGATGATGATAATGATAACATCGAGGATGGATTCGATGATTGCGTCACCGGTGACCTGAACTGGACTTCGAACTCCACCACCGACTACGACACTGACGGGTGCCAAGACTCGGGCGAGGACACCGATGACGACAACGACTCCGTGATGGACGCTTCTGACGATTGCTCGACCGGGGACCTCGGTTGGACCTCGAACTCCGCCACTGACTACGACACCGACGGGTGCCAGGACTCGGGCGAGGACACCGATGACGACAACGACTCGGCTTCCGACTTATTCGACGATTGCGCGTTAGGCGATCTAGGCTGGACCTCGAACTCCACCACAGACCACGATTCCGACGGGTGCCAGGACTCGGGCGAGGACACCGATGACGACAACGACGGGGCTGACGACGTTTTCGACGACTGCCCCACAGGAGATCTGAACTGGACTTCGAACTCTACCACCGACCACGATTCCGACGGCTGTCAGGACTCGGGCGAGGACACCGATGACGACAACGACTCCGTGATGGACGCTTCTGACGATTGCTCGACCGGGGACCTCGGTTGGACCTCGAACTCCGCCACTGACTACGACACCGACGGCTGCCAGGACTCTGAGGAGGACGATGATGATGACAACGACTCTGTACTCGATGCCTCCGACTCCTGTTCCATAGGGGATTTGAACTGGACGTCCAACTCCACCACTGACTACGACACTGACGGATGCCAAGACAGCAGCACTGAGGACCCGGACGACGACAACGACGGAATGTATGACGGCACTGACGATTGCTCGACCGGTGACCTGAACTGGACTTCGAACTCCACCACCGACTACGACACT
>Ga0310342_100002314_pt1 | contig 12212 bp, 6 predicted proteins | sample S15DNA20500_MG_FD_206155 | JGI IMG/M metagenome (GOLD analysis project Ga0310342, IMG submission 206155) | Marine microbial communities from station ALOHA, North Pacific Subtropical Gyre - S1503-DNA-20-500_MG | ecosystem: Environmental > Aquatic > Marine > Oceanic | place: Pacific Ocean: North... | reverse complement strand
GACCGACCGGCCATTGCCCCCCGTCGCGATAGTCGACCGTGTTCATGATCCGGCCACTATTATTGATCAACTCGATACGTTCACCGCCATTGGAAAGTTCACCCGAGAAAGGTCCAATTACCCCATTCAAACCCGTCTCGTTTCGCAGTGCTTGAGGATCGGAGGCAACCACCAGGAATTCTCCGGGCGGTACAATCGTCCCCTCAGCAAATTCATAAGAAATCCCGCCGCCAATCTGCCAACCCGTCAGGTCGACATTAATGGACATCTGGTTATAAAACTCAACCCATTCCAGTTGCGAGTTGTCATCCGGCGGATGATACATCAGTTCGTTGAAGACAAGCGTGCTGTCCAAAACAACACGAGATTCCAGCGGCTCCAATGAGCAACGTCGCGACGACTGCCACAGGCGCGGCCAACGTTTCTTCTGTCGGCGGATATTCCGAGCTTTCATAACAGCATGTCCAGGAGGAAGTTTTCTGTTCAGTCCGGATCATCATTCAACATGAGGCACGTCGCACGTCGTGGGCCTCGCCCACGAGGGTTGCCAAAGTGCTAGGGATCACCAGTTTAAAATACTCAAATTCAGTGCGTTCAACGAAAGCTTCAGAACAACACGGAAAACCTTGATTGTAACACATTTCTGCCACCAGTTTAATTTTTCATAACGCTTGCTATGCTATTCACCGTGACACTCGTCCCATGAACGCCTCCTCCTGACACGCCAAATGGCATTCGTTACCGGATCCTCTCGGAATCGTTGGACCTCTGCGACGTCGGACTTCAACATCACTTGGGATCGTCGACTTACCAACAGCGCGGCGCCAGCGGGCTGGGCCTCGTCAAACAATCAATTCCGAACAGAAAACGCGGGAACGGGAATCCCGCGGGATTCATCACAAGTGATTTCAGACCGATACCGGCTTGAGCTTCAGGCTAGTGTGCCCCGGTGAAGCGGATAATGGCTGTCGTAACATCGCCCGTGTCGATGTCCCCATCCCCATCGGTATCCCCATCGGCCCAACCTTTTCCCATGCCCCCAGCTCCGGTAAAGCCAATGATGGTTCTTGTCAAATCACGCGTGTCGACGTCACCGTCCAGATCGGTATCTCCGGGTGTTACGTTCAATAGGATCGTGACCAGATAATCAACATCCTCCGGACCCACTCCACCACTCTCGTCGACATCGTACCGCAGGTCGCTCGTGTCCAAGCCGATTGCGGCATACAAATCATCGATATCCGTCGCGTCCACATGGCCGTCCAGATTCACATCACCCGGGACTGACGGAGTCGAGCTGACATCGATGGTCACCGTCGCCGTTGTCGACACTAGCACCTCGGCTGTTAAACGAAAGTCAAAACTGAGGTCCGAACTATCCGCCGCCTGCTGATGCACCTCGACCGCGACCACGTTGATTCCCTTCACAAGCAAATCTGGAACAATCGAATATGTCAACGTCGCGTTTTCTCCCTCCGTACCGATGGTGTAGGTGTCGTACGCCGCGTCCACTGGCAACACATTGTCCCGAAATACCTCAGCGCCGTTGAAATAAACGGCGGCACCATCGTCACGAACCAGCCAGGCACTGAGTGAATCAAACCGCTCCGCAACCGCAACCTGGAATTCGTACCGGAAATAGGTCGTAACGTGTTTGTTAGTCTCGTCACCACCAAAGTCGATCTCCGTCTGTTCGTCCCCATCGCCATAGCCGAACTCAGCCTGCCCCACCCGCCATGTCGAATCGTCAAAGTCGGTCGCACGCCAGGCGGTTCCCTGGTCCGAGCCATCGTCGAGGTACCGCCAATTGCTTCCCTGGAGAATCAAATCCGGTAGGCCCGTACCGTTATCATCAAATGCCCGATAGACGAACTTATCCTGCCCTTGATAGCCAGCATTGGGCGTGTATGAAAAAGAACCATCACTGGCCAGCAAAAGGTCGCCATGAGTAGGCGGCGTAACGACGGCGGCGATCAATGGATCGTCTTCGTCATCGGTGTCGTTGCTCAGTACCCCGGCTGGCGCGTCAACCACGAGTGTCTGCGAGGTCATCGCGAAATATTGGTCATCAACAGGTACGGGCAAATCGTTCACTTCCTCGACCGTGATATTCACCAGACCCTCATCCCATCCGGACGTTAGGGCAACAACGCCTCGGAGCTCAAAATCAAAGCTCAGATCCGAACTGGTCCCGTTGTGTTGATGTACTTCCACCGCCAGGGTATTTTGCCCGACAATCCCCAGGTTCACTGGAATCGTGAAGGAAACGGGAGTCGATTCATCATCCCCGATGGGTAAGACAGTATAGTCATCATAGCCCGCGTCGGAGGGTAAATTGCTGTCACGAAAAACCTCGACACCATTGAGATAGACGACCGCCGCGTCATCTCGCAGCAAGCTTGCCGTGAAATCGGCCTCGCCCAGGGTAGCGATCTCAAAATCCGTTCTAAAATAGGTGGTCGCATACTTGGTGACTGCGTCAGGGCCATAACTAATCTCGGTCACTTCGTCCCCGTCACCGTAACCCAGCTCGGCAAGACCCACCGACCACGCGGCGTCGTTGTACCCAGGTGCGACCCAGGCAGTCCCCTGGTTCGAACCGTCGTCCAGGTACCGCCACGAGGAACCCAACTCCACAAAAGTGGTTGGTTTGTTGGCCCTGACATCGTAAGTCCGATAACTGAAGCTGTCGTCACCCGTAAATCCCGCGTCGGGTGTGTAGCTGAATTGACCATTACTGGACATCGCGACGGTGCCATGCTGAGGAACCGAGAGCAACTCGGCAATCATCGCTTCGCCGTCGGGATCGAAATCATTGTCCAGCACCCCCAAATCGACCATGCGCTCAACAATCAATTCCAAATCAAATGATATATCCGAGCTGGTCAGATCTGCCTGGTGAATCTCAGCAGCCAGCACATTCGTGCCGTTCACGATCATTCCATCGGGAATGCCAAACACATTGAAGGGCAGCGGTTCATTCTCAGCACCAGACACTGGAGTTGTTGCAAAGGTATTAAAAATCGGATTGGCTACTAAATTATCCCGAACAATCTCCTGTCCGTTCAAATAGACAGCGGCGCCGTCATCTCGTACCAGGTTCACTAAAAGATGCGTGATCCGATCGGAGTCGTTAACTTCGAAAGCGTGTCGAAAATAGGTCGTTCGGAATTTTGAATTTTCATCGGGTCCAAAACTGACCACCGTCACTTCATCCCCATCGCCATATCCGAGTTGTGCAACGCCGGTAGGCCATGCCGAATCGTCGAATGTCGCATTTCGCCAAGCCGTCTTTTGGTCAACGCCGGTGTCTAAATATTTCCATTCAGATCCAAACGAAACCACCGTTTCCAGCGGGTCGCCTGTCGAATAAACCTGATTTTCCTGAACGACAATGAAATCGTCGACGGCGACCGGAGGATCGGAGACCGATGCAACGCTGATCGTGACGTTCGCGACTTCCGTCGCCTCCGGTTCTCCCACCAATCGATAAGTAAACGTGTCGTCACCAAACCAGTTGTGATCCGGCGTGTACTGAAACGAACCGTCTGGATAGATCACGACCTGGCCATTGTCAGGCAAGTCCACCAGTTCTGCGGTGAGCGACGGACCACCGGGAAGGAACAAATCGTTACTCAACAAACCGTTGGCCGCTTCCACAGACAGGACATTGTCTTCGTCCACATCAAAAAAGTCGTTCTTGGGCATCGATCCGTAATGGATTTCGATCGACTGATTGACCTCTGTCTGAATCGTTCGGGTCGTGCCACCCGGCCAGACCACCTCGACATCAACAGGTCCCGGCGTGTGACCCAGACCGAAATGTAGTGTCAGTTCATTCTGGTTACCCTGTCCCTGCCCAGCCTCGACGTGCCGCGTCACGATTTTATCGCCCGTGTCGATTCGCACAGTGGCTCCGAAACCGAAGGTGTTGACTCCCTCGATTCCCAGGGCCAACAGGTCAACCTTCAGCCAACTGTTTCCGTTGCTCAGGTCATTGCGAAAAAGCCGGCCATTGGTAGCCAAGTCCAAATCGCCATCATTATCCCAATCGACCCAGTTGACCCTGAATAAGTCAAGGTTGCTGGGAAGTCCCTCAGCAGCGGTCACCTCCGCGAACTGCGGATTGCCCGGGCTACCCGTATTGCGAAACAGCTCGCTATGGTTGCCGTAATATTGAAGCGCTGTAAAAAACACATCCAACATCCCATCGTTGTCAAAGTCTGCCAGCGCCGGCGAGGACCATGACTCCTTGTAGTAGATTCCCCGTTGCCCCAAATCCGAGAAGTGGTAGTTGCCCGCAGGCCCTTGATTGAGCAGCACCCGAGACTCGGGCTGACCTCCGTGCGCGAAATTGCCCACAAAGATATCGATGTGGCCATCACTGTCCAGATCGCCAAATGCTGATCCGATCGAGTGACCATCACCCCCACGCGCATTGTGCGAATCGCTGCCAAAGATGAACGGAACATTCGAGCCACTACCGTCGTTGATCCACAACAGGTTCCCTTGCAGCCGGTAGTTCGATACGTAGACGTCGCTGTGACCGTCTTCGTTAAAATCGGCAGCGGCTACACCGCGAGCCCGCAGATAACTCAGCTCGTCGATCACCTCGAAACCACGTCCGCCCGGCTTGGTGACATCGGGGACATTCAGCACCAAACGGTCCGCGTAATCGAGGTTCCTGGACCACTGCTCAAAGCCACCGATGTAGACATCCAACCAACCGTCACTATTAAAATCACCCAGCGCGCTCCCCTGGCTGTTCGTATGGCCAAAATTACCGACCTCGAATCTCGAAAACTCGCCCGTACCACCTTGATTGATGCTGAAAGTCGGGCAACAACCACCCTGGCTACCGTGAATATCCAGCCAACCGTCGTTATTGAAATCACCCCATAACCCCCCTGCACCGAGATCCGTCACATGGCTAAAGGATGCACCTCCGTTGTTTTGGTACAGATTTCCACCATCGACAATCGCATCCACCCAGCCATCGTTGTTATAGTCACCCCACGAGGGATTGGCCGTCGAAAGGCCCGGAAAAAGATCTCCGGCGGGAATCTCTGTAAAACTTAACACGAGTCGAGGTTCAAGCGACTCTGCACCCCACAACCTTCTAGCTTGTCCTGAGGACCCAGCTCGGCACAAGCGGACGTGTCCTCGCAACTTTTTATGAGAAGGTTTGAGTTGGGTGAAATGTCTCATGGCTCCCGCTCATCGCCATGCACGCATGGTCTACACAGAAACACTCCGTCGTTAAACGATTTTGTTGGCCCGCGGACTTTGGACCCTCTGCCTTCATCATAACAGACGGTTTGTCTCACCTGCGCGCATCTGGGAGGTTCACAGTGGGTCAAAACGATGTACCCTAAACCAAATCGCTGGAAAAGCCATCCCAACTACCGATTTCGATTGATTGTCCCCGGCCTAGGCCGTGACGCTCCACACAACCAGTTGGCCATGCCCCACGGCGTAGATCGTATCGGCCGTAGAATTCAAGACAAAATCATGAACATGCATGGGAGCTTTTTCATGTTTGATGATTTCGCCGGTGGCCAGATCAAAAATCGCAATAAAACCAGTATGGCATCCTCCAGCCGCAACAAGCCATTTGCCTGTTGGATCGAATGCCATCCGCTCGACGAGTCCTTTGTGAGTGTCAACCACCAACTCGAAAATACGCTCACCCTTTTGCCAATCGAAAATTTCGATTCGCCCAAAAGCATCGAGGTGATCAATGTTGCCAATCGTGCCGATGCCACCAACAGCCAGTAGTCTTGCGTCTGACGAAAACGCCAGCGACCGTACGCCACCGATGGAATGAATACGCTGTTTGGGATCCCACGTGTGCATGATTGGTGTCTCAACAGCTCCCACCTGCTCACCGTTGTGCAAATCCCAGACAACGTTATGTCCAACACGGTCGCCCGTTGCCACATAACGCCCATCGGCCGAGATGGCACACGTGTACAACATCGAAGGGAAATGATACGGTGTACGCGCCGCGTGGCCTTGCAAATCACGAAGATGTGTTCCATTTTCAACGTCCCAAACACGGCCCAGCATGTCATCTGCCACGCTGACGACGAAACGACCATCGGGTGTTGCCTGGACCGCACGAATCCACTTTTCATGGGCATGGATGGAACGCACCTGCTGTCGGGTTTCCGGATCCCACCAGATCAATCGCCCATCGTACCCGCCGGAGACAAGATATTTGCCAGCCAGGACCACACCGGTGACATAGCTTTCGTGCCCCACATACTCAACGGGCTCCGGCTTTTCAGCCATGACGTCAAAAGCGTAGATCTTAGAGTCCGAGGCGCCGGTAAACACTCGTGTCGTTTCGGGCTGTTGTGCAACGCTGAACAGGATACCAGACCGTTCAACTTGTTTGGTGATTTTCAGATAATTGGGATCGTTCATGGTAATTTAACTTAGGATCAGGCCAAAACTTCGGCGACAGCTTCAGTACCGGGATCGGTCAATGGCACAGGACGTGAGCCGACATGGTATTCCTTCTGGTGATCGATGCCGAGCGCCGAAAAGATCGTGGCGAACACTTCCGCCGCGCCCATCTCACCGTCCACCACCGTCTGTCCGTCGTCATCGGTTTTCCCGTACACCGCACCACCCTTGATACCACATCCAGTCAGAGAAATACTCCAGGCCGAAGGAAAGTGATCGCGCCCGAGGCTCGGATTGATCTTAGGCGTACGTCCGAACTCCGAAAGTGTCAAAACCAAAGTGTGGTCAAGTAGACCACGGTCTTGCAAATCATCAACCAGTCCGGACATGACGACATCTAACTCAGAGACCAATTCCAAATGGGTTTCGAAATTCTGTCCATGACTGTCCCACCAGGCTCGCGATACTTTGACAAAGGGTGTACCCGCCTCGATCAACCGACGGGCGACCAACGCCTGTTCGCCAAACAACGTCGGTCCGTATTTATCCCGCATCGATTGCGGTTCATCAGAAATATCAAACAGCTTTTCACTCGACATCAAACCTCGCACACGTGCGTACGCTTCATTGTGACTGGCCAGCGCTGCCGACTGGCGTCCGCGGGCAAAGCGACGACTCAACAGATCTCGCAAGTCAGCGCGTTGCTGGTGATCGACTGCACTGACACTTTCCAATCGCGTTAGATTTTCGGGTTTGGATTCCGTGGTCAGAAACATTGGAGCATGCCGCGAACCAAGAAAACCGGAGGTTCCGACACCGCTATAACGTCCCTCAGTCGCGGTATAAAAATTGACATAATCCGGCACCTTGCTGTCGGCTCGCACTAACTCTTTGGAGATCATTGCGCCGAGATCAGGCAGCTTGAGTGCGGCCTCGGATCGCCGGCCAAGGTGCATCACCGTGGCTGCGCCGCCATGATCTCCAATGTGCGTATTGAGAGATCGAATGATTGCCGTATGGTTGAGCCTCTGCGCCAGGTGGGGCATCAATTCAGACACTTGAACACCAGGTACGGACGTCTGAATCGCTCGATACGGCCCACCGGTTGGACGACCCGGCTTGGGGTCAAATGTCTCCAACTGGCTCGCCCCACCGGCCAGCCAGAGCAAAATAACCCGCTTGTCTCTGATTTTTAACTCTTCGGCAAACGCCGGCTCCTGTAACACGTCCAACAACGTCATGTTCGCCGCAGTCAAACCGGCTGCACCCGTCGCGACTCCACCGAAAAATCCACGGCGAGTGATGACGGATTCCGGCGATCCGCAAAACTCGTTATGAGGCAGATTCGGCATGGTCCTATCCCAGTGTTGACCTTTGTTTGTGTCCAGGTCCGTTCAGTAGTTAAAGCGGCATTCACTACTGGTCAGCAACGCCCAAACCAGGTGTTGACACGCGCCAACTCGATTTTCCTGTCGCTGAGCAATAAAATTCGTCAAAGCTGTCCGTTCTTCCTCGTCTGGCGACCGTAACAACACATTCCAGACAGCCGTGTCAAACAATACATTCGTGTCTTGAATTGCCTTTAGTTTGCCAACCAGCGAATCGCCAGCATCACGGAGAAAGTCGCTCGCTACTTGCTCGCTATTGTTGAGCAACAGCGCCTCGGTCACACTGATTTGGAAATCCCCGGTAGGATCTTCAATTAATTCCGCAAAACCATGCGCACCGGCTTCTATCGTTCCGATTCGCTGTTCAAACTGTTCGGCGGACAAATCCCCGGACAAATAATCCGGACTTGTACTACTTAGCCACAGCGAGGTCGCGTACTGATGCCGGGTCAGAGGTCGCACATTGACCACAGCGTACAATTCTCGTGGTGGATAAGATTCACCCTCCCAACGACTCGACCGTGCGTACGCGCGGCTCAACACCAGGCCGCGCACTAACCTTTGCAAATCGTATTGATGAGCGACCAGATCACGAGCCAACCACTCCAGCAGTTCCGGATGACTGGCCGGATTCTCCGCGTGTAATTGGTCCAGTGGCATCACAAGCCCCCAACCGAACAATCGGTACCATACGCGGTTGATGATCGCCTGCGAAAAATAGGCATTCTCGCCTTCACGAAGCGCCACGTCGATTAATTGTTCACGACGACTAAAGGATGGCTTCGGCGGTGGCTCTTTTTTCTCCTTCGCTTCTTTCAGTACAGCTTCTTCGGCTTTCTTCTGCTCGTCATTGGGTTCGACCACATCCGGTTCTTCGACAACACTTCCGGTTAGAAACACCATGTCCGCCGTGATCTCTTCACCGGCGGTAGTCTTGTACTTAACCAAGCCGTAGTCACGCTCTCCAAGAAATCCTCCGTTCTCGAATGTGCGATTGAAGAATGATTTCATCCCGTAGAAGTGGGCCTGTGTCCATTCAGTCACCAGCGGATGGTCGTGACACTGGGCACAACTGATGTTGACGCCAAAAAAAATAACGCTGGTGTCGTTAGCAAGCCGGTCCAAATCCTGAACGCGAGTCTTCAAGAACTGATCCGCACCTGTCACTTCACCGCTCATCAACTCACGGAATATCTGTTCCCATGAATGTTGTTCTGAAATAGCCTGGCGAAGATAACCCGTCATGTCACTATCGCTGTGGGTCAGTACCATGTTGAGTTCATTGGCTTGATGTCGCACAAAAGTCGGTGATCGAAACAAGCGATCGACCATCTCAACTCGCTTTGTCGCAGCCTCAGAAGAGAGGTAATCTCGAACCTCCCTAACGGTCGGAAACCGGCCGACCAGATCCAATGTCGTGCGCCGTACGAGCGTTGCATCATCAGCTGGTAGAGCGGGAATCGTATCACTTTCTTGAAGCCGCGCATCAATACAGAGGTCAACGACCTCTGGAATCGAACACTCGGCTGGCAGCAACAATTCCGCCGACAGGCGAGCAGCCCAACCCAGAAGCACCAGCATGCAGACGACGACACATTTCATAGCCAAATCACCGAAGGAAAGCCGAAACGTCGGTTTGCCCACATCAAGGGCTTGCCACACCCTACAGGATACCAAACATGATGATTCAATTCAGCGCGACATTTGCGGCGACCTTTTCAGGACCTTAGCCAACTCCTGCTACCCTATGAATGTCGTTCTGACAGTCGACCGTGCCTTTTTCGGATAATTTCGCCTGCCGGACATTCTGGATGTGATTCAACAAGACTGAAACCTTGTATTTACCCGGAATCTGCCGGACATCGCTGTGCGATGCTCTCGAAGCAATCTCCAGCCTACACCACTGTTGGGGCATGAATTTTACAGCATCGAAAAACATGTCACCGCACCGCACAGAAACAACCAGCCAGCAATTACCCCACTGGCATGACGGGCAACACGACTCTTGATGGATATTCCCGTGAATGCAGTACTGTCTGCTTGGCAGTTCGCAATTCCGCGTCTTTTCCAAACAGATGGCCCGTATTGGGATTTCGGTCGAAGCGCGGGAAGTTCGACGATGAAATCTCGATCCGAATCCGGTGACCTTTGAGGAATACATTCGCTGTCGCACCGACTTCGATCGAATATTCATAGGCCCGACCTGGTTCCAGCAGACTGGGATCTGTAAAGCTGTCGCGACAACGGGCACGAAGAATGCCGTCACAGAGGTTCATTGCATATCCTGTCTGCGAAACATCGACCAATTTTGCTGTCCAGTCGGTGTCTCGCCCGTCGGTTTCCGCGTGAAGAATCACGGTAATGGGACCCATCACCTCAACGTCCGTTTCCAGCGGTTCACTGGTGTAGCAAAGCACATCGCTGCGCATCTCCACGGAACGCTGATCATAAGGGCCCCAGGGAACCAATTCGGGTGTACAGCAGTTGGCGCCTCCGTGCGTCTGAACTGGGTAGTTCGGATTATAAATGAAGTGGTCTGGTGGCTCGTTAGCAGGAGCCGAACGAGATAATGCTCCATCACCGATGGCCGTATTTGCTTGTCCATCAGAATGGAGATACCACTGCTGCCAATCGGTTCGCTCCGGTGGCCACTGCTCTTCATCACGCCATTGATTGATTCCCATGACAAAGATTCGTAGCGGCGACTCGTCGATGACGCCATTGTCAATTCCCTTCAACCAGTAGTCGAACCAGCGAAGTTCAATGGCATCCAGATCGAGTATCGAAACAGCGCCAAAGTCAATGTCGCCGGTACATGAACACTCGCTGAGCCGATGTGACCATGGCCCCACGATCAGTTTTGCCTGACGAGCGGCCGCTGAACCACCCTGTTGACGCAATCCGTTGAAATGGCTGAAAGATCGATTGCCGTAAAGGTCATACCAGCCACTCATTTCCAGCACGGGTATCGTAAACTCGTCGAAACGTTCGGTCAGCTTAAGCGGCTGCCAATAGTCATCGTCGGTAGGATGGTTAATCCAGTCATCCCAAAATGGCACGTCCTCGCCAACGGCTGTTGCCAGATCGCTAAGCGGCAGCGTACGAAACAAATCCGTCCAATTGTGAAAATCAATGTTCTGACCTGTACGTGCTCGGGTACGCATTCCCCAGGTAATGGCCACATTCAGCTGCATCGCCCCACCTGGAAATACCAGACCTTGATAATAGTCATTACACATCACACGAGGCACAATGCATGTCAAGAACTCGCTCTGTAGAGGCGCGCTGAGCCACTGCACTGCCGCCGGATAAGAGGCTCCTGACATGCCAATTTTGCCATTACTCCAAGATTGGTGGCCAATCCACTCCTGTGTGTCATAACCATCGTTGGCCTCGTTGAAGAAGGGATAGTAGTCGCCCTCGGAATCCCATCGCCCGCGAACATCTTGAAGAACACAGGCATATCCCCGATTTGCCAGCGAACGCCCCTTGCGAATCAAATCAGCGCTGTTGTTGCTGTAAGGAGTTCGAATCAAGACGGTTGGGAACGGTCCGGTGGTCTTGGGCAAATAAACGTCCGCCGACAGACAGACACCATCGCGCACGGCAACCGGTTCGTTCAACCGCATGTCGACGTCATAGTTTTCTTCCATGCCGAGTCTACCTTGTGTAAAACCTCTGCTGAGCGATGGGCAAAACCTTCTCGCACAACGCTGAAATCGGTATAGTATCCAAAACCCTGCAGGTTATAACAAAAGCCTCCTGTAACATAGGTGGGAGATCGCCTGTGACTTCCTCCACCACGATCTTAAGAAAGCCTGACCATGGTAGAAAACCAAAAAGAAATTGTGAACGATTTCCAACGGGACGGATTTTCGCTCATCGAGAATTTCTTCTCGCCAGACGAGGTAGAAACCATGCAACGCGAACTTACACGTTATATCGACCAGGTCGTGCCCGGCCTGGACCCCCGTTACGTGTTTTACGAGGAGGAAGACCAGGGCCCCATCAAGCACCTCACAAGTCCTGATCTGCATGACACCTATTTCAAGGCAATGATGACCCGGCCAGCCACACTGGAAGTCGTTCAGGCCTGTCTGGAGACACCCGCGGAACCGACTTCCAGCGAGGTATTCTACAAACATGCCCACGTCGGAACACCGACACCTTATCATCAGGACAACGCCTACCTTCACTTGAATCCAGCCGATGGCGTCGTGGTCTGGATCGCGCTTGACGACGTGACCGTTGAAAATGGAGCCATGCATTACCGTAAAGGCGGCTTTACGCTAGGCGATCTGGACCATTACGAAACGAACCTTTCCCTGTTCAGCAAACGCCTTTCTGTCAAACTCGATCATGACCAGTATCCGGAAGTCCCTGCTGTGATCAGGAAAGGCGGTGCCGCCCTCC
>Ga0310342_100002313_pt1 | contig 12212 bp, 7 predicted proteins | sample S15DNA20500_MG_FD_206155 | JGI IMG/M metagenome (GOLD analysis project Ga0310342, IMG submission 206155) | Marine microbial communities from station ALOHA, North Pacific Subtropical Gyre - S1503-DNA-20-500_MG | ecosystem: Environmental > Aquatic > Marine > Oceanic | place: Pacific Ocean: North... | reverse complement strand
CGACGAACAGGACGTCAGTACCTCCGACATCTACTTCGGCGGGGTCGGTGTCTACCTGGCACACCGCAGCCGCCTGTTCCGCAGCCTGCCGCGGGTCCTGACCCGCTGGGTCGACCGGCCCTGGGCTCTGCGACTGGCCACCCGCTTCGGTGTCAGCACCGACGCGCGGCAACTGGGTGCGATGACACTCGACATGCTCCGAGGCGAAGACGGCCCGCACCGCACGCACGTCCTCGAACTCGCCGAAGCCTTCGGCTCGGCGCTCAAGCCCGATGTCATCTGCTTCTCCAACTCCCTGCTGGCCGGCACCGCGCGGGCGATCAAGCAACAGATCGACATCCCGCTGCTGTGCGTCCTCCAGGGCGACGACGTCTTCCTGGAAGACCTCGCCGAACCGTATCGCAGCCAGGCGATCGAGGCGATCCATGACCGGGCCGCCGACTTCGACGGGTTCATCGTCCACAGCGATTACTACCGCGATCACATGGTTCGCTACCTCGGACTCGACGCCCGCAAGTTCCACATCCTGCCGCTGGGCATCGACCTGGCCGAACACGATGGCCAACCGGAGACGACCACCGGCGAGACGTTCACGATCGGGTACTTTGCCCGCATCTGCCCCGAAAAGGGCCTCGACCGACTCGTCGACGCCTTCCGCATCCTGCACGCTCGACGCCCCGAGGTCCGGCTGAAGGCCGGGGGGTACCTGGGCCACCGCGATCGGAAGTACTTCGACACGGTGCGGGCCGCGGCAGCCGACCTGGGTGATGCGTTCAGCTACATCGGCAGCCCACCCGATACGACGTCGAAGATCGAGTTCCTGAAGTCGCTCGACGTGCTCAGCGTTCCCACCTTGTACCACGAACCCAAAGGCCTTTACGTGCTCGAGGCACTGGCCAACGGCGTGCCGGTGGTACAGCCCGATCACGGCGCATTCCCCGAGATGATCGCAGCGACCGGGGGCGGCGTGCTGGTCGAACCGGGTCAGCCCGAGGCGTTGGCCGATGCGCTCGAGGCACTGGTTGACGATTCGTCACGACGGATCGAACTGGCCACGACCGGTCGGAACAAGGTCCACGAACTGTTCGGCCCCGAACCGATGGCCAGGCGGTCGCTCGACCTGTTCACACGGATGATCGAGGAGGGCCGCTGAGAATCCGTCGCCTCCGCATCCAGGCCACCGCCAGCAGCAGCGCCACCCCCGCTCCCACCAGCTTCCAGCCCCACGGCCCGAACACGACCGTCGCGTTGAAGAACAAGAATGCAAAGAACCCGTGGAGCACCACCGACCAGCCCGCCGGCCGAGGCGCCTCGGACGGGCCACTCCACCACCACGCCGCATCGGCCAGCCAGATCAGCGTGAAGGCGTAATTGACCCAGACGCCCTGCCCCCAACCCCAGCCGGTCACCCGCTCGGTCAACCGGGCCGTGTGCAACACCGCCTCGGCGTGACTCCAGTGGTGGATGAAATGGAAGGCACAGAACACGTGGCACAGGTGCCCCGCCAGACCGACGGTCCACAGAAGACGCCGGGTCGTCGCCGGGACCGCCGCGATGGTCGACAACAACCAGCCGACCCAGCCGGCCACCGCCAACCGCGCCGTCCAACGAGTCAGCTCCGGACCCAGTTCCAGTCCGATCCCCGGCACCAGCTCGATCGTTTCCATGGGCTGTTTCCTGCCCGGTGGCCGCCTACACTACGGGAAGACGCCGTCGGGTGAACTTTGCGAATCGATTATAAGCGGACCTGCCGATGACACGAGTTCACGACCTTACACGTCGCCTGCAAAAGGACAACGGATCCAAGATCGTCCTGCTGGTCTCGGATGGTCTGGGCGGACTGCCACTCGAAGCCGGTGGAAAGACCGAACTCGAATCGGCCGACACGCCGAACCTCGACGCCCTGGCCTCGATCGGCGAAACCGGTGGCAGTATCCCGGTCCTGCCGGGAATCACTCCCGGCAGCGGCCCCGGACACCTGGGACTGTTCGGCTACGACCCGTTGGAATACGACATCGGGCGAGGAGTGCTCGAGGCACTGGGAATCGACTTCGAGCTCGGTTCCGACGACGTGGCCATCCGGGGCAACTTCTGCACGATCGACCCCGACGGGAAGATCACCGACCGCCGCGCCGGACGGATCGCCAGCGAGATCGGCCAGCGGCTGTGTGAGAAACTCGACGCGATCGAGATCCCCGGGGTCGAGGTCTTCGTGAGACCGGTCAAGGAGTACCGGCTGGTGATCGTCTTTCGGGGCGACGGGCTCGGAGGCCGTATCAATGACACCGATCCGCAGACGACGGGTGTGGCACCGCTGGAGCCGGTCGGGGCCGACGAGCCGTCGCAGAAGACGGCCGGGATCTGCAAGGAGTTCCTCAAGCAGGCCGGCGAGATGCTGGCTGACGAATCGCCGGCCAACCTGCTGACGATGCGGGGCATCGCAATGCTCCCCGAGATTCCCCGGTTCCAGGAGATCTACGGGCTGAACCCGGCCGCAATTGCCGTCTACCCGATGTACCGCGGGCTGGCTCGACTGGTCCAGATGGACGTGCTTGATGCCGGCGCAACGCTCGAATCTCAGATGGACCGGCTCGAGGCCAGCTGGAACGACTTCGACTTCTTTTTCATCCACTTCAAGTACACCGACTCGACCGGCGAAGATGGTGACTTCGACGGGAAGGTGGCGCGGATCGAACAACTCGATGCGGCGGTGCCCCGGATCACTGCCCTGGGCCCCGACGTGCTGATCGTCACCGGTGACCACAGCACTCCGGCGAAGATGAAGTCGCACAGCTGGCACCCGGTGCCGACGTTGATCACCAGTGACCGTGCACGCACCGACGCCTCAACCACGTTCGGCGAAGACCAGTGCAGGACCGGGAGCCTGGGCCAGTTCGAGGCCCAGCACCTGATGCTGCTGGCATTGGCTCACGCCGGTCGACTGGAAAAGTACGGAGCGTGACGCCCGGTTCACGCGAACCCGAACACCTTCGACGCGGTTCCACCCAGCACCAGTGCCAGGTCCTTCTTCGACAGGTTCGCCAGGTACCCCGCCACACGCTCTCGGTAGGCCCGGTAACTCGCACCGGTCGCCTGGCCGTTGAACCCGCCCCCGTAGATCGATCGCTCCGGTCCGTAGGCATCGACCAGCCGACGGATGATCGGGCCGATCGGCCTGGGGGTCTTGGTGCCGACGGCCGGCAGCGATGCAACCTTGATGATCGTGTTCTTGTGCCGAGCCCAGCGAAACACCTTGGCGTGCTCGGCGGGAGTGCCCTGCAACGGTCGGCCCAGGTGGTCGATCACCACGGTCGTCCCGGGATAGTCCCGGATGTACTTCTCAAACCCCCCGGCATATTTCGGCTCGAAGTGCAGTTGCACGGCCAGGCCCAGTTCGGCGGCCATCTTCCACACGCGGCCCACGCCGGGCTTGCTGAAATCGGGGATGCGATCTTTGCGAAACGCGTGGATCCGCGCGGCGACGATCCGGCCGGGATTCCGCTTGACCAGTGCCGGCATCTTCTCGAGCGAACCTTCGCGGTCTCCGAAGAACAGGCAGGTCCCCTTCAGCTTCTTCCCCCCGACCTTCAGGCAGTGGTCCAGGTAACGGTGGTCGTCCTGGTACGGCTCGGGGTGGACGACGATCGCATGGTCAATGTCGGCTCCGGCCATGCATTTCAACAAGTGCTCGGGCGAAGCCGATGCGGCGGGACGATAGGGGGCCCGTTGATGAAACGGAAACCGCTTGTCGTCGGGGCCGGCGAAGCAGTGGAGGTGAGTGTCGATGACCGGGGACGGACGCCCGGCGGCCGAGGCACCCTCCGACGACACGGCCAGTGCGGCCGCCGCCGATGAGGTGACCAGAAATTCGCGTCGGTTGATCGGGGCGCCGATCCTCACTTGTCCAGCTCCGCCAACCGCTTCGCGGCCTGCTTGCGTGCCTTGGCCAGCACGCTCTCGATCGTCACCGGCTTGCCCCCCTGCCGCTTGCTCTCGTCGGCAGCCTCCATGAAGGCATAGATCTCGATCGTCTCCCGCTCGGGAATCGACGACTTGCCGGTGCGGAAGAAGCGGACGATGTCGACCACCATCGGGGCGTAACCGTCATAGGATCCGACGTCCGCCTTGCCCTTGGTTCCCTCGGCCTTTCCGCTGTAGCCCTTGCCGGGCCGGGTGCCGGTGAAGATGCCGATCCGGCCGCCCTTCCAAGTCCCTTCGACCACCTCCAGCGCATCCGTGCTCTTCTTGCGGGTCACCGTCTGGCAGCCGGCTTTCATCACGGTGAACAGCGACTCGACACCGTGGATGCCGTACCAGAACAGGTCCGGGTGTGTCTTCTCGAGCGAACACGGGCTGGTGGTTTCGCACCGCTTCACCACTCCGATGCTCCCGGCCCGCACCGCCTGGCTGTTCTTGCCGTACCGCAGCGACGAGGAACTGAACAACGGCACCTTGTACTTCGCGGCGGCCTGGAAGATCGCGACCGCATCGGCCAGCGATCCGGCAATCGGCTTGTCGATGAACACCGGCTTGCCGGCACGCAGCACAGGCAACACCTGTTCGAGATGCGGGCGTCCGTCGTTGGTCTCCAGCAGGATCACGTCCACCCGCTTGAGCAACGCGGGAATCGAATCGACGATCTCGACACCCAGTTCCTTGACCTGCTTGATGTAGCCGGGCACCCGCTTCGTGCTCGACTCGATGTCGGGACTTCCCTTGGGATAGGCGGCGACGACCCGGCAATTGGCCAGTTCCGGCGGTGCCTTGGCGTCGTTGAGGATCCGGCTGAAAGCGATGACGTGCGAGGTGTCCAGCCCGATGATCCCTGCACGGAGAGTCCGTGGTTTCCCGGCCTTGGCCACGGCCGTCGTGGCCTTCTTGGCCGTCTTGCTGCCGCCACCCAGGGCGGCCAGGTCCCAGACACAGACGGTCTTGTCGTAACTGGCCGAAAACAGCTGTCGGCCGTCCGGCGAAATGGCAATGTCGGCCACGCGGGCGGCGTGGTCACCGATCGTCGCCAGTTCCTCGCCCCCCCGCGGCGTCCAGACCTTGATCTCGTTCTTCCCCTTGGCCCGCCCACCGCTGCCGGAGATCACCCAGCGACCGTCGGGGCTGAACAGTGCCGAGGTGGTGGGTCGTCCGTGCCCGCCGAAGAACCCCAGCGGCTTGTCCTGTCCCGACGAATACACGTTGACGGTCTCGTCGTAGCTGGTCGTGACCATCAGCTTGCCGTCAGGGGAAAACGCGGCGGCGGTGGCCGCCTTCTTGTGGTCGGTCAGCGTCGACAGTTGTTTGCCCGAAGCCGTGTCCCAGGTGATCACCTCGCCTCGCTTCGTCGAGCGGGTTTCATCGCCGGCAGCCGAGACGATCCGTCGGCCATCGGGAGAAAAGACCACGTCCTGGACCGGAAAGCTGTGGCCCTCGAGAACACGGATCGACGAGCCATCGGCACTGTTCCAGACGTGCACCGTTTCGTCGTCGCTGGAAGTGGCCAACAACTTGCCGTCGGGCGAAAAGGCGACACCGGTGACCTGGCCGCGTTGTCCCTTCAGCGACCGCACCAGCTTCCCGGTGGCCGTCTCGACCACGAACGTCCGCTGGTAACCGCCGGCCGCCAGCCACCTGCCATCAGGCGAGTAGGCCAGGTCACGGACATAGCCGTTCTTCAACTTCGTCGGCGGAACGGTCTTTCGGTTAGCGGTCTTCCAGCGACGGATCACGCCGTAGGACCCGGCGGCGAATTCCTTGCCGTCGGGCGACACCGCGACACTGGTGACCCATTCCTTGAAACCGGCCAATCGAGCAACCAGCTTGACCTTCGAGGCCTTCTTGAGACCGGCGGCTTTCTTCCCGGCCGCCTTGCGATCGGATTGCTGCACCTGTTGTTGGGCCATGGTCGCCACGGCCAAGCCCAGCAGAACCACCAGGCTGCTCATGCGGATCAAACGAGACATCGGGTCACTCCAAGAGAATTGAGTCGGTACGAATTATCCCATGGTGCACGCGGCATGTCGACCGGCGAGGCCACGGGCTGCTTGGCGTTGGCCACTACCACGTTGCGGCGTAACATCGAATTCCCCGGGTGGATGATTCTTCAGACACGAATCCGGCAGTCCCATGACCGAAGAGAGCCAGAGGTGGATCCGCGGATTCCGCACCAACGACGAAAGCGCCGTTGCGGATTTCTGGACCCGGTACGAGCAACGGCTGAAGCGGCTGGCCGAACGAAATCTCTCGGAGCGGATGAAACGCCGCATCGACGCCGACGACGTCCTCCAGTCGGCTTTTCGGACTTTCCTCAGGCGAGCGAGCCAGGACGAGTTCGAACTGCAGGACCGTCAGAACCTGCTGGCACTGCTGACGACGATCACGCTGAACAAGATCCGCCAGAAGGTGCGGCACTTTGCCGCGCAGAAGCGGGGCGGCGACAACGAGCGGTACTTCGAAACAATGGCCGACTTCGGAGGCGACCAGCCGACTCCTGACGAGGAGGCGGCGTTGCAGGAGATCGAGGACCTGCTGCGTGGTTTCGACATCGAGCAGCAACAGGTGGTCGACCTGAAACTGCAGAACCACACCAACGAGGAGATTGCCCGGCGACTTCAGTGCTCGGAACGCACCGTCCGCCGGATGCTCAAGAAGGTCCAGCAGCAGCTCGAACGGCTGGTTGCCGTCGACGACTGAGATGAGCCGATCGGTGTGTGCAAACCGGTCAAGCCGGTGACGCCCGAAGGCGGGACATCCGCACGTCGTCGGTGCATAATGGACCCGCGAAATCTCCCCGAATTCACCGGGCGACCACTGAAGAACTGCCCGTCGGATTTTCCACCCGGGGGGGGATCCGGGATCATGGCCCTCGGCCACAACCCCGGATTCGCGAAGGAGAGACACTGTTGAAGTGGTCGTGATGTCTCCCCTCAGCCATTCCCCTCATCCCGTTCATCAACAAGATGGAAATCCAGGACAATCTCCGGACAGAAAAAACGATCTGTCTCGAAATTTTTCCCGTAGTGCTTCCGGATGAGCAGGCTGCCATCGCCTCGACCTGCCTGAAGACCCCTTCACCCGGTTGCGGCACAGACTGACCGACGCGACGTCGAACCACGGAATCCCGCCAGAGCTTCCCCCGATGACCCCCTCAGAACACTCGCTGCTGGTCAACGAACCGCTGCGTCAGCGGTACGAGTCGTCGTGGACGTCCGGATCCCCGCTGGCGCTCTCGGAGTGCCTTCCGGAAGAGGGTTCCAGCCAGTACCTGCCGACGCTGGAAGAACTGGCCCACATCCAGCTGGAGTTCGCCTGGAAGGCCCACGCCTCCGGGACCCGGCCGCGACCGGCCTCGGTCAATTCGCTGCTCGATGAGTTCCCGGTGCTGCGGAACCCCGAGGTGCTGATCCGGCTGCTCCGCCAGGAATTCCACTGCCGCACCGCGGCCGGAGATGCACCGTCGGCCGAGGACTACCGCCGGAACTTTCCCGACCTCGACCTCGACCGGCTCACCGTCGCTCCCGGCGACACCATCGGCCCCACCGCCACTGACGACACCGCCACCATCCCACCCCCACCGGCCGATGCGGCCACGATTCCGCCCCCCGCCTCCGACCAGGCCACCATTCCCCCCCCGTCAACCGGCAGCAACCCGTCCGAGGACCAGACACTGCAGTCAGCCGTCCCCTTGGGCGAGACCGCAACGCCCCCGGAGATCCAGCTCGAGGGTTACGAGATCCTCGGAGAACTCGGACGGGGCGGCATGGGGGTCGTCTACCGGGCACTCGACGTCCGCCTCAAGCGGGTCGTGGCGCTGAAGATGATCCTGGCCGGCGTGCACGCCGATCCCGAGGACCTGAAGCGATTCCAGCTCGAAGCCGAGGCGGTCGCGCAGCTGCAGCATCCCAACATCGTGCAGATTCACGATGTCGGTGAGCACGAAGGCAAACCCTACTTCTCACTCGAATTCGTCGAGGGTGGTGAACTGGCCACCCAGATCGCCGGAGAGCCCCAGCCGCCCGACGAGGCGGCCCGGCTTGTCGAGACACTCTCACAAGCCATGCAGTTCGCCCACGAGCGGAACATCATCCACCGCGACCTGAAGCCGGCCAACGTGCTGTTGACCGCCGACGGGCAGCCGAAGATCACCGACTTCGGGCTGGCCAAGCGACTCGAGGACGACTCGGGACAGACGGCCAGCGGGTCGATCATGGGCACGCCCAGTTACATGGCCCCCGAGCAGGCCGGTGGTCACCAGGCGCAGATCGGGCCGCAGACGGATGTCTACGCGCTGGGCGCGTTGCTGTACTGCCTGCTGACCGGCCGGCCGCCGTTCCAGTCGGCCAACGTGATGGACACCGTGCTGCAGGTTCTCGAACAGGAGCCGGTTCCGCCCCGCCAGCTCGTCACCGGTCTCGACAAGAACCTCGAGACGATCACGCTCAAGTGCCTGCAGAAGGACCCGGCACGGAGGTACCAGGCGGCCGAGGAAGTGGCCGAGGAACTGGGGCGGTACCTCAACGACGAACCGATCCTGGCCCGGCCGGTGGGGATCGCCGAGCGGACCTGGCGGTGGTGCCGACGCAAGCCGGCCATCGCCGGGCTGTGTGCGGCCGTCGTGCTGCTGCTGAGCTTCGTCACCGTCAACGGATATCTCCAGGCCGAGATCCAGCGGGAACTGACCGGCCAGGCGCTCACCCAGAAGGCCAAGGCGAACGAGAACTTCGACCTCGCCCGCGGAGCCGTCGACCGCTACATGACCGAGGTCAGCGAGAGCCAGCTGCTGACGGTTCCCCGCATGGAACCGCTGCGCCGCAAGTTGCTGACCGGAGCCATGGAGTTCTACGAGAAGTTCGTCCAGCAGGCCCAGGATGACTCCGAACTCAAGGCGGCACTGGGCAAGTCGCATCGCAAACTCGGCCGAATCCTGGCAATCCTCGGTGACGATGAACGATCGGTCGAAGGGATCAGTAAGGCGATCGAGATCTTCAGCCAGCTCTCGGAAGAGAATCCCGGCGACCTGGAGACCGCCAACAACCTGGCGCGTACATCCAGGATGCTCGGCATCGTGCTGCACAAGCTCGGCAGAAATGAGGAGGCCACTGAGGCATTCGAACGGGCGATTGCCGTTGCATCACGGCTGGTCAAGGACTCTCCGACCGTCCCCGAGCACGCGTTTGAACTGGCAAACGCAAAAAATGCCTTCGGCATTTTACTTCGTGAAGAAAGCCGGGCCAACGAAGCTCTCGCGAACTACAACAGCGCGATCACGATCGCCAAACAACTCGTCGACGACCATCCCCAGAACTTCGAATTTCGCGGCGAACTCGGCAACGTGTACCACAATCTTGGAGTACTGCTCTGCTTTGAGTTGTCTCAATTGGTGGAGTCTGCAAAGCAGCTCGAGCAGGCAAGAGCGGTCTACCAGCAGCTCGAAGAGGATGAACCGGAAAACCCCGAACACATCTACACGCTGGCAATCGTCCACGGCAGCCTGGGCACCCTCGCGCACCTGTCAGGACAGCCCATTCAGGCGGTTGAGTTCTCCAGGCAGTCGAGGGACCTCTTCGAACAGGTTGCTCGAGACCATCCAGATGTCCCGAACTACACCGCCAAGGTGGCCACGGCGAACAGCAACCTCAGTGTGATGTTGCACCGGTCAGGGAAAATGCCGGAGGCCATCACAGCCATCGAGAAGTCGCGAGAAGTTTTCCAGCAACTTGCCGAGAAGTTCCCGGATGTTCTGGAATACACCTCGGGGGTGGCGTTGTCACACAACAATCTCGGCGATCTGTTGCAGGCCTCGAAACAACCGAAGAAAGCCATCGCCGCATTTCGCCGCGCGCAGGAAATTTGCGAGCAACTCGTCACAGATCACCCTGACATTCCGAGTTTCGCAAACCAACTTGCGGGGTTGCATCGGATGATCGCGGGCGTGCTTGATGATAGTGGACAGCCAGCCGACTCGGCCGCTGAGTTTTCCCGAGCAATCACGATTGCCACGCAGCTCGCCAAGAAGTACCCCGATATTCCCGACTACGCTAAAAGCCTGGCGAGCGCATTGAACGACAAGGGCGTCCTGCTTTCCAACACGAACCAGAGGCCGGCAGCCGTCGCGGAATACGATCGGGCAAGAAAAGTGCTCGAACAACTGACAAAAGACCATCCCGATTCACCCGATTACGCCAGCAGCCTCGCCAACCAATATGACAATCTCGGAAGTACTCACCGGAAGATGGGTCAACTCGGTGAGGCAGCCGAGGCGCTGAACCAGGCCATCACCATCGGACGCCGACTTGTCGATGAGTATCCCGAATCCCCGAGCCATGCCGTTGGCCTGGCAATGGCGTACAAGAACCGCGCCGACGTCCATCGCGACAATCGACAACTCGGTCCGGCGGACAAGGCGCTCGAACAACAGCGAATGATCTACGAACGACTCGTCAAGGATTATCCTGACGAGTTCGATTACATCCGCCGGCTCGTGAAATCGATGGGTGAAATTGCCCTGTCGCTTCACAGCCAGGGCCAGTCGAAGGAAGCTGTCGCCGTCATCGGCCGCGCGGTCAAGATCGACGAACAACTCTGCAAGGATCACCCCACCGCTGATCACGTGCATCGATTGACCATCAACCTCCGCAACCTGTCCCTCCTGAACACCGCCCTGAAGCGACCCGATGAAGCCCAAGCACCGTTGGAGCGAGCTGCCGAATTGCTGCAGGCCTTGGTCAAGGATCATCCCACCTCCGAACTCTACTGGAACACTCTGTCATCGATTCGCGGAAACTCGGCCGAATTGTCACGTGCGAGTGGGAAGATCCCCGCAGCAACCCGCCACACGGAGGGCTTGGTGTCGGCCTTCCGAACGCTGGCCAAGATCAACCCAAGGAACCCGAATTATGTCCTGAAGGTGGGAACACACAGCCTGGTGCTTGCCGACCTGTATCAAGAACAGGGAGAGGCCAAGCAGACCGAAAAATGTGCGCGGGATGCCGAGCGGGCCTTTGCGTCGCTGTACAAGAACGAACCCAACACCAAGTTCCTCGGGCAACGGGTCGCACTCTCGCGGTTGAGGATTGCCGAACTCAGCCTGGCCCGGGGCGACCATGCGGCTGCGGCCGCGATGGCAATGAAGGTCGACGAAGTCCGGGCAAGTTACGCTCTGGTCAGCCAGCGATACTCTGCCGCCAAGATCCTCGCCCGTGCCGTTGCGGTCGCCGCCAAGGATCCCATGCTCAAGCCCGAACAGAGAACCAGGCAGGCCGACCAGCACGGCCAGGCGGCGATGAAGATGATCCAGGTCATCAGGGAACGCCGATTCTTCACGAAACCCGAGAACGTCGAGAAGTTCCTTGAGGACGCCGACTTCAAACCGTTGCATGGTCGCAAGGACTACCAGATGCTGGTCGAGTCGTTGAAGACCCCTTCACCGCAATCCGACAAGACACCAAGCACTCCGTGACCGATCCCATCCCCCACGCTGTTTCGCCACGGAAGCCCCCCCCATGCCCATCAAGCTGAAGTGTCCCAAGTGCGGCAAAGCGTACACCGTCGCCGACAACCGCGCCGGGCAGTCGTTTCGGTGCCGGGAGTGCCAGGAGCCGGTCAAGGTGCCCGTCGACATGTTCACGGCGACGCTGGACAAGATGGAGATGGACATCGCCGAGGAGATGGAATCCGACGGCGACGCGTTGAGCATGGATGAACTGATGGCACTCTCCGAGGACGGCGAGACGGCGGAAAACGGGGCACCCGGACAGGCCACCGGGACCTCCACCGGATCAGGCTCTCCCTGGATGGCGATCACGATCGGCGTGATCGTGGTGGCCGGGATCGGCGTCGGACTGGTGGTCTGGCTGATGTAGGTCCGGCTTGCTTGTCGACGGGCTGCCGACTGCTGTAGTTTGGACCCGCTCACCCCAGACACCACAACTTGTTGCCGGATTTCGCTCATGCCCGCTCTTCAACTGGTCATCATCTCGGGCCCCGACGCCGGCCGCTCGTTCGCTCTTGAGGACGACACCGCGCTGCTGGTCGGTCGCGGACAGGATGCCAACGCGCAGCTCACCGACCCCCACTGCTCACGCCAGCACTTCCAACTGCAGGTCGCCGAGGGCAAGGTCCTGCTCAAGGACCTCGGCAGCAGCTCGGGCACTCAGGTCAACGGCTCACCGGCAGGCGAAACCCGAGTCGGTCCCGGTGACGTGATCCAGATCGGCCAGACA
>Ga0310342_100002312_pt1 | contig 12217 bp, 16 predicted proteins | sample S15DNA20500_MG_FD_206155 | JGI IMG/M metagenome (GOLD analysis project Ga0310342, IMG submission 206155) | Marine microbial communities from station ALOHA, North Pacific Subtropical Gyre - S1503-DNA-20-500_MG | ecosystem: Environmental > Aquatic > Marine > Oceanic | place: Pacific Ocean: North... | reverse complement strand
ATGATGAGAGGCGGCAGGGAAATTGACATAAACCACACGCTTATAACTACTGACCTGCCGCTAATCATCACCAATTCAAAGGGGAAACCAATGGGGTATTCGGGGAATTTGGCTGAAGAAGCTATGGACGAAGGATTGCCCAAACGAGAACAGCGTCATGCTAACAGCACAAACCATATTCTGGGAACAGATGGTATTTTCACTATTAAAGAAATAGTCTTTGGTGGTGTCGTCATCAGCTTCGGGATGACATGGGGCGGGGCGTGCCTGTTTTTTGGATGGCAATGTGGACGGCTGGTTTATTATGCTGTTAGAAGCCTGATAACACTAATTACATAAGGGGATAAAAATGGCAGATTTTGATTCGTGGGTTTCTATGGTACTTCAGCACGAAGGGGGATACGTGGATAACGCCAACGATAAAGGAGGTCAAACTAACAAAGGGATCACACAGAAAAATTTTTCAGAGTTTATTGGCAGGGAAGCCAGTGAAGAAGATATGAGGGATATGAGCGAACAGCAAGCCATAGATTTCTATAGGGATCTGTGGGAGAAAATGAACCTTGACCGATACCCTCCAGCCTTGCACCTTCAATATGCTGATATGCAGGTAAATACTGGGCGAGGGGGAAGCGACATGATCCTTCAAATGGCTGTCAATACCCGTGCTAATCCCAATTCGCCTGAGAACTGGATTGACGTTGACGGCATCGCTGGCAGGGGAACGATTGCCGCTTTGGAAAATGCTGACGTAACTCCGTTTGAATATTTCAGTGAAAGCCTTATGTTCCATGCTAATAACGCTTTTGCAGGTAGCAAATACGGGTTCAAGCTCAGTGATTATCTGGCAAAAAAAGAAGCTAATCCTGAGAGTCAAAATACATGGGGTCGTACACGCACGTCTCAAAATGGATTTATCAGGGGATGGCATAGGCGGGATCTGGAAACTTATCTGAAAGCCACTGAGGATGATTAGATGGGGCGATGGAAAAAGGGTCAGCCTTCACCTAATGTTTCAGTCTATAAAGAAAGTATCCTTACCATGATGCGGTATGGGGGAGCGGTTGACCAGATTGCTAAAGATTTGGGGATTCCAGAACGGTTTCTGGTGGCTTACATCAAAGAGGAAGGTATTGACAAACAACTCAGCCGCCGAAGCTGGAAATGGAAATCTGGCGTTACTAAAAGGAGATTTGTTGGACACTACAAAACAAGGAAAAACAAAAACCTTTGAGTATGGAGCCTTTTATTTCACCGCAGATGGTGATTTTAGGCATTTCTATACTGAAGCCAACTGTATGAAAGAGTTTGTCACTATCCTTAAGAAATCCGATCCTTATTATAGCCTGATGCGGGTAGAGGAATTTTATAGGGATAAAACTGAGAAAGGAAACGAAACTGAATAATGGAATTCAGATTGAAACAGATGCGGCAGAGATCCCGACAATATCTAGGGAAACGCATGACCCAACAGCATTTGGCTGAAGCTGTAGGGGTGACAATCAGCACTGTAAACAAAATCGAAAGCGGAAAGATCGCCAATCCCCGATTTGAGATTCTTGAAAGTATAGCCGAATATTTTAGTCAAGTTATGGGGCGGCATATACTGGTACGGGATTTGATGGTTGAAGTTCGCAAGGTTCCCGTTCCCATCGTTCCCGTGAGGTTATAATGATTAAAATTAAAATTAAGGAATCGCAACTGCAATCCACTATTGAAGATATGCTGAAAATCTATGAAAAGATTGCCGCCCTGATCTATATAAAGAATAATTCGGGGGCAACCAAAGTAGGCGATTCGTTTATCCGCTTCGGTAAAGCGGGTTCGCCCGATTTCCTTATATTTCTTAAAGGGGGCAAAACGCTACACTTGGAGGTGAAGGTGGGGCGAAACAGGCAGACGGCAAGTCAAGTGGCATATCAGCACCAATGTGAAGCATTAGGGCATATGTACAAGGTGGTAAGGTCAAGTAAAGAGGTACAGGAACTATTGCATGAAGAATCAATCCTTCGGTCTGCTTGACAAGTATCGTCAAGTATGTTACTACACAACGATATGAGTGATAAGGAAGTTGGTCAACAGGTAGACGGCGAAACCTCGCTGGCATACGAATATTTCAAGGTCTATAGGGATACTACGCCTGATGAAAGGTCACTGGAAAGACTTCGTGACCATGAAGTGTCGGGCAAAAAAAGAACCCCTACCGTATTCAAACGATGGTCAGTAAATCACAATTGGCAACGCAGGGTGCGGGATTGGGATGTTGAAAGATCCAAAGATACCTTACGAGCCGTTATATTACAGCGCAATAGGGAGTTGGTCGACTTTATCAACAGGGACTTCGCTATCGCCAAGGTTGCCCAAGGGTTGGCGCAGAAGAAATTAGTGGAATTGAACGGACAGGAGTCACTTGACGCTCTGGAGTATAGACAGGTGATGATGGGATATCGGGAGGCACGGGAATTCTTGAAAGAGCTAATCGGTATATTTGAAGGGCAAACCGACATACTCAACAGGGTGACAACCTAATGGAAAATCCTCTTAAAATTGAATACATTGACACCGATGAATTGAAACCTTTTGTCGGCAACCCAAGAGACCATTCGGAACGGAACATAAACGATATTGAGCGATCCATCAAGCGGTTCGGCTGGACAAACCCCATTATCGTGCGCCGAAGTGACAACATGATAGTAGCGGGGCATGGCAGGGTGGAAGCCGCACAGCACCAAGGGCTGGAACAGGTGCCGATCATTTACGTTGACATGACAGAGAATGATGCCAAGCTATACAGTGTTGCCGATAATCGCACCTCGGAGACCAGCGAATGGGATTATGGTAACCTGACGGAACTGCTGGCAGAACTCAACGGATTGCCTGATATTGACTTGGGAGATTCGGGGTTCGATTCCATTGAAGTCGATGAGCTTATTGGCGATCCTGACTTTGGTGATCCCATGATTAACAGCCGTCCAACGGATGACCTCGGTGCTTTTGATATTACCGAGTTTCAGACGACTGTCAAGCAACTGATACTGTATTTCGATGGAGCTGAATACCCAGAACTTCTGGAACGCCTTGACCGAGCTAGGGAAGCTGAAGGGGCGGGAGATAATAGCCAACTCTTTCTGAAGATGCTGGATTTATATGAGAAAGACCATGAACGACTTGACGGTTGAATACAGGGAACTGGAAAAAAAGCAGTATATGCGCCGCCCTCCCACCAGTAAGGATTATTCACAACTGGTGAAAGAGCCGACCAAGCTGTATGACCAAGATGGTGAACTGGTAGCAGTCTATGACCAGTTGGATGAACCTGTCTTGCCTGTTTCCGAATTGAAACGCATCGACTACCGTTCTGATGTCCGTATTGGGGGCTTGAAACATACGTCCCGCATCTTCGGGTATCGACCCCGTTATCCTTTGAGAACCGATTTCTGCGCCTCTGCATCCTTTAATGGGGAATACACTGAGATGTTGCCAGAACTGTTCAAGCTCTGCGCCCAAGCCAGCCAGACGTATCGCAACGAATTCCCTGATACTTACCAATCCCATATGACCAGAACCCAAGAGATCCTTGCAGATTGGAAGATAGAGGGGACGCCTTTTACCAGTGGGGTTATCAATCATACCACAGCTCTCAGTTACCATTTGGACGCTGGAAACTTCAAAGATGTCAATTCCTGTATGGTGGTGTTCAAGTCCAAGGTAGGGGGCGGTTATTTGTGCTTGCCCGAATATGGCGTAGCCCTTGAATGCTCCAATCATTCTTCCGTCACCTTTGACGGGCAAAAGATTATTCACGGGGTAACGCCGATGGTCAAGTTTACCACTGAAGCCTATCGCTACAGCATCGTGTTCTATGCCCTTGAACAATTATGGCAATGCCTTCCGTTATCGGAAGAACTCGATAGAATCAGGCAACGGTCAATGGGGCTGGCAAAGGAGCGGCAAAACGATCCGCAGGGCTTGCCTTTTGCGGGGTCGTCTCCCCACTTGTCAATGAAAGCTAAGTCGGATGCTATCAGGAAAGTACGGGCGGGGATTGCCTGACATGAAATATGCCATTGTTAATTTTACCAAGTTAACGCCGACCTCGCTGATTGCCAGCAACCGTATCGCCACCCACTTGAAAACCGTCATCCCCGAAAGCGTGATGATTGACCGCAAGGAAGCCTGTAACCCCAAACGGCAGTACGATTACATTATCCTGATAAACGGTAATTTCGGGTTCTGTGATTTTCGGGAAGAAATCATTGCTCTCTGCCGTAATAATAAACGGTTCATTTGGGCGGGAAACGATTATGCCATTAGGATCCCCAGCCAGTTGAAGAAATGTATGGACGACCTGACTTACTGGTGCGCCTATGACATGGACAAAGATGACGGCACCATGACCAGCGAATACAAGTACGTCAATTGGAACGCCTTGACCTACCAGCCGCTTGACCACCAGCCGCCCAAGACTTTTGGAGGTTTGATGTACTATGGTGCGTACCGTGCTGGCAGGGAAAAGTATTTCGAGGAATATCTAGGTGAAGGGGTGGATTATGACGTTTACATCTCAGCTTCATCCAAGCCCAATGCCAAGAAGTTTTTTCGGCTCAACCCCAAAGCCAAGTTCTTTGAAGGGAGACCGCCGTATCTGCTGGAAACCATCAGCGCATTCAAAAACACCATATACATTGAAGATGAAAAGACGCATCAGCTTTATTGCTCCCCTGCCAATAGGTTTTATGAAGCTGTCAGTTCGGATGTGTTTCTGCTGTTTGACCATAAGTGCCTCCCAACCTTTGAAAGAGCCGAAATAGGAATAACTGAGTACCTTGTTGCGGGGCGTGAGGAAGTTGAGGATAAGCTAAAACACCGAAACGAGTTGCATCAACGGCAAAGGAAAGAATTTCGTGACCTGTTGGATTGCAGTTTCAACTTTGATTCCGACTTGACGATGGCGATGGATGGGCTAACACCAACGCAATCTGCGAAAGCATAGGTAAAGCCTCTTGAACCTGTTTGAATACCGATTCCCCGAAATAGCCAACGTGCCGACCCTGTTGAAACCGTTTTTTAATGCCTTGCCCAAACAGCAACAATTCATGGGGTCAGAGAAAGCGGAGAACCTGTATTCGGGTGCAGTACGGGCTGGCAAGAGCCGAGCTTTGATGGAGAAGTTGTACCAGACAGCCATTGAACACGCTGGTATTCGGTGCGGAGTGTTCCGCAAAGTAAGGTCAACCCTAGCGGAAACAACCTTGCGTACCTTGTTGGTGGATGTCATTGGCTGGAGTTCCATCGAGGATGAAGAATTGGGTATCGTTAAGAAGTACCGCAAATCGGATATGAAACTGATATTCTACAACGGAAGCGAAATAATCTTTTTCGGTATGGACAAGGAAACCAAAATCGGTAGCTTGGAATTGGGGGCGGCATTCTTGGATGAGGTGCATGAATTCGAGGAAGGTGATTGGAATATGATCCAAACACGATTGTCTCAACCCATAGTGCAGAAGCCGCAAATGTTTGCCGCTTGCAACCCCGCTTCCCCCACGCATTGGTTATATGAAAAGTTTTTTAGAAGCCCCACTGACGAAGCGTTCAGCGTGACAACAAACTCTTATGAAAACCCTCATTTGGGAGAGGAATATATTGCTAGGTTGAATAGAATGTCGGGCATTATGAAACGGCGATTAGTTGACGGGGAATGGGTGGGTTACGCTGGTGTTATCTACAACTGTTTTGATCCTGACAAGCACGTTATTGATGAACCGTTTACAGGTGAGCATATTAACTTCCGTTGCTTGGATTTCGGTGGCTTGAATCCCTATGTCTGCCAATGGTGGAGATATTATCCAGAAACCAGCCGGATGGTGTTGTATCGGGAAATCTATTTCTCGGACATCTCCATAGAGGATTTTTGTCGCATGATCCATGAAAATCAGCCCAAGGACGAACCGATTAATTTCACCGTCAGCGACCATGATGCCAGTGACCGTATTTTCCTCGCCAAGCATGGGATTTTAACCCTGTCAGCGATCAAGGATGTGCGTAAGGGTGTACAGGACACATATGAGAAAATCGCCAATGATGAAATCTATTTCTGCAAGGACGCACTGGTTGAAGCTGATTGGAAGCTGAAAGATGATAGTGGGGCTATTAGGCGCAAGAGACCTCAAAGTACCGTAGAGGAATTGTCGGGTTACGAGTGGGCAACATCGGGTGACACAGCCAAGGATCATCCAGTTAAGCGTGACGATCATGGTATGGATGCTATGCGTTATGCTGTTGAAGCAATCATGCACGGGCAGAACAAGAAACCGACTTGGACGTATCTCAGGGGGGTATAAGTGAGGGCGAATGGCATCGGCAATGCAGAATCTTACCAACGCACCTTCGGTAATGTTGAAGATGAAAGGGGTGGGCAGTCATTTTGGAGCCGATTCCGAATTCATGCAAAGTGTTCACCGCACAGTTTCATCCGTGGGTACGGTGCCGCAAATGAGTTCCAACGTGCTGATGGATACGCAACGGGTCAGCGATGTCCTTAACGAGAAAGCCACACAACGCTATGGAATGCTGATAGACAGGTTTATATGAAGGGATGCCAATGAGAATACCGAAATCGTTTTACATTTGGGATTTGAAGGAACCTATAGTCGAGAAAGATATTGTTGACCCGCATTATGGACGCATGATACAGTTAAAGTGCGATACGGATATGGAATACCGTGATCTGGTCAGCTACGATGATATGCTGTTTACCGTTTCCAAGACAGTGATAACGCATCCTGATTATTGTATATACAGGCTGGTTGAAAAAGACAAATTTGAATACCTGTTGGAAGCAAAACGGGGTGAAGAACGGAACAGGGACAGTGTGATATTCTTACCGATGGGGTGGAACTAGATGGCATACGAACAGATAGCAGATTATAACGATATTTACGAGAAGTACAGCACCGATTGGGATTTCTTTGAGCAATCCTATGTAGGTGGCAGACGATACATTACCAGCCAAAACCTGTTTCGCCATTCACGGGAAAGCCAAGAGGATTATAATACACGGTTGAAACGCAGTCCGTACATCAATTACTGCCGCCCAATAATTGATATCTACACCAGCTTCATTTTTGGCATTGAAACCAATATCGCCCGAAACACGGAAAACGAGATTTATCGTGCCTTTATTGAGGACGCTGATTATCAGGGTCACAGTATGCACACTTTCATGGAACAGGTAGCTACTTTTGCTATGGTTTACGGTCATGTGGGGGTAGTGGTGGATTTGCCTCAATCGGAGATGGATATCATCTCAATGGCTGACTTGCAAGCTACTGATACTCGTCCTTATTGCACATGGTATGATGCGCCTAATATTACTAATTGGCGTATGGATAAGTTCAATCAACTTCTATGGGTGAGGTTAAGGGAAATAGATTATGCTGAGGTTGACCCTTTTGTTGAGGAATCTTCGGCATACAATTACCAGTATCGTACTTGGACACGCACAGAATGGTATTTGCATGATGAAGACGGCAACCTTAAGGAATCGGGGGAGCATGGGCTAGGTGTTGTGCCTTTTATCAGTATACAATTCAAAGAGAATCCCGTTGACGAGTTTGTAGGGATGTCGAGGTTGACTGATATTGCTCCCATCAACAGGCTGTTGACCAATGTTATTTCCTATATAGAAGAATTCGTTTCCAAACAAGCATTCCCATTTTTAGCTACGCCTGACGACCCAATCGGCGCAGGGATACAGCAAGAGGAAGAACAGGTGATTTCCTCTTCCAATGTATACCAGTATCCAGCAGGGTCGCAACCACCAGCCTATGTATCGCCTCCGACTGACCCCGCCACTTTCATGCGGGAGTTCGCATCCCAATATCTGGTGAAGGAGATGTTGAGGTTGGCACATTTGGAGTTTCGTGAACTGGCAGAGCAAAGCGGGGTAGCCAAACAATACGATTTCCATCAGCTTAATCAGGTGCTTGTACGGTTCAGCCGAACATTGGAAGCCACAGAAACCAAGATGGCACGATTGTTTGACAGATGGATGAATACTGAAACGGATTACGAGGTGGATTATCCTGATGACTTCCAGACCAACCCCGTGCAGATGGCACTTGAAAACGGATTGGAAATTCGCAAACTGATGGGAGACAAGTCCCCAACGTTCGTCAATGCCCATTTAAGGAAACTTATGGAGCAATTGGAACCCAAACTGTCATCAGAAATACAACGTATCATTGATGCTGAGATGGATGAGTCCACGCAGACTGAATTGATAATGACCAACATCGATGAGGCTGTCAACGGCAATGGCAACTTTATGGCAACCTGATGGCAATAAGCGATTATGAGCGTACTATATACAATATGCGGAGCGTTCCCCTCAAACGCACCAAAGAAGTTGAGGAACGGCTGATAACGGCACTAGAAATGGCTACTGCACAACTGGGGTCAATCATTGGCAGGACGGACAACCCGTTATCCATTAAGGTGTATCAGGGCAAACGCATGAAGGTGGTGCAGATGATGAACGAATTAGGCATCAGCCTTAAACGGGATATCACTTCGGCAATAAGTGAGGTTGCCAATGACGTTGCCTTTACCGAACAGGATGCCACAAACGGTTTGTTGTTGGAACATGATGATGCCAATCTGATGGTTGACTTCACTGAAATACCTCGCCAGACGGCAGACCTTTTGGCACAGAGATATGATGTAGACGGATTGAGAATCTCATCCAGCATTTGGGCGCAATCACAGGTAGGTGAAATTGAAAACGTGGTTTTGTCAGGCATAGCTAGAGGGCAATCAGCTAGGGATATGAGCAACCAGTTATCGCAGTTCATGTTGGGTGGTGGCACGGGCATGGGTACGTCTGTCAGAGCTAAAGCGATGAGATTAGCACGAACAGAAATCAATAATGCCTATTGGGAATCAGCCAGACGAGCCAGCATTGAAAGCCCTGTAGTAAAAGGCATCAGATGGGAACTGAGTGGTAGGCATCCAGAATATGATGTGTGCAACCTGTTGGCTGAGAGTGATTTGTTTGAACTGGGTATCGGGGTGTATCCATCCCAATATTTGCCGCCCAAGCCTCATCCAAATTGCCTCTGCTATCAGGTGGATGTTCTTAGGGGTGTCGATGAATGGGATGAACCAAAGAAAGAGTATTCGGGTGCGGAACTGGATCAGGTGTTGGGTTCGGTTGAGTTCTGGTCAGACGTTCAATATCCCACCGCTACTGGAAGTGAAAGGTTTAAGCAAAAGCAAGCGCAACTGTTTCGTGATTCTGTAACGAATACTATTAAGCCTTCCATCCCCATAGCAGATGTGCCGACAGCCGTAGTGGATGTCACTGGCTTGCCACCTGATTCACCTGTAGCCAAGATGTATGACATTTTGTTAACGGGCGGGGAAGAAAATTCAGAAAGGTTGAAACAAGGGTATCGCAGAGGCGCAAATTTGGGGATGGATGTTGGGGAGTGGGAGCAAACCATGACACCTGCCGAAATCGGTGGAGCCATGAAACTGGGACAGCGAATCAGATCAGATGAAGTGCCGATTTCCATTAATTTCCCCACCCACGTTCTGGAGGACATGATAGAGAGCGGTAGATCCAAGAACCTGTTTGAAACTAAAACAGGCTTGGGAAGCACCGATGAAAAAGCACGGGCAGGATGGGAAAAGGATCTGATTAATGTAGGTGCGCCAAAGGGGGAGAAAAAAGAAGCGGGGAACCTGTATTCCCAGATGCCAGCCGAACAGAAACCTACTTACGGGGCGTTGAATCTGGGTAATGACGTTGAAGGCGGCGCATCCTCATACGGTAACGCATGGCTGGAACTGGAGAACCATGTTAAACACAAATCCACTTTTACTCCCGCAAATTCGTCTCAGGCAAAAGGGGTCAGCACATTCAAGAATGCCGAGACTTTTTTCCAGTATAAAAGAGGGCGGGACAAAACAGCCAATGTAGAAAACAATACTAAACCTGCGGGGTATTTGGAAGTCCAAGTTTGGGACGGCATAGACTACAAGAAAGATGTCAAAGCCATCCACATTACTGCTGATGACCTTGGGGTACTACGCAATGAGGAATTGTCGAAAGCGTATACGGCTGAAGCTACGGGGATGGAAGTTGATGTTAGTACCGAGGAAAACTTGGAAAGATTCGCAGAGAAATTTGATGTGGAACTCATTATCCACGAAAGAGAATAGGGGCATCCAGTGAAAATCAGGGCTATCTTGGGGGGCAAAAGTACCAGTACCGCCAACGTTGCGGTAGAAGTGAACCCGCAGATGATGACGTATGTGGAAGGGCTGAAAGGGTTCAGAGATTCCCACCAACGATTCCCCATAATTTACATACAGGCGGCAACGGCGAAATATATGTATCTGCCTGTTACGCCGCCAGTAGAAGTGGAAACGTTTTCGGATATACCTGAGATCATGTCAGGTATGAGGAAGATTGTTAATTCAACATCGGGGTATCCCGATCCATCAATAGATTATTGGACGTATCAACCTGTCGACGGACTCTAAACGGTGCTGACGAGCATACGGAGATAAAAAAATGGCTGAAGAAACCATTGAGCAACAACCACAAGTTGAACCGCTAGTTGAACCGATGAAGGGGAATATGTCTTTCACGGAAGAACAGCAATCATACATTGATAATACCTTGATTCCAGAACGGTTAACCCGATTGCGTAAACAGATGGAAAAGTCTGTGGACGCTCAGGCTAATCAGGAAGAAAGGGAAGAATTAACCAAGTATCGCCAAGCCGAAGCAGAACGGTTATCAGCGGAAGAAGCCGAAAAACAGAAACAAGCTGAAGAACGGGGTGAGTTTCAGCGTATCCTTGAAGAAAAGGATACTGCTTACTCGAGAACCCTTGACGAACTGAACCAAGCCTTGGACACGGAACGCCGATCTTCGGAACGGATGTTTCTTTCTAATAGCTTGCAGTCGTCTTTGGCTCGGAGTAAAGGGGGGATATTGCCAAATATGATAAATATCGCCGCTACTCAACTGGAAGTGGGAACGCCGCTATTACCAAATTCTGACGATTTATATCGTGCCACCGCAGTGAAGAATGAGGATTCGGGATATCGGGTTTCGCTTACCGATACGAATGGACATTCGGCACTCAACGATAAAGGTGAAGATCTGAGTTTGGATGAAGCTGTGGAACTGTTCTTGGACAGGCATCCCGCTTTTATCCCTGCCAACGTGAGAAACGGCGGCTCAGGATCACACAATTCCAGAATGACTCAAGCTGATTCCTTGCGCAAAGATTACGAAACAGCTATGGAAAAAGCGGGGAAATCTGGGCAACGGGCAGACCAGAATGAAATGATGCGGCTACGGCGAGAACTAAGCAAAATTGAAGGAGATACATCGTAATGGCATTTACAGGTAGAGCGACTTATTCTAATCCTACGGCAATAGCGGAAGATGTTTCTGATATTATCACTATGATTAGTCCTTTTGAAACTCCACTTTTGGATTATTTGGGTGATTCAGTTCGACCAGCTACAAACGTTCTACACGAATGGCTGGAAGAAAGCCTAGCACCTCCATCCATTATCAACTCCACCGCTATTACTTCCGATACGGCTAATACGACATTCCGTATCAATGGCACGGGCGATTCCATTCAAACTGGTGACTTGCTCAGGATCACGGGTAACAGTTCGTTGACCTATGAAGAAGTAATGCAAGTTACAGCTACAGCAACCAACTCCATTACCGTTCTCAGGGGCGTAGGCTCAGTCGGCCCGTCATCTTTGGCTCCGGGTGGAACGGTTGAACTTATCTCTAATGCTACCATTGAAGGTGCAGACGTCAGTGGTGACATTTCCCAAAACAGAACACGCAACTACAACTGGGTACAAATCTATCGTAAATCGGTAGAAGTTTCCGACACGGAACAAGCTGTAAGCCAGTTGGGTGATATCTCTAACGAATACGATCATCAACTTCGTAATCGTACCCGTGAGATTTTGCGTGATTTGGAAAAGAACCTTATCTTGGGTGTTGACGCTGGCAACAGTTTTGCTTCCGCTTCAACGTATCGTACCATGAAAGGTATCTGGAGATATATCACCACTAACCAGCAATCAGCCGCTACATTCAGTGAGTCCTTCCTTAATGCAGTTGTTATCAAATCAGCATGGGATAACGGCGCACAGGACTTGGATTTCA
>Ga0310342_100002310_pt1 | contig 12221 bp, 7 predicted proteins | sample S15DNA20500_MG_FD_206155 | JGI IMG/M metagenome (GOLD analysis project Ga0310342, IMG submission 206155) | Marine microbial communities from station ALOHA, North Pacific Subtropical Gyre - S1503-DNA-20-500_MG | ecosystem: Environmental > Aquatic > Marine > Oceanic | place: Pacific Ocean: North... | reverse complement strand
GTGATGTTACTGTCGCTGAAATAAAAGAAGCAGAAAAAGAATCCGGAAAGACTACAAATAACACAGACCTTATAGATGATGTTGCGGATTCTTTGAAAAAGATAGGGCGCCTAGGTATACCTGTAACAGTCAATGTAGAATTCTGGTATGGTGCGGAGATCAATAAGCATTTATTCCAGATAAAGGATTCTTTTATCCAATCAGTTGCGGTGAATTATACTCCAACAGGAACGTGGAATGCATATGAGGATGGTGCTCCAATCGAAACACAACTCACAGTAGAGCTTAAAGAAAACGCAATCATTACTGCGGGTGATATTCAACAAAGAGGAGGATATTAATGCCAAAATATTCAAAAATACTTCCACAACTAACTTATAATGGAGTGAGTGTAGCTGATATCACACACAGGTTAGATATGCTCTCATCAGTTAGTAAATATGCAACTTTCTATTATTCCGTAACAATAGACGAAACTGCTACTCCCGAAAAAGTGGCGGAAAAGTATTATGGGAATCAAGACTATTGGTGGATTGTATGTGCAATAAATAAGGTAATTGATCCATTTTATGATTGGGTAATGAGAGAACCCGAAGTCTATGCATATGCGGAAAAAACCTATGACGACATAGATGTAATTCATCATTGGGAAGATTCCGAATTCACCCAATATGCGGAAAACAGCATTGAAGAGGACAGAGTGCCTGTTACTAATATAGAATGGGAACTACATTTAAACGATAAACTGAGACATATTATGTTGCTCAAGCCCAGTTACGTTCCAAAGATAGCAGACGAATTTGCAGATTGGATGAGAAATACTAAACAACAAATTCAGGAATAAACTACATTATGGATCCGCAGTTTGAAACATTAGACCCAAAAACGACCTCCGAATGGAATTGTAAGTTCACGAACTACAAAGGAGAAGATGATGAATTATCTGGCATCATCAAGCAATTGAGTATCTGGGAGTCAATATACAATAATTGTATGTTTGGCAATATTAAAATAGAAGATGGAACTGGGATGGTCGAGGAGAATGGTATTGTTGGCTCTGGTCTAGAGGAATTTCATTTTGAGATACTTACCCCGAATACGTCTTCGGAGAAAACCTCCAATCTCGAAAAGGAGTTCAGAATTGATTCCATAAGCGGAGGAAGACATACAGCAAAATCTACAATCTATGACATAGGAATAGCATCTCCTTACCTCTTTGTTAATAACTCAAAACTAATAAGCCGCTCATTTTTGAAGATGACGGCTTCAGAGATAGTGGAATATGTGGGTTCAGAGATTATGGAGTTTGGTGACTACTTATGGACTGACTTTGTGGTATCTCCTTCTCTACACGAAAAGAATATAGTGGTACCAAATTGGAATCCTTTTCAGCTAATAAATTTTCTTGGACGCAACTCGGTATCTGCTGAGGGAGAGTCCAATTACCTCTTTTTCGAGAACAATGATGGCTTCAAATTCATCACGGTAGACGAATTAAAAGGAGGAGACATAATGAGAGCATTTACCCTGAAAAATATGCCTGTAGGGATTGGTGAGAGTGCCCTCGGCTTCACGGTTGATAATGCAATTGTGGAGAAATATTCAGAGCAAGGACGCTTTAATATATCAAGCGGTCAAGTAAATGGTATGTATGGTGGGTCTATTCTCACTCATAATATCCTTGAAAAGTCGCTGATGACATATGAAGTGGAATACGATGGTGAGAAAGACAAGGTAATGGCAGAGGGTACAGGGCTAAACGGACCAAAGGACGCTCCATTTGCGGAATATAATGTAGGGCAACACAATGGTTTTATGAGTTCAAACTACCTTTATGATTTTCACGATAAAGGAGAAAAGAGTCATTACCCTCATTATGATATGAAGGCGACTGAAATGAGGGCTAATACTATTAAATTTGATGTCGCAGGTGATTCAAATTGTTGGGCTGGTGATGTGGTGCTCCTACGAATACCAACTCATATTCCCACTCACGATGTGCCCGAGGATCAGTATATGACCGGAAAATGGTTAGTCACCGCCATCCACCATAAGATTAATAATAATGAATACACAATGACGGTAGAGTGTATGAAAGATGGATTCTTTGGAGATCCAGATATAGTAATCGAAGAACGAGGATAAGACTATGCAATTTATGGGATTTGATGGTTTCGTTTGGTTCACGGGTGTCGTAGAGGATAGACGTGATCCAATGGCACTAGGAAGATGTAAGGTACGTATCGCTGGTCTCCATACAGAGAAGATGGAGTTGGGAATTGATGAAGGGATTCCGACCACGGATCTACCCTGGGCTCATCCAATGCAACCTATTACTTCCGCCGCGATGAATGGAATTGGTACTACTCCGCTCGGTCCAGTAGAAGGGACTTGGGTAGTAGGATTCTTCAGAGATGGAGAAGCCTGTCAAGAGCCTATTATGATGGGAACTTTGGGAGGGTATCCGACTAAGCCGCCAGCGAAGACTGGTTTTAACGATCCTAATGGGATATATCCAAAAGCCACCCATCTCGGTGAACCAGATACTCATAGACGGGCTCGTAAAGATTTCGAAGGACCACCCTCCGTGGGAGGAGGAGACTCTAAGCCAGAAGAAGGATTACCAATGGACAACTACAAAGCCCAGTATCCTTTCAATCACGTAAGGGCTTCAGAGAGTGGTCACGTGGAAGAATGGGACGATACTCCAGGGGCTGAACGCCTTATGAGGTATCACAAAGCAGGTACGTGGGAAGAGATAGGACCAGATGGGACACGCACCGTAAACGTTATGATGGACAATTACCATATTGTCGCAGGAGATGAGAACATTACCATTACCGGAGATGCCAATCTCAAGATAGATGGTGATCTCAATCTCGAAGCCGGGGGTGACCTCAATTTAGTAGGGGGAGGTGACCTTAATATCGAAGCAGGAGGAGCTTGTAACATCGATTCCTTGGATGATTGCACGATCACCTCTGCCGCTGGAGTAACCACAGAGGCTGGTGCCATTAACTGGGTTAAAGGGGCCGGATTAAAGCTAAACTAGGAAAAACGGAAAAAACCGTGTTTTCCACGAAAAAAAAAAAAAATTGGACGTTCAGGATAGAAAATGCCAGTATCACCAAGTAGCGTAATATCAGGATCACAGGGCACCGGAATCTTCTCCAGTGCCAATGATGCAATGGGGTCCATTGGATCGGAGATGCGGTCACCGACCCACGCCAAGTTGGATCATATGAAGAAGGAGACCGAACCCCTGAATATCACCAAGCCACCGGATGGTATGAACGAAACCGCTGTCAAAGCCGCATACCCGGGTGCCGAAGGAGAAGAGATATGGGACACAATGCAAGGAATCCAGGATGTTTCCGATGGATTCACCTCTTGTGGAGACTTCTTGAACGATGCTCTATTAGCCGCTACACGAGACTTCATACGGAATTCCGGTATTCAGCAAGCAGGACGGGAGCTATCCAAAGCATTAGGTCAAGCGGATGAGATGCTAGAGTGTGCCGCAGGATTCGCCACCTTACTCGAATCTGAAGGTGTAGTCGATGATGCGATGGGAATGGGTGACCTACCACAGCTTAATAATCGATCAAGACAATTGGTGGAGGACTTTACGAACGCCTCGAGCGTTTCAAATATGCTGGCAAACTGTTCTCAAATACGGAATCTAACCAACGATTTCAATAATATGTGTGGTGAGATGATGGATAAGATCAATGATCTTATCGGAAAAGATGTCGCCGCCCTATTAGCCGCTCTTAATAAACTTGCTCAATGGGCTGCCTTTGCCAAATTAGCCACTTCTGACCCCTGTGCATTAGTCAATTCCAATAGAATGTTGGAACACGTAACAGGTCCAGTGATGCAAGACATTATGACGTTGTACAAATCCGCCACTGGACAGACCGAGGCTCCAGTAGAACCGGAACTTCCCCTTGCAGAAGAATTAGGGAAACCTCCTGGTACAGTTGTAGACTTACCTAAACATAAGCAACAGCCACAAGCCGGCCAGGCCACTGCCGCCCAAGTGTCTGAGTCTATGCCTGCTGGAACAGAAGTAGTCGAACAACAACAAGCGGCTTCTCCTACTGGAGGATATGACGAAACACCACCGGAATACGTTAATGGAGTAGGGTGGGTGACTCCAAATGACCCGGAGTTCCCTACAGAAGATAAGAATGGAGAGCCTATTGAAGCAAAATCTGATTTTTCGAAGGGAATAGAGAAGGGTGAGACCCCATTTTCCGATAAAAATGAGAAATTTAAAGCAAATGTAGCAGAGGTAGAGTATAAGGCAGTAGCGGAGGACAAGGCCAAGGTAGCAAAAGTACATAAAGTAGGCTGGTGTACAGGAGGGTCCGGGAGTTCTAGTACATCAAATATTAATAGAGATGAAGCAGGATGTAAAGCGACTGAAGGAAAATGGCACGAAAAGGAGATGACTGATAATGAAGTCAAGATAGCTGGATCCGTAGAGGCCGCAATGGGTCCCGTAGCTAAGACTCTAACGGAAACCTTTCCAGAATACGTAGAAGGACCACCACCATCTAGTTCTTCTTCTGCATTAAAGGACCTACAAAAACCTGTAATTACTCCTAAGACTCGGGACACAGGTGGATCTAAATCAGTAATTGTAACTAAAGACCGTGATGCTCTAATAGAAGTAGGGTCGTATTATGGTTCCTGGTCATATCCACGTAAAGTATCTCCTCTCGATCCCGGAAGGTCAGATCCCATTCTCTCTAAACAGGGGGCGGCTCCATTACAATCTAGTGCAGACCCATTTGACCCAAAACCTTTTGACATAGCATATGTAGCTCCTACTAGTGGACTAGGTATACTCCCTGGTACATATAGACTGAATCCAGGAGCGGCAAGTCTTCCTCCAGACAGAAGTACACAAAAGTCTAATATAGGAGGAGATGTATCTGAATATGATATATCAAGAGAAGTAGTAGAACTAGCAATGGCTACAGGAGACTGGTCACAAGTAGAGACTTGTGGATGTCAGCCTACCACTGCGATCCCAGATGCTAAAGAAGTGGGCTATTGTGACTTCACAGAACTAAAGTACCCTGATGGATACCAGCTAGTAGATTCGTCCAATTATACTGAGACATTAATAGCTAAGGTCAATGCCGCCGAGGCGCAAGGGACAGGTGAGTATATAGTAGGAGATGATGGACAAATCTATCAGTCTGTCGAAATAGTGATAATGGCTAAATATGGTGCCACTATAGTAGACCCATTTGAACCTGGTAAGGCGACTTGTCAGAAATACTCAGGTAAATGGTTCGTTACCACGAGTGCTATAAAGGGTCAGTCTGGAGGTAGTCAGGCAGCTGATATAACCAACGCTAAGTCTAAAGCAATTTGTGAAGATGCAAATGGAGAATGGGTGTGTAAGAAGGGACAAGCAGGGTCCACTGGAGGAAATAAATCAGTGGAGTCCTATGGTAAATTCACCAATAAGAAAAATGTGAATACCAAGTCTAAATTACCCACGGAGAAGCCATTCGATACCGACAAATTACCGTCATTAAATTTTAGCAAAATCGGATAACCGGGATGTCATATAGTACGAATAAGTACACCAGGATAACCTCAGAGTTTTGAAAATGAAAAATTTTTTTCGGCAAAAAAATAGGAGAATTGGCTTATGCCTGCAATAGTAAGATTAGGAGATATGTGTAGCGGACACGGATGTTTCCCATCAAGAATGTCCGTATCAGCCTCACCTGATTGTCTGATAGAAGGAATACCAGCAGTAAGAGTAGGGGATCTTTGGGAAGCTCACGGATGTTCTGTCTGTGCGCCTCACGATGCAATGCAGGCAAGTGGTTCACCGAATGTACTAATAAATGGAATTCCCGTGGCAAGGATTGGAGATTCCCTATCCTGCGGGTCTACAAATCTTACAGGATCAAACTGTATCATTGATGAAAACTGAGTCTCAAAGTATAAATATAATATAACAACGACAAGGAAAAAGGACAAATCCAATGCCTGCACCTATACAAACAATAAGACAAAGAAAATATAGAGACTTAGACCTCGATATGCTGGTTCACCCTATGACCAAAGATATCGTAGGACGATCTGATGTAGATGCAATAAACGGATCTATCATACGGATCATCAGGACACAACGCGGAGAGCGTGTATTTCAGAGTGCATTTGGTTCAACAATATATCATTCTCTGTTTGAACCAATGTCCATCGAAACACGAGTTATTCTAGAAGGGGCTATTGAACAGGCAATTCGCAGATTTGAAAAAAGATGTCAATTAAAAGGAGTTCAAGTCGAAGCAGATCCAGATAGAAATGGCTATTCTGTTACGATAGTCTATGTTCCTATAAACGAAGGTACACCTGTGGCATTAGATTTTTTCTTAAACAGATTGAGGTAAACACAAAATGGCAAACGGAACTTATAGTAGTAGTGGAAACGGATCTGGCGTATCTAATCCGAAAGCATTGAACCTAAGTAATCTTGAGTTTGATGGTATTAAAAAGAACATTAAAGAGTTTATGAAAGGTCAAGATGAGTTCATAGACTTTGATTTCGAAGGCTCAGGAATGAGTGTGCTAATAGATGTAATGGCGTACACAACCCACTATATGGGCTTTCATACAAATATGGCTATTAATGAGTCTTTCTTAGACACAGCCACACTCCGAAATTCTGTAGTATCTCACGCAAAAGCACTCGGATATGTTCCAAAATCAGTTACAGCCGCGGAAGCTATTGTCAAGCTAACGTTTGATACTTCTGGCACAGATCCTTCTTATATTATCGTGGAAAAAGGAACACCTTTCGTTTCTAACATCAACGGAATTCCACTTCCTTTCACCAACCTAAATACAGTAAATATATTTGCAGACGAAGGAGGAGAGTTCTCTGGAGAAATTAAACTTACTCAAGGTCAATTAAAGGGAATTGAATGGACTTTTGACGGAACATCAGAATCACAAAAGTTCCTAATTGCAGATCCTTCTTGTGACCGGGCAACAATGAGTATGGTGATAGCAGACTGGCCTTGGGAGAATAATCAAATTCTTTCGGAGTTAAATGATGAATCCTCTGTATTCTTTCTTCAAGAAGGACTTGATGGAGTAACCGAGATATACTTTGGGAATGGACTATTTGGCAGGAGACCTCTTGACGGACAAACAATTAATGTTGTGTATTTGGCTACGAAGGGAGCCGCAGGAAATTATATTTCAACAGTAGACGAACAAGCATTTGCTCTCGAAGGTACTATTAATGGTGCATACACGGCATCAACGGTTGTGGTAGAGACAGTGGACATAAGTTCGCTTGGTGCTGAACAAGAAACCACGGCTAACATTAAAGAAACTGCACCTAGAGCGTATGAGAGACAGGACAGAGCAGTTACAGCAGAAGACTATAAGACCATTCTGGTCGAGAAATACCCAAACATTGAGGCTATTGCAGTTTGGGGAGGTGAAGAAAATGACCCACCTCAATACGGAGCGGTGTTTATTTGTATCAAACCTAAACACGGACTAGAATTGTCTCCCTTGACGAAGACAAGACTAACGGATGAAATACTTTCCAAGTATAATATGTTAGCTATTAATCCAATCATAACTGCACCAGAGTATACGTATATTGATGTAGATTCATCGGTTAAATATGATCCAGTTCTAACTGCATTATCTGCAGGTCAAGTTCAGACTAAAATTATATCAGAAATTGAAGACTTTTTTGAAAGAGAACTTACACAATTCAAGGTGACATTACGTTATTCTCGCCTTATTCAAACTATTGATAGCACCGATCCTTCTATCTCTAATAACTTGACATCTATTAAAATGTATAAAAAGTTTTTCATAGAAGCATCGAACACAGTCGGTAACTACATTTTCAGATTTGACAATGCGATCACGGCAGGTACTTCTGTATCTTCCGTATTTGGTAATACCGAAGCAAGTACCCAATTTGCACTTCTAGATGATGGTCAAGGAAACATCCTTCTGTACGATATTGCTAATGAACAATTTTTAAATACCGAACAAGGGACTATAGATTATACAACTGGAGTTATTGAGTTAATTGGATTCAACCCAGTTTTAGATGTCAACACAGTAATTAGTCTGTATGCTACACCTCAATCAAACGACATTACTGCAATTAGAAACAATTTACTTGTTCTAGAAAAGAGTAATGTTTCAATGGTAAGTATTAATGCTTGATGGTGTAACTACAAATGGATTCACAAAAAGATAATTTTTCTAAACATCCTGCAAAGTTTCTAAGTATCTTTGTAGAAAGAATGGTTCCCGATTATGTTCGGGAAGACCATCCGATGTTCATCACTTTTCTTCGCAGGTATTTTGAATATCTAGAGAGGGAAACAAGTGTCAATGGTGAACTAGGAGAATATACCCAGATAACAGATTTAATCCAGAATCTGGATATCGACCACGCTCTTGATTCGTTTATTCCAGAATTTGAGAAACAGTATCTTTATGGTACTCCTCATACCGCTGTTGACCCCACCGTACCTACTACTGATAAGGCTTTTCTAGCCAAAAATATTCAACCAATATATAGGCAAAAAGGTACTACCAACGCCCTTAACTTTCTCTTCAGACGAGATTTCGACACTAATGTTGAAACACTATATCCAAAACAATGGATGTGGAGAGCATCGGGTTCTGTATGGTATGAGCCAGAGTGGATTACTATATTGACTGACAAAGAAACAGAAGATCCAGCTTCTGAATATTATGGTGAAACTGAAAATGTACAAATTGGCGAAACTGTAAGAGGCATTTATAATAAAAAGATTATTGGACAAACGTCTGGAGCCACCGCTTTCGTTGATATGGATGAGGATGTAACTACTTCATCCTATGAAAAATTGTTGCTCACAGAAGTTTCGGGTGTGTTTGTCAAAGGCGAGGAACTCTGGGAAGATATAGGAACACAACTCAATGTAACTCCATATAAAGCGGTTGTTATTTCAGAAGGCATACGTACAGAAGGTGAATGTATTATTAATGGACATCGATGGGGCGACAAATGGATGCACGTTACTGGTCACCCTAATGAAGTACCAACTCTTCCGAATAGACCATTAATTACCGGTTTAACGAGTGGAGCCACCGCTGAAATTAAAGGAGCCGATGTAGATTTTACAAAGTTGAACTTGAATCAGGTTCTCGGAGACTTTCAACTCGGAGAATACGTATTTAATACTCTTGCTTTACAATATGACACATCATATCCAGGATCTTCTCCGACAGAATCTTTCTGTTCAGTATCGACCGATTGGCCGGTTATGGGTACATTCGACAATATGATTGATTGTTTAGGCGCAATGCATCCTGATGCCACAGATTCTGCATCTCCATATTTTGGTGCTGAGGCTTTTCTCGAATGGTTTCCAGTTCTTGAACTAACGACAGGTGTTCAAAGTGTAGAAAATACTATGCTTACTGGTATCACAGAGTCTCCCACTACAAGAGAAGATTGTGAGGTTCTTCTTGATCCAGTTGCTCAACCAGCAGTAAATACTGCCGTTTGGAAAACAAATGGTTATTGGTTAGACTCTGCAGGCTTCTTGTCTTCGGACAGAAAGATGCAAGATAACGACTATTACCAAGATTTCTCTTACGTTGTTAAATCTTCAGTTCCTGTTCAATCATACCGCGAAGTTCTAAAGAAACTTGTTCACCCTGTCGGGCTAAAACTATTTGCTGAATTTTCATACGACTCAGCAATTGGTTTGCAAATTGCAATGCCCACAGATTATGTCAAATTGTTGATTCAAATATTTGGTTATCTCGATGTTGCTATCGATATATGGGATCAAGAATTGGAACAACACGGTACTCTTGGGCACGCTCATACTGGATTTGAATTATACCTTGAGAAGGGATTTGAAGAGTATATTGTAGAGATATATAAGGATCTTGAGAATAGGTCTGCTCTAATGGATGCTTCTACTCGGAAGGCACCAGGAGACCATATGGCTGTAAGAGTTACATCGGCAGAGCCACTGAAGATTGGTACTCGACTATATGATAAAATATATGAAGTTGCTTGGCTCAATCAAGCTGCCTTTGGTGTGCGATCTGCCTTCCCTGAGAAATTGACACTTGATTTTCTTCAGCATCTTAGAGTTCTTCCAATTACCGAGTTCCCGCCTAGTGTGCAGGAATTAATTATTAGAGATGATTTATATAGTGCGACAGATGGAGGAATGGTTTCCTGTGCAGTTTGGGAACTTGGAGTATTCAAACATCTTCATCGACTTGTTGAATGGTATGAAGCATTTATGCCTGAGGCAGAATATGCCAAGGAAAAATCATACGAACATTTTGAGGCAAACAGAGAGGATACAATCGTTCAAAAGGTTTATGGTACAACAAATGATGTTATTGATTCGGTAGAAATTCAAGCATTTGAAGCAGGAAATGAAATACACTCTCACGGACGTAAGAATGGTTTTGCTCCTCTAGTTCATACGATGGTAACTAAAGGACTCACATTACCAGAAATGACTATTAGTAGTTCCGCCTTTCACGTACACGAGTTTGAGACTCCTGCAGTCGATATTCAAAATTTAATTATTCACGGTAAGACGGCTACTACTGCACCATTATCTTACTTTCAAGCACGAGCATTAATAGACAGATCAGCTTTTGAGATTCCGTCTTTTTACGCGGAAGTACATTCTACGGCTTTCTTACCTGAAGCCACAAATCACGTTCACTTTTTCGAGGAAGGACAAGTTGTTGATGATCAAAGAGGTCGTACTGCAAACTGTCTTAGAAGAGCCGAAGCGAGAGAATTAATTGATGGAACACTAGCGTCGGTTACTCTGTATGATAATATTGGAAAAATGGATGATCGGCATCCTAATGTAGATGGAGAAGGTGTTTTTCAAGGTGGTACTATAGAACACGGAGATGGTTCGCTGACAAGTCATTATCACGAATATATGGTCACCTATGATACCGACTGGAAAACACATAGTGATTTTCAAGGCAATCCGTTAACTCACGGATTTACTTATACTCCAGTTGCGACTTGGGTATGTTACAATTATCAACCAGAATTAATTGTTGATCCATCTATAATGGGTGGTAGTGATTATGCAGGTAACACCTGGCCGCAGAATGTATATCAAGTAATTGATGATACCACTATCCAAACTCATTTAACTGAACCATCATTTACTTTTCAACATAATCAGATCTGGAGTCCGACATTGAATCCTAATGTCGATTGGGTTGAATTATATTCAAGTAATTTTGTTCAGTCAATTCCTGGTTCAGGTGACACAGGTGATTTAGTCGGTGATGTTCTAGTATCAGATCAAGTTACAGATGGTGCGACACTCGAAGCATATCCGATGGATCCAGATAAAATATGTGTTATGGATCAATCTGGAATTATTCATCTATTGCACACAACTACGGGTGTTAAAGAATTATTTATGGACTTAACATCTATTCAACACGTTATCGGATTAGGACCATTTGGTGCTTACGATGAACGTGGTGCATTGGGACTTGCATTTAATTCTGATTACGCAAATAATGGTAAGTTCTATGTTTTTTATATGATAGAGAATTCACAAACATCTTTCGGTTCTTTCGGATATCCACTTTCGTCTACTGTTATTTCTGAATTTACTGCTAATGTGGCGGCTGGAACAGCAGATGTTTCGACTGAAAGAATTCTTATGGAAATTCCACAGCCAGAAATGAATCATAACGGTGGAGAAGTAGCAATTGGTCCAGATGATATGTTATATATTGGACTAGGAGATGGTGGGAATGCGGGAGATACTTCTGCTTCTACCGGACACGGAGGGCACGGTCCTTATGGTAATGCTCAGAATCCATCTAATCTTTTAGGAAATATTCTTAGAATTGATCCGGAGCCTGATGCTGTAGCTGGAACTCCATACACAATTCCAGCAGATAATCCATTCAAAGAGACACCGAGACTATACGGCGATACTGGGTTAGTATATTTCAGAGAAGAGATATGGGCATACGGATTCCGTAATCCTTGGAGATTCTCTTTTGATGATACTGGAAGATTATGGTGTGCAGATGTTGGTCAAAATATGTTTGAAGAAATTAACATCGTAGAAAAGGGTGGAAACTATGGTTGGAGAGTAATTGAAGGATATCATAACTACGAAGAAGATCAAGCAATT
>Ga0310342_100002308_pt1 | contig 12229 bp, 9 predicted proteins | sample S15DNA20500_MG_FD_206155 | JGI IMG/M metagenome (GOLD analysis project Ga0310342, IMG submission 206155) | Marine microbial communities from station ALOHA, North Pacific Subtropical Gyre - S1503-DNA-20-500_MG | ecosystem: Environmental > Aquatic > Marine > Oceanic | place: Pacific Ocean: North... | reverse complement strand
GCGTACCCGGCCACCGGGATCTTCAATCGGCCGAGTGCCTTGAGAAAGTCCTGGTATTCGCGGATCTCGCCGTCCCGCTCAGGTCGCCCCAGCCCGATGTTGACCGAACCCTGCACGGGGTGGACGGCCGAGTAGATCTGGATGTCGTGCTTGGCGAACCGCTTCTGGAGGTCGCGCAGGAACCCGAGGTTGGCCTGTTGCCGGGTGAGGTCGACCCGGACCGAGCGGAGCCCGAGTTGCTGCAGGAACATCATGTCGTCATCGGAGAGCGATCCGCGGACGCGGCGGGCCAGCTTGACGTTCCGCGGGTCGTACTCGTCGATCGGCTTGCGGGTCCGATTGGCGGCAGTGGCGGATTCGGGTGACAACAGCGATCCGGCTCCAAGCAGGCCGGCGGTCTTCAGGAAGTCGCGGCGGGGGGTGGTCATGGAAGGCTCCGTTCAGGCGATCAGTTCGTGCAACACGCGTCCATGCACATCGGTCAGCCGGTAGTCGCGGCCGCTGAAGCGGTAGGTCAGGCGTTCGTGGTCGATGCCCATCTGGTGCAGCAGTGTCGCGTGCAGGTCGTGGATGTTGACCCGGTTCTCGACCGCTCGGAAACCGAACTCGTCGGTCGCCCCGTGGGCCACTCCTCCCTTGATGCCGCCACCGGCCATCCAGACGGTGAACCCGTACGGGTTGTGGTCGCGACCGGTGCCGGCTTCCGAGACCGGGGTCCGGCCGAACTCGCCGCCCCAGACGATCAGCGTCTCGTCGAGCAACCCGCGTTGCTTCAGGTCGGTGATCAGCCCGGCACAGGCGCGGTCGATGTCGGGGCAGCGCTCCCTGAGGTTCTTGTTGATGTCGTGGTGATCGTCCCACGGCTGGCCGGGACCGGAAAACACCTGCACGTAGCGGACACCCCGTTCGACCAGCCGACGGGCCAGCAGGCACGAATTGCCGAAGGTGTTCTCGCCGTACAGTTCGCGGACCGACGTCTTTTCGGTCCGCACGTCAAATGCCTCGCTGGCGGCAAACTGCATGCGGAAGGCGGTTTCCATGGCCTGGATCCGGCCCTCGAGAAACCCGTCGGTCGACCGGTCGGCCAGGTGCAGGCCGTTGAGTTGCTGGATCAGGTCCAGTTGCTGTCGCTGAGCCGCCTTGTCCTGGGCGGGGTTCTTCAGGTACCGGATCATTTTCTCCGGAGCGGTTTCGTCGGGGCTGAACTGGGTGCCCTGGAACTTCGAGGGCAGAAACCCCGATCGCCACAGCTTGCCGCTGCGAGGGTGGCTGATCGCGACGAACCCCGGCAGGTTCTCGTTCTCGCTGCCCAGCCCGTAGTTGAGCCACGCACCGATGGTCGGGCGGGTGACGGCGATGTTGCCCGAGTGCATCAGGTTGCGGGCGGGGGTGTGGGTGGGGTTGAAGGTGTACATCGAGCGGATGACACAGATGTCGTCGATGACCCGACCGAGCCTGGGCAGAAGTTCGCTGACCTCGACACCCGACCTGCCCGATCGGTGAAACTTGAAGGGCGAGGCGAGAATGCCCTTGGTCACGCGTTCGGTTCTGAGATTGACCGTCTGGGGCCGTTGGCCCGCGTACTTCTGGAGTGCCGGCTTGGGGTCGAAGAGGTCCATGTGAGACGGACCGCCGGTCATGAACAGGAAGATGACATGCTTGGCCGGCGGATTGGGCCGGATCGCCGGCTTGCGGCCGACGCCTGGCTTTTCGGCGGCCAGCAATCCGGCCAGGCTCATCAGTCCGAAGCCGCTGCCGGCCGTGGCGAGCACCTGTCGTCGGGTGGGTTGAAGCTGGTTCAGCAAGGATCGAACTTTCAGTCGACGAAGATCAGTTCACTGGTGGCCAGGATCGCCTGGCAGTAGTCGGCCCAGGCGGTCTTGGGGTGGGTCTTGAGGCGAGCGGCCAGAAACGCCTGGCCGACGGCCTGTTCTGCTTTCGACGGTTTCCGGGCGAACACGCGACGATAGAGTTCTGAGACGTTCGCCGCGTCGTTGTTGGTGTCGGTGTCGATTCGACCGGCCAGCACGCCCGCCTGCCGGATGAAGAACTCGCTGTTGAAGACGAACAACTGCTGCAGGGGTGTGGTGGTCACCTCGCGACCGGGCACGTGCTGGGCCACGTCGGGGAAATCGTAGAGTCTCATCAGCGGGCTGACCCGGCGGCGGCTGACCGTGGCGTAGACGGTCCGCCTGAGGTTCTTGAGATCATCGACGGCCTGCGACGGACCGAAGGGCCGGGTGTCGAGCGATCCGGTGACGGCCAGGATCGAGTCGCGCCAGGTTTCGAAATCGACCCTTCGCCGAGCGAATCTCCAGAGCCAGCTGTTGACCGGATCGGTCCTGGCCGGCTCGTCCCGGTGGTGACTCGACTGGGTGTAGGTGGCCGAAAGCAGGATCTCGCGGTGCAGCCACTTCAACGACCAGCCGTTGGCGATGAAGGCGGCGGCGAGGTCGTCGAGCAACAGGGGGTGTGTCGGTCTTGTGCCCTGGGCACCGAAATCGCTGGTGGTGGTCACCAGGGGTCGGCCGAAGTGCCAGCCCCAGACACGGTTGACGAACACTCGGGCCGCCAACGGAGCCGCCGTGGTGGTGATTGACCGGGCCAGTTCGAGCCGACCCGAACCGGCCTCGAAGGCCCGTGGCTTGTGGTCGGGGCTGAGGACCTGGAGAAATCGGCGGGGGGCGATCGGGCCGGGGGTGGCGACGTTGCCGCGGAGGAACACGGGCAGGTCGCGGCTCTCGCCGATCCGAAAATCCATCCAGGTGAAGTCGGGGTCGCTGGCGTCGATGAACACGGCGGCGTCGTAGACGGCGTGGGTGGCCGGGGCATCGAGGAAGGGGGTCCGTTTCAGTGTGGCCACCTCGGCCTTCATCGCCGCGATTTCCTCGGGCGTCGACGGCGTGGCCGGGTCTTCCTTCAGCGCGATGGCGACTTCGAGACGCCAGATGCGGTCCTGGGCCCAGATGACTCGCCGCTCCTGATCGTCGGTCAATTTGACCAGCGGTCGCTTCACCTTCCAGTTGCTCGCGAAGACTCCGGCCAGCGAGTAGTAGTCCTGCTGGGTGATCGCGTCGAACTTGTGTCGGTGACACCGAGCACAGGCAACCGTCAGCCCCAGCAGGCCCCGGCTGATGGCATCGACCCGCTCGTCCCAGTCGTCGGTTGCGATCGTCTCGATCACCGTCTTGGACAGCCGGGGGTCCTTGTGGTAGGTCGGAGCGGTGCCCAGGTAGCCCAGGGCCCGGAGGTCGTTTCGCCGAAAGTCCGGCAGTCGGTCGGCGGCCAACTGCATCACCAAAAACCGGTCGTAGGGCAGGTCGTCGTTGATCGCCTCGATCACCCAGTCCCGGTATCGCCAGCCGTCGGGGTGGGGCCGGTTGGTGGCTTCACTGGTCGGGTTGTCCTCGGCCCAGCGGGCGACGTCGAGCCAGTGTCGGCCCCAGCGTTCGCCGTAGTGCCGGTTGGCCAGCAGGCGGTCGACCAGTCGGGCCACGGCGCCGGGCCGCTGGTCAGCTTCGAATTCGACGATTTCCTTTTCGTTCGCCGGCAGACCCAGCAGGTCGAGTTTCAGTCGTCGCAGCAGGGTGCGCTTGTCGGCCGCGGGCGAGGGTTCGAGCCGGTGTTCCTCGAGCCGGGCCAGCACGAAGTGGTCAAGTCGCCTGCGGGCCCAGTTGCGGCGTTTCGTCGGTGGCAGTTTGCCGACGGCAACCGGTTGGAACGACCACCACGTTCGCGCCGTTTCGAAGCTCATCCCCGGCTGTTTCCCGGACTGGCGGACCGGTGCCTTGTCGCGCGGATCGGGGGCTCCCATCCGGATCCAGGTCTCGAAGTCGGCGATCACCCGCGCCGGCAGCTTGCCGTCGGGGGGCATTTCCAGGGACTTGTAGCGGATCGCGTCGAGCAGCAGGCTGTCGGCCGGCTTGCCGGCGACGACGGCCGGGCCGGTCTCGCCCCCCTTGCGGATCAGGTCGCGGCTGTCGAGGCGGAACTTTCCCTGGAGTTTCCTGGCTCGTCCCGAATGACACTTGTAACAGTGCTTGACCAGCACCGGTCGGATCTTTTGCTCGAAGAAGGTGATGCCGGCCTTGGTGGCCGGCTGTTCGGCGGCGGAGACCTCGGCCGGAGATGTGATCAACATGGCCAGCGTCGCCAGGCTTGAAACGAGCGGCCGCCGGTCGAGGTGCAGAAATGCAGCGAGCATGGGCCCATGCTAGGCTAAGCCGTCGGAGAAGGCGAAGGCTGAGGCGATTGGTCACAGGGGGTCCTGATCATGCAGCGTCGTGAGTTCATGGGAGCGTGTGCGGCGGGTTCAGCAGGTGCGGTCGAGGACGCTTCGGCGGCGGCTGTCACCGCGGCCGGGTCGACGGAAACGGTGAGTGTTCGCCCCGGCGAAAGCACGGTGACGATCCAGTCGGCCATCGATGCGGTTGGCCGGGCCGGTGGCGGCATGGTGCAGTTCGCCGCCGGTGTGTACCGGCTGCAGAAGCCCCTGGTCGTACGCCACGATTTTGTGCGGCTGGTCGGTGTCTCCCGGGGCACGATTCTCAAGGCCACCCGTCGCGACCAGGTGCTGGTCCACTTCGGCGGCTCCCATGGGGGAGTCGAACACATGGGGTTTGACGGCAGCCTGGACGACCGGTTTTCGGCGATGATCGGCGGTTACGCGAATCCGCCGGATCCACCCACCGGGGTTGTCGGGCTGCAGGTCGCTCCCGTTGCTCCGAAGAAATGGGACCGCAGGATCCACGTCAACTACAACCGGTTCTGCAACCTGGTGCTGGCCGGTTGCAGCGAAGGCATCACGCTGCAGGCCGGGCCGAACATCCCGCGGGTCGGCGACAGCGGCTGCTGGTACAACGTCGTCGACACCGTGCTGATCACCTACACGGTCCGCGGCATCTGGCTCCGCGATCCGATCAACGGACGAGGAAGCTCGGTCAACCGCAACCAGTTCTACTCGGTCCGCGTCGGCCAGTGGGCCAACACGGGCGTCCAGGTCGATGCCGGCGACACGAACGGTTTTTACGGGTGTTCGTTCGAGGGGATCGGCCACCGGGGTGCGCCCAACAAGCAGCCCACGGCCATCATCATCCACAAGGCGTCCTCGACCGGTGCCGACAACAACCACAACCTGTTTTCCGGGGCCCGGTTCGAGGGCTGCAAGTTCGACCTGGACAATCGAAACGGCTACACCGAGTTCTACGGGTCGAATCTCGGCTACGGATTCGGCAAAGTCACCGGTGGTCGGCCACTGGTGGTGCTGGGCGGCAGCGACAGTTCGGTCACGACCAATTACCTGCCGGGGATGACGATCACTGCTACCGGGATCGATTTCGAGCGACCGGTGAACTTCGGGAAAGGGGCCAGCGGGGTCGAGCGAAAACGGGGATGATTGTCGACGGGCCCGGGCAATCCCACAGGCACTCAACAGGGGGAAAACGAAGACATGTCACGAATCAGCGAAGTTCTCGGCCGGATTCAGACCGTTCGTGAATACACGGTCAGCCTGGTCGATGCGGTCCCCGAGTCCGAGTGGTTCCGGCAACCGACCGAGGGGGTCACACACGTGGCCTGGCAGGTCGGCCACCTGGCGATGGCCCAGTACCGCCTGGCGCTGGACCTGGTGCGGGGCGTTCAACCCGGAGACGACGAGTTGATCAGCGCCCGGATGCTGGAAATCTACGGCAAGGACTCGATTCCGGATCCCGACCCGGCAGCCAACGCGAGCGTGGAGGAAATCCGCGGGGCCTACGATTCGGTGCACGCGGCGGTGATCGGGGAGATCGGAGCCATGGACGACAGCATCCTCGACGAGCCGTCCAGTCGCGATCACCCCGTCTTTGACACCAAGGGCGGTGCGTTGGAATGGAGCGCCCGTCACGAGATGCTGCATGCCGGCCAGATCGGCCTGCTGAGACGGCTCTTCGGCGAGGCCTGGATCCGCTAGGGGGCCTCGGGCAGCTCGGGCGCCAACGGGACGTCAAGATGGTGTCGTGCGTCGACGGGGCGGATCGCCCAGTTGGCCACCAGGGCGATACCCAGCAACACGGCCATCAGATACATGGTCGAGTTGTAGAGCGTGGCCCGCGGATCGACTGTGCCCTCGGGCAGCAGGCCGATCAGGTTGGCGATATCGACGGTCTTGGTGGCGACGAGTTTCTCGAGCTGGTCCTTTCCGGCCCCGAAGGCTTCCTGGAACCTGGCCGGATCGACCTTGGACGCCAGGTCACCGATGGCCTGCACCCGCTGGCTTTCTCTCAGTGACGTGATCGCCCAGGGTCCCAGCACGCCGGCGGTGCTCCAGGCGGTGAGCAGACGACCGTGGATTCCGCCGACAAACCGGCTGCCGAACAGGTCGGCCAGGTAGGCGGGGATCGTGGCGAACCCGCCGCCGTACATCGTGAAGATCACCATCGTGGCGGCGTAGAAGTAGACCAACCAGATGGTGGCCGGCTTGGCACTGACCGCGGCGGCGGTGAAGGGGATCGAGAGATACAGCGCGATGCCCAGCACGAAGAACACCGTGTAGGTCGGCTTGCGTCCGATCCGGTCCGAGACGCTGGCCCAGAAGAAACGGCCGAGCATGTTGAAGACGCTGATCATCAGCACGTAGCTGGCCGCGAAACTTCCGTCGACCAGGTCGGGCAACGTGGTGCCGAAGATCTCGGTCATCATCGTCTTGGCCACGCCCAGCACGCCGATGCCGGCGGTGACGTTGAAGCAGAGCACGATCCAGACGAGGTAGAACTGGGGGGTCTTGATGGCCTGGTCGATGCCGACATCGTGGCGGCTGATCATCTTCCTGTCCGCGGCATCCTTTTCGGGCGGTGTCCAGCCCTCGGGCACCCAGTCCTCGGCGGGAATCCGGTAGCAGAACGACGCAACCAGCATCACCAGGAAGTACCCCAGCCCCAGCACCACGAAGGTTTCGGCCACGCCGACGCTGCCGGTGCCGACCACGTAGACGGCGTCCTGGATCTCGGCACCGACTCCCTCGGCGACAACGATCACCTCCTGCAGTTTCCCCGAGACCTCGGCCATCCGGCGTCCGCCCTGGGTCACCAGTTCCACGTCGTCGACGGTGCCCAGTCGTTCGGGAAGTTGTCGGAAAATCCCCAGCAGCCATTCTTTCAGGGGTGCCCCGATCATCGCCCCGCCACCGAAACCCATGATGGCCATTCCCGCGGCCATGCCGCGTCGGTCGGGGAACCAGCGAATCAGGGTGCTGACCGGCGACACGTAGCCCAATCCGAGTCCGCAGCCGCCGATGACCCCGTAGCCGAGGTAAACCAGCCACAACTGGTGGGTCCAGATGCCGGCGGCTCCGACCAGGAAACCGCCGCCCCAGCAGGTCGCCGCCACGGTGCCGACCAGGCGGGGGCCGACTCGTTCGAGCCACTTTCCGGCCACGGCGGCCGAGAGGCCCAGGAAGACGATGGCGACGGTGAAGATCCAGACCACGTTGCCCAGTGACCAGTCGTCGGCCGCCCGGCCGACGACGCCCTGGACCCGTTCCAGCGGCGGGTTGAAAATGCTCCAGGCGTAGACCGACCCGATGCACAGGTGAATGCCGACCGAGGCGGGGGGGACCAGCCACCGGTTGAAACCCGGGCCGGCGACGATCCGATCCTTGGAGAACAGCCCTGGCATCGGCCGATGGTCCCTGTGGGAAAAAGGTGGAGCTGACGGACGAATGACTCACCATATCCGAGCCCTTCGGTGATGGGAAACGTGCTCGCTGGAGACGCCGCTTTACTTTCGTGTGAACTGTTGTCCAGAATGTCCGGCTGATCTGACCCTGTGACGGGACGCGATCCCGGGGAGCACAACGCGATGAGTCGGCGACTGGTGATGCTGGTATTGGTGGCGGTTGTGGCGGGGCCGACCGGTTCGACCGTGCGGGCCCAGAAGGCCGAACTGCCCGATTTCCCGCGGCTGAATGTCTCGAGGACCTACCGGGTTGATCCCTCGTGGCCACAGCGCCCCGACGGGCTCGAGTGGGACCACGTGCCGGGGATCTTCGTTGACGGGAAGCAGCAGGTGTGGATTTTCACGAGAACCGACCCCGCCGTGCAGATCTTCACCACCTCCGGCCGCCACGTTCGCTCGTGGGGCCGAAATGTGTTCGGACAGCCGCACCAGATCAAGCTGGACCACCAGGGCAACGTCTGGGTGGCCGACCAGGGAAAACACTGCGTGATGAAGCTGTCGCCGGAGGGCAAGCCGCTGCTGGTGCTGGGGACACGGGGTGAATCGGGCGACGACCAACGGCACATGAACAACCCCACCGACATGGTCGTCTCGAAGGCCGGAGACATCTTCGTATCCGACGGATATGGCAACAGCCGCGTGTTGCACTTCGACAAGCGGGGTCGGTTCGTGAAGATGTGGGGCAAGCTGGGTGTGCGACCCGGCGAGTTCAGCCTGCCGCACGCGATCGCGATGGACTCCAAGGGTCGGCTCTACGTCGCCGATCGCAACAACGCCCGAATCCAGGTCTTCAACCAGGACGGCAAGTTCCTGGACCAGTGGCGGAACATCCTGGTGCCGTGGGGGTTCTGCGTAACGGCGGCTGACGAGATCTGGGCCTGCGGATCGGGGCCGATGGGCTGGCGGAAGGAGGACGTTGTGCTGGGCGTGCCGCCGGCCAACCAGGTGCTGGTGAAGTTCTCGACCGCCGGCAAGGTGCTCGAATACGTCGTGATTCCCAAGGGGGTCGACGGGAAAGAGCAGCCCGGCGAGTTGAACTGGGTGCATTCGATTGCCGTCGACAAGGACGGCAACCTCTACTGCGGCGACATCAACGGCAAGCGGGCCCAGAAGTTCGTGCTGGTGCCGGCGACCGGCCAGGCGACCAAGACGGTGGCGAAACAACGATGACCCTGCTGCAGCTGGCCCTCGACGAGCCCGATCTCGAGGTCGCGGTCACCCGCGGTCGCGAGTTGATCGACCTGGTGGAGATCATCGAGGTGGGAACACCCCTGGTGATCGAGTACGGGATGGAATCGGTGCGTCGGATCCGCGAGGCGTGTCCGGGGATCGAGGTGCTGGCGGACCTGAAGGTGATGGATGCCGGTCGGCTGGAAGCGTCGCTGGCTTTCCGGGCCGGTGCCGACTGGGTCAGCGTGCTGGGCGTGGCTGCCGATGCGACCGTTCGCGGTGTCGTCGAGGCGGCATCGGTCACCGGGGGTCACGTGATGGTCGACCTGATCGGCTGTCCCGACATCCCCGGCCGGGCGGCCGAGTTGCTGCGGCTGGGAGCCGACGTGTTGTGTGTGCACACGGCGTTCGATCGCCAGCAAGAGGGGTCCGATCCGCTCGAGGAGCTTTCGCAGTTGCTGGAGGTGACACCGGCCGAGCGGGCGGCGGTGGCCGGCGGGATCAAGCCCGAGACTCTGCCGGCGGTCCGCGAGTTCGCACCTCGAGTCGTTGTCGTCGGCGGCTTCCTGGCTCATCACCACCAGCCCCGCGAGGCGGCCGCGGAGATCCGCGAGCTGTTGATGGGAGAACAGGTGCCGTGAGTGTTCGGGACCGGGCGGTGCGGATCGCTCAGGAAATCGGAACGACGGTGGGCCGTGTCGACGACGACCGGGCGGGGAGACTGGTCGAGGCGCTGGACGGAGCGACACGCGTTTTCGTTGCCGGTGCCGGCCGGTCGCGGCGGTCGATCGAATCGTTCGCCATCCGCCTGCTGCACCTGGGCATCTCGGCTCACGTCGTCGGCGAAACGACCACTCCGGCATTCGGGAACGGCGACCTGTTGCTGGTGGGTTCGGGTTCGGGTTCGACCGGTTCGCTGGTCCCGATCGCCCGTCGCGCCGTCGAAGGCGGGGGACGGGTGGCGTTGGTCACGATCCGTGAAGGGTCGCCGATCGGAGAGCTGGCCGAGATCGAGTTGTACGTGCCGGCACCGACCCCGAAACTTGACGGCCCGGCCGAGGCCGAGTCGATCCAGCCGATGGGGTCGTTGTTCGAGCAGAGCCTGCTGGTGGTGCTCGATGCGGTGGTGCTGGCGTTGATGGATCGTCGTGGCGAGGGGCCCGAGACGATGTTCGCCAGGCATGCGAATCTCGAGTAGTGCCATTCCGGCGTGGCCGTTGATTCGGAATTGCGGGCCGGTATCCTTGCTGCTGTTCTCCGCTCCCCGGTCTTCACGAGTTTCACCATGCCCAAGACGATCACCGCTGCGGTTCTGACCAATGAAACCGGTGCACACCTGGGCGCCTACTTTCCGGCCCTGGCGGCCAGTCCCGAGGCGGGACGGGTCGTGTTGGGAGATCCCAGTGGACAGGCGGTGGCCGGTGCCAGGCGGGGGCTGGGCAAGAAACTGGCCAAGGTCTACCGGAATCACGGCGAGTTGCTGGCGGCCGAAAAGCCCGAAATGGCGCTGGTGTCGCTGGAATCCCGGGTGGCCCCCAAGGTGATTCGCCAGGCCCTGGACGCTGGATGCCACGTGTTTGCCGAGAAGCCGGCGTGCCTGAACGCCGAGGAATTCGCCAAGCTCGTGAAGCTGGCCGACACCAAGCACCTGCACCTGATGCTGGCCCTGGCCAATCGGACCAATCCCGAGACCCAGGCGGCCAGGAAACTGGTTTCCGGCGGGAAGATCGGCAAGGTGTACGGCATCGAACTGCACATCATTGCCGACCAGACCCGGTTGACCAGTCCGGCCTATCAGAAGAGATGGTATGCCCAGAAGGCCCGTGCGGGTGGTGGGCACCTGGCGTGGTTGGGCATTCACTGGCTGGACCTGGCGACGTACCTGACCGATACGCACGTGACGCACGTGACGGGGTTCGCGGCCAACGTCGGCGGCCAGCCGCTGGATGTTGAAGATTCGGCTGTGGTGGCCTTGAGATACGCCAACGGCACGCTGGGCACGTTGACCTCCGGTTATTACCTGGATCGCAGTTATCACACCCACGTCAAGATCTGGGGCTCACACGGGTGGTTGCACCTGAACCGTTACGGCGGCAAGCCATTGACCTGGGAGAGCTGGAAAGCCGGGGCCCCGAAGGGCGTTCAGACCTGGGAGGGCAAGACCGAGCCGCGGGGCTACACCCCCTTTGTCCAGGCCGCGGTCCGGGCCGCCGCCGGCCTGGCCGAACCGCCCGTTTCATCTCACGAGAGCCTCAGGGTGTTGCAGACCGTTTACGGACTCTACCGGGCCCAGGAGACGGGCCGTACGCAGTCGATCGGCTGATTTCCGAGGCGTTCTCTGCCCGTTTTCCGCAGCCACGACGAGAAATCGTGATGCCTGAACTCCCGATTCGTTTCAAGTTCCGCTGGGTCGACGATGACGGCAACGAAACCGGGTTCTTTTCGAACAAGAAGGGGTCCTTCGATGGGCAGGAACTGGTCCTGGACGACATCGAAATTCCGGCTGCCAATATCATCTCGATGGAGGTCTACGAGGAACGGCTGGCGGTGGCGTTCATCGTTGGCGACATGGGTGATACCGCTGTGTTCCGCGTCTACAAGGTCCAGGCTGCCGACCTGAAACGCGCGGTCGATGTCGTCCGCAGCGCAACGTGGGCCGAGATGACTCACGAGAAAATGGTCGAGGAGGGGCGTGGCGAGTCATTTCGAACCGAGATCTGTCGGCAATGCACCGCAACGCTGGATGTCTCGGACATGCCCGAGACTCCCCAGGTCTATTGCCACTTCTGTGATTCGCTGACGACTACCGGACAGGGTGGATTGCCCAATGAACACGAGTTCGGGCTGTGCGAGGAGTGCCAGATGTACTCGAAGCCCAAGCGGTTCACGATCTTCTACTTCTACTTCCTGATTGTCTTCTGGGGATTCAGTTCGCGGGTGACGTATCGCTGTCCGGCCTGCATGCGGGGCGAAGCGTGGAAGATGCTGTTCGGCAACCTGCTGTTTCTGCTGGGAATTCCCGTGGCCATCGTCCAGTTGTTCCGTTGCTATGGCGGCAAGATCACGGGCAACGTCGTGGCCGAGCTGGATGCCGCCAACCTGCGAGCCCGCAAGGGCGACATGCTGGGGGCCCTGCAGGGATACCAGAAGGTGCTCGAACAGGTCCCCTTCGCCGCGGGCGTGAAGTACAACCTGGCCCTGGCGTTGACCGAGCAGAACGAGATCGAGCGAGCCGCCGAAACGCTGGAGCTGGCCTTCGAGGATTGTGCCAACTACGCGCCGGCCTATTCCCGGTTGTTTGACTGCTACGAGCACCTTGGTGAGGAGGCGAAGTTGCAGGAACTTC
>Ga0310342_100002307_pt1 | contig 12235 bp, 12 predicted proteins | sample S15DNA20500_MG_FD_206155 | JGI IMG/M metagenome (GOLD analysis project Ga0310342, IMG submission 206155) | Marine microbial communities from station ALOHA, North Pacific Subtropical Gyre - S1503-DNA-20-500_MG | ecosystem: Environmental > Aquatic > Marine > Oceanic | place: Pacific Ocean: North... | reverse complement strand
CCACCATCGCTTTGCCAATCATCCCGGCGACATGACCCTGACCCACCGGTTTTCTGAGCACAACAATCTGTGGAATCTCGTTCGGTACACCGCCTTGGGTGGCGCCCTATATGTGGGTGCGGTCTTTGGATACATCGCTTCCTTTCGGATGCGGCAGCCCCGCCGGTTTTGGTATCTGCTGAGTCAGATCGCGGTGCACACGATGTTTGTGGTGACAGCAGCCCTCGTCGATCTCGAAAAGGCGCTTCTCTTTGTGGGGGTGCCACAGCTGTTCGGATTCATCGCGATGGTGTCCACGGGGTATTTTCAGCACCACCATGCCGATGAGCACTCAGAGATCAATTTCGCCCGCAACTTCACAGGGCGGTTGAACAATTGGATGCACTTCAACCACGGCTACCACACGGTTCACCACATCGATCAGAGCCTCCATTGGACGGAGTGGCCCCCGGCTCACAGGGCCGTCGAGCATGAGATGGATCCCGACTTAAACGAAGGCAATCTGCCTTGGTACATGGTTCGGACCCTGCTCTTGGCACCCATCTTCCCCAGCCTGGGCAGCAGAAACTTCAGGGCTGAACGGCAACAAGGAGCCTCAGGCCCCTCTGTTTAGTGGCTACCTTTGAGAGGGCGCTACCAAGCCTCGTAGGTGCCGCCACTGTCCGCACAGAAGCTCATGGCGTTGTCTGAGGAGATTCCACCGTAGAAGTAGGTGGTGTATTCGGCTCCAGTCGCGGGGTTTCCGTCCTCATCGATTCCCGCCATGTCGTTGCATTCAGCATAGGGACCATCCGGGCACCCATCGGCGAGAAAGACCATCGCCGATTGTCCTGCAGCCACCGCATTCTCACTCGAGGTGGCACAAGAGGCCTCCAGGTCCTGTGCCGCCCAAAGGGCTCCAGGACCGTAGGCGATGCAGGCCACACCATCGGTGGAGCAGCCGGGGGCATCGATGACAGATGGTGCGGGCTCGGTGCCCGTGTCGTCCAAGTCGGCACCGCCGTCGGCATCTGTGCTTGAGGCTGTGTCGTCGTCCTTTCCAGGGCAGGCGGTAAGGGCCAAGAGTGCGGTAAGGGTCATCCAGGAGAGCTTCATTGTGGCCACCATCGTTGGGGTTTGGTGCCGAATCACTAAGGAGGTACCGCGGCTTTTGCCAGAGTCTTTGGAATATTCCTTGGTGACCCGCCTGGGTGGGCATCGCGGGGGCGAGCTAAGAGAAGGCCAAGAAGAAAGAAGAACTGTTCGGATCACATACCGTTCTTACAGATCGAGACAGATGGCGGTGATGGTGATGCTGCCCGTCCAGCTGGCAGAATGCACTAAGCCCCCAGCCGAGTGTGTCGGATGGGGGCTGGGTGAGTGCGGTGGTCGGGGAATCAGTTCCAGCAGTGAAGGTCGCCGGTGTAGCCGACATCGCAGGGCCCGAGTGGGAACTGAGTGTGGGTGTCGATGGATCCTGTGATCTCGGCATATCCGAACTCAAACTCGGTCATTTTGGCGCCTTCGAGGTTGGCATCCACCAGGTTTGCGAAGTGCATTCCAGCCCCATCGAGCACGGCTCCGCGGAGGTTCCATGCTTCCAGGTCGGGGTAGCCATAGTCGTCCTCATTGAGGGCCACACCCTCCAGGCGGGTGCATTCTCCATCGCCGGTCTCTCGAACCATGTGGATGGGCCATGGGTTTGAGCCCACCTCGCTGTTTTTGTTCGTGCATTCGCCTGTGGCCTCGACGTAGAGAAATTCAGGCTCGATGGATGGCTCCCAGCAGGTCATCTCGTATGCGGAGCATCCATTCACGTAGGCGACGCCTGTGTACATCTTCCCCGGTGCGCGGTCGTCGCGGGCGAGCCACATTCCAAAATAGGTCGAACCGGATTCATCGGTGTGTGACATAAACAACTCGACCCTCTCGTCGTTCCACTCGCCTTCTACAACGCCGCTCATTTCCGTGAATTCGTGCGTCGGGTCCAGAAATGTGTCCGTGTGAATGGGTGCGTCTTGGTAGGCGAAGAAATCTTGGTCCACGCCTCGGAACAGTTGGACGCGGATTGCGTTGGGGGTGGATGAAAGCTGCAGGTTCTCGGTGGTGCAGTGAAGGGTGGGGTCGCCGGGAGGAGGCGTGTCCGCCTCGTCCGTCTCAGGTCCTGTGATGGGCCCTTGTAGATCGTTGTCCGTGGCCTCAATCCTTGTGTGGAGAGATTCGTCGGCAGTGCCATCTTCGGTGTCCAAAGCATCGGGATCGGAGGAAGCCTTGGTGTCACCCGAGCTGGCGGGCTGTTCCTGGCACCCAACGAAGGTGACGGAGAGAAGTGCAAGGAGAATGGATGTAGTGTGTCGGGTCATGGTGCCTCCTGAGGCGTGGGGTACGCTCTCAATAGAACCGCCAGACTCAATAGTGTAAATCGATATATATTTGTCAATATTATATTGATTTGATTTATTTTAAGGCCGATTCGGTCAACACGGTGGCCATGGCCCGAAACAGACCCGACCGGGGATCGTCCGCTCGATAGATGAATCGGAACCAGTCGTGGCTGGGCTTCACTTCGGGAAGGAGCGGGACGAGCAAGCCTCGTTTGATGTCACCTTCGATGAGGTATTTCGGCAACACAGCAACCCCGTCGCCGGCCAACACACAGGCATGAATGGCCGATATGGTGCCCATCTGTCGATACCCGGCGAAAGAGCCGGCCTCGATGCGCTCGTCCACTTCGGACAAATAATGAAACAAGGGCAGTGTGGGCTCGGTATCGATCAATACATGGCCTTGGGCCTGGTCTGGGTTGTCGAAGGGTACGCGGCTGAGCCGTTCTGCGGATGCCACGAACACATAGTCTTCTCGGTGAATTCGAATTCCTTCGATGTTCGGCTCGGTGATGCGCCGGGAGCTCACCGCACAGTCCACCTCGTGCCGCATCACCCGCAGGCTCAAGTCCTCACCGGACCCGAAGTACAGGTGAAAGGTCAGGTGGGGAAAGCGCGACTGCAGCAAGGGCAGGCTGGGCTGGAGCCAAGAGAGTCCCAGTTCGTGGCGGGTGCCGAGCACCAAGTCCATGGGCGCGGGTCCCAGTTCGCCCCGGGCGGCCCGTATGCAGTCGGCGGCTTCGGCCAGCACTCTCTGAGCGCGGGGAAGCATCGCTAGACCGGCCTCAGTGAGCTCCACGCGCCGGGTAGAACGGGTGAACAGTGCCACCCCGATCTGTTCTTCCAGCTGCTTGATTCTTTGTCCCAGTGCGGCTGGCGTGAGCCCAACCACCCGGCTGGCTGCCCGAAAGTTCAGGGTGGCTGCCGCTTCAACAAAGCAGCGCAGTGATTCGGTGTCGGGGAGCATGAGGCTAACCATAGACGGCATGGAACAGGTGCGCCAGCCAGCACTCCGCTCGATGCCCATTCCAATGTAGAATCATAGTCGTTCAGGCAGGGCAGGTGGACATGATGTTTCGGTGGATTCTGGTGTTGTGGATGTGTGGCTGCAGTGCGGTAAAGACACATCACAAGGTGTTGGAGCGCCGCGCCATGAATGCAGGGTTCAGCGAGTCAACACTCGCTCTGGGATCACACCAGGTGCACCACTGGGTGGGAGGTGAAGGACCCACGGTCGTCCTCATCCACGGATTTGGGGGCGATGGCTTGGTGACTTGGTGGCCCCAAGCCCGTTTGTTGTCGAAGACCCACCGGGTAATCGTGCCGGACTTGTTGTGGTTCGGCGGCAGTGTTTCTGCCGCTTCGCCAGGGCTTGAGGCTCAGGTAGAGGCTGTTGGGGCTTTGATTGAGCACCACGTACCAAAAGGCGAACTCGTGGATGTGGTGGGCATCTCATATGGTGGGTTCGTGGCACTTCGTTACGGCACGATCGCGCCGGAAAGGCAGCGTCGAGTGGTCATCATGGACAGCCCCGGACCGCTTTTTAGCGCCAGCGACCAAGCGGCATTGCTGGAACGGTTCGGCGTTGAACAACCCCAAGACATATTTGTGCCCGATGACCCTGAAGATGTTCGAGTCCTCATTCAGCTCGCCTACCACAAGGCCCCACCGCTTCCGAGATCCTTGCTCAAAGACATGCTGCGACAGGTCTTTGGTCAACACCGGGTCGAGCAAGCTCAGCTATTGAGTGACATCGAGGCGGGTCGCGAGCGGTATGCGGGTCTTGCTCCTGCCGAGTATGCAGACAGCCTGGTGATCTGGGGCGAGCACGATCGGGTGTTTCCCGTGGCGATTGGTCGTCAACTCTCAGAATTGCTGGGCGCTGAGTTCGTGGTCATCGAAGGTACGGCCCACGCGCCTCACATCGAGCGTCCCCGACAAGTGAACAAGATTCTCGTGGACTTTTTGGGAGGGGAAGCCACGGGAGGTTGAGGCGGCGATGCATTAGACCTTGGCCGTGCCCCACCTTTGATAGAGCCGGCTTGGCTTCACAGAGGCGGTATACTGAACGAACGTTGGCTCCAACGGCGAGGGTGTGGTGGAGAAGAAGGACAGCAAACGGAGAGAGGTCCTGCAGACACTCTCGGGCCAAGGGCTCAGCCGAGAGGCCATGGCGCGTGTGGCCGAGCTCACCGGGGTGCCCGAGGCGGATGTCTATGGAGCTGCCACCTTCTACACGCTGCTGACCGATCCAGGGCCGCGGGTCTGTCAGGGACTCAGCTGTAAGCTTGAGGGTGCCGACGAATTGGCGACCAAGCTGGAGAGTCAGGGCGGAACCATTCACCGGGTGAGTTGCTTGGGTCAGTGTGACCGAGCGCCGGTTTCACTGGGCGAGGACTTGAGGCTGGATGTGGCTGGACCCCGAGGAGGGATAACGCCGGATGACCCCGAACTGCCCATGAACCTCGCTGGTGCGGAAGACACCGAATATCTGGCTTTGGCTCGGGCCCGAGAGATGGGCCCAGAGGCCGTCATTGAGGCACTTGAGGTGAGCGGTCTTCAGGGTCGTGGTGGCGCGGGATTTCCGGCCAGCATCAAGTGGCGTGCAGTCTTGAGGGAGACGGCCACGCCCAAGTACGTGGTCTGCAATGCGGACGAAGGCGAGCCCGGTACTTTCAAAGACCGAGAGATCATGCTTCGGCGTCCCCACCTGATGCTCGAGGCTCTGGCCATCGCAGCCTTTGTGACGGGTGCCGAGTCCATCTACATCTACGTCCGAGGGGAGTTCCCGGAGGAGACCGAGTGTCTGGAGCGGGCCCTCGCTGCTGGGGGCCTGGAAGACTTCGATTTTCGTTTTATCGAGGGGCACGGGGCCTACATCTGCGGTGAGGAAACCGCGCTCATCGAGAGCATCGAGGGACGCCGGGGAATGCCGCGCCTCAAGCCGCCGTACCCCACCCAGCACGGCCTGTGGGGAAAACCCACCTTGATGAACAACGTGGAGACTCTGGCCTGTGTGCCCGATATCGTGGTGCGGGGTGGTCAGCGCTTTCGCGACATGGGCCGCACCGAGCCGGGCTCCAAGCTGTATTGTCTCTCGGGCCATGTGGTGAAACCGGGCGTGTACGAGCTTCCCCTTGGCGTGAGCCTGAATGAACTGGTGGAGGCTGGGGGTGGCTATGTGGGTACACCCATCGGATTCTCCCCTGGCGGCGCGAGTTCGGGAGTGCTCCCCATGAGTCTGGCGGATGAGCCCATGGACTTCAAGGGTCTGTTGGAGCACGGCTCCATGCTCGGCAGCGCGGGTGTGGTGGTGCTCAACGATACGGTCGATATGGCTGAAATGGCGCAGATACAGGCGGTTTTCTTCGAAGACGAGTCCTGTGGGCAGTGTGCGCCCTGCCGAATTGGGGCCCGTCTTGTGCGGCAGGCGCTGGACAGGTATCTTGAGAATGGAGATCCCAGTGCACTAGAGCACTTGGACGATCTGGCCTGGGAGATGGATGAAGGCTCCATCTGCGGACTGGGCATGGTGGCTGCCGAACCAGCGGTCTCTGCACTCAAGCATTTTCCCGGACACTTTGGAATCCGATCATGAGCACTTTCGAACTCACCATCAACGGAACTACCGTCACCGCCGAGCCCGGCGAGACGGTATTGACCGCAGCAGAGCGCGCCGGTGTGGGGATTCCGACCCTGTGTCACGACCCTCGCCTCGAGCCGGCGGCGGCTTGTCGCACCTGTCTGGTGGAAGTCTCGGGCCAGCGGAGACTCCAGCCGGCGTGTGCATGGAAGGCCGATGCTGGGATGAAGGTCATCACCGAGAGTGACAGGATTACCCGGCACCGGCAGGTGCTGTTGTCCATGTACCTGGCAGACCATGAACTCGATGAGGAAGGTCTCCCAAAGGAGTCCCCCAACGGCAACCAGCTGCGGGAGATGGTCCAAAAAGAAGGCCATGCTTTCGATTTGATGCCGGTCCATGCGCCCAGGGGTGACCGAGAGGATCGCAACCCCTATGTGGGCTTTGACCCAGATGCGTGCATTCTCTGTGCTCGCTGTACCCGCTACTGCGATGAAGTGGAGGCGGTCAGCGCCATCACTTTGATGAACCGGGGTGCCGCGACCACGATCTCGACGGTGGCCGAATTGTCCCTGCTGGACACATCTTGTGAGCTGTGCGGCGGCTGCATCGACACCTGCCCTACGGGTGCGATGTTCGAGAAGAAGGCACCGGTTCATGCGCCAGCTGAAGTGGAGAAGGTCCAGAGCACCTGCAACTTCTGCGGGGTGGGGTGCCAATTGGACTTGAATGTGAAGGACGGCGAGATTGTGAAGGTGACCTCGCCGCCTCCAGGCACCACCCTGAACGATGGAAATCTTTGCGTGAAGGGGCGCTTCGCCTATGACTTCATCACCCACGAAGACCGCCTGAAGACTCCCCTGATTCGACGGGAAGATGGACAACTGCACCCTTGTTCCTGGGACGAGGCCATCGAGGCCGCAGCTCAAGGGCTGATGGGTGTGAAGAAGCGCCACGGTGCGGACAGCCTGGGCTTTATCTCCAGCTCCCGATGCACCGGCGAAGAAAACTACATGGTCCAAAAACTGGCCCGTGCGGCATTCGGGACCAACAACTGCCATTCGTGTGCAGCCACCTGACACGCTCCAACGGTCGCCGGTCTGGTGACGATGTTTGGTGCAGGGGCGATGACGAACAGCATTCCGGAGATTCGGGACGCGGACTTGCTCTTTGTGATCGGGTCCAACACCACCGAGGCCCACCCCATCATCGCCATGGAGATGAAGCGGGCCGTTCGACGGGGAGCCAAGCTCATCGTGGCCGACCCCAGGGCCATCTGGCTCTCTGAGATCGCCGATGTCCACATGCAGCTCCGCCCTGGAACCGATGTGTGGCTGCTCAATGCCATGGCCCATGTGATCATCGCCGAGGGCTTGGTGGATCAAGACTTTATCGACGCCCACACCGAGGATTTTGAATCCGTGGTGGAGGCTGTGGCGGAGTACACACCCGAGGGAGCGGAGGCGATCACCGGTGTTCCCGCGGAAGACATTCGAGCATCGGCCATCGCATATGCCACCACAAAATATGCGGGCATCTACTACACCTTGGGCATCACCGAGCACACCCATGGCACAGACAATGTGTATGCCCTGGCCAACCTGGTTCTGATGACCGGTCACCTGGGTCGGGTGTCCAGCGGAATGAACCCATTGCGGGGACAGAACAATGTTCAGGGTGCGAATGATGCGGGCGTCAGCCCCATTTTTTACCCCAGCTATCAACGGGTGGACGACCCGGAATCCCAGAAGAAGTTTGAGGATGCCTGGGGCGTTCCGCTCTCGCCCAACGAGGGCAAGAACTTGAATGTGATGATGAAGGACCTGGGCGGAGAAATTCGCGGTCTATACGTCATGGGCGAGGACATTGTCATGTCGGAGCCCAATGCTGGAAAGGTGGAGGAGGGACTCAACAACGTCGAATTCTTGGTGCTCCAGGACATCTTCGCCAACGAGACCATGCGCTATGCGGATGTGGTGCTGCCTGCAGCGTGCTTTGCTGAGAAAGAGGGCGTGTTCACCAACAGCGATCGGCGGGTGCAGCGGGTCCGAAAAGCCGTGGAGCCACCGGGTCTTGCTCGCGCAGACTGGGAGATCATCGGAGACCTTGCCCGTGCAACCGGCTACCCCATGCCCGAGTATTCTCACCCCCGGGAAATCTACGCGGAGCTGGCAAGCCTGAGTCCAAAATTCGCGGGCATTTCCCACGAGCGAATCGATGCAGAAGGGGGACTGCAGTGGCCGTGTCCGACGCCGGATCACCCAGGAACACCGACCTTGCACAGCGATGGCCCCATCAAGGGCAAGGCCACGTTCCAGGCGACGTTCTATCGGCCGAGTGCGGAGCTCCCCGACCCAGAGTATCCACTTGTCCTTTCCACGGGCCGGACCCTCTACCACTACAACGTAGCGAGCCAGACTCGCCGTGATCCTGGGCTGGACACCAAACAATCCGGCAACTTCATTGAGATCCATCCCAGGGACGCCCGCAGGCTGGGCGTGTCCCAAGGAGAACGGGTTCAGGTCGCCTCTCGGCGGGGTGAGGTGGGCGCCATGGTGGAGCTCACCCGGCGGGTTCGCCCCGGCTGCGTCTGGATGCCATTCCACTTTAGTGAGGACATGGTCAATCGCTTGACCAATGACGCAGGCGACTCGGTGACCGGCACAGGAGAGTACAAAGTGTGTGCAGTGCGCATCGAGGCGAACTCCGGACCCCCAGCCAAGTAGATGGCTGAGCGGTAGGAGTTCACCTAGCACTCGTGCTCCCTGGAGCAATTCCTGCATTTGTTTTGACGGTGCACCCTCATCAACAGCGAGGCTTCCGCTATGATGCGTGGGTTCTCAGCCGTGTTTTTATGGCTGGGTTGGGTTCGGAAACAATGGGTCTCTGAGTGGTACTGCAATTATGAGGGTGCACCGGCACAATCTGTTCAGCATGGAGGGTTCATGGCCCGTATCTTTTGTTTGATATTGGTCTCAGTAGCCCTCAATTTGTCGGGATCTGCCCTGGCTGCGGTGAGTGCCGCCGACACCTTTATTAGTGCGGTGGATGCAAAGGGTCTGCTTGGAACACCCAATGTAGTCTTCGTGCACGCCGGCACCGACGCGTCGTTTAAGGCCGGCCACATTCGGGGGTCATCCCACGCATTCTCACACGATATGCAGTATCTGGATGACGTGCAGAGTTGTGGTGGAATGCCCATGTGTGAGGCGAATGCTGAGGCCTACATCGGTGCGCTTGGGATCGACAACAACACCCAGGTCATTGCCTATGAGGACGGAAAGGGTGTCAATGAGTCTGGGATTTGGTTCTTCTTGAAAGCCTACGGGCACGACAATGTACAGATCATGAGCGGGGGTACAGTGGACTGGGCCGCGGCAGGGTTCCCGCTGGAGACTGGGCCGGCCTCAACCCCAACAGCCAGGAGCTTTGATGCCAAGCTGGACCCATCGATGGTGGCCACCATGGCAGATGTGAAGGCAGCCTCTGGGGGCAATGGAACCATCATTTTAGACGCTCGCCACGATCTGAAGGAGTACACGGGCCAGACCCTCAAGGAGGGCATGAAGAACGCCAAAGAGCACATCACGGTGACCCGTGGCGGTCACATTCCTGGTGCGATTTTCTCACCCTGGAGCAAGTACGCTGGGAACAAGTCGGCGATGGCGGGTAAGCCGGTCTTCAAGTCTGTAGAGGCTCTAAAAAAGAGTATCGGCCGGCTGGCTAAGCGGGGCTACACGCCCACATCTCAGGTGATCACCTATTGTCACGTTGGCTTGGGTCGGGGCAGCTTCCAGTACCTTGGAATGAAGCTGGCGGGACATGAGAACGTGAAGCTGTACATGGGTTCATGGAGTGAGTACGGCAATTCGGATCTCCCGTTGGAGACCCAGTAATGTTGCGAAAGGGCCGACACGGCGGAGGGTGAGATGATTTCAAACATTGCGATGGGTGCGCTGACCGGTATGGCCTTTGGTGTGGTGCTCTACAAGGTTGCCGCAATGAGGCACTCTCGGGTGCTGGGCATGCTCACGTTTGCTGATCTCAAGATCATGAAGTTTGCTTTTACAGCCATCGCTGTATCGAGCTTCGGGTATGGACTGGCCGACATTGTTGGCGTGGCGACGGAGTGGAACTTGGTGCCGCGAATCAATGCGTACACAGGCTGGGCGCATGTATTGGGCGGTGCGGTCTTCGGGGTCTCCATGGCCGCGACGGGTCTGTGCCCGGGCACCGCTGCATGCAGGGCGAGCGCCAATGTTGGAAAGAGTCGGTATGACGGATGGTTGGCGGTCTTCGGGCTCTTTGTGGGCGTCGCCCTCTTTGCTGCCGTGAAGCAGCCCTTGGTCGACTCCGGCATTATCGGGTCTCCCAAGAGCCTCACCCTGCACGGTGTTCTCGGCCTGCCCTACGCTCCGGTGGCCATGCTGCTGGGGACCTTCTTCATTGTGCTCTCGGTGATGTTGGACCGCTTCGGTCCGGAGCCGCGGTACGACATCGGGACGACGAGCTTCAAGGAGAAACTTCAAGGCGAATGGCACTGGCTACCATCGGGCATCATCGGTGGTCTGACGGTGCTCTGGGCCACCCAGCAAGATGGCTACATTGGCTTCTCCGGCTCCGTCTTGGCGTTGTACGGTTGGGGCTTGGATGCAGTCGGTTCACCCAGTGTATTGGTGCCCGAGGTATCGGCGACCATCGTATGGAGGGCTGCCCTCATCGGTGGCGTGGCCATCGGCGCCTTCATTGCTCACCTCGGTTCAAGGGCCATCGAGTGGCCCTCAGCGGATGACGCCACCCCCGCTACCTTCCAATCCACTGCTGCACTCAGCTCCTTCGGTGCAGGTACGGGCCTTGCTTTTGGCGCGATGGTCGGTGGAGGGTGCACAACGGGCGCCTTCATTTCCGCCTTCCCCACTCTATCCTTGGGCAGTTTCGCCATGGGCGGGACCTTCTTTGTGGTGGCGCTGGCCACTGCAGGAGCCATGCGAATGTCCGGTTCATTGGGTTTTCTGTCCTCCGCCCCTCAAGCCCAAGTCGGCAAGTAGGAAGGAACGATCATGTCGAACATGGAACGAATCATCTACGTCATCGTCATTGTGTGTTTGGGGATCGGGGTGTCAAAAATGAAGACATCCAACTCAGCGCTCGAACAATCTGTCACACTGGTCAACCCGATCGAGGCCAGCCATGAATGAGCACATGGAACGAGGAATCTTTGTAGCGGTCATCTTGGGCTTGTCTGTGGTCTTGGTCTCTGAGAGCCAAGCTCAAGTGGAGATCGAACGGAAGATTCCACTCGACTCGAAGGGGCTGTATGCCCAGATCGCCAGTGGAGACATCCCGCAGATTATCGATGTTCGCCCCCTCGAGGACGACTCCAATGAGGATGTGGGCGGGTATTTGATGACCCACATTCCGGGCTCCATACCATTTCCCAACTGTGATGAATCTGCGACGCCAGAGGGTGCGCTCGGACAGATCCAGATGGGCGTTCCCACCGTGATTGTCTCCGCTGAAGGTGAGCTCGCCGCATTCGAGAAGTGCTCGAGCGAGTTCAGCCGGGCACGAAACCTCGGCGGTGGAATGGTGGACTGGATGGACAATTTCTTGCCCGAAGATGAGGGCGTCTATGCGGCGCCGATGGTGGGTGCTGGTGGAGGTTGTTTGTAATGAGTGACACGCCAAAGGGACTCTCTCGTCGTGAAGCAATTCGGTCCCTATTGGCAGCCGGAGCAACTGTGGCCGGAGTCAGCGGGAAGGCGATTGGGGCTGTCCCCGAGGCCCACGAGCCGTCCATCGTTGACGATCCCAAGGTTGTTCCTCCCAAGACTCAGTCGACCGAAGACATGTACCGAGCCGAGTTTGCCGAGTCTTTCGGAGACCCCGCCGATCATGGAACGGCATTTCACTGTGTGAACTGCCAGGGCAATTGTGCTTGGACGATCTGGACCAAGAACGGCGTGGTCACCCGAGAAGTTCAGTCAGCGAACTATCCTTCGATCTCGCCAGACATACCGGATGCGAATCCCCGTGGGTGCAACAAGGGCGCTCAGCATTCCCAGGACATGTACAGCGCCGATCGCCTGAAGTACCCCATGCGGCGTACCGGCGAGCGGGGGGAGGGAAAGTGGCAGCGCGTCTCATGGGATGAGGCGGTGACCGATGTGGCACAGCACATCTACGACACCATGCTGACTGTGGGCCCTGAAGGAAACTACATCCATTTGGGTGCGGGCGTACTCTCAGAGGCGAGGGGCGCTTCTGTGAGGCGGCTCGGCAGTCTCTT
>Ga0310342_100002306_pt1 | contig 12236 bp, 9 predicted proteins | sample S15DNA20500_MG_FD_206155 | JGI IMG/M metagenome (GOLD analysis project Ga0310342, IMG submission 206155) | Marine microbial communities from station ALOHA, North Pacific Subtropical Gyre - S1503-DNA-20-500_MG | ecosystem: Environmental > Aquatic > Marine > Oceanic | place: Pacific Ocean: North... | reverse complement strand
TCGCCGGAGTCAATCTCGCCTACAGGCGCGGCGCTCACTTGATGGTCGCGTCCCTCTTGGTGATCCCCGCAGCCATCTCACCCGTCCTCTTGCGTGTCGAGTCGATCGGCACCTTCCCGCTCTCCGATCGCTTCCTCTACCTCGCTGCGCTCGGAGCAGCGCTCTTCATCGCCCACTTGGCGACAAGCCGCCTCTCCAAAGGCATCGGCGCCGTGATCCTCAGTGCGTTTGCGATCGGATATGCCGCGCAGGACATCACTCACGCGAGCGCTTGGGGGGACGACGAGTCGCTCTTCAGGACTGCCCTCGAGCAGAACCCGAACAATCCGAACGTCCACTGGGGTTTGGGTAAGGTCCTGCTCGAGGAGTACAGGGAGACTGGCGACCCCACGACTCTCGCGGAGGCGATGAACACCTACGAGAGAGGGATGGAGCTCCTCGCAGAGGCGCGCAACTCGGATTTCACGATCTTCGCCTCAGAGGACGACGAGATTCAGATGAACATGGGGTTGGGCTGGTGCCTGATCTTCTCAGCCGAAGGTGACGTGTTCCGAGATTTCGAGACCCCTGCGGTCATCTTCCAGCGGGTCATCGATGAGCTTGACAAGGTCCAGGGATTTCGAGGAGAGGAACCCAACGCCGCCAGCCGCGCGCTCGCCCAGACAGGGCTCGGGGTCGCGCGCATGGGCGCAGGGAAAGTCACCGAAGCCTCAGAGGCTTTCCGGAGAGCGATCGACGCCAACCCCCGCTCGGTCGAAGCGCGCTTCAACATGGGGCTCTTGCACTTGAGGGTCGGGCGCGCCGAGCAGGCTGTCCTGGATCTGGAGGTCGCCCTCGAGAACAGACCTCGCCACCTGCGCTACATGGTGGCCCTCGGCGTCGCCTTGGAGCGCAGCGGTGATGATGCCCGCGCGAAGAAGGTGGCGACCGAGGCGTTGAACTATCACCCCACCTCCCCAGGCCCGAAAGCGATCTTGGGCACCCTCGCTGCCAAGCGCCGTGACTTCGCCAAAGCAGAGCGCTGGCTCACAGAGTCACTTCGTGCCAACCCATCAAACGCTCAGGCCCTCTTCGACCTCGCCAAGGTCTATCTCGCGCAGAGCCGAGTCACCGAGGCGATGCCGCTCCTTGAAGAGACCTGCCGGATGATGCCGGACAACTTCGATGCTCACTACTCCTTCGGAGTCCTGCTCCATGAGGCGGGCGACCCCCTCAGGGCAACACCCTCGCTCCTCAACGCCTTCCGATTGCGGAGTGTCGGCCACGTCGTGCGAGAGCTGGAGAAGCTGATCGAGACCTTCCGCAGCGACGACGTCAACGTCCAGTGGGCGATCGCCGCGATCGAATACGACAGGAGCGCACCCGAGGAGTCCCTCCGATTCGCCAACCGCGCCCTCACTCTCGACCCGAACCATGGACCCAGCCACTATCTCGTCGCCCAAATCCTGGCGCGCGCCGGCGAGATAGTGAGCTCCCTAGAGCACTTCCGATCCGCCGGCGCGAGCCTCCCTGACGACTATCAAGTCCAAACAGACGCTGGGATCGCGCACTCCTCATTCGGCCTTATAGAAGAGGCAAGGCCCTTCCTTGAACGCGCGCTAGAGCTCATACCCGCACAGGACCTCGAGCCTGGGCACAGAAAGGCTGCAGAACAGCGCCTGATGGAGGCTCTGAACGGGATTCGGGAGGAAGGCTGAGGGGTGCTCTCTTCAGCATCAGGGTTGTTGCCAAGCAGTCGATATGGGATTAGGAACGGGCACGCTCCAGCCCGCCTAGATCCCTATGCCCTCCTCCCCCCATCCCCACCCCTCGGCCAAATTGCGCGCGCTCATCTCCGCGCTCTTTGTCATAGCCTTGGTCTGGTCCTTCTCCTGCTGTGCGGAGGACGAGAGCTTTGAGGCCGAGAATTTCGTGGAGTCCTTGATCACCAGGACGGACCGGCGGGTGGTGAGTCGTCTCCCAGAGGGGAAAGAGGTCAAACCTGGGTCCATCACGCCCGTCACTGGCAAGAACTCTCACGCAGGAATGAGGGGGGTTCTCCTGATGCCGCCTGAAAGCGAGGTCCTCTTCAGCATCCCGGAAGACGTGGGTCAGTCGACGTTCCTGCGCTTCGCCTCCGGCGTCGACAGCACGTCTTACACCGGGGGCGTCGGAGCGGAGGTTCGCTTCGTCGTGCTGCTCCGCGGCGAGCCCGTCTATCACGCGAACATCCCGTACAACGCAGATCTGCCGATGAGTCATCGACGCTGGGAGGAGGGTGAGATCTCCCTCGCAGGTGGGGGGCAGCTCGCCTTGAGGGTTGAGGCCGACGGTGAGGGAGCCGAAGAGGTGAAGTGCGGTTACGCAGGGCTCAGCGTCATCAACAAGATGCGAAGAGTCCGTGCCCGCTCTACCCCGGATGAACCGAATGTCGTGATGATCGTCCTCGACACGCTCCGCGCTGATCGTCTCGGTACATACGGCAGCGACCGTGGCGTCTCACCCGGTCTGGATGCGCTCGGGAACAAGGGCGTCGTCTTCGACCGCGCCTTCGCTGCCTCGCCCTGGACCTGGCCCTCGACCGCAAGCCTCCTCACCTCTCTCTCTCCACCCCAGCACGGGATCGTCGGATCCAAATCGAGCTTTCTCGTTGAGGAGCTCCACACCCTCGCCGAGGTCTTCCTGCAGCACGGGGTCACGACGGCGGCCTTCAGCGCCAACCCCCTTATCTGCGCAGAGAGGAACTTCGACCAAGGCTTCGAGGGGTTCTTCGAGCACGCCCATGAGGATGCGGAGGTGATCTTGCCGCAAGCGGCGCAGTGGGTCCGCGAGAACAGCGAGAACCGCTTCTTCCTCTACCTGCACCTGCTCGATACGCACACCCCATATAAGCCGGACCCCTTCATGAAGGAGCGCTTCTGCGGTGAGGCTCCCGAGGGCTACTCCGAGCGAATGATCTACTCCCTCCTCCAAGCCCACCTGAACGGAGACCTGGAGGACACGACGAAGCTCGATGAGTTCGTCGACTACTACAGCAACCTCTATGACGCAGAGATCGCGACCTTGGACGCGAAGCTGTCGTCCTTCTTTGCGACTCTGACCGCGATGGGGCTCGATGACCGCACAGTGATCGCGGTCACAAGCGATCACGGTGAAGAGTTCATGGAGCACACGATGCTCGGGCATGGACGACAGTTCTTCGCCGAGTCCATGCAAGTACCCCTGCTCATACTCGGACCAGGGATCCCAGCTGGCGAGAGAGTCGAGGCGCGCGTTGAGAACCGCTTCCTCGCCCCCACCCTCTTGGCTGCTGCGAACCTCTCCGCGCCAGAGGGCATCCCCCTCATGAACCTCCTCGAAGCAACGAGCAGGAGCCACCCCGAGGAGCAGAGCATCTTCTTCACAACGTCGCTCGGGCGCTGGCCCAATGGCCCAAGGGAGCACCGCAACAAGATCCTCATGATCCACGGCTGCTTGAAGGAGCGCTGGCTCTATGTGTGGGCGCCGACACAGCACAACCTCGAGACCGAGCTGCACCAGCTCTTTGATCTCTACTCCGACACAGAGGGAAGAGAGAACGTTGCGACGAGGAACGTCGTGCGCATGTCCTCCCTCAAGGAGGAGGTCATCAGCTGGCTGGAGGCAGGCGCAGAGATGCGTGTCGACGCCTTCACAGACCAGACCCTCGCCGAAGAGTTGATGCGCGGGCTCGGCTACATCGGGGAGAGCCCCAATTCCCCAAAGTGACGGGCACAGAGCGCGGCGATCGCTCTAGAGGGTCACGTCAGCGATCGAGAAGACTGGACCCTCGACGCAGCACTTAGCGTTAGGCCAGTCCCCCATCGCGCCGTCTGGGAGCGTCGGAACCGGGCACCCGTTGCAGATCCCAACCCCACAACCCATGAGGTCCTCCAGGCTGAGCCAGCACTTGAGCCCCCGCTCACGCGCGAGGTGTTCGGTGGCGTGGAGCATCGGGTCAGGTCCACAAGCGTAGAGTCGGCAGTCCGTCGGGATCGCGCCGGACTCCCAGTCCTGCTTCAGCGCCTCGAGAGCGTTGCCATGAAAGCCCTCGCTGCCATCATCCGTAGCAGCGACAACCCGAACCCCCAAGGCGGCGAACCGCTCTAGGTCATAGAGCAAGCCTTTGGTCGCAGCCCCATAGACGAGGGTCATGTCTGAGGCGTCGAGGATCGTTCCGTGGCTGCCAGAGAGCGCCTGCTCGATCGCCATATAAAAAGGGGCTGATCCGATCCCGCCCGCAAGCATCACGGAGTGATTGCCCGCATCGATATCAGGCCAGCCGTTCCCCAGCGGCCCGGTCGCGCGGACGGCGGCGCCTTCAGAGAGGTCCGCAAGCGCCTGGGTCCCGCGCCCCATGATCTTGATCAGAAACTCCAACTCTGCGCCATCCTGTCGATAGACCGAGAACGGCCTCGGGATCGCAGGGAATCCAGGGACCTGGGCGCTCAACATGAAGAACCGAGCCGCACGGAGGGGCTCGAGGTGCTCCTCAGAGCGCACCCGGAGGATCACACCGTCATCCCCGCAGGGCTCAACCGAGACACACTCAGTGATGAGTGAGCGGGCGTCAACGGGGGGCGCAGGCATGACGGAACGATCTTAGTCGGACCACGGAGTGCGCGCACGGTCGGTCCTCGCTAATCTCCCGCCATGCCGAGCATCTTCTCCAAGATCATCATCGGGGAGATCCCCTGCACTCGCGTGTGGGAGGACCCCGACCACTTTGCCTTCCTGGACATCCGACCTGTTCAGCCCGGACACACCCTCGTCGTCCCCAAGCGGGAGGTGAGTTACCTGTTCGATCTTTCGGAGGAGGAGTATGTGTCGCTCTGGCGCGCCGTCCGGACCGTCGAAAGCAAATTGCGCGAGTCGCTCGGCTGTGAGCGGGTGATCATCTCAGTCGTCGGCTGGGAGGTCCCTCACGTCCACGTCCACCTGATCCCGACAAACGGGATCGGTGACTTCCCCTTCCCCGGCCCCTGTGACGCGCCTGCTGAAGAGCTTGAGCGAGTCGCCAAACTTCTCGGCACCTGAAGAGGAGGAGGCACCTTTGACGCTCGTCGTAGTAGAGGACCTGCGCAAGCACTTCGGAGCGCAGGAGGTGCTCTCAGGAGCCACGCTCCAGCTCGACGAGGGTGAGCGCGTCGGACTCGTCGGCCCCAACGGCGCGGGCAAGAGCACCCTCATCTCCATGATCGCGGGCTTCGAGACCCCGGATTGGGGGAAGGTGCAGCGCCGGAAGGGGGTCAAGATCGGACATATTCCTCAGCGCCCTAACTTCCGCGAAGGCGTCACCGTGCGCAGCTATGTCGAGGGCGGATTGGCCTACGCCAAGGAGCTCGTCCAAGAGTTCGAGCAGGTGGGTACGGCGATGGGCGAGGCAGAGGGCGATGAGCTCGACCGACTCCTTGAGCGTCACACCGGCCTCTCTGAGCGGATCGATGCCGCCGGCGCCTGGGAAATTGGGCGTCGGGTCGAAGCGGTCCTCTCAGGGATTGGCCTCGGCGAGGCCTTCTGGGACCGCGAGGCACACACCCTCTCCGGAGGTGAGAAGAACCGCGCTGCGCTCGCTCGTGAGCTCGCTGCAGGGCACGACCTCCTCCTGCTCGACGAACCAACAAACCACCTCGACCTCGAGGGCATCGAATGGATGGAGAACTGGCTCGGTGAGCTCAAGACCGGCGTCCTCATCGTGAGCCACGACAGGCGCCTTCTGGAGAACGCCGTCACGAACATCGTCGAGATCGAGCGCGGGAGCCTCACCCGCTATCCGGGTCGGTATTCGCGATACCTCGAGCTCAAGGCAGAGCGCTATGAGTCCGCTCTACGATCCTGGGAGATCCAACGCGACCGAGTCCGCAAGGAGGAGGTCTTCATCAAGAAGCACATGGGCAGCCAACGCACCGCCGAGGCGAAAGGGCGCATGAAGAAGCTCGGCAACCTCGAGCGGCTCGAGAAGCCGTACCTCGACGTGCGCCGACCTGTGATCCAAGCGCCCAAGGTAGAGCGCGGCGGGGAGCTGGTGCTCGAGGCGCGCGGACTGAAGGGCGGGTACGGGGACAACGTCCTCTTTGAGGGTGTCGGTCTGCGCATAGGTCGTGGCGAGCGCGTAGGCATCGTCGGCCCGAACGGCGCTGGCAAATCGACGCTGCTCAGGATCATCACCGGCCGAGCTGCCCCTCTGGCCGGAGAAGTGGACCTTGGACACGGTGCTGTCTGCGGCTTCTACGATCAGGACACGAGCGCGCTACGAGATGACGGGACCCCTACAACCGAACTCCGTCGTGTGCGCCCGGCGTGGACGGACCTGGAGGTGCGCAGCCACCTCGCAAAGTTCCTCTTTCGCGGCGATGAGGTCGAGAAGTCCGTCGGGAACCTCTCCGGGGGTGAACGCGCACGACTCTCGCTCGCGAAGCTGATCGTCACCGAGCCCACATGGCTTGCGATGGACGAACCCACGAACCACATCGACCTCGCAGGACGAACAGCGCTCGAGGAGATGCTGAGTCAATTTTCAGGGGCGCTCGTGTGTGTAAGCCACGACCGTGAGCTCTTGGACGGCCTCTGCAACCGCATCATCGAGGTCTCAGGCGGAGGGGTCCGCGAGTACCGCGGTAACTACACCGATTATCGCCGCATTCGCTTGGCAGAGCTCGAGGAGGCTAGCAGCGCCCGTCGGGACGAGGTGAAGCGCGCCAAGAAAACCGCTCGAGAAGAGATCGCTACTCAGGTGACGAAGACCAAGAAGAAGCGCGCCAAGAACCCCTGGAAGCTCGAGAAGCTCGAGGCCCGGATCATGGAGTTGGAAGGAGAGCTGAACGGCTTGCGCCAATCCTTGGGCACAGAGGAGGTCTACAAAGACCAGGAGGCCGCCCGCGAAGCCCAGTTCCGCATCGCAGAGCTTGAGCGGGAGTTGGAAGAGGCAAACGAGGAGTGGGAGCAGTGGGCCGACTGATCGCTATCCTCTTGGCATGCGAACGGAGCGCCTCCTAGGGCGCTCTAGGCCAAGGAAAAGATGCAGGAGTTCACTGACAAGATCCGCGCAGCCCTCGCAGAGAGATCTGGGCTACCTGAGCCGGACATCAAGCTCGAGCAACCCAGGGACCTGGACCTGGGGGACTTCTCCTTCCCGTGCTTCCCACTCGCCAAAGCCCTGAAGAAGGCGCCGCCAGCGATCGCGGCTGAGCTGGCGGAGGCGCTGGACGCAGACCTCGACGGGATCACTGCGGAGGCTGCGGGTCCGTACATCAACTTCCGGATCGACCCCGCCCTGCTCGCAGAGAGCGTCGTCGGAGCCGCCCTCGAAGCAGGTTCTTCGTACGGTTCTTCAAAGGAAGGCGCTGGAAGGAAGGTCGTCATCGACCTCTCCTCCCCCAACATCGCCAAACCCATGTCCGTCGGACACCTCCGCTCGACCGTCATCGGCGGGGCGCTGCAGCGCATCTTTGATGCGCTCGGCTATGAAACCGTCGGCATCAACCACATCGGAGACTGGGGCAGTCAATTTGGAAAGCTCATCGCAGCCCTCGATCGATGGGGAGCGGAGACCGACCTCGAGTCCGACCCGATCAAAGCGCTCCTCGCCCTCTACGTCCGATATCACGAGGAGGAGGAGTCCGACCCAGAGCTTGCAGAGGCAGGGCGCGCAGCATTCCGCGCACTTGAGGGCGGAGAGGACGAGGAGGTCCGTGAGAAGTGGGAGCACATCACCAGGCTCTCCCTCGTCGAGTTTGACAAGATCTATGCGCGCCTAGGTGTGGGCTTCGATGAGGTGCGCGGAGAGGCCTTCTACGAGCCCTACCTCGAGAGCGCTGTGGAGCGGGTGGAGGCTGCCGGGATCACCGAGATCAGCGAGGGCGCGCTTATCGTGGACCTCTCCCACATCTCCGAGAACACGCCGCCCTGCCTCCTCAGGAAGACTGACGGCACGACCCTCTATGCCACACGTGACCTCGCCGCCGCCTTCCACCGCTGGGACCTCTATGAATTCTCCCGCTGCCTCTACGTCGTGGGCGGCGACCAGCGCCTCCACTTCCAACAGCTCAAGGGCGTGCTGGAGCGGATGGGGATCGAGTGGGAGGAGCGGGTCGAGCACATCGCCTTCGGGATGATGCGCCTGCCTGAGGGCAGGATGAGCACCCGCAAGGGGCGTGTGGTCTTCCTTGAGGACGTCCTCGACCGCGCCGTGGAGGAGGCATTACGGATCGTCAGCGAGAAGAACCCGGACCTCTCTGGAGCCGAGGAGGTTGCCGAGCAGGTCGGGGTCGGAGCCGTGGTGTTCAACGACCTGCGCAGGGAGCGAATCAAGGACGTCGAGTTTGACTGGGACGAGATCCTCTCCTTCGAGGGTGAGACCGGACCCTACGTCCAGTACACCCATGCGCGCCTCGCTTCGATCCGACGCAAGGCCGCAGAGCGTGGGGAAGACGGTGGAGCCCCGGACTGGGGTGCCCTGGAGGACGCCAGGGGGGTTCTTCTGCGCATCGGGCGGTTCCCGGATGTGATCCGATCTGCGGCCCGTAACGCAGAGCCCTCCGAGGTGACGAACTGGCTCCTCGGGCTCTCCCGTGAGATCAACGGCTGGTACGCCGCACACCGTGTCCTAGGCCAGGATTCTGGCGTGACTGCGGGACGTTTGGCTCTTGTGAGTGCCAGCCAGGTGGCGGTCGCAGCAGGGCTAAAACTCCTTGGGGTGGCCGCCCCTCAGGAGATGTAGGCCCTGAAGAGATCGACCGATCATCGGAAAAGGACACATACGCCCTTCAAGTCAGGGGGTCAGGTTTCCGATGATCACAGAGCGCCCGAGCCATCGCTCTGTACCCAGCAAGGGTGAATAAGCAAACTCGGCCGGAGGAGCCCCTTGATCGAGACCTACATACGCGACATCCAGGACTTCCCCAAGCCGGGGATCGTCTTCAAAGACATCACGCCCCTCTTGCAGAGTCCCGAGGGACTGAGAGAGGCGATCGCTGGTCTCAAGGCTGCGTGTGACCCCTCGACATATGACGTCGTCTGCGGGATCGAATCTCGCGGTTTCATCTTCGGAACCGCGCTCGCGCTCGAAACAGGGAAGGGCTTCATCCCGATCCGCAAACCTGGAAAACTCCCGCACGAAACAATCAGTGAAACCTACGAACTCGAGTATGGGTCAGACACGGTCGAGATCCACTCTGACGCCGTCAGCGCGGGCGAACGGGTGCTCATGGTCGATGATCTCCTCGCCACCGGAGGCACGATGGCCGCCGCGCTCAACCTAGTTAGACGCATAGGTGGAGAGATTACTGCGTGCGCTTTTGTCATCGAACTTGGCTTCCTCGGTGGACGAGAGAAACTCGGCGATGTGGAGATCCGCTCCCTGATGACCGTCGAGTGAGGTAGGCGGCGGAGAAATTCAAGGCACAAACAAAATGGCAAGCGAAGAACAAAACAAAGAGAGCGAAGTCGCGACCGAGGCGGGCACCACCCCCTTGAGCAAGATGCGCGTTTACGAGAACTCTCTGCGAGAGCTCACGACGGAAGAAATATGGGAGCTCTATCACCGAAAGGCGGGCGAAACCGGTCCTCGCTCGAAGGAGATCGAGCCGTACCGCAACTCTCTCATGGAGCGGCACCTCCCGCTCGTGAAGTACATCGCGGAGCGCCTCTTGCAGACGCTGCCCAAGTCGATCGAGCTCGACGATCTCATCAGCGCAGGACTGTTCGGGTTGATGGACGCGATCCGCGGCTTCGACCCCGAGCGAGGGATCAAGTTCAAGACTTACTGCACGACGCGCATCCGCGGGTCCATCCTTGATCAATTGCGCAGCCAGGACTGGGTCCCGCGCCTCGTGAGGCTGAAGGCCAGCAAGATCGACAAGGCCCTAAGCCGACTGACCGCTGAGTACGGTCGAGAGCCCACTCACAGTGAGCTCGCTGGGGCTATGGAGATGGAGCCTGATGAACTCACCCGCGAGATGGATGCTGCGAGCGCCCGCAGCATGTACTCCCTCTCCGAGAAGTGGGAGGACAACGATGACGACGGCGGCGGCGAGAAGATCGAGGTTCTTGAAGACTCACAGGCCACGGACCCGATCCAGGAGCTCAACCAAAACGACCTCCTCGCCTACATGACCCGCTCCTTGACCCCAAAGGAGAGGTTCATCATCGAGCAGTACTACCGAGCAGGGCACACCATGCGCGAGATCGGTGAGATGCTGAACCTCACGGAGAGCCGGGTCTGCCAGATCCACTCCAACGTGATGGACAGGCTCAAGGCCCTCCTCGGTCAAAAGTCCGGCTCCCTGCTCATGTAGCAGGCGAGGATCCCCGACGGGAGAGGGTCATTCGCTGCTACCATCGTCGGGTGGACCGACGAACTTTCCATCACGGGGTCACTGACTCCACCTCAGAGCGGGCTTTCTCGGCGCTCTCAGACGGGGACGCCGTCCACGGAGACGTGCATGTGGCCCTCACACAAACGGCGGGGCGCGGACGCCTGGGGAAGGGTTGGTCCTCTCCCCCTGGTGGCGACCTCTACGCGAGCGTCGTGCTCCTCCCGCCCCCCCCAGGCCTTGACCCTGTCGGCCTGACGATGGCGGTTGGCCTCGGCGTGCTGAGAGGTCTCGATCGCCTTGGGACAGAGGGCCTCATGCTCAAGTGGCCAAATGATGTCATCGACTCTGAAGGAGCCAAGCTCGCCGGTGTCCTCGTCGAGAGCCGCAGCCTACAGCCGGACGCCCCCCACTACGTCGTGGGGTTCGGGGTGAACGTGACGCGCACCGAGTTCCCTCCCGAGCTTCTGGCTGAGCGGTCGGTAACGAGCCTCGCCTTGTGCGGGGTGGACTCCAACGCTGAGCGGGCGCTGGAGGGCATCCTCGATGAGCTCGACGCCGCGCTCTCCCAGCTCGCTGCCAACCCTCACATTCTCTGCAGCGCCTTCGTCGAGCGCGCAGGCCTCTACGGCAGAGACATCGAGGTGTCGAGAGGGGGCGAACGCCTGAGGGGACGACTCCTCGGTCTCGACTTGGAAGCCGGCCTCACCCTGGCCTCCGAAAGCGGTGGTGAGGTTCCCCTCCCCCTTGAGCACGTATCAGCTCTGCGACTCATTTGAGGCTCACCATCGTCCCGTATACTGTCGCGCCAGATTTCAGGCAGATCTTCCCATGAGTACCACCCGAACAGACGGCCGCGACCACGGAGCGATGCGCCCCATCAGCTTCCAGCGCCGCTTCACCTCCAAGACCCCTGGCTCTGTCCTCGCCTCCTTCGGCGAGACCCAGGTCCTCTGCACAGCCAGCCTCACGGATGGGGTCCCGCGCTTTCTCCAAGGCAAGGGCAAGGGTTGGCTCACCGCGGAGTACTCGATGCTCCCCTCCTCCACCGATGGCCGTAAGGCTCGTGACCGCAACGGACGGGTGGACGGGCGCTCCGTCGAGATCCAGCGCCTGATCGGCCGCTCGATACGCGCCGTCACCAACCTCGATGTGTTTGGCGAGCGAACCCTCTACATCGACTGTGACGTCCTCCAAGCTGACGGTGGCACGCGCACGACATCGCTCAGCGGAGCTTGGGTCGCACTGCATGACCTCTTCCTCCACATGGACTCCAAGCGCCTCCTGCGCGAGTGGCCCCTCGAGCAACAGCTCGGCGCGGTGAGCGTCGGCGTAGTCGAAGGCGAGGTCCTGTGCGACCTCTGCTATTCGGAGGACGCAGGTGCAGACGTCGACATGAACGTCGTGATGACCAGCTCAGGAGAGTTTGTCGAGGTTCAGGGCGGCGCAGAGGGCGCGACCTTCTCACGTGAGGCGCTGGACAGCATGCTCGCCTGCGCCGAGGAAGGCATCCGCCAGATCTTCGAGGCGCAGCGGGCTGCGGTCGAGGAGGGCTGAGACTTGAAGCTGCTCATCGCCAGCGGCAACCCGAAGAAGCTCGCAGAGATCGAGCTCTACCTCCGGGAGACGGGAGTGGAAGTCCTCTCACCCGATGACATCGGCGGCATCCCGGATGTAGAGGAAGACGGGCTCACCTTCGCCGCAAACGCTGAGAAGAAGGCCGTCTCTGCGGCGACTGTGAGCGGGCGGTGGGCGCTCGCTGACGACTCCGGCCTCGAGGTAGACCACCTCTCTGGAGCCCCCGGCGTGCACTCTGCACGCTTCGCAGGTGCGCACGGCGACGACGAAGCGAACAACAAGCGACTCCTGAGCGAGCTTGATGGCGTCGAAGAGGCAGACCGCGGCGCCCGCTTCGCCTGCGCGCTG
>Ga0310342_100002303_pt1 | contig 12248 bp, 9 predicted proteins | sample S15DNA20500_MG_FD_206155 | JGI IMG/M metagenome (GOLD analysis project Ga0310342, IMG submission 206155) | Marine microbial communities from station ALOHA, North Pacific Subtropical Gyre - S1503-DNA-20-500_MG | ecosystem: Environmental > Aquatic > Marine > Oceanic | place: Pacific Ocean: North... | reverse complement strand
GTTCGCCGATCGTTTCGACGATGCCCGCGTTGATCTGGTTCACCAGGACGTGCTCGACGATGGCCAGCGTGCGTTCATCGGTGTAGCGGCGGCCCCGAACAAACTGGGCTTCGAGCCCGGCCTGCCGCATGGCCTCGGTGATCCCGCCGCCACCACCGTGGACAAGCACCGGGCAAATCCCCACCGTGTGCATAAAACAGATATCCAGCAGAAGTTGCCGCAGGATTTGGGAGTCGTCCATGACCGACCCACCGATCTTGACCACCACCACACGTCCGCGGAAACGCCGGATGTACTGGTAGGCGTCAACCAACGCTGCTGCCTTGTCAATGGCTTCCTGCACGGTGCTTTACCTGCGGTTGGGGAAAGTCGACCATCCTACGCATTGTCGGTGGCCAGTGCGCGGTCCGGGGCGGGGGTTAGCGTCGCCGCAGCGATGGCAGATAGCCTGGTGGTTGCTCTGGCCATTCACCCCTCGCGGACCCGGTTATCGGAATCACTGGCCAAGTATTCGAGGGCCAGGCGGCGAGGGAGTCAATTTTTTGTTTCGTCCCGCCCGTCGCGGTCGACTAGCATCAAGGTATCTTTCAGGATCTATCCGGCCGCGCCGCGGCGGACATGAGGAGTTGCCCCATGCGATCGTTCCGGCAGATCTTCGTCATCACAACCGTCGCCATGTCGATTCCGCTGGGATGTACCGCCCCCGGGGAGGACGAGAACTACAAAATTCTCGACGAACAAGAAGACGCGACACCGTTCCTCGGCGGTCCCTACAGTGCGACAGATCCTGCGACCGTCGTGCCCTTGGAAATCAGTTCTACCGATGACCGACACGCTCTGGGTGCTGGTGACGATCGCCCGCCGAACACGGTCCTTCCTGGAGACGGTGCCGCCGAATCGGCGGGCGCCGCCACCGAAGGGCTGACCGAGACGGTGATAAACGTTTCACGGGACGAACCGCTTTCCGCCACTGACCCCGACCATGTCCCGTCCGAGGCATCGGCGGTGGCCGCCATGGTTGAAAATACCGCAAAAGAAGCGGCGGTCTCACCGGCCATGCCCATGGAGGATGAGGGGTCCGAAACCGCCGTCGGTGTCGGCGCCGACGACATCGAATCGGTCCAACCCCCTGCCGACAACGCCGTGGCCGTTGACGGCCTCACTGTCCCTGCAGACGAGGAAGCCGTCACCAACTCTCCCGCCTCGGCGATATCAGCCGACCCCTTTCTGCACCCCCAGACGTCTTCACTGCGGGGCCTGGACCGGTCGCACTGGAATCGCATCCAGGTGGGACCGGAGGATGGCACGACCCTCCACCGGCCGAACTACTTCAACGACATCGCGGTCTTTCACACCTACCCCGGCGTGGGGGCCGGGTCGGAACCCGTGGAAACGCTTGAGGGGGGACGGGCCGGCAACATGGACGCGACCAACCTCTCCGGCGCCGTGTTCCAACCCCTGAAGGTGGGTGCCGACGTGATCCTCCTGGTTTTACGGGCCGTGGTTTCACCACCCTGGTCCGATGCCACGACATCGGACCAACCCGCACCGGCGTCCGGGCCGGACGATACCGCCCCGCCCAAAACACCGGGGGCAACCGCCGCCGCACCAGAAGACACTGCCGAGGCGGCCACCAACCCGGTCGATTGAAACAATGCAAAGGTTCTGTTTGACGAATCCCCCCCGGGTCGGCACCACCGGTACCGGCCCAGATCGGCAGCCCCACACATCGGCTTCCATCGCTGATACCTTGCCGCACCGTGAAGTGATGTGCGTCGTGCGGCGATGGGCTTCATGGCCCGCCCAAGGCACGGCATCGCCCAGAGGGCGATCTAGGCTTTTCGCCACCGCGTGTGGTGTGACGATGACGCTGCTTGGCCCAATCGCCACGTCGTCGGCCTGCACCTCGACCAAGCCGATATCGCCGTCCACGGACAATGGCACGATCGATCCATGGTTCACGCGGGCCGACGCATTCATGAAGCAGACCGTCACCGGCCAAGGCTTGGTTCGCTACGACGTGGCCCGCCAGCAGCGGGCCCGCCTGGACGAACTGGTCGCGGGCCTGGCCCCGCTCCGACGATTCGATAAGCCAAAGGAAGAACTGGCCTTCTACCTCAACGCCTACAACCTGATCGTCGTCCAGGGCGTGGTACACGCCTGGCCTGTACGCAGCGTGCGAAATATCGGAGGTTTCTTCAACCGCCATCGCCACAGCCTCAATGGCAAGGAATACACGCTCGACGCGATCGAAAACGACTTGGTGAGGCCACGAGGCGATGCTCGCATCCATGCCGCACTGGTGTGCGGGGCCCGCAGCTGTCCCCCGCTGTGGCGGGGACTGTACCGGGCCAAGACCTTGGAAGAGCAACTCGACCGGGTAACCGGCGCTTGGGTCAGTGATGCGAAAAAAAACGACGCCCGGGACGGTGGGCTGTGGATCAGCAAGATTTTCCAGTGGTACGGCAAGGACTTCGGCCTAGACCCTTATCGGGGCGTGATCGACTTCCTGCGGAAGCATGCGGGGGAAAAGACCCGCCTAGCGGTATTGCTTGCCAAGTCTCCGACGCCGACAATCCGATATCTCAGGTACGACTGGGCCCTGAATGCCGCCCCGAACGCGAACGAGTGATTGCCAATGTCGCTGGTCAGCTTTGACGGTCACAGCCTCATGATCGACGGACACCGCACCTGGCTGGTGAGCGGGTCGCTGCACCATGCTCGCATCCCACGCGGCCTGTGGGGTGACCGCCTCGACGCCGCCCAGCGGGCGGGCCTGAACTGCATCTGCGTCGATGCCTTCTGGAGCGCCCACGAACCGCAATGTGGCAAGTTTCACTTCAGCGACGAAGCCGATATCGCCCATTTCATCACCCTGATCCGGGAGCGGGGCATGGCCTGCATCCTGCGACCCGGCCCTTTCCTCGGTGGGGGATTCGACGGCGGTGGGATCCCGGCATGGCTCAGATCGGAGGCCTCCGTTGCATTGCGAAGCACCAGCCGAGACCAACCACGATTTCTGGAGGCGACGGGGCGCTACTTTGCGGAGTTGATGGACCAGGTCCGGGACCTCCAAGCCACCACCCCGGAAGGCGGTCCGATCATCCTGGTCCAAGCGGAGCATGAATGGTTCTGCGATCCCTCCGCCGCCTCGTCTGGGTACCTGGAGGAACTGCTGCGGCATCTTCGGGAGCACGGATGCGAAGTCCCGGTCACCATGGCCAACAACATGTGGACACGCGTCGATGGCACGATCGATACGTGGAACGCCAGCGATCACCTTGTCACCGACCTTCGCCAGATTTCCACCGTCCAACCGAACGCCCCCCGCCTGGTCAGCGAGTTCACCTGTGCCCCTCCCCAAGCCTTCGGCGTGGCCGAGGCTCCGATGAGCCCTGGCGCATGCTTGGCAAAACTGGCGGAAATCCTTTCTGCCGGCGGCCAGTACAACCTGGCGATGTTCCACGGCGGCACGAACTTCGCTTTCCAGGGCGGCATCAACGCCACGGGGATCGGCTACACGTCAGCCCATGCACCAGAATCGCCACTGAGCCAAGGAGGGGTGGCTGGCCCGCTGTTGGCGCCCGTCAAGGCCATCAGCACCTTCGCCAGCCAGTTTGGCCACATCTTGGCCCACCTCGACGTCGGCAACTTTCATGCAGCGGTCGCGCCGGCCGGGCCATCCCACGTGCCCAGTGTGATCCATCAGCGAGGCAGCCGGGGTGACGTGGTTTTTATCATCCGCCCCGCGTCCGACCACCGCACCGAAATCGACCTGATGCTGCCCAACGGCCTGACCTTGCCGGTGCCGATGGGCCGCGACACCGCCGCGTGGGTGCTGCTAAACGCCAATCTCGGGACGCTGGAGTTGAATTACACCAGCCTGCGCCCCTGGGCCTGGATCGATCAGCGGATACTGGTGCTCTACGGACCCGCCGGGGCCACCGGCCACCTCTCGCTGAACGATGCCCCGATGACGGTGACCGTGCCCACCACGCAGCGGCCACTGGTCGAACAACACGAGCAGGTCTGCATCGTGGTACTCAACCACGCCCAGATGGAAGCCGCCACGCTGCATGATCGCGGATTGATCGTGGGCGCCGAGGGCGTCGATTCCAACGGTGCCGCCATCCCGGCCCCACAATGGCGTACCGCCACGCGAATCGCCGGCGACGGCGGGACAAGCACCCTTCGATTCAAGGCATCGAAACCTTCGGCCCCACCGCGACTAATCCACTGGGGACACGCGGCAACCTCTGGATTCACGGAAGGCACGACCGAGCAATACAAACCCATCCCTGGCCCCTGCTCACTGGATGCCGCAGGCACCGTCGCCGGGTACGGCTGGTACCGAATGACATTCGCCAATTCCTGGTCCGGCAACACGCTGCCGGCTGGCGCCGCCGATCGCGTTCACTTCTACCGCAGCGGTCGGCTCGATCAACTTTGGGGCGCTGGACCCGGCGCTGATACAGCGCCCTTCGCCTTCAAGGCCACCGGTTGCATCACGGCGCTGGTCGACCATCTTGGTCGCAGCGACGCCGGACCAATGCAGGCAGAAATGAAGGGGCTGTTCGACCACCTCTTCGGCATCAAGGCGGTACGTCTCGGCCGCACCACCAGCCCCGGATCGGCCACGCCGGACCCGTTCGAGCTGGGTGGCTACTTGCACGGCATTCGCGCTGGAGACACGGCAGATGCAGGCTCCTACGCCTGGCGAATCGCCCCTGCAGGGAGGTTGCCTCTCATGGTCGAAATAGGCCCGCTACCCGCGAGGGCGATGTTCATGGTCAACGGTCGCCCGGTGGGGATCTGCCTGCCCGGCATGCCCGGAGGGCGGTTCGTCCTGCGGGCCGACGAACACCTCCGCCGCCGCCCCAACGAATTGCGATTGGCCTTTTTCGACGAGAAGCCCGCCGCCGGGGTGGTCACCGCGGCCATCCGTATCTACCAGGCAACGCGGAATTTGACCGGCCATGCCGATTGGTCCTTCGCTCCGTGGCAGCCACCGAAAGCCGGGGCATTCGGGCCACTTCCGGCAAAGTTTGGGGGCATGCCCCGCTGGTACCGTTGCCAGATGTCCGCAACGCCGAGCGGCACCCCCCTTTGGCTCGATGTTTCCTCCCTGAGCAAAGGGCAACTGTTTCTCAACGGCCGCAACCTCTGCCGCTATTTCGCCCAGACCCAGACCCGTCGAACCGTCGACACCCGGAAGCGGCTCTACCTCCCGGCTCCGTGGCTCCGAACCGACATCGCCAATGAGTTGATGATCTTCGACGAACACGGTTTTCGGCCCACCGGTTGCCGCCTCTACCGCACCGCCGGCTGATTTGCCCACCCTTCCCATGCGCCGGCATGCTTGGAGCGACGACGGCGGTCAAACCCATGGCCACACAGGAACACCGAAACCAGGCCGCCGGCCGCACCGCACGGATCGGTGTACTGACGGTCAGCGATACGCGAACGCCGGCCACCGACACCAGTGGCCGTGTCATACATCGCCTGCTGGTACAGGCCGGCCATGAAGTGGTGGAACGCCAGATCGTCGCCGACGAACCCGAGGCCATCGGGGGCCAGCTGGATACCTGGATCCAGCGGTCCGACGTCAACGCCGTCGTGCTGACCGGCGGCACCGGCCTCGCCCGACGCGATACCACGATCGAGGTGGTCCAGCGTCGCCTCGACAAACCGCTCGACGGGTTCGGCGAGCTGTTCCGCATGCTCAGTTGGGAGCAGATCGGCCCCGCCGCCATGATGAGCCGCGCCACAGCGGGTCTGGCCGGCACAACGCTGGTCTTTGCCGTTCCGGGCTCCTCCGCGGCCGTGCGGCTTGCGATGTCTCGCCTCATTGTTCCCGAACTACCTCACCTCCTGTGGGTGGTTCGATCCTGAAGGGGAGAGAGAACGGATCACGGTCCAACTGGACCGAACACGGCCCCGCTCCCCCCCCCCCGCTGGCCACCGGGAACCGGTCGGCGTACCATGTCCGCATGAGCCAGACTGCCGGAAAGAACCCTGTTCTCGAGATCGTTGAGCCAATTGGTACACGGGTCCTGATTCGGAAGGACGAGGACAAGAAGACGACCAAGTCGGGCATCCACCTTCCCGACAAGATCGAGATTCCGACTATCACCGGTCGCATCGTCACGGTCGCCGTAGAGATCGAGAACGACGAGAACTACCCGATCAAGCAATATGACCGGGTCCTTTTCAACCCCAAGGACGCCATCCCCGTCGACTTCGAAGGGGACAATCGGCTCTTCGTCGTCCCGGTCGAGAACGTCGTTGCGGTCATCCGCCGAGCCTGACGTGACACCGCCCCCCCAATCCACCGACGGACGCGCCGTCGACCCCGTCGCGGCATTCGACGTGTCGCTGCGGCTGCCGGGGTCCAAGTCCTTGGTCAACCGCGTGATGCTCTTGGCGGCCCTGTCGCCCGGTAACACGACGGTCACCGGCGTCCCGGCCGGTGACGACAGCGACCGCATGATCGCCTGCCTCCGCATGCTCGGGCCCGAGGTACACACGCCCGAGGCCGGATGCGCCCGCGTGCACTGCACGCACGGCGGCATCACAGCCCCTGAGGCCGACCTCGACGTGGGCAACGCCGGCACGGTGGCAAGGTTCCTCACCGCGGCCTGCTGCCTCGGCCCAAGGGATGCCCTCTACCGAATCGACGGTGTGGCTCGCATGCGGCAGCGCCCGATCGGCACGCTCGTCGAGGCGATGCGGGCACTGGGGGCGACGATCGATTATCTCGGGGAGGCGGGTTATCTGCCCCTTCACGTGAGCGGGGGTGGTGTCCGCGGCGGTTGCCTCACATTGCCGACCACGGCCTCAAGCCAGTTCATCAGCGCCTTGCTGATCGCCGCCCCACGATTCACGGAAGGACTCGATCTGACCTTTCACGGGCCGGTGACCTCTCGCCCTTACGTGGCCATGACGTTGACGACCATGGCCGCATTCGGCGTACGGCCCCAGGTGGATGATGCGTTCACCCGGATCAAGGTCGACCCCGGCAGCTATGCCGCCGACCAATACGCCGTGGAGCCCGACGCCTCAAACGCCAGCTACTTCCTCGCCGCCGCCGCCATCGTGCCTGGCAGCCGATGTACCGTGGAGGGGCTCGGACGCCGCAGTCCCCAGGGTGACGTTGCGTTCGCCGACCTGCTGCACGAGATGGGCGCGGGCCTGGTCTTCGGCCCCGACTTCATCACGGTCTCGGCCCCTCCCGAAACAGCCCCATTGCAAGGCATCGATGTCGATCTCAACGCCATGCCCGACATGGTCCAAACCTTGGCTGCGGTAGCACTTTTTGCCCAGGGCCCGACCCGCATTCGCAATGTCGGCAACCTACGGGTCAAGGAGACGGACCGGCTCACGGCGCTAGCGTCCGAACTGACACGCGTCGGCGCGACGGTCACCGTCGACGGCGACGATCTGACCATCGAGCCACCCGCCGAAAATCGGCCGGCTTCAGCAGCAATTGAAACCTACGATGACCACCGCATGGCCATGTGCTTCTCGGTGGTGGGCCTCCGGGTGCCCGGCATTGTCATCCTGAACCCGGACTGCGTGAACAAGACATTTCCCGACTTCTTCCAGACCCTGGCCCACCTTGCCAACTAAACACGACAAGATCTCGAAGCGGCGCACCGCCCGCCGAACCTTCTGGTCATCGACCCGAGTCCTGTTGAAGTTCAAGCGGCAGATCGCCATCGCTCTGGCGGGCGCGTTGATCTCCGCCGCTTGTTTCGGCAGCGGCGTTGCGATGGTCATGCCGTTGTTGAAACTGCTCCTGCATGACCAGCAATCGCTGGGGCATTGGGTGGCGACCAACACCGAAGGCACCTTCTTGGAACCGATCGGGGCCGGACTGGCCGCGGTGATCCCCGACGATCGCTTCGCGGCCTTCGCCCTGGCCATGGGCACCGTCGGTCTTCTGGCCGTGATCGGCAGCACCGGGCGTTACATCCACGAGTCGATGAGCATCGAGGTGGTGCTTCGTTCTGCCATGGTCTGGCGGTCCCGCCTCTTTCGTCGCCTGATTCACGCCGACTTCGGCCACTTGCTCTTGTCCGGCCACTCCGATTACATCAGCCGTATCGTGACCGACACCCGAGTACTTTCCGCCGCCTACAGTGCGCTGCTGAGCAAATCGGCGGCCAAGATCCTCAACGCGCTTTTCGCCACCATCTGGGCACTGGTCTACGACTGGGTTCTGACCCTGATGGCCATCCTCATCACGCCCGTGATGGTGCTGATGATCCGCAAGTTCGGGAACATCATCCGCCGCGCATCGAGGCGAGCTCTCGGCGTCACGGGGCAGATGCTCACGATGCTGGGCGAAGCCTTCGGCAGCATCCGCGTCGTACGTGTCCACGGCGCGGAAGGCATCGAGCGTCGCCGCTTCAACCGCATCAATCGCCAACTCTTCGCCGAGGAAATGCGGATGCGCCGCACCAAAGCCATCACATCACCGCTGATCGAGACCATGGCCATCGCCAGCGTGCTGGGGGTGGCCCTCTTCGCAGCGTGGTACGTCCTGCGGCAGGACCGTCCACCGGAACAGTTTATGGCGGTCCTGGTGATGCTTTGCGCCGCCGCCGCAAGCCTCAAACCGCTGTCGGGACTCTCGACAACGCTCTACGAAGCCGGCGCCGCCGCCGAACGTGTCATGGTCATGTGGCGTGCCCCGGTGGAGCCGATGGGAGCCCTCGCTACCGAGCCTCACCGCCCGCTGCCACGCCTTGCCCGCTCGATCACCTTCTCGTCCGTGACATACCACTACCCCGGCCAGACCACGCCCGCCTTGGACCATCTCTCCCTTGAGATCACCCACGGGGAAATGGTCGCCGTCGTCGGTACCAACGGCTCGGGCAAGACGACCTTGGTGAGTCTACTGCCCCGGGTCCTGATCCCCACCGATGGCAAGATCCTGATCGATGGCACCGACATCCAGAAAGTGGGCCTGCGTCAACTGCGTGACCAGATCGCCGTGGTCACGCAGGAGACCGCGCTGTTCGGTGGCACGATTCATGACAACATCGCCTACGGCCGCAAGTGGCTTTCTCGCGACCGGGTGGTCGCCGCGGCCAAGGCCGCAATGGCCGATGAATTCATCACCGCCCTGCCGAGGGGCTACGACACCGTGCTCGGTGAGCGGGGCGTGGGACTATCCGGGGGACAGGGCCAGCGCATCGCGATCGCCCGCGCGATTCTCCGTGAACCGACTCTGCTGATCCTTGATGAAGCGACCAGCCAGATCGATGCTGACAGCGAATCGCAGATCAACGAGGCCCTGCGCCAACTTCGCCGACACCGCACGACGATCGCAGTGGCCCACCGCCTCAGCACCGTCATCGAGGCCGATCGAATCGTGGTGATGGAGCAGGGTCGCATCGCCGATATCGGCGACCACGAGGCACTGCTGAAGCGTTGTTCGCTCTACCAGACGCTGACCCGCACCCAGATGTACTCCGAAGCCGGATAAGGTAGAATCTTGTCTCCCCAAACGATCAAGATCCAAGAAATTCTCATGCTTCGTTGGATCGTCCTGCTTGCCGTGCTATGCCTGCCTCTCATGGGGTGCGCCTTGGCGGACCGGAAAGAGGTGGTCTACGTCGAACCGGACTGGTTCTACCAGGACGCCCCCGACGAAAGCGACGGCGCACCCGTCGCCACCGCCCCTACCTCAGATCCCTAAACGCAACGCCACCCGGCAAGGAACGCCGTACCGACAACCGCCGGTCTTACCGTATCGCTGCCGCCTCACCCCACGGCGAAACCTGCGGCATCGTGCCGTCGAAATTACATCTCGAATAGGACAGGATCAATGCGAAGCATCGCATTGCCGACGTGCAGTTCAGTCAGGACTCCTGGTCCACTTCGGCTTCGCGTTGCTCAAGGCGTCGCTCCAATTCGACGATCCGCCGTTCCATCGTCCGTATCTTCTGCACATAGCGAGGCAACTGTATCGCCGCCATGATCGTACGGCGGGCGTCGGCCCACGGCACAGCGGGAATGCCACCGTAACGGCCGTCGCCGTCCGGAATGTCCGCATGCACACCGGCCTTGGCGGCAATCTGCGTCTGGTCACCGATCCGGATGTGGCCGGCAACCCCCACCTGGCCTCCCATCACCACATAGTCGCCCGTCTCTGACGATCCCGCGATGCCGACCTGGCCGACAAGCATGTTATGCCGGCCGATGCGGGTGCCATGACCGATCGCTACCAAGTCACTGAACTTTGTGCCCTTCCCCACACGGGTCGCCCCCACCGTGGCCCGGTCGATGGCGCAGTTCGCGCCCATCTCGACATCGTCTTCGATCACCACGGACCCGACGTGGGGAATCTTGTGGTGCTCGCCGGCATGCGTGGCGTAGCCGAATCCGTCCTGTCCGATCACGCAACCCGCGTGCAGGACAACGCGATCGCCCAAGGTGCAATCTTCGTAAACCGTGACACTGGGGTAAAGCACGCACGCTTCTCCGGTACGGGTACGAGCGCCGACATAACAGTGCGGGTAGATCACGGTACGGTCGCCGATCACTGCCTCGGCCTCAACGTAGGCCCAGGGCATGATCGTGCAATCACGTCCGATCGTGGCTTGCGGACTGACGAACGCGCTAGCATTCACGCCGCTGGGATGTTGGCGAAACCCGTGCAGGACAACGACGGCTTGGCGAAACGCGTAGTAGGGATCATCGGCCCGAAGCAGCGTGGTCGTGCCTCCTGCCGCCGCGGTGTCACGGCCCACGATGACCGCCGCCGCCGCCGTATGTGGCAGGTGGCGGGCATACTTGACGTTGGCCAGGAATGACACCTCGTCGGCGCGGGCCTCTTCGATGCCAGCGCAGCCGACCACCAGGCGATCGGCTTCTCCATCCACCGTGGCCCCGATCTGGTCCGCGAGCGTTTTGACGGTCATGCTCATGCGTTCACCACGATCCCTCTGCCGGTGGTACGGCCCATCAAAGCGCAGTGTAGGTCATGTCAGACTCGACTTCGTCCAACCGTTCGGGATGGTGTACGTTTCCGGCGAAGTCGGGACCAATGGCATCCCGGACAACCGCCGCGTCGAAAACCCGGGACCCCGTGCGGGCCAGCGAGTCCGACAGATCGAGGGCGATCTGGCCCTCGGTGCGGGCCTGCTCAAGCACCGGGATCGCCGCGTGGAAACTCTGCAGGCGACCGACAGCATTCTCGAAAGTACCGCTCTTCTCCGCCCAGGTGGCCGAAGGCAAAAGGACGTCCGCCCGAGCGCTGAGCGGCCCGGCAAGGGTATCGAGCAGAACGACGAATTTCTTGCCCAGCGATCTGATCAGCATGGCATCGGCCTGCGGCGCCGGGTAGTTGCCAGTCAGCACGACGGCCGCCAGTCCACCCTTCTTGTCGGCCAGTTTCTCCTCCAAAGCATCGTGGTCGAGCACCTCGGTGGGGTCACCGGCGAACCCTTCGAGAACACGCCGCACGCCTCGCCGGTTCGGACACTTCTCGGCGTAGACGGTGTAATTGCCCGGGAAGGTCTGATCCTCGCCCACGATGGGCACCGCGCCGATCGCGAGGATGGCCGACGGGTCGACTTCTCGCACACACGTGGCCAGCAGGTGCGCCTCCTCGCAGGTGAGCATCGGGCTGACCGACAGAGCCAGACTTCCAGGCCCGTTCTCGGCCACGGCATTGCGCAGACCTGAGATCGCGTGCGAGGCGGCGGCAGCCCAGTCGACGGCGATCGCTTCGCCGTACTGTTTCCGCCGCGGTCCCTGCAATCGCGTGTCGTCGTGTACGAACCCAGCGCCGTACCGAATCTCGTCGCTGATCCACCAGCCGTTGACATCGGGATTGGTCCTCGGCTTGACGCGATGGATCCGACCCTCGTTGTGGTGAATCCAGATGTTGTCCCCGGAGGCCGTCAACCCGTCGATGCTGGCGGTGCGACTGAGGAACCAGACGCGCTGGGCAAAGAGGAAGTCCTTGTCGAGCAACGCGCCGACCGGACAGATATCCACCACGTTGCCGCTGAGGGGATTGTCCAAGGGGCGGCCGGGGAAAATGTCAATCTGTTCCTTGTCACCACGGCCGAAGACCCCGATCTCGCCGGTTCCCGTCACTTCCCCGCAGAATCGCACGCACCGCGAGCACATGAAGCAGCGATCGGCGTAGAGTTTCACGTGGGGCCCGATGTCCTTGGTAGGCTGCTTGATCTTGGCTTCCAGGAAACGGGATTCGGACCGCCCATAGCGGT
>Ga0310342_100002300_pt1 | contig 12259 bp, 12 predicted proteins | sample S15DNA20500_MG_FD_206155 | JGI IMG/M metagenome (GOLD analysis project Ga0310342, IMG submission 206155) | Marine microbial communities from station ALOHA, North Pacific Subtropical Gyre - S1503-DNA-20-500_MG | ecosystem: Environmental > Aquatic > Marine > Oceanic | place: Pacific Ocean: North... | reverse complement strand
GTGCAGGGAGCGCCGAACCGTGTACGCATCTTGTGGGCCGGGTCGAGTCGCATGATGAGTTACTCGGGGGTGATTTGGGATGGATCACTCTGTCTGCAAGGCGCTCGGATCAAGGAGGTCAGTTGCCAGCGTTTTGACAGTCCGCGCTCTGCCATTCGGGAGCAGGATGAGCAATCCTTAAACTGGCAGGTTTGGGGCTGTGGATATCCGATGGCGATTGACTTGGACCTGGAATTTGATGATGCCAGCGAGGTTTCTCTGCAATTGTCTGTGGGCACGCGGCTTATTACCGGTCCCGGTTTTGGCGGTCACGGTGGACATGGACCGATGAGAATGTCTCGGGCACCGGCGGAACAGTGTACCATCCAAGTTGGCCTGGCTGAGATCCAGCAGCAAGTGCAGCAATATTCGCTGGGAGTTTTGGACCGCCTGGTCCGGATTGGCCCCGTGCCAACCGGCCAGCAAACGCAGGTTAGTTGGGAGATACGAGATGAATCTCCTCAAGTCGGCTGGCAACCCTACTGGCTGCGGGTGACGCAGCAGGATCTGGAAATGGCCTGGTCGAGTCCAGTTTTCGTTGACTACGTTGAATGACCTTTTTTTACGAGCGAGGAAGCAATGTTACCGGGAATAAAACAGTTTGATTTAACGGGTCGCGCTGCCATTGTTACCGGTGGTTCGAAGGGCCTGGGTTTTGCCATGGCAGCTGGACTGGCATCTGCCGGGGCAGACGTGGTATTAGCGAGTCGCCACGAGGAGGAAGCCGTGGCCGCTGCAGAGACCATCGCCAATGACTTTGGCAACAAGGCAATCGGTCTCCAGGCAGATGTTGTTTCGGAAGCGGACGTGGCCCGGTTGGTGGAGCGGACAATCCAGGAATGTGGCAAAGTCGACATCCTGATCAATAATGCCGGCGTCAACATCCGCGGTCCGATTGATGAGGTGAGCTACGAAGAATTTCAACAGGTCCAGGAGATCAACGTGAATGGCGTTTGGTTGTGTGCACGGGCTGTTGTGCCCCACATGAAGCAAGCCGGCTACGGACGGATCATTAACTTGGGAAGCACGCTGGGACTGGTGGGACTGGCAAATCGAACGCCTTACACCGCCAGTAAAGGTGCCGTGGTCCAGATGACAAGGGCGCTGGGACTGGAATTGGCGTCGTTTGGGATCACCTGTAATGCCATTTGCCCAGGACCATTCCTGACGCCAATGAATGAACCGATTGCTGACACTGAAGAGGCCAAGAAGTTTATCGTGGGTGCCACGGCCTTGGGACGCTGGGGACGGCTGGAAGAGATCCAGGGAGCGGCCATCTTCTTGGCGAGTGATGCCTCCAGTTACTTGACTGGCAGCATGTTGACCGTGGACGGTGGTTGGACTGCCCAGTAGAGAGAGGTTGTAGCGTTGATGATTGACGTGCGGTTTGCCAGGTTTGATAATAGAACCGTGACAAACTAGCACTAACACGGAGGGAAGATAAACGATGATGATTTCTACGACTTACGGTTTGATGACATTGCTGGTCGGTGGTTTTCTGCAGGCTGCCGCCGGACCCGCTGTTGCTGTTCCGAAAGCAAAGCAGCGCTCGATTAGCTTGCAAGTGACAGTTCCCACGAGCGGCTGGAAAGTGGAGATCCAGCAGGTTTACCAGGTCGAGAAAGAACTGTGGGTGATTTCCCATTTGACCAGTAAAGGGGGGATTGCGCTGCAGGTTATTTCCCAGGTCAAGGATTCGGTTAGTGTGCCCAAGTCGTCCTTGCCAGTGAAGCACTTTATCACCGGGAAACGCTGGAATTGGAAAAATAAGGAACCTTACCAGTTCCTCAAAGACCGCAAGAAAATAGACCAGGAGCTGAAAAAGAAAAAAGCCAAGCTGGTTTATCGCCAACCGATCAAGAAGCAGTCCGCTAACCCGCTGGGCCAGTACATCGTCGTCTACAAGAAGACTGCCTTTGTTGATGGAAAAACCAAAGTTGGCGAGACGCTGGAACAATTGGCCAAGCGTCATGCCAAGCAGTTCGATGGTAAGCTTGGCAGGGTCTTGAAAATTATCAACGGCTATTCAGCCAGTTTCAGTCCGGCCGCGGTTGAGAAACTTAAAAAACAGCCGGAAGTGAAGTACATCGAGAAAGATGGGCCGGTCGGCATTCGCTAGTCGACTAATGTGGCAGGAAGACCGTTTTTCCGCTGGTCTGACAATTCCTGGTGGCGGGTCGGCGTTGTCAGGCAGCTTCGATTTGGGGATAATAGATACTCATGTTCTGGCGTGACTAACTGACCCCGTGGTTTGAATTGGAAATAAATACGACCGTGGAATCTGAAGAAGCAGTTGCCGGGCCGTCTCTTGATGTTACTGCTGCACAGTCGCCACTGTTGCGAGTCAGTTTTTGGTTGGGAGCGATCGTCATACTGGGGTCCATGGTCCTGGGGTTGCTCTATTCGGCTGGTCGAGATCGTACCTTACCCAGTTTGCAACTGGCCTATTATCCGGGCATCGAGAAACTGGTTGAGGCTGGTGAATATCGACAGGCGCTGGACCAGTTAAACGTAGCCATTGAGCTTGATTTTCTTAGCCGGGTACGAATTCACCAGGAAATTGCCCAGATCGCGATGACCAACGGGCAGTTGGACGATCATATTGCTGCCTGCCGGGCCTTGATCAAGGCGGGGGCGGCTGACGAAGTTACCAGTTTGAATCTTTCCGGGTCCTTGCTGATGCGAAGTGCTACGGGAGATCATGGTCGAGCGGAAGAATTGAGTCGTGAGTTGTTGCAGAAGTACCCAAATCATCCAGCCGTCAACTGCAACCTGGGGGCTGCCCTGCTGGGCCAGGACCAGTTGGTTGAAGCAGAGCAATACTTTCTGCGTGCCCTGGAATTGGAACCGGGCTTGTTACCGGCACAAGCTGGGCTGGCGAAGGTTCGGGAGGTAAAAGCCACTCGTGAATGACCAGCCACCACGGTCAGGTTTTGCTTCTTCTCTGTTGGGCAAGTCATTTGTCCATCCGCTGTTCGACTATTTGCTCATTGGAGGTGGTCTGAGCCTGCTGGTAGCTGGACTGGTTCACTGGACTGTGCCGCTGGCAGCTGGCGGTGGTGGGCAGAATTATTCGATCCATGCCCGGTTTGCCTGGATTCCAATGGTGATCTTACTCAGTAACAGCACCCATTTTGCTTCTTCCACCGTACGTCTCTACAGTAAGCCGGGAACTTTCCAGGCCTTGCCGTTTTTGACGATGGCATTTCCCCTGGTCTGCCTGCTGGTGACTACGCTCTGCATGGTCTACCCGGTCAATCTCGGTACTAATTTGCAGAGACTCTACCTGATCTGGTCACCCTACCATTATGCAGCACAGGCCTATGGGCTGGCGGTCATGTACAGCTATCGGTCGGGTTGCCCGTTGGGTTTGAACGACAAGCGGTTAATGCGCTGGATCAGTATGTTGCCGTTTTTCCTGGTCTGTTTGGGAGGAGAGGGTTTTGGTTTGTACGCCCTCTTGCCAGAGGCCTGGCTGGCCCAGCCGACGGTCCATGGCGCGGTGATGGTTTTAAAGCAGTGGCTTTTCCCGCTGCTGATTTTTGGTTCGCCGGTTGCTTTGTTTATCAAGATCTGGGTTACCGAGCAAAAACCGTTACCCCTGATCAGTTTGCTGGTGCTAATGGTCAATGGTTGCTGGTGGGTGATCTTTACTGATTACTTACAGGCTTTCACGCTGGCAACTATTTTTCATGGTGTGCAGTACCTGGCGATTGTGTTGATTTTCCATGTGCGTGACCAGAAGCAACGTTCGACAAATCGCCACGGGACACTCTATCATGTTCTCTGGTTTTACGGTGCGAGCCTGTTGTTGGGCTACGGATTGTTTCATTGTCTGCCCTGGGCTTATCGCCTGGCTGGTTTTGGTGTGGTAGAAAGCATGTTACTGGTGGCGGCAGCCATTAATATCCACCATTTCATTGTGGATGCCTATATCTGGAAATTGGGCAAAAAAGACAGTAACCGGACAATTGTTGACAGTGATCAGGCTCCTGCTTTTGTCTGAAGCAGCGGGTAACGGGGGATCCTGGAACAGCATCAAAAGGGAAAACAACGATGAAGTTTCGATTCAACTCTGTTCGTGTCAGCCTCTTGCTATTGGTCGTCGGGATGGGACCGACGGCGCTTGCCGATGAGTGGGCGCCATTGTTTGATGGCAAGACGCTCGACGGCTGGAAGCAAGAAGGTGGCAAAGCGACCTACGTGGTGAAGAACGGAGAAATTGTGGGTACCGCGGTCCCCAAGACGCCGAACAGTTTCCTCTGTACGAAAAAACCATACGGAGACTTTATATTGGAACTGGAATTCAAGGTTGATCCGGTGTTGAATTCTGGTGTTCAGATCCGCAGTCATGTCTACAAAGAGGATCAGGTGATCACGATTAAGGGTAAGAAGAAGACCAAGACAGCGGGCACCGTTTACGGCTACCAGGTAGAGATCGATCCTTCTGAGCGCGCTTTTACCGGTGGCATTTACGATGAAGCCAGGCGCGGCTGGCTAAATCCACTGGACAAGAACCCGGCGGCTCGCAAGGCGTTTCAACAGAACCAGTGGAACAAGTTTCGCATTGAATGCCGCGGAGACTCGATCAAGACGTGGATCAATGATGTCGCGGCCGCGGACTTAAAAGATAGCATGACATCAAGCGGTTTTATTGCCTTGCAGGTTCACGGGGTCGGCAAGCACAAAGAGCGCGTTGGTAAACAAGTCAGCTGGCGTAACATTCGTATCCAAGTGTTGGATAAGTGATCGGCGGCCAGTTTTTTTCGATGGCGAAGGTCTGTTTTAGGGAGTGTAAGAGTATGAAGCGATGGGTTTCGGTTTGTTTGGTTGCCTTGGTCATGATGGCAGCACCATGTAAAGCTCAAGACTGGGCTCGCTTTCGGGGACCCAACGGATCGGGAGTCAGTGACGCAACGACCGTGCCGGTCAAGTGGACCGAAGAGGATTACAACTGGAAGAAACTCCTGCCAGGCCAGGGGTATGGATCGCCGGTGACCTGGCAGGCCAAGGTGTTCGTGACCAGTGCGGATGTGACGATGGGCAAGCGGTTCCTGTTTTGCCTGGATGCCAAGACTGGTAAAGAACAATGGCAGCGCGATTTTGATTTCACCAAGTACAAGAAAAATCGTCAAAACAGTTATGCCAGTGCCACACCGGCAGTGGACGCAGACCATGTTTACGTGATCTGGCAATCCCAGGAAGAATCAACCCTGACAGCTTGTGATCACGACGGCAAGACTATCTGGACTTATGACCTGGGGGCATTTAAGTCGGGGCATGGAAGTGCTACCTCACCGATTGTTTACCGGGACCGGGTGATTGTCTGTAATGATCATGACGGGGACAGTTTCCTGGTGGCCGTTGATCGACGGACAGGAAAAGAAATCTGGAAGATTGCCCGGGAAGGGAAGCGAGCCTGTTTTTCAACTCCCTGCGTTTATTCTCCCCAGGGACGGCCGGTGGAGATTATTTTTACGCACTCCTTTCAGGGAATTACCAGTATCGATCCCACCAGCGGTAAAGAGAACTGGAATATCAAACCCTTTGGGACTTTTAAACAGCGGGCCTGCGGTTCCCCGATCGTAATCGGTGATTTGGTTATCGGCAGCAGTGGGTTTACGACGGCTGAGAAAAACGTCGTGGCTGTGCGCCCCGTGGCCAGTGGAAGTGGCGTGAAAGCCCAGGAAGTCTATCGCGTGACTAAAACAGCCCCACATGTCCCCACGCCGCTAGTCTATGATCGTTGGATGTTTCTTTGGACTGACCGCGGGATTGTCAGTTGTGTCGATCATCAGACCGGGAAGTTGATCTGGCAGAAACGAGTGGGTGGGAACTATTTCAGCTCGCCGATCTGCATCAATGGCAAACTCTACAACGTTGACCGGGATGGTGAGGCTGTGGTCGTGGCGGCTTCGGACCAGTACCAGTTGCTGGGGCGCAGCCAGTTGAACGAGACGATCCTTTCCACGTTTGCCGTGGGCAATGGGGCTCTCTACATGCGAACTGAAACGCACCTGATCTCGCTGGGTGGCGAGTAGCTCACCAAACCGTTTTTCTAACGCTAGTTGTTCTTGCGGGCGGGTCGGAAAGCGTAGATCCACCTGAGGAAGGGATTCGCGCATCGCGTCTGGATCCAGACCTTGCCCTGGCCCTGGAAACGACAGACGAGTCCCTCTCCACCAAACAGGAAGCTCTTCATCTTGCCAGCCATTCGTAATCCGGGCAGCGTGGTGACATGGTACTGCAGGGTGTCTTCAAAGGCGACCACGTAGCCGGTGTCCACGATATAGTCGTCGGTTACGTCCACCGACAGGATGGCGCCGTAGGAGTTGAAGAAAACATCACCGTTTCCGGAGGCCTTCAGCAGGATCAGGCCCTCGCCACTGAAGAACCCCTTGGCGCCCTGCCACTTGCCACCGATCTCGACTCCCTCGCTGTGGGCCACGTAAGAACCGCGCTGCAGGTACAGGGTCTGACCTTCCAGGTGATGGTGCAGCATGTCCCCGGTAGGACCGGGAGCGAACGTGATTTCTCCGGGGCCATCCTTCGCCGTGAAGGTGTTGATGATCAGGCTCTCACCGCCCAGTCCGCGCATCAATGTTTTTCCGATGCCACCCTTGAAGCCAGCCTTGAGGTGGATTCCCGGGTCCATGGAAGCCATGGCGGATGGTTCTGCAAAGACCTGTTGCCCCGATTCCAGGTTGACCGTCAGCAACGAGAAGTCTGGTTGCAGGGAGATGTCATAATTCAGTTGACTGGTCATCGCCATTTCCTTACCAGGTTAACGGGGTTTGAGTTTGGGTCCCAGGATTCTGCCAAAGGCGGAAAGGTTATGCGTTTGGCAATAGAGCTTGCCCTGGCCCTCGAACTTACAGACCAGCCCTTCTCCACCGAGCAGGCTGCCAATCAGGCTGGGGTTTGATTTACCGATCTTGAATTGTAGGGTGTCCTCGAAGGCGACAATGTGGCCCGTGTCGACCGTGTATTTTCCATCGACGTCCACTTCATAGATGGCACCGAAGCTGTTCAGGAACAGGTCGCCCGTGCCACTGCACTTGACCCAGAAAATTCCTTCGCCGCTGAAGACCGCACTGGTGATCCCCTGCCAGGTCGTATCAATCTCGATCTCGTTTGAGGATGCCATCCAGCTGGACCCCTGCACGACAAGGGTACCGCCGGTTAATTCGTGGTGGATGATATCCCCCAGCTGTTGAGGCCCGATGAGCAGGGTTTGGTTTGCTGCATTGGCTGTGAAATGATTCAGGAAGAAGCTTTCTCCGGAGAACATCCGCTTCAGTCCTTTCAGCATACCTCCCTTGCCGCCCCGTTGCCGCGAGGTGGTTTCCACATTCAGGCCGGTGGTCATGGCGATCATCGCACCGACTTCGCAGGTGACCGATTCACCCTCGGTGAGTGACAGCTTGGCCACGGCAGCGGCGGGACGAGTCATGATCTCGTATTGCATGATAGTGATTCCGTTTTACTGGGACGATTAGAGATGACCGTTGGTCCAGGCCTTGAGGCCATCCATGGTACGGGATTGCAGGTAAACACGGCCCGGGCCGTGAACGCGTGTGATTAAACCTTCACCGCTGAAGAAACTGGAGAAAATTCCACCAGCCAGCCCCATTTTCAGGCGGCAGGTCGGTTCGTAGGCCACCAGGTGACCCGAATCCACGACATACTGGTCTTCGACTTCGCGTGAAAAGATTCCGCCGTAGGCACCGAACCAGATCTTTCCGTGTCCACTGACCTTGAGACGAAAGAGTCCCTCACGTCCGATGAAACTGGTGATACCGGCCCAGCCCAGGCCAAGCTTGACACCTGTCTCGGAGGCCAGGAAGGCTCCCGGCTGCAGGTACAGGGTGTTTCCCTGTAACTCGATGCATTCGATATCGCCGGGCCAGGATTGAGTCAGGACGACTTCCCCTGGAGCGTCGGCAGTGAACTCGTTAATGAAGAGGCTTTCCCCACCGAAAAAGTATTTGAAAAAAGCCCGCATCAGGCCACCGTTCCAGCGCGTTTTTACCTTGATCGACGAACTCATGCTGGCCATCGCGCCGGCTTCGGCAATGATGTGATCCCCGGCGTTGAGTTGGACGTGGATATTGGCGAAAGCGGGACGGTTACGAATTTCAGTTTCCATGCGGTCTCAACCTATGTAGGGGGGTCACAGTTCGTTATGGTCCACTGCAGGGTCTTTGTCCTCTTCTTCAAGGGCTCCGCCGACTCGTTCCAGGACATCCGACCAATCGCTTCGCAGTGGAGTATATTTCTTTTCAGGTAGCGTAGCAAGTTGTTTCTTGATGGCTGCAATCCGCGCGTCGTGTTCGGGATGGGTGCTGATCCACGAGACAACGGCTGGTAGATCACCATGGGTGTCTTTCATGACCTGGAAGAACTCGGCCATGCCCAGCGGGTCAATGCCAGCCGCGTGGAGCATCCGGACGCCCTCCTCGTCGGCCTCGGTCTCGTGGTTACGACTATACTTGTTGATCGTGGACAACTCCAGCAACTCGCCGGCCACGGCGACCAGCCCGCCGACATCTCCCAGCAAAACATTGATCAGGGCCGTGATCCCAATGGAATGGCCGATCCGTTGCAGGCCGTGTCGCCGGGTGACGTGAGCAATCTCATGAGCCACCACTCCAGCGACCTGTTCTGGACGCTTGGCACTCTTGATTAACCCGGTGTAGACCACGATCTGGCCACCCGGTAGCGCAAAGGCATTGACGATGTCAGCATCAATAACCTGTACATGAAACTCGAAACCTTTAACAGCCGCCTGCTTTTCCAGGCGAGATACCATTTCCTCGATGGCACCCACCACGACCTTGTCCTCGACAGGTGATCCCTGCAGATCCATGTTCTTGATTGCAAAGTCACCAATTTCCTTGTCCACGCTGATCGGTAACGCCTTGACGGCATTACGCGCCACGGTGAGCACGGCCAGGTAGGCGCCGACTCCCAGCAGGATTACGCATGCCAGTAGTGCGAAAGTTAGCAGCACGTTGCGGCGCCGCCTGGACGAGCGTGATGATTTTAAGCGTTCCAGGTCTTCCATCAGGAATCCACTGCCGAACAGATCCAGGTTAGGCAGGAATCGCTTGTCCTCGGAGAAAATAGTCAGGGAGCGATCCGAGTTGCGGCAGAAGATCACCCGGCCACTGGCTCCACCTCGTTCCAGTTGGCAGCTACGATAAGGCAACCGGTGTTCCTGTCCGTTGGCCAGGCGGGCGATGATCTCGGTTGGCGTCATTTCAATTTCGGCCCCGGCCCGGCCACCTTCAATGGCCTCGCTAAAGACGCCACCACTGATCTTGTTCATCTCGCTCATGAATCTCGTCTACCCGGTAAACCTGCTTCGAAAGGAGCCTTTAAGAGCAGTCAGCATACTGAAATTAAGCGAGTTATGCAAAACATCCAGACGTTTACCCCGACTGCCCAAGTCGTTGACATGTCGCACGCAGGATGAGTAGAGTGACATCGGAACCAAGGTTGTCTCGAGGGAAAGATAGGTAGAACCATGAACAGGATTCAACAGTTGACGCTCTTGTTGACCGGCCTGGGGTGCCTGCTGGTTGGCGAAGCTATCCAGGCAGCCACGCCACCCAACGTCTTGTTCATTGCTATCGATGACCTCAATGACTGGGTTGGTTTCCTGGATGGTCATCCCCAGGCACGGACTCCCAACATGGATCGGTTGGCCCGCCGCGGCGTGATCTTTACCAATGCCCATTGCACGGCCCCCATTTGCGGGCCCAGTCGGGCAGCGGTGATGACCGGACTACAGCCCTACCATACCGGCCTCTATACCAATGCAGCGAACCTGACTCGCCGTCGTACCGACCTGGTCACACTCCCCAGGTTTTTCAAGCAGCAGGGATACCACGTGATGGGTACCGGCAAATTGTTTCACGGGAAAGCCCCGAAGAATGCGTTCCACGAATATGGTCCTACCTCCGATTCCGGAGGAGCCAGCGGAGGACCTTTCACGAAAGAGGAAGTGGCAACCAGTAAACAGAATCCCACGCATCGCGTGGACCGTGGGCCGGGTAAGCTCCAGGCGCTGTTGCCGTTGAATCGAATGCCGTGCGACCGGGATTATCGCAGTACCAATACGTTTGACTGGGGTCCGGTCGATGTGACCGATGATGAAATGTCCGATGGGAAAGCAAACAACTGGGCCATTGAGCAATTGCAACGGCGGCATGACAAGCCGTTTTTCCTGGGCGTCGGGTATTTCCGTCCCCACCAGCCCCTGTTTGCTCCTCGGAAGTATCACCAGATGTTTCCACCGGACCAGGTCCAGTTGCCTGCTGTGATTGCGAACGATCTTGGCGATGTGGGAAAAGTGGGACGTGATTACGGTTTAATCGCCGCCACCTCAGGCTTACATCGGACCGTGGTCGAGCACCAGCAGTGGAAGCCAGCAGTTTCGTCCTACCTGGCCTGCGTTAACTTTGTCGATACCTTGATCGGCCGGTTGCTCGATGCTCTGGATAAGAGTTCCTACGCAGACAATACCTGGATCGTGCTGTGGTCAGACCATGGCTGGCACTTGGGAGAGAAAGAACATTGGGGTAAAGCAACCGGCTGGCAGCGTGCCTCGCACGTTCCGCTAGTGATTGTGCCGCCTAGAACGGCAACGCTGAAGGGATTTCAAGCCGGTACCCGCTGTCACCGTATGGTTAGTTTGATTGATCTTTTCCCGACACTCATTGATGCTTGCCAGCTAAAACCAAAGCCGGAGTTGGATGGGAAGAGCCTGTTGCCACTGGTCCGTCGCCCGACGGCTCCCTGGCCGGAGGCAACGGTCATTACCTGGGCTCGTGGCAACCACGCGGTTCAAACGGATCGCTGGCGCTACTTGCACTACTATGATGGTAGCGAGGAACTCTACGATCACCGCAGTGACCCGCACGAATGGCGTAATCTTTCAGCGCAGGCGGAATACCAGCAGCAGAAACAACAACTGCAACAGTGGGTCCCCAAAAATGCTGACATTCAGCGTTTCGTCCGAATGGGGAAATGGAAAGCGGTCTTTCCAGATAAGAAATCGCACCTGGGTAACGAGGTGCTGCTGTTTGATACCCAATTTCGTAATGGGATCGAAGAACGAACCAGCGTAGCTGCAGAACATCCGGATGTAGTAAAACAGATTCGCCGATTGCTCGACGAATCTGCTCTACCTGGTAAATACCTGACTCTGGGCCAGTGATGTTCAACTCATGACATCGATGGTTATCGACTTATCCGAATTGAGAAACCTGGCGTTGAGTAACCAATACCCAAACGGCTACCATACGGATTGTAATAATAGCCTGATGTGTACGGGTGATAGTAAGCACCGCTACGATGAGCACCACGATGTTCCAGGCGGTCATGGAAGGCATCGTGGCTCAGTGACCTGTGCAGGGTCCCATGTTGAGAACGGGTCATTGGATAGTGATGGGCATTATGGTGTATTACCTGTCGCCCGTAGGCTCGACGCTGCAGACTCTGATGATGCGAGTTGTGATACGCATTGCCATACCCATAGGATCCGTTGGAATAGAAGAACTGAATTCCACCGGCTGCCGAGGCGGTCTCAGTCAGTCCTGCCAGTGCGGTTAACACAATTAGCGTTCGAAAAACCATATTCATAACACACCTCCGTTTTTGTTGGGGGGAACTTTAGGGGCGGCTGTTAAACTGTGAACCGTCTTCTTTACCAGCAGAAGAGATGCATTTGCCGTGCCAATCGTGAAACGAATAGATCTAAGTAGTTATCTGAAAACAGCTTCTTGTCGTTCCAGTAATTGTTTAACGGTTTGCGTGAGATGGGGGGTGTGGTCGAATTGATAGCACCTTGTTTCAAACTGATATTTTCCTGAGGGGTCTCAACGCTTTCTCTGCGTCCGATTAGAATTTCTGGTACCGAACAGATTCCGTGGTGCGAGGTATGTTATGGCTGGTAGTTTAAGTTCCGCCGACTTAGCTCAATATAATGAGCGGGGTATTCTCTTTCCCTTGCCGGTCATGAGTGGTGATGAGGCCGCTCGCTACCTGGATGCTGCCAACGTGCTTGAGGAGGCGCTGGGAGGGAATTGTAAGCCGGTCGAACTTTCCCAGATGCATCTCTATTACCAGTGGGCCCATGAGTTGATGACCCATCCGGGTATCCTTGATGCAGTCGAGAGTATTTTGGGGGAAGACTTGATTGTCTGGTCGGCTG
>Ga0310342_100002297_pt1 | contig 12261 bp, 5 predicted proteins | sample S15DNA20500_MG_FD_206155 | JGI IMG/M metagenome (GOLD analysis project Ga0310342, IMG submission 206155) | Marine microbial communities from station ALOHA, North Pacific Subtropical Gyre - S1503-DNA-20-500_MG | ecosystem: Environmental > Aquatic > Marine > Oceanic | place: Pacific Ocean: North... | reverse complement strand
AGTTCGACCGCGAGCGAACGAGTGTGATCTTCGGCGCCGAGGGCGGCAACGACCTCTCCGGCGCCCTCGGCTTCCGCGCCCTCTTCCCCCAGTTCGCGGGTGAGCTCCCCGAAGCGCTCGACAAAAACCTCCCCGAACCCACCGAGGACACCTTCCCCGGCGTCCTCGCCAACGTGATCGCCGGCCGCATCGCCAACCGTCTCGACCTCGGCGGCCTCAACTTCACAGTGGACGCCGCCTGCGCCTCCGCCCTCGCTGCGCTCGAGGCCGGCATCCAGACCCTCGTCGCGAACACCAGCGAGATGGTCCTTGTCGGCGGCGCCGACCTGCACAACTCGATCCACGACTACCTGATGTTCTCGAGCGTCCAGGCGCTCTCGAAGACCGGTCACAGCCGCGCCTTCGACTCGAAGGCCGACGGTATCGCCCTCGGTGAGGGCGTCGGCGTCGTGGTCTTGAAGCGTCTCTCCGACGCGGAGCGCGACGGGGACCGCGTCTACGCCGTCGTCAAGGGCTGCGCCGGCTCGAGCGACGGCAAGAGCCTCGGTATGACCGCCCCGCGCCCCGAAGGTCAAGTCCGCGCCATGGAGCGCGCTTGGGCGCGTGCCGGCGTTGGACGCCACGAGCTCGGACTGATGGAGGCCCACGGCACCGGCACGGTCGTCGGCGACCGCACCGAGATGGAGTCGATGTATCGCGTGCTCGGCGACCACGGTCCTCCCACGGGCTCCTGCGCCCTCGGCTCCGTCAAATCACAGATCGGACACACCAAGTGCGCCGCCGGGGTCGCCTCCCTCATCAAGGTCTGCCTCGCTCTCGAGAACGGAGTCCTGCCACCGACCCTCCACATCGAACAGCCCAACCGCGGCTGGGACCCGAAGACGAGCCCCTTCCACTTCCGCGACGTAGCCTCACCCTGGCGGCAAGGTCCCGAGGTTCGCCGCGTCGCAGCGGTCTCCTCCTTCGGCTTCGGCGGGACCAATTTCCACGCGGTCCTCACAGACCACTCCGACACCCTCGCCGCCGACCCCGTGGGCAAGGAGTGGCCCGCCGAGCTCTTCTGTGTGCGCGCAGCCTCGGCCGACGCCCTCGAGGAGCGGCTCGAGTCCCTGATGGAAGCCCTCGACGTCGAGCGACCCTGGCGCCTGCGCGATCTCGCAGCGTCCTGCAGCCAGGGCGAGGACCCGATCCAGGTCGCGTTCACGGCCGCCACCCACGAGGAGCTCCGCGAACGTCTCGCGGGAGCTCTCACGGGCGAGCCGGCCGATGGCGTGCACCGACGCTCGACGAACGAGGAGCTCACCTCTGGCCAGGTGGCCTTCCTCTTCTCCGGTCAGGGCAGCCAATACCCGGGCATGTGCGCCGAACTCTTCGTCCGCTTCCCCTGCCTGAGCGACCTCCTGTCCCGCGCAACTCGCTGGCACGACCGGATCTTCCCTCCGCGGACCTTCACTCCCGAAGAGAACCGCGCTGCCGTCGAGGCCCTCACCGACACCCGCGTCGCCCAACCCGCCCTCGGTCTCATCGACTCTGCGGTCGCCCGTCTCCTCGAGCGGATCGGCGTCCGCGCCGACCATCTCGCCGGCCACAGCTATGGCGAGCTCGTCGCCCTCAGTCATTCCGGCGCCATCCCCCTCGAACACCTCCTCGACCTCTCCGAAGCCCGCGCCAACGCAATCCTCGACGCCGCCGGAGACGACCCCGGGGCGATGGCGGCGGTGAACGGCACGACCGACGAGGTCACTGCGGCGCTCGAGGGCGTGGAGGACGTGGTCCTCGCGAACCAGAACGCGCCAAATCAGGTCGTCCTCTCCGGACCGACCCCGGCGATCGAAGGCGCGATCGAGCACCTCGCCGAGAAGGGCATCGCAGCCCGTCAGATCCAGGTCGCCTGCGCCTTCCACTCTCCGGTGATCGCCGGCGCCCACGAAGCCTTCCGCAGACACCTCGACGACGTGCCGGTGCAGTCTCCCTCCGTAACCGTCTGGTCCAACGCCGACGCTGCCCCCTACCCCGCAGGCGGGGACGTCCGCGAGCGTCTCGCCAACCACTTGGTCTCTCCGGTGCGTTTTTCGGACGAAGTCCAGGCCATGCACGAAGCTGGCGTGCGCATCTTCGTCGAGGTCGGACCCGGCCAGGTCCTCACCGGCCTGGTGAAGAAGATCCTTCGCGGCCGCACCTACGAGGTCATAGCCACGAACGAGAAGGGCGGCTGCGCTCTCACATCCGTCCTGGACGCCGCTGCGCGACTCGCATGCCTCGGCGTCGACGTCACGACCGACGCGCTCTTCGTGGGTCGCGACGCCGAGGTCTTCGACCTCGCCTCGCCCCCTGACCGCGCCCACCCCAAGATGGCCTGGCTGGTCAACGGCTTCCGCGCACACCCCGCTCACGGAGAGGCCCCGCGCGAGGGCTACCGCCCGATGGACAGCCCTCCGCAGCCCGTCGTCACTTCTGGCACGGCAGCGCCGGTCATCCCCGCGAACTCCCGCGAAGCGGTCGTCCTCGAGTACCTCAAGGGCATGCGCGAAGCCGTCAGCGATCAACGCGACGTCGTCCTGGGCTACCTCGGTGCCAAGCCCGCGCCGCGCGAGGTCCTCATCACGCCTGCCCCAGCGATCACCGGCACGGATGACTCGGCCGCTGGCGCTCCTGAGCTCACCGATACACCTGCTGCCGAAGTAGATCTCGAAGCTGCCCTCCTCGCAATCGTCAGTGAGCGCACTGGTTATCCCGAGGACATGCTCGACTTCGACCTGGACCTCGAAGCCGATTTGGGAATCGACTCGATCAAGCGCATCGAGATACTCGGCGCTCTCGGCGACTCTGCCGGCCTGGCCGACGCCGACGAGGCCCAGCGCGACGAGCTCGTCGAGGAGCCCGCCGCCATCAAGACCCTGCGCGGGATCCTCGAGTGGTTGAGAGACCACGAGGAGGCCACGGGGGACGAGTCGCCCGAAGCTCCCCAAGCCGAACCCGAGACGCCTCTCTCCCCTATCACCCTGCGCCGTTTCCTCCTCGAGGAGTCTCTGACCCGAACCGATCGCGATGACCCAGAGGTCCTCGAGGGCAAACGATTCCACCTCGTCGAGGACGATCGCGGCGTCGCCAAAGCGCTCGCCTCGCGCCTCGAAGCCGCTGGCGCAAAGGTCCTCTCGGGTGAGGACGACGACGCATTCGACGCGCTCATTCACCTCACCTCTCTCTCCACCGACACCGGCCCCGACCGTGTGAAGGACCTCTTCCGCCGCGCCCGTGCCGCCGCCGACCATGACCCGGGTTGGATCTTTGCCGCCACCGGACTCGGCGGCAGCTTTGGTCGCGAGGAGAACGGCGGAGACCACGAGGCCCACGGCGGCGCCGCAGGCTTCCTGCGCAGCCTCGCCAAGGAGAAGCCCGATTCACGCATCCGTTGCGTCGACCTCGACGTCACCGGGGACCCCGATGAGCTCGCTCAGCAGCTCTTCGACGAGATCCTCACCGTCGGCAGCGAGATCGAGGTCGGCCATGCCGCGGGCGCGCGCAGATCCTTGCAACCGGTCGAGTCCTCGCTCGAAGAGACCTCATCCACGACCCCCCTCGATGGCGACTCCGTCGTCCTCCTCACGGGGGGCGCCCGCGGCATCACGGCCCTCGTCGCCAACGAGTTCTCCAAACGCCACGCCTGCACGCTCGTCCTCGTGGGGCGCTCTCCGCTCCCCGAGGCCCTCGACGATCCCGAGCTCGAGACCGCCACGGACGCAGGCGCCCTGCGCCGTGTCCTCATCACACGCCGCGCCGGGTCGCGCCCGGCCGAGATCGAGCAAGAGGTGCGAGAGCTCCTCGCCGCGCGTGAGATCTCCGCAAACATCGAAGCCCTGCGCGCTCTGGGCAGCGCGGTCGAGTACCGCTCCTGCGATGTGCGTGACGTGGCTGCCTTCGGCGCATTGATCGACTCTGTCTACGCCGATCACGGTCGCATCGACGGCGTCGTCCACGGCGCAGGGATCATCGAGGACAAGCTCCTCTCCCAGAAGACGGACGAGAGCTTCGACCGCGTCTTCGACACGAAGGTGCGTGGCGCCCTGATCCTCGCTGAGAAGATCCGCGACGACGTGAACTTCATCGCTTTCTTCTCGTCCATCGCCGCCGCCTTCGGCAACCGCGGCCAGACCGACTACGCCGCTGCCAACGACCTCCTGGACAAGCTGGCCCACGCCCTCGACCGCCGCCTCGCAGGCCGGGTCGTGAGCTTCAACTGGGGGCCCTGGGACGGTAGCGGGATGGTCTCCGAGGATCTGCGCCTCGAGTACCAGCGCCGCGGTCTCGGCCTGATCGACCCCGCAGAGGGCGTAGCCGCCTTCTTCAACGAGCTCGGCCAGCCCGCCGGCCCAGCCCAGGTCATCGTGATGAGCGCCGCTGCCGAGGGTCTGCCCCTCTAGGGTTGCGATGATCCAGCGCCCCGGACACGACGTCGCGATCGTCGGGATGGCATGCGTCTTCCCCGGCGCTGGAGATCTCGAGACGTTCTGGAAGAACATCGTCGAAGGCCACGACGCGATCACCCCCGTTCCCGAGGGGCGCTGGGACAAGGTCTTCCACGATCCGAGCTCGGACGAAGTCCATCGGCTCTACACCGACCGTGGCGGCTTCATCGATGAGTACGCCACCTTCGACGCGCTCGAGTTCGGGGTCATGCCTGTCGCCGCGCACGCCTCCGAGCCCGATCAGCTCCTGATGCTCCAAGTCGCGGCACAGGCCATGCGCCACGCCGGCTACGAGGACAAACCTTTCCCCCACGAGACCAGCGGCGTGATCATTGGCCGCGGCGGCTACCTGAACTCCGGCATGGCGCGCCTCGTCCAAAAGGTGCGCGTCTCCCAGGAGCTCGTCGAGTGCCTGCGCACCGTCGTGCCGGGCATCACCGAGGAGCAGCTCGCAAAGGTCCAGTCCGAGTACCAAGGACACGTGGGCCACATCGGTCCGGACACGGTGATAGGTCTGGTCCCCAACCTCGCCGCGTCCCGCGTCGCCAACCGCCTCGACCTGGGCGGTCCCGCGTACACCGTGGACGCAGCCTGCGCCTCTTCCCTCATCGCCGTCGACCGCGCCTGCGAGGACCTCACTCGCGGCACCGCCGACCTCGTGATCGCCGGCGGCGTCCACCTCACCCACGACGTCACCTTCTGGAGCGTCTTCTGCCAGCTCGGCGCCCTCTCGCGCAAAGGACGGATCCGCCCTTTCTCGGCGAGTGCGGACGGCCTGTTGATAGGTGAGGGCCTCGGCGCCGTCGTCCTGAAGCGCCTCGAGGACGCCGTCGCCGACGGGGACACGGTCCATGCAGTCATCCGCGCCTCAGGGGTGGCCTCCGACGGCCGCGAGGCGAGCGTCATGAACCCGCGGGTCGATGGGCAGCTCCTCGCCCTGCAGCGGGCCTGGGCCAAACTGGACATCGACCCGAAGGCCGCCGGCGCGATCGGCCTCGTCGAGGCCCACGGGACCGCGACCCAGGCCGGCGACGACGCCGAGCTCTCCACCGTCGGCTCCTTCTTCGGCGCTCCCGAAGAAGACCGCCCTCCGGTCATCGGCTCGGTGAAGTCCCAGATCGGCCACGCCATGCCCGCCGCCGGGATCGCCGGTCTCATCAAGGCCGCCATGTCCGTGCGCGAAGGTGTCCTTCCTCCGACTCTGCACATCGACGAACCCCACCCCGGCCTCGCCAAGACGCGCTTCCGCACGATCTCCGCCGCCGAGGCCTGGGAGTCCGACGACCCGCGCCGCGCCGCCGTCAACGCCTTCGGCTTCGGCGGCATCAACGCCCACATCGTCCTCGAAGAGCACGCCGGCTCCACACGCACCCAAGTCTCGGTCCCCGACACTCTCCCTGAGTGCCTCTTCATCGCGCGCGGATCGACGGACGAGCTCCTCGCCGCCCTCGACGCCGGGGAGAAGACGACCGGAGACGGCCCCGCGCGCCTCGCCCTCCTCGATCCGTCGCCGGAGCGCATCGCAAAGGCCCGGCGTATTCTCGAGCGCGGGCGCCCCTTCCACGGCAGGAGTGACCTGTGGTTCTCGCCCGAGGGCATGCTCTCGACCGGCGGCAAGGTCGCCTTCCTCTATCCGGGCGTCGACGCAGATTTCCGGCCCAGGGTGGCCGACGTCTCGACATTCCTCGGCGAGGAGCTCCACCCCGAGCTCCGCGCCGTAGAGGATCCCGCCTTCGCCAAGAGCCTCACCACCTCCGAGCTCGAGAAGACCGGCGTCGCCATCGTCTCGGTGAACGCTCTCCTCACCCGCGCCCTCCACGAGCTCGGGGTCGAGCCCGACGCGATCTGCGGTCACTCGATCGGTGAGTGGAGCGGCATGATCGAGGCCGGCTGCTTCGAGGTCGAGGAGGTAGAGGCCTTCGTCCGCGGCCTCGAGCCCGGCACCCTCGAGGTTTCCGGCGTCGCCTTCGCCACCGCGGGCTGCTCGGTCGAACGTGTCGAGGTTGCGATCGCCGACCTCTCGGAGGTGACGATCAGTCACGACAACTGCCCCCACCAGGTCGTCGCCTGCGGGCCGAGCGAGGAGATCGACGCGCTGCTGAAGCGCCTGAAGCACGAGAAGGTCCTGTGCCAGAAGCTCGAGTTCCGCTCCGGCTTCCACTCGCCGCTCTTCACCGACCACCTCGGCCCCATCGAGACGGCGATCCGCTCCTTCGCGGTGCGCGCACCCCAGGTACGGCTCTACTCAGCGACCACCTGCGCGCCCTACCCCACCTCGGAGCCCGAGCTTCGCGACCTCTTCTGTGAGCACCTCCTCCAGCCGGTCCGCTTTCGCGAGCTCGTCGAGCGCATGCACGCCGACGGCGTCCGCGCCTTCGTCCAGGTCGGCACCGGCAGCCTCCCTGGCTTCGTCGGAGACACGCTCGGTGATCTGCCCCACATCGCCATCCACACGAACACCTCCAAACGCGCCGGGCTCGACGAGTTGCGCCGCACCCTCGCCGCCCTCTGGACGGAAGGCGCCGAACCCGACCTCACGCGCCTCTTCCGCGCTATCGACGGGACGGGGACCGGACGCCAACCCGTGCGCCTTCAGCTCGGCGCCCCCATCGTCCACCCCGAGACGCCCCTCGATGTCCGCGGCGACGGCGAACTCGCAGCGCTTTCGGGCGACCCGGTCCTCGAGGCCTTCGCCGACACCTTGCGCGAGCTCGAGAGCTCCGGTCGCGAGGTCGTCGATGCCTACCGCGCCGCCCAGGCACCACCGACCGAGGTTGTCACGCGCCGCCGGATCTCCCTCGAGACCGACCCCTTGCTCATAGACCACTCCTTCTTTCCCCAGCCCGAGGGCTGGCCGATCCCCTCCGATCGCTTCCCCCTCGTCCCGATGACGATGTCCATCGGAATGATCCTCGACGCCGCCCGTGCGCTCCAGCCCGGACGCGTCGCCGTCGCCATCGAGCGCGTGCGCGCCTGGCGCTGGATGCAGATCGAGGAGCCTATCGAGATCGAGCTCACAGCCGAACTCGTCGAGGACGACCTGGTGAAGGTCTCGATCGACGGCTACATCGAGGGCTCCGTGCGCTTCGCCGACGACTGGGAGCCTGCGCCCGAGGCCAAGGCATCGCCCCTCGAGAACTCGGCCCCCGTCGGACTCACGACGCCTGAGATCTACGGAGGTCGTTGGATGTTCCACGGCCCGTCCTACCACGCCGTGGCTTCCCTCTCCGCCATCGGCCCGGGCGGCATGGACGGCCGCGTCGTGCGCACCCCGGGCGAGGGCTCGCTCCTGGACGGCGCGGGCCAGCTCTTCGGCTTGTGGATCTCGCGTTCCTTCACCGACGACCGCATGGCCCTCCCGGTGCGCGTCGGCGCGATCCGTTTCTACGGTCCGGAGCCGAAGGAGGGCGCAGAGCTCGACTGTGCCGTCCGTATCACCGGGCACGACGACCGCAAGGTGGTAGGCGACTTCGAGCTCTCGGCGGACGGCGAGGTCTGGGCCGAGATCCTCGAATGGGAGGACCGCCGCTTCGAGTCCAACGCAACCCAGTGGCCCGTGATCTGCCACCCCGAGTCCAACGCGCTCGCCTCTCCTCACCCGCTCGTCACCAATTCGGCCTGGATGCCCACGCCTTACACCAAGACCGCGACTCGCGACTACTTCGCCCGCCGCTATCTCGATGCCGAGGCCCTCGCCGAGTACCGCAAGATGAACCCCAAGCGCCAGACCGACTGGCTGGCCGGCCGCATCGCCGCGATCGACGCGGTCCGCCATCATCTTTGGGCAAACGGCGCGGGTGAACTCTTCCCCATCGAGGTCCAGATCCGGAACGACGACGAGGGCCGTCCCTTCGTCTCGACCCACCCCAACATCCACATCTCCCTTGCTCATTCTGCCGGTGCCGGCATCGCGATGGTCTCTACTGCGCATCCGGTCGGCATCGATCTTGAGCCCGTCGCCTCGCACCCGGACACTCTCCTCGAAACAGCCTTCACCGACGACGACCTCGCCCACCTCCCCACAAGCTGCGACCGCGACGAGTGGTTCACTCGCCTATGGTGCGCCAAGGAGGCCCGAGCCAAGCAGACCGGTGAGGGCATCACCCAACCCAAGTCCCTCCGCATCACCGCAATCGAGGGCGAGACCGTCTTCGTCGACGAGGTCCCGATCGAAACGACCCGTCACGACGACTGGATCATCGCCGCCACCCCATGACCACGCTCACCACCGTCGCCAGCCTGATACACGAGGTCATCGGTGAAGACTGGGACCTCGAAGAGGAGATCACCCTCGAGACCACCTTTTCCGACGATCTCGAGCTCGAGAGCATCGAGTTCGTCGCCCTGGCCGAGAAGATGCAGGTCACCTTCGGCGACGACGTGGACTTCGTCGGCTGGCTCTCGGAGAAGGAGCTCGACGAGGTCATCCATCTGAAAGTCGGCGACGTGGTGGAGTTCATCGACGCGTGCCGCACGTAGTCGCCAACGGCCTGGAGCTGCACCACCAACTCCTCGGAGAAGGTGGCGAGGGCGCCATCCCCTGCGTCTTCGCCCACGGACTGCTCATCGACAACCTCTCATCCTGGTACTTCGGCGCGGCGCCTCTCGTCGCGACCTCTCGCCCAGTGATCTGCTACGACCTCCGCGGACATGGGCTCTCTTCGCACGCCGCCGACGGCTATGACGTCGCCACGGGCGCCAACGACCTCGTCGCCCTTCTCGACGCCCTCGAACTCGAACGCGTCGACCTCGCGGGTCAGTCATGGGGCGCCCTGATTTGCCTCCGGGTTGCGCTCGAGCGCCCGGAGCGCGTCCGCCGCCTCGTCCTCTGCGAGGCGCCGCTGCCTCCCTCGAGGCTGGAGGAGATGGCCGGCGTCCTCTCTGCGGACACCGACGATCTCCTCGAAATGCTCCCCGAATCGCTCCGAGAGGCGTTCACCAGCGGGAAGCGGCGAGCCATCAAGGCGGCGAGCCGGCTCCAACGACTCCTCACCGAGACCTCGCTCGTCGCGGATCTCCAAGCCGAGGGCGATCTCCCCGACGAGACGCTCGGCAGCGTCACGCAGGAGACGCTGCTCCTCTACGGCGACGCCTCTTCCTGCCGCAGCGTCGGCGACCGTCTCGCGGGACTCATCCCCTGCGCGCGTCTCGAGACCCTCGCCGGAGGGCACTACCTCGCCCTCGAGCGCGCCCCAGAAGTAGGCCGGCTCATCCTGGAGTTCCTCGATGGCTGAGACCACGGCCAACGGGCTCCGCTTCCACTACCAATCCCTTGGCGCTGGCCGCGGGGACGAGCGCCTCGTCGTCTTCCTCCACGGCCTGGTGATGGACAACCTCTCCTCCTGGTACTTCACCGTGGCCAACCCCGTCGCCGTACACGCCGAGGTCCTGCTCTACGACCTGCGCGGCCACGGCAAGACCGAACGACCCAAGACCGGCTACACCGTCAGCGACCACGTCGACGACCTCGCAGCGCTCCTCGACGCCCTCGAGCTCTCCGACCGCCCCCTCGAGCTCATCGGCAACAGCTTCGGAGGGATCCTCGCCATGGCCTTCGCCCTGCGCCACCCCGACCGGGTCCGCGGCATCGCCCTCGTCGACGCCCAGGTCCACGACGAGGGCTGGGGAGAGGAGATGCAGGCTTCGCTCAGCCTCGGGGGGAAGGAGCTCGAAGAGGCCATCGCGACGAACTTCCAGAGCTGGCTCGGCCGCCACTCCGATCGCAAGCGCAACCGGTTGGGCAAGAACGCCTACGAACTCGTCCATGAGACCTCCCTCGTCGACGATCTCTGCGCGTCCCCTGCGCCCCAAGCCGCCGAGTTCGAACACCTCAGCTTCCCCGTGCGCGCCCTCTACGGCGAGAACTCCGACGTCCGTGAACGCGGCGAGCGCCTCGTGGCCTCGCTCACGGACTGCGACCTCTCGATCCACGCGAACTGCACCCACTCGGTGCTGTGGGAGAAGACCAGCGAGGTCCGGGACGCCCTCGTGGCCTGGGCCACGCGCGGGCTCGACGAAGGAGCGACCGACTGATGGCGCGCTTCCTCTTCGTCGTGCCGCCCATGACGGGCCACACGAACCCGACCCTCGCCGTCGCCGCAGAGCTCGCCCTTCGCGGCCACGAGCCGGCGTGGTGTGGCTACGACGCGCTCCTCTCGCAATTGCTCCCCGACGATGCGCGCCGCTTCGGCCTCGAGGGAGACCTCCCCGAGAACTTCCTGGAGGAGATCGGTGAGCGCGCCCGCACCGTGCGCGGCCTCCCCGGCCTGAAGTTCCTCTGGGAGGACGTCCTTATCCCCCTAGCGCGGGACATGACCCCCGGCGTCGAGCGCGTCGTCCGCGAGTTCCAGCCCGATGTCCTCGTCTCCGACCAGCAGGCCTTCGCGGGCGCCTTCGTCGCCCGCCGCGACGACCTCGCCTGGGCAACCTCCGCCACCACCTCCGCCGACCGCAGGATCTCCCTCGCCAACATCCCAAAGGTCCTCGACTGGGCCGAGGAACGCCTCGCCGAGCTACAGCGCGAGTTCGGCCTCGACCCTGTTCGGGAACCCGAGAACTCTCCCTATCGCGTGATCGTGTTCTCCACCCCTGCGCTCTGCGGAGAGATCGCGCACCATGACGAGCGCTTCGCCTACGTCGGCCCCTCGCTCACGCCGCGGCCCGACGCGACCCCGTTCCCCTACGAGGAGTTGCTCGACGTTCCCCGCGTCTTCGCCAGCCTCGGCACCCTGAACGCCGAGCGCGGACAGCGCTTCTACTCCGCCCTTGGCGAAGCCCTCGGCGACGACTCCGAGACGCCTCGCCTGCAGGTCGTCTGCGTCGCGCCGGAGGAGTTCGGCCCCTTCCCCAAGAACTTCCTCACGCGCACCCGCGTCCCGCAGCTCGACCTCCTCCCCAAGATGGACGCTGTGATCTGTCATGGCGGGCACAACACGACGACCGAGGCCCTCTCCCACGCCCTCCCCCTCGTCGTCTGCCCGATCAAGGACGACCAACCCGTCGTCGCCCAACAGGTCGCCGACTCCGGCTGTGGCCTGCGCCTCTCCTTCACACGCCCGCGCCCTGCCCACCTCGCCGAGGCCGTCGATCGCGTCCTGAACGAGGCCTCCTTCAAGGAGGCGGCGACCACGATCCGTGACTCCTTCAAGGCCGCCGGCGGTCCCGCTCGCGCAGCCGACCACCTCGAGGCACTCTTGGGAGGAACGTCATGACCTTCCTCGCCGGCTGCCTCTGCGCGCTCTTCCTCCTCGGCGGGCTCCGCCTCCGGGGACGCGCCCGCTCCCTCGCCCCCCTCCCCGACTCCGACGAGCCGGTCCATCCCGACCACCGCTTCCTGTACCCCGATGGCGTGGAGTTGGACGACGCCACCAAGCGCGCCGCGAGCCGCTACGCCGCGGCCGCGGGCCTGGAAGTCCTCGACCTCGTCCCTGCCGACTACCCGGGCGCCGATATCCTCGGCCTGCTCGAGCTCGTCGACCCCAACGCCTACCGCGGTCAGTTCTTCGTCCCCGCGCGCACCGCCGGCACGGCGATCCTCGTCACCGAGGACTGCTTGCGCAGAGCAGGTCCGATCGCGGAGGACTTCCTCGGCGGCAAGGACCATGACCGCGTCGACTTCGTGCGCGCCGCCGCAGAGCTCAAGCGCTGCGCCCCTCGCGACACCTCCATGGCCCTCGCTCCGGGTCTGCGGCATGCGCCGCTCCCCCTGTCCGAGCGCTTCGGTGTGCTGCGCATCTTCCTAGGCGACTTCGCAGGCTTCGCGCTCCTCCTCCAGGGGCTCATCTTCCTCTTCATG
>Ga0310342_100002295_pt1 | contig 12266 bp, 9 predicted proteins | sample S15DNA20500_MG_FD_206155 | JGI IMG/M metagenome (GOLD analysis project Ga0310342, IMG submission 206155) | Marine microbial communities from station ALOHA, North Pacific Subtropical Gyre - S1503-DNA-20-500_MG | ecosystem: Environmental > Aquatic > Marine > Oceanic | place: Pacific Ocean: North... | reverse complement strand
TATCAATGTCAATCGCGATCGATATATCGACGAACTCAAAGAATATCTGTCGATCCCTAGTATTAGTGCACTTCCAGACTACGCCCCAGAAGTTATCCGGTGTGCCGAGTGGACAGCCGATGAACTAAGACGTGTGGGTCTCGAAAACGTTCGTCTTGTTGAAACCGCAGGCTATCCGGTTGTCTGCGCCGAGTGGCTTCATGCTGGAGAGGCGCCGACGATTATCTTCTATGGCCATTATGATGTGCAGCCCGTTGATCCGCTCGATAAGTGGGAAACGCCACCATTTGACGCGACGGTTCGATCCGGGGAGCTATACGCTCGTGGTGCCGCCGATGATAAAGGCCAAATCTTTATGCACTTCAAGGCAATTGAAGCCTGTATCAAGCAAAAAGGTTTGCTTCCAGTCAATATCAAGCTGATTCTTGAAGGAGAAGAAGAGGTCGGGAGTGAGAACCTGGATTCTTTTCTTCGGGACCATTCAAGTGAATATTCGGCTGATGTATTGGTCATTTCGGATACGCCGATGTTTGACCGTGGTGTTCCGTCCCTTTGTTACGGCCTTCGAGGATTGACCTACTGCCAGATCGATTTGCGGGGCACCACGTCCGATCTTCACTCGGGGTCCTTTGGTGGAGCTGTTGCTAATCCGGCCTTTGTTTTGACCCAACTTTTAGCGCAGATGAAAGATCGGAGTGGCCGGATTAAGATTCCTGGTTTTTATGATGATGTACTACCGCTGAGAGATGAAGAGCGTGCCGAGTATGCTCGACTGCCATTTAGCGACCGGCGATTTTGCAAAGAACTTGGTTCCCCAAAACTCTTTGGTGAAAAGGGTTTTACGACACTCGAGCGCATGTGGGCCCGTCCGACGTTCGAGGTCAACGGGTTATATTCTGGATTTACGGAAGAAGGTGCCAAAACGGTTATACCGGCAGTTGCGATGGCTAAGGTCAGTATGCGTTTGGTTCCAAACCAGAATCCGGAGAGGGTCGGGGATTTATTCGAGGCTTACGTTGGAAAGGCTGCGCCGAGAACAGTAGATGTATCTGTGACACGGATGCACACGGGGAAACCGTGGATGACTGATTTTGCCAACCCATTTATGCAGGCTGCCGGGCGAGCGATTGAGCGGGGCTTTGGCCGGAAACCGGTGTTTACTCGCGAAGGAGGATCGATTCCGGTGATTGCAAGCTTTGAGGAAAGATTTGGACTACCAGCGGTATTGTTCGGGATTGGCCTTCCTGATGAAAATGCACATGCTCCAAATGAAAAACTTGATCTAGATAATTTTCATCGTGGCGTTATATCGGTGGCAGCGTTGTACGAAGAAATTGGTGCGTTAAGGTAGCGTACGAGTGGTGTTGTTGTGACAAATACGTTGTGTTGGTTTCCATGAATTATTTGAACGGTTAGTCAGAGAGCGATCTCGATTGGCAACTGCCGTCTGCTAGTTGAAGCTGGCGACACGGCGGCGTAGAGCTTTTACATGTTCCCAGATTTCCGCGTGCTCGCTTATTTCTTCCGTCTCTACGTGGTTATCGATTTCTTCGGGCGTTCTTATCATTTCTTTGCTCGCGGTGAATCGAAGGTAAGCTTCCAGGTCTCTTAAAGCCGCCGCATATCTATTTAAGTGGTATGCAAGAAGGCCCCGATCGCGCAGTTCTGTGATTGCCGACGGATCGAGCCCTAGCAAAAGCTCGGTAATAGTGTGTGCCTGTGGAAATGACTTCATGTTGACATAAAGACGTTTAAGGTTGACGAGCATACGAACGAGTATTTCCGGTTTGGTTGCACGTGAGAGCACATGTCGGTCAAAGGCCGCTTCCGCGCCAGCATGCTTTTGAAGCAAATCTTGACAGTCAGATTCCGAAAGCACTCCGCCTCCATGGAATGGATCAATGATGACCTCGGTATCAAGAGAAAGTACAGCCTCAGGAGGCATTGGAACCTTGAGTAAGAAGTGACCGGGGAAATTTATGCCATGTACTTCAACGCCGGCGCGCCTTGCAACTTCGATGTAGACGATCGATAAACTGATGGGAATGCCAGTTCGTCTGTCGAGAACTTCATTCAGAAAACTGTTTCTCAGGTCATCGTAATTGTTTTGATTTCCCGTAAAACCTTCTTGCTTGAATAGGTAAGAACTTATTTCCGTAATACGTGACATAGGGTCTACGGTCTCGCCGGAAGCGGCGATACGTTTGGCGGCAGTGGCACCCATTTCATCAAGCTTTGCAAGGTATCGTGAAGTATCCAATCTTGGATACTCAAGTTTAGCGATGAACAGAGCGGCCGACGCGAGGTCAGGTTCTGGAGTTGTCGCAATTTCCGTAAATCGATGGACAAAGTCTGGCGTGGTCATAGTCTTCTATCAGTACAGCACACTACGGCTTGTTACTGCTAGTTTGGCTATTTTCAACGAGTGCTTCTAAGGTCTTGACGTCAATGTCATCTAGGCTCGGCACAATATGATTTGCGACCGTAAGTGTAGTTGCGGAGTACGTGGTGGTGACGGCAATGCACGGAAGTCCGGCTGCATGCGCGGACTGAATTCCCCATAGGGAATCTTCGATGGCAACAAATCCATTGGGTGAGGGCGGACGTCCTCTTGCTGTGCAGAGTAATTCGACGGCCAAACGATATGTATCCGGTTCCGGCTTAGAGTGTTCCACGTCATCGGCCGCGACGATTGTTGTGAAGTACGATCGTAGCGACGATGCAAGCAAGATCGCCTCAATTTCTTGATGGAGTGCTCCGGATGCGATTCCGAGTTCACAGGTTTCAGCAAGACGCTTTATGCAGCCTCGAGCTTCCGGAAAGATGACATTTTCACTTTTGACAAGCTGGGTGTAGCGCTCACCTTTGAGAACGATTAAAGCGGATATCTCGTCTGGCGAGAGAACGATGTGTTGGTCTTTTGCCAGATGAGTGAATACGCCTATGTCGTCGTAACCAAGATAGGTCGATTCGTACACTTCTTTAGAAAGTGTCAGTGGTGTTTGAGCCAGGACGTCTTGGTAGGCCTGTAGGTGTAGCGGTTCGGTATTCGCGATGACACCGTCGAAGTCAAAGACAACACCGAGACAAGGCACTGTAGTTATGGTTCGTTCCGAGGTGCCGGGGGCGTAGCCATGTCCGTTAGCGGAATGCGACGTTCATTTTCTGGCGGCAGCTTTTCCCCTGCGAGGATTGCTGTTGGTAGACGATTTTGCGGTGGTGGATACGGGCAGTCAAATTGTTCGTCAAAATAGCACGTTGGGTGGTATGCCCGATTGAAATCAAGATCATAACTACCAGTCGAACTGAATGGCAGATCAAGATATCGCCCGGCCGGATAAGTGTCGTTACCGTTCGTTTGGTCTCTGAACGGGATGAATAATCCGTCACCTTCAGAGAGTAGTGCTGCTAACCGATATTCCTCACCCTCGAGTACAAATTCGAGGTGTCCGATGTGACGCATTTGTCGAATCTGTCCAGTTGATGTTGGAATGTCAAAAATCGGTTGTTCATCAAGGAAATTCAATTGAGCCGGGACGCGGTACGAAAGATTAGGTTCGTAATAACGTAGAGGCACCATCCAGGACCTCCGGTCAAGCGGTACTGGAGAGTCTGCACCGTTTTTAAATACGTCGTCCTTGTAAGACCGGTCGTCAAGTAGCCGCGTAATATAGTTACTTTCGTCAGGTTCAGGCGGTGAGCAAGCAGTGATACCAAGGCATAGGCTCGCAATGAGCGTAAGACTTGAAGTGTTCGTGGTCCGCCGTGGTTCGTTTACTCTAGGGTTCATATGTCGACAAAAGTTTTCAAGTCGTCAAAATTATACTGCTGCTGTTGAAGTCTTAGTCGGTGTTGAACGGCTACTAAGCTACTGATCTAAAAGATATAGCCACCTCTTTTCACCGTTTCGTCAGCGAGCGTGCGACGAATTGCGACTGTGTTGACTGGTGTTACCTTGAGTAATCGCCTGAGCGCTGCGAGATGTATCCGCAATTCGTCGCCCTCGGTCATGGCTGCCAATGCGGCGCGAGCGCTGGTATCAATCCGCATGGCTGCATCATTAACAAAGCAAATGGCAGCGTCGCAGTGAAATGAACTAGTGGCGACCGAATTCTCCTCCGCTGCACGGGCTCTATTGACGACAGTATCGGCAGCGAACGTATCGATCAGAATATCTGAGGCAAATGATAGAACTTCTTGTTGATCGCTTATTTTAGATCCATAGGTTTGAAGTCCGAGCCCGATCACAGCCAGGGCGACTTTTTTAAACATCCCGACCGATATAGTTTGGGCCGCTAGCGGTTCGTCGCTCGTTGGTGGCGGTACGGAGGGGCTTAGAAGTTCGTCTTGTATTGTTTTCGCCGCGGCGATCAGTGGAAGCTGTCCTTTTGTCGCACGCTTGATCAGCATGCCTGGAATTAGCAGACGGTTAATTTCATTTGTGCCTTCAAAGATTCTGTTGACGCGAGAGTCTCGATAGTGGCGCTCGGCAGGATAATCCTTCACAAAACCATTTCCACCGTGAATCTGGATATTCTCATCGAGAATGTAATCGAGCGCTTCGCTACCAGCGACCTTAAGAATTGATGATTCGACAGCGAATTCTTCAAGCGCTTCAAGGACAGCAGCGCCTTTAGCCGATTCGTCCTTTGTGTCTTGGTCGTCATGGGCGAGCGCTTCGTCAATGAGCCCAGCGGTTCGAAAGACCATTGATTCGACCGCGTAGGCTCGGACGGTCATTTCGCCGAGTTTATGTTTGATGGCTCCAAAGTTGTTGATCGCTTGCCCAAATTGTTGCCGTTGTGTCGCATAATGTGCGGACTCTCGGATGGCGTTTTGGCCACCGCCTGCGGTTGAGGCTCCTAGTTTAAAACGACCATAGTTGAGAACATTAAAGGCGACTTTGTGTCCCTTTCCAATTTCCCCAAGAAGGTTTTCAGCTGGAACATGGACATCCTGCAGTACGACGGGAGTGGTTGATGATCCATGCAGTCCCATCTTGTGTTCCTCGCGGCCACTCGAAACACCATTAAATGCACGTTCGACGATAAACGCGGTAAAGAGTTCTCCATCGACTTTCGCAAAAACAATAAACAAGTCTGCGAACCCGCCGTTGGTAATCCACATCTTTTCGCCACTGAGAACGAAGCTGCCATCGTCTTGTCTCGCTGCGAGCGTTTTTGCGCCCATTGCATCCGACCCGGAACCAGTCTCGCTCAAGCAATAAGCTCCGATGGTTGTTCCTGAGACTAAATCAGGCAGATATTTCTGTTTTTGACTCTCAGTACCAAACATTCGGATAGGCAGGATTGCTAGACCGGTATGGGCACCAAACGTTGTGCTGAATGATCCAGCGGGACCGAGACGACCGGCGATAATGGCCGCGCTGACTTTGTCAAACTCCAGGCCTCCATAAACTTCTGGGACCTCGGTGCCGAGGAGACCAAGTTCTCCTGCTCGCGTCAGGAGTTGCCTAGTCAGGTTCCAGTCTTTCGTTTCTAATTGGTCATTGTGTTGAACGATCTCGCGGGCAAATTCAGCTGAAGTTTGGTAGACAAGTCGATGTTCTTCAGTCATTTGTTCGGGCGTAAAAACGCCGTTCGGTGAACTCGCCTCAAGCAGCCAGCTGCCGCCTTTGGTCATTGTTTTGGAGTCAGTCGTTATAGGCATAGGATGTGCTATTGCTTGGTTAATATGTTGAAAGTTGATTATTGAATTCGTTCGAAAATACCGGCAGCACCCATGCCGCCTCCGACGCACATCGTGACCATTCCGTAACGACCGTTTCGCCGTTTAAGTTCGTGGAGAAGCGTTGTTGTGAGTTTGGCTCCTGTGCAGCCGAGTGGGTGACCGAGTGCTATTGCGCCACCATTCACATTGAGCTTATTTTCGTCGATCGGGAATTCGCGCAAACACGCGAGTACTTGGGCTGCAAAGGCTTCGTTGAGTTCAACGAGGTCAATGTCATCAATGGTCAATCCAGCCTGTTTCAGAGCTTTCTGCATGGCTGGAACGGGCCCTAGGCCGAACAACTCTGGTTTTACGCCTGCGGTTGCATAAGCGATAAATCGTGCGAGTGGCATTACACCGGCTTGCTTGGCACGTTCGGCTGTTGTGACTACGACAGCAGCCGCACCATCACTCATTTGTGAAGAGTTACCAGCGGTAACAGAACCCTTTATATGAAACGCCGGACGTAGTTTCCCGAGCACTTCGAGTGAAGTGTCGGCTCGGGGGCCTTCATCAGCGGCGAAGGTGATTTGTTCAACGCTCGGCGCACCACCGTTGTTTGTACGGGAAACATTGACAGAGACAGGAATGGTCTCGTTCGTGAATCGTCCTTCCGTTATGGCCGAGAGGGCACGTTGGTGACTCCGCAGAGCAAAAGCATCTTGTTCTTCCCGTGATATTGATGACTCCCGCGCATGGTTCTCTGCGACGAGCCCGGTACTCAGATATACGTCGGGATAATGCTGAACGAGATCTGGGTTTGGTGCGATCTTGTGGCCGCCCATAGGTACCAGACTCATTGACTCTGTGCCGCCAGCGATAATTGTATCGGCCGCGCCAACCATGATGCGTTCTGCGGCATAAGCAATCGATTGGAGTCCAGACGAACAAAACCGATTAATAGTGACGGCTGACGTTTCAACTGGGATGCCAGCCCGCAGGCTCGCTATACGAGCCACATTCATGCCTTGCTCGGCTTCCGGCATCGCACACCCGATAATCACGTCGTCGACTTCGGTTGGATCGATGCCATTGGATTGACTAAGTGCTGCTTGTATGGTGACAGCGGCCATTTCGTCTGGACGGGTTGTCCGTAGAGTTCCTTTCGGTGCCTTGCCAACAGGTGTGCGAACAGCCGAAGCGATTACTGCATCTCTCATGTGAACATCCTTCTATTGGTCAGTGTTGAGTATGTAGTCCCTAAGTAAATCTTCGATTGCGTCGCCGACTTCACTGACATGCCCATCAAAGAGGTGATCAGCGGCGTCGACTACGACTAGTTCTTTCGGTTCTTCGAGAGAGCCGTAGAAGCGCCACATCTCTTTTAGCGGGATCAATTCGTCAGCCTCTCCATGGACCAGAAATTTGTGTTTTTGACTACGGATTACTTCCGACAGGTCATATTTGTCCATTAGGGGAGGCGCGATTCCAATCAGTGCTGTGACACGTGGATCTGCCACACCAACACTCAGGGCGATAAAGGCTCCGAATGAATATCCAGCTGCCCAGAGCTCAACGTCCGGATACCGATCGACCATGACATTAAGGGCAGCCCGAAAATCCTCCTGTTCGCCACGGCCTTCATCGAAGGCGCCCTCACTTGTTCCGACGCCGCGGAAGTTAAATCGCAGTGTGACACATCCGATACGACTAAGTGCTTTTGCCGTCTGGTACACAACTTTTGAATGCATTGTTCCGCCATGCAGCGGGTGTGGATGTGCAAGCACGACAGCCGACCGAGGCGAACTGATTTCGCCGCCAGGAACCGGTTTGGGTTCTAAAAGGTGCGCTTCGAGTCGTCCGGCTGGCCCGGCAATCTCATGCAGTCGTGCTACTGCTGTGTTCACGCCGGCACCTGCTCTGATAGTGGTTTGACACTAATTGTTTTTCGAGCGTGGTCAGAAACCATTTTTGCAAAACGTACCGGTCGAGTCGCGATTCCGATATGTCCCGTATTCTCAATTGTCACAGTCGTCGAACCGGAAATGGTGTTGAGGTATTCACGCGAACTATCGACTGGTACTACGCGGTCAAGGGCGGTCTCTCCCGTTATGATCTGGGTGGGAGTTCGAATGCGCGAGCAGTCCGCTTCAAAATCGACTTGTTGTGCCAAGCGCATCCGTTCAGCCATTCGCGTTGGTGTCGCTGGTGAAGTTACGACACGAGCAAGGTATTCCGCACCGAAGTGTAACCTTTGCCGGAGTGATGGAAAGGCTACAGAAAGTTCTGGATACAGCCTGAGTGGCGATGAAACGATGAATGCCGGCGCCATTAGCCTCGGTGACCGCAGATAACGCTCGATACGGCAGGGTGGGCGCCAGTTTGGTGAAGGCGTTGACACTAGGGTTAGGCTCGAAATCCTCGTTGGTCTTGTTGCAGCGTAGTGAACAGCGACCCATCCACCATAGGACACACCGCAAAGCGCGACTGTGTCTACATTCGCCCTTGCGAGGAGCTGGTCGAGCCAGTCAATGAAACTGTCGAATCCTCGCTTTGTATTTATCGATGCGATCGACCCAGGCTTACTTGGAAATGAGTCGGTGATTACTCGATTCTGGGTAGCGAGTGCATCCACAGCTCGTTGCATCCATTCCCAGCGTCCTTGGATACCTGGGACTAGTACGATCGGAATGCCACTGCCATGGTCAAGCATTAATTTCTCAATGTTTTTCCGGTTTTTAATGTGTGCGCGATACGTTCCTGTGTTTTTTGTTGACCGCACAGGGACAGAAAGGCTTCTCGTTCGAGATCGAGAAGGTATTGTTCGGATACCGAGGTTGCGTGCGGCACGTCGCCACCAGCAAGCAGATGGGCGATCGTACGCCCTAAATGTACGTCGTACTCACTAATGCGGCCGCTTCGCCAAGCAAGATGCACACCGAGCTCAAGAGCAGCTTTGGTATCGGGGCCTCCGACCGGGATATCTGTGCGGCGGTTCGGTGGTCTATACCCAGTCTTGGCTAAATGCATCGCGGTGTGTTTAGCGTCGCTCAGCAGTCGTTCCCTATTCATCGTAATCTGGTCACCGGCTTGAAGCAGTCCAAGTTGTTTGGCGTCACTACCGCTTGAGGACACCGTGCCGAATCCGATTAACTCGAATGCGCGTTGTATGTAAGGGAGTCTGTCTGTTGCACCGGCCGGGGCCTGGCTAGAAAACCGCGCTAGTAGTTCTTTTGTTCCACATCCAGCTGGAATGAGACCGACGCCGACTTCCACTTGCCCCATGTAGGTTTCGGCCGCTGCCTGCGCACGGTCACTGTGGAGTACGACTTCGCATCCGCCACCGAGCGTTAATCCGGCTGGAGCAACGACAACAGGGACATCGGCATAACGCAGGTTAAGGACAGCCGATTGAAATGAGCGGATCATGAGGTCGATTTCGTCCCAATTTTCTTCCTGTGCTTCCAGCAGTACGAGCATTAGGTTTGCACCGGCGGAAAATGCTGGACCGTCATTTCCAATGACCAGAGCGTCAAAGTGTTTCGAGGCTTCTTCGACTCCCATCGTCATCATGTTGATCGTATCTCCGCCGATTGAGTTCATTTTTGAATGAAATTCCAGACCAAGGACGCCATCACCAAGGTCGATGAGACTAGCGCCCTGGTTTTGTTTAACAGCCGGTCGAGAATCTTTTGCACGTCGGAGAAGCTGCAGTTCGGGCCCGGCTGGTTCCACCTGACTTGGTCGGAACTGAATTGCGTCGTCGGTTTTTTTGAGTAGCGACTGGATCAAGACAGGTGGGTTCTCGGTACGTTCTGCGGTCCTTAGTACTGTCTCAATTCCGATGGCATCCCAGAGCTCAAATGGTCCAAGCTCCCAACCAAATCCCCAACGCATTGCGCGATCAACGTCGTCGATCGAATGAGCGATCTTTGGAGCAACCTCGGCGGAGTAAATCAAAAGTGGAGTGAGCGTGGCCCGAAGAAAATCTCCGACACGGTCTTTACCAGTGAAGAGTGTGCGTATGCGTGTACCAAGATCATCGATTGTCTTTGCGTTGTCTAGCGCTGGTAACTGAGGACGTGTTCTCGCACGGTATTTCATTGTCTGCGGGTCAAGCGTGACAATTTCCGTGCCTGAGTCAGTGCGCATCTTCTGGTAGAAGCCTTGACCCGTTTTCTGGCCGTGCCACCCACGCGCGTTCAAATCCTGGATTAATGGTGGCAGTTCAAAGGCGGCTCGTTCTTCATCAGTCTCAAGTTGGGTGACGAGGTTATTCATGACATGGGTGAGAATGTCGATTCCAGCAATGTCGAGCGTTCGGAACGTTGCTGATTTCGCCCGACCTAGCAGTGGTCCAGTCATTGCATCGATTTCCTCGATGGTGTATTTCCCGTTGACAAGTTGTTCAAGAACTCTCATGACCCCGTACAGTCCGATGCGGTTGCCGATGAAATTCGGCGTGTCTTTAGCCACTACGACACCTTTACCGAGGACACGGTCGCCGAATGCAACGATCGACTTTACGACCACCGGGTCAGTGTCAGTGGTGGGGATTACTTCAAGTAGTGGAAGATAACGGGGAGGATTGAAAAAATGTGTGCCGAGCCAGTGTTGTCGAAAGTTGTCACTGAATCCTTCTGAAATCGTTGCAATTGGGATTCCGGACGTGTTTGAACTGACGATCGTATCTTGTGCTCGATGTTGTTCGACTTTTCTTAATAACTCCTGCTTTACAGCAAGTTGTTCAACGACTGCTTCGACAATCCAATCAGATTCGGCGATCTGGGCCAGGTGTGAGTCAAAGCCACCAACCGTAATAGTGCGATATGTATGTTTGGTAAAGAATGGGTCTGGTTTTAGTTTTCTTGCTCGCTTCAGGCCGTTAGCAGCCGTTTTCGCATCAAGGTCAAGCAGGAGTGTCGGGATACCAGCGTTCGCGGTATGAGCGGCGATCTGGCTCCCCATCGTTCCAGCGCCAAGTACTGTTACGGAGCGAATATGTTTCATAATTTTGGTATCCCACTCATCATTAGCTCTGACGACGATTTTTCCGATTGAGTGAATCAGACTACTCGTCCTGTTGAAAATTCCGCATGGAGATCGTCGCCACCTTGTTTTCTTTAAGGACAGCAGGTCACCGGCGTTTGAAGTTCAGTTTTGGAATCGGTTGATGGCGTTTACGGAAGACAACACGGCCTTAGTCAGACTGTACACAGACACAGTGGTGGCAGGTGAATAACTCAACTGGCGCGTTGCCTGATTACGGCAACGCTGACAAGGTTGCCTGCGCCTGGGTACCTTCTTCGGAGTCAGGAGCAATGTCGATTACTTTTTGAAAATGTTCTTTTGCCCCGGCCATGTTGCCCTTATTGAGTTCGACAAGAGCGAGTTTGAAAAAAGGTTTTTCCCAGTTAGGGTCAGCCACCGACGCCTTTTCGTACCATTCGGCTGCCGTTTCAATATTGTTTTGGGCGAATTCAATTTCACCGAGGTTATAGAGATCTTCACGTGAGGCATTTAAGCCAGACGCTGTTTCCCGAAGACTACTGGCAGCTGACAGATCGCCTGAACCCATGCGGGCGCGAGCGATTCCAGCTTTGGCATCCTCATTATCCGGATCAGTTACAAGCGCAGCTTCGAACGAAGCGATCGCAGAATCCCAGTCTTCCAATTGATGGTAAGACTGTCCAATTTGGACATTCAAATCGGAGAGTTGCGGCAGGTCCGAGAGCACGGACTGATAACCATCGATCGCTACTAGCCAGTTGCCGTTGTTGAACTCAGTGTCCGATTGTGTCAGTGTCGTCCCGATAGCTACCGGGTCAAGACCTTCCAAGGCCTCGTCACCAAGAGCAATCTCGAGAGGATGACGGATGCGGGTTAGTTCAAAATTGACCGGCGGGTTTTCTGACTGGGTTACAGGGGCGGGGCCTTCTTGTCCGTGATAGCCGTCGAATTCGGCTTTAAAGTGCCAGATACCACTTTCGAAGCCAAGAAGCGCGTATTTTCCGTCAGAGCCAGTAGTCGTTACAAATTGCGGAGGACGGAGCTCGGGGTCTGTTGCATCGACGGTAATAGTCACATTTTCCATCGGTTCACCGTATTCGTCGACGACTTCACCGACGATGCGGCCGCCACCTTGTGCCATGACCGTCTGGGCGAGCGCCAAAACAACGGTAGCTGAGATAGCGACAACAACAAGAGGCTGGGAACGCAAACTCATAACAAACTCCTATTTTTCACTGAATTCCGAACATCTTTCTGGTCCAGTATAGAGCTAAATCGTTCATTAAACACGTTAGCGACTTGGTAATTGCTGAGACCAGTCAGCCTGCAGTGTGTCAATGGCATTCTGAGCTTCGTTGCCGACAGGGCTATTAGTAGTAGGGACTGCACGGTAGGCTTCCAGCGCACGCCGGTAGTCATTTTTCCCTTTGTAGGCGTGACCGATCTGTAAATTTAGACTTGTCAGTTGCGGTACGTTGGTCAAGACGGCCTGGTAGGCCTCGATCGCCTTGTCGTATTCCCCAGTTTCGAAGAGTTGGTCAGCGGCCGAGATTGCTTCTTGGAGTTCGTCAGCCCTGAGGTTGGCG
>Ga0310342_100002293_pt1 | contig 12270 bp, 13 predicted proteins | sample S15DNA20500_MG_FD_206155 | JGI IMG/M metagenome (GOLD analysis project Ga0310342, IMG submission 206155) | Marine microbial communities from station ALOHA, North Pacific Subtropical Gyre - S1503-DNA-20-500_MG | ecosystem: Environmental > Aquatic > Marine > Oceanic | place: Pacific Ocean: North... | reverse complement strand
TTTCGGAACCTCAAGCTCAGTCATTTATGCGGCCATTTCCCAGCGATTTGAAGCCCATTTAGTAGGCCGGGTCAGTACAATGATGAACCTTTTGATATTTTTGTGTGCATTTGTTATGCAATGGGCTATTGGCGTGATCATCAATTTGTTTCCGATGATAGATGACGGTGGGTTTGCTCCTGCCGGCTATGCAGCTGCATATGGGGTAACACTGGTGCTGCAACTTACAGGTCTTATTTGGTTTTGGATCAGCCAATACATCCTGAGACCGGTTAATACCACTGAATAAGGTCACACAGTTAGGTCTATACCTTTAATTTTAAGGACGAAATTGCTATAGCAATGTCCAGATTTACTTGCCTTCTGTTGACCTTTCTTAAGAAACCAAAGGCCGCCTCATGATACCTCGTTACAGCCGATCGGAAATGTCCTCTATTTGGGAACCGGAAAATAAATACCGTATTTGGTTTGAGATTGAGGCGCATGCTTGCGATGCCAACGCGGAGCTTGGAGTGATTCCAAAAGGAGCTGCTAGGGCCGTGTGGGAGCGGGGTGCCTTCGAGGTTGATCGTATTAATAAAATTGAAAAAGAAACAAAACACGATGTAATAGCATTTTTGACTAATCTGGCTGAGCACGTGGGTGAGGAAGGGCGCTTTTTGCATCAGGGTATGACCTCGTCTGACGTGCTGGATACATGCTTGGCAGTGCAACTGACCCAGGCTGCCGACATTCTTCTAGCAGATATAGACCGGGTTTTGACGGCTCTAAAAAAGCGTGCCTATGAGTTTAAGGATACTCAGTGTGTTGGTCGGAGTCATGGTATTCACGCGGAGCCCACAACATTCGGGTTAAAGTTGGCAGGACATTATTCGGAATTTGATCGCAACAAAAGACGGTTACTGCAGGCACGGAGCGAAATAGCGACCTGTGCCATCTCTGGCGCTGTTGGTACATTTGCAAATATCGACCCAGCAGTGGAGGAATATGTGGCAGAAAAATTGAATCTTGTCGCAGAGCCAGTTTCTACACAAATCATCCCGCGTGATCGCCATGCTGTTTTCTTTTCTATCTTGGGGGTGATTGCTAGTTCCGTGGAACGCTTGGCTATCGAAATTCGTCACTTGCAACGTACTGAAGTGCGTGAAGCTGAGGAATATTTTTCAGCTGGCCAAAAGGGATCCTCGGCGATGCCCCATAAACGTAATCCTGTGTTGACAGAAAACCTCACTGGTCTCGCCAGGATGGTCCGTTCCGCGGTGATTCCTGCTATGGAAAATGTGGCCCTCTGGCATGAGCGAGATATTTCCCACTCCTCAGTAGAGAGGATGATTGGCCCAGACGCTACGGTTACATTGGATTTTGCTCTCGATCGACTAGCGGATGTGGTTGAAAACCTTTTGGTATCTCCAAAGGCTTTGCAGAATAATCTTGCGCAAATGGGGGGGTTGATTTTTTCTCAGCGCGTGCTTCTTGCACTTACTCATGCTGGGCTAAGCCGCGAAGAATCGTATCAAATAGTTCAACGCAGTGCTTCGAAAGTGTGGGAAGATGGTGCTGATTTTCTCACTGAACTCAAGCATGACCCAGAGGTCAGTGAGATCTTGAGCCAAGACGAGCTGGCCGGATTATTTGACGTGGGTTATCACACTAAGAATGTAGATGTCATTTTCAAGCGAGTATTTGGAGGATAGGCTGTGCAGAAAGAGGCCAGTGGCGCTTCAAATTACTCTATCCTTAGGAGACACGAGCCTATCAATTAATTGCAATTATGAAGCCGTGATCTCTTGCTCTGTCTCAGATCGGTCTTTCGTCACACGGTGCCGAAATTGTTTACTGTGACTTTTGATTTGCGAACACGTTCGCTTGGGACTTCTTACGCTCCATTTCGTCAGATTCGGCTTTCGTTTTCCCCCAGGGAGGTGGTTCCTTCAAGAATTCTTTTTCTTCTAATGTATCAACTCTGCCAAGTGCTTCATTCCGGTATGGAAAACGCCCATATTTTTCTATAACTTCGCGATGACCAATGGCAGCTTCAGTTGCACTATTGATATTTAGATTTGAAAATAATTCGACACTCAAATTTTGGTCGTTAATGTTTTCGCTATGTTCGAATGGCAAATAGAAAAAAACCCCGTGCCAAGGTGAAACATTTTTGTCAAATTTTTGATCAAGAGCATGATAGGCAACGGAGCGTGCCTTGTGATCCGTAGCATATGCTCGTGCTGAATGTCGGAACAGATTACGTGGTAGTTGGTCGAGCAGGATGATGAGAGCTAGACAGCTAGCCTGGTCGTCTATGAGATTATCCAACTTGTTTTCTGAGGCGAGTTCATAGGCGCCCATAAATTTGCACTCAATCGCATGATCAAATTCTGGGGTCGATTTGAACCAAATTTCCCGCTTCTGGATATTTTCCACAAAATCTAAAGTCCCGAACCAAAAGTAAAGAAGCTCTTCAGTAGTGGTCATGTATTTTCCTTTCCCCGTCGGTAGGCAAGTTTAACCAAATTACTTGTTGCCAATTTGATCGACGGCCACCTTTTGGAACTTATCTAATTTCAAGCGTATATCAGACGCACTGATATCAACCCCACGGCTTTCAATTTCTATCATGACCTTACGAATAATATTTTCAACACCAGGCTCCTCTAAATCAGAAAGAACCACCTCTTGGGCATAGGGGGCATGCTCAGATTGCGGCAGTCCAAGTCTTTCGGCAAGCCAAATTTCTAGCAGCTTATTGCGCCAGGCGTCGACTTTAAATACTGTTTCCTGGTCCAACTTAAACTTGGCCTGAAAACGCTTTTCCCGATTATCAAACAGGTCAGTCATGTTCTTAGTACACTCGTAATCATCGATTATAAAAGTAAAAGTTATGCTAGCAAATTTGGTGATATTTTCGTCTTACCAACTATGTCTGATAGTATGCGGCTATAATCAGAAAAAAGTTTTGGACTAGTGTTTTCAAGAGGCGCTTGACCGGATATCTATGGACGGTGTGTACTTTCGTTATCCTGCGGCGTCTTGGACACGATTGGCCTGTTCTTATTGGTGCTAACCGTGATGAAATGCTGGACCGGCCTTGGCAGCTACCAGCACGCCATTGGCAATACAGGCTAAATGTAATTGCCGGGCAGGACCAACTCGCTGGTGGTACTTGGCTGGGTATTAATGATTTCGGAGTAGTTTCTGCAATTTTAAACCGCCGCCAGTCCCTAGGCCCCAAGGATGGATACCGGAGTCGAGGAGAGTTGCCTCTCGAAGCTTTAGACCATGCGGACGCCTACCTGGCGGCCGAAGCTATGGCAGATTTAAATCCAGAAGCCTATCGTCCCTTCAATATGGTGGTGGTTGACAATCGAGATGCATTTTGGATTCGCCTTACCGATTTAGGTGGGGGTGCCCAGGTGGATGTGAAACCACTACCCGCTGGGTTGTCGATGATAACCGCTAGTGATCGGAACGATACAAATTCGTCACGTATTCGCACCTATTTACCACAGTTTAAACGAGTTCCTGAACCAGATGTCGAATCGGGGGACTGGTCTGGATGGAAATCATTGCTTGCTAGCTCCATTTTCGATCCTGATGACGGACCAGAAGGAGCCATGCTCATTAATCCTGTGTCAGGGTTTGGCACCGTCTGTTCCTCGTTGATTGCGCTACCGTCTCAAGAAAAACAAGGGGTTAGCCCAAGGTTCTTATTTGCCGCTGGTCGGCCCGACGATACCAATTTTGAGCCCGTAGATTTGACCTGATACCAATCTACCGTTCATAATTGTTTTCAGAAGGTTCAACTGTTATAGACACAAAGATTACAGCAGGCTTATGACAGAATTGTTAACGGTCATTTAAAGCCCAATCTCAGGGATGGAAACCTAGACATGGTTCAACGCAGGAAACTTTACGAAGGTAAGGCCAAGGTCATTTTTGAGGGGCCAGAACCTAATACAGTGGTTGCATATTTCAAGGATGATGCTACGGCGTTTAATAATCAGAAGAAGGGTACTATTACCGGAAAAGGTGTAATAAATAATAGCATTTCAGAATACTTCATGACCCGGCTATCGGAGATCGGCATTCCCACCCATTTAGTTAAACGTTTAAATATGCGAGAGCAACTCCTCCGCAAAGTGGAGATAATTCCCATCGAAGTAGTTGTCCGCAACGTGGTGGCAGGATCCTTGGCAAAACGGTTTGGCATGGAGGAAGGCACACCATTACCCCGTTCTATTGTTGAATTTTATTACAAGAACGATGAGCTCGATGACCCCATGATTTTGGAAGAACACATCACGGCCTTCGGCTGGGCCACCCATGTAGAGCTTGATGAGGTCATGAGTTTAGCTCTTAGGATCAATGATTTCATGAGCGGGCTTTTCCTAGGTATAGGTATTCGTTTGGTAGACTTTAAGATTGAGTTTGGTCGACTATGGGAGGAAGATCAGTTAAGGTTGGTACTTGCAGATGAGATCAGCCCCGACAGCTGCCGCCTCTGGGATGCGAAGACCAACGAAAAACTGGACAAAGACCGATTCCGCCGCGACATGGACGGTATCGAGGAAGCTTACCAGGAGGTGGCTCGCCGTCTTGGAATTCTTCCCGAAGCACGATTTATGGAAGCCCAAGGACCCCATTTGGTGCAATAGGGCCGGGAAACTAACTTGAAAGCCAAAATTCACGTTACCTTAAAGAATGGTGTGCTCGACCCGCAGGGCAAAGCCGTAGGGCACGCACTCGGCGCCCTAGGCTTTGATGAAGTTGGCGAGGTGCGCCAAGGTAAATTTATCGAGATTGAATTGAAGGATACCGACCAGGTCACTGCTAAAGAGCGCGTCGACAGCATGTGCCAGAGGTTACTAGCTAACACAGTCATCGAGCAATACGAGATCGAGATAGAAGCTTAGGTTATTCTGCAAACAATGAAAACCGCCGTTATTGTCTTCCCCGGATCCAATCGCGAACGTGACATGGTAATGGCATTGGAAACGGCTGCAGGGCAGCGACCTATTTTAATTTGGCATGGCAAGATTGATCTACCCGAAGTTGATCTAATCGTAATTCCTGGGGGGTTCTCATATGGTGACTATCTTCGCGCCGGCTGCATGGCGGCCCAGTCACCTATAATCCACGAAGTGAAGACCCGAGCTGAAAAAGGCGTTCATGTATTGGGAGTTTGTAACGGCTTTCAGGTTTTGACAGAAACAGGCCTGTTGCCGGGGGCGCTTATGCGAAACGCAAATCTCAAGTTTATTTGCAAGGATGTGCACCTAAAGGTTGAACAGAACGACACACCATTTCTTAGAAATTACGAGGTTGGCCAAGTCATACAAGTACCCATTGCTCACCATGACGGCAATTATTTTGCCGACAAGGCGACCCTTGATGAATTGGAAGGAGAGGGCCGCGTGGCTTTGCGCTATTGTGGACCCGATGGCGAAATGACGCCAAAATACAACCCTAATGGTTCGCAGCGCCATATTGCAGGTATTTATAACAAAACGGGTACCATCCTCGGCATGATGCCTCATCCGGAGGATGCGGTTGAATGTTTGGTCGGCGGTCTTGGGGGTAAGCAACTGTTTGATGGTCTAACAGGTGCATTAGGGTAAGTGGGATGAATAGCATCACGCCCAGCATTGTTTCTGAACATGGCCTTACCCAATTGCAATATCAGGAAATACTAAAAATCTTAGGCCGCGAACCTAATCTTACGGAGTTGGGAGTGTTCTCTGTGATGTGGTCAGAGCACTGCTCCTATAAATCTTCTAAAAAGTGGCTCAAAACCCTTCCTACTGATGCCCCATGGGTGATCTGTGGACCAGGTGAGAATGCGGGTATTGTGGATATTGGCGACGGTCAAGCCGTCGTCTTTAAAATGGAAAGCCATAACCATCCCTCTTATATCGAACCCTATCAAGGGGCTGCGACTGGCGTAGGCGGGATCCTCAGAGACGTGTTCACCATGGGTGCGCGACCCATCTCCAATATGAACGCTCTCCGATTTGGCAGCCCGGATCACTCAAGGACAAGACACTTGGTATCCGGTGTAGTTGCGGGTATTGGCGACTATGGTAATTGTGTAGGCGTACCAACAGTGGGCGGCGAATGTAACTTTCATACTTCATTTGACGGCAACATCCTAGTCAACGCGATGACCATAGGCATCGCTCAAATCGACAAAATTTTTTATTCTACGGCTAAAGGCGCTGGGAATCCGTTAGTCTATGTAGGTTCAAAGACTGGCAGGGACGGAATCCACGGCGCGACTATGGCATCGACAGAGTTCAACCATGATTCAGAAGAAATGCGTCCAACCGTCCAAGTAGGCGATCCGTTTACTGAAAAGCTCCTGATTGAGGCATGTTTGGAACTGATGGCAACGAACGCCATCGTTTCCATCCAAGATATGGGAGCGGCAGGGTTGACGTCGTCGTCATTCGAAATGGCCTCAAAAGGTGGCGTGGGGGTGGAATTGAATCTCGATAAAGTACCAGCTCGCGAGAAGGGAATGACGGCCTATGAGTTTCTATTAAGCGAAAGCCAGGAAAGAATGCTCATGGTATTGAGGTCGGGACGGGAAGAAACTGCACGTAAAATTTTTCAAAAATGGGAGCTGGATTTTGCCGTGGTAGGCCGTTTGACAGAAAATGGACGCATGGTGGTTCGGAAAAATGGTGAGGTGGTTGCGGATCTACCCATTGATCCACTCGTATCTTCTTCCCCGGAATACGACAGGGCTTGGGTTAAGACAAAACCTCAGTTATTCATTGAGCCTAGTGACGTGCTTGCACCTAAAAGCCTTTCAGACGCTTTAAAAAAGCTCATTGGCTGCCCGGATCTTTGTTCAAAGCGCTGGATTTGGGAACAATATGATCATCTTGTAATGGGTGATACAGTGCAGCGGCCCGGAGGTGATGCGGCAGTGGTCCGCGTTCAGGACACTAGAAAGGCCTTGGCTATTACCACAGATTGCACCCCTCGCTATTGTTTGGCGGATCCGGTGGAGGGCGGTAAGCAAGCTGTAGCAGAGGCTTGGCGTAATTTGAGTGCCGTAGGTGCGCAGCCCCTTGCTATCACCGACAATATGAATTTTGGTAATCCTGAAAGGCCTGAAATCATGGGCCAGTTTGTGGGTGCAATTGAAGGCATCCGAGAAGCCTGTACTGTGCTTGAATTTCCGGTTGTCTCTGGCAATGTATCACTCTACAACGAAACCAACGGAGAAGCTATCCAGCCGACGCCCGCTATTGGTGCCATAGGTCTTCTATCGGACTACACAAAGTCCGTTGACATCAGTTTTCCAGGCGAAGGCGATCCGGTTTACCTAGTGGGCGATAGTAAAGGCCATCTTGGGCAATCACTCTACCTGCGAGAAGTGGAAGGTCGCGAAGAGGGGGCGCCGCCGACGGTTGATTTAAAGGCGGAGCGGGTAGCCGGAGATTTCGTCCGGAGGCAAATTCAGGATGGAGTGATCACAGCTTGTCATGATATTTCAGATGGTGGTCTCTTAGTGGCAGTTGCGGAAATGGCGCTAACCAACGGCATTGGTATTGTGTTTACTGCCCTCGATAACGATTTGCCTGCACATGCATGGGCCTTTGGAGAAGAACAAGGACGCTTCCTAGTTACGACCAGAAATTCACAATTTTTTTTACACGCTGCTAAGAAAGCGGATTTGCGAGTAGAAGCGATTGGCCAAACTGGGGGGAACGCTATAGAAATCGCTGGAGAAAGTATTCCTCTTTTAGAGCTGAGGAAAATACATGAGAGCTGGCTGCCCGAATTCATGGATGGATAACAGCCCGAAGACTCTGTTGACCATCGGGTGGGGATGGGGTTTCTAAATCCCTACACAATTTGTGGACCCTTTTTGTAGAAAAAAGGGGTAAAACTAGTCAATGGTGACCATTCGGAAGGAATAGCTTTAATGGCGATGGATGTGGCAGAGATTGAACGGCTCATCAGAGAAGGAATTCCCGATGCCCAAGTTCATATCGAGGACTTGCGCGGTGACGGGGATCACTATGCAGCCTACGTTACATCTCCCGCGTTTGAGGGGCTTGCCCGGGTAAAGCAGCATCAGCTTGTCTATGCTGCCCTTCAAGGTAAGATGGGTACAGATCTTCATGCTCTAGCATTGCAGACAAGCCTTCCGGAGAGAGAATAAGGAGAACATTCATGTTCAAATTTTTTAAACGTTCTCCTAGGATTATAGCCGACAAGGCAGAAACTTTAGCTAAAGGTAGTAATATGAGTGACACACCCGTTAACGAACGTATTCAAACAGAAATTAACAGCCAAGATGTAGTGCTTTTCATGAAGGGGTCTCCCTTATCTCCGCAATGCGGTTTTTCCGCGGCAACCGTTCAGGCGCTTTCCATGACTGGAGTAAAATTCGGCAGCGTTGACATTTTACAGGACATGGAAATACGCGAAGGCATCAAGCAGTTTTCAAACTGGCCAACTATCCCCCAACTTTATGTGAAAGGGGAATTTATTGGCGGATGTGACATTGTCAGAGAAATGTTCGAAAGTGGTGAACTTCGGCAACTTTTTGAGGAAAAAAGCGTAAAAATGCAAGACGTAAGGGCTGAATAAAATTTGGTTCTCTGGGTTAAAAATTTGGGGCATGTGTTTGCCGTTTGTCTCTGATCTAATTATTCTTCATCATGTCGGCGCATTTTTCTGCAATCATGATGGTTGGTGCGTTAGTGTTAGAACCATTGATGATCGGCATTATTGAGGCGTCGGCGACCCGGAGACCTTCAAGTCCTCGCACCTTCAGCTGAGAATTAACTACTGCCATCTTGTCTTTGCCCATCTTGCAGGTGCCAACGGGGTGGAAAACCGTATCCCCTGAAGCCCTTACCCAGGCGTCGATGTCTTCCTCACTCTTAACGTCTGCACCAGGTCGCAACTCCTGGCAAACATGCTTCGCCATAGGTTTTTCCTTAAACACGTCTCGCATAATTATTACCCCATTCCGCAAAGTGCGGCGATCATTTTCTGTCGCAAGGTAATTTGCTATCATTTTGGGCGGACGAAATGGATCACTTGACCGTAGCCTGAGCCATCCGCGACTTTCGGGTTGAGTCTGATGGACACCGTGATAGAAACCGTGTTTATAACCTAGGGGCGATTGGGCGAAAGGTAGGTGGGTGGTTGGAATTAATGCCGGTACAAAGTTGCATTGAATATCAGGTGTTTGTAGTTCAGGGCGTGTCTTAATGAAACAACCACCCTCCAAGGGAAATGAAGTGCCTAACCCGCTCCGGAATAAGAGGGCTTTAAAGACATGCCATACAACTTTATCGACCCTAAACTCGTCATAGAGGTCCACATTGTTGTTTACCGCGTACTGAAGACGTACAACCAGGTGATCATGAAGGTTTTCTCCAACACCTGATAAATTGTGTTCAACTTTAATGTCAAACTCGTTTAAGTGATCAGGAGGTCCAATGCCGGAAAGCAATAAAAGCTGAGGTGAGTTAATTGCTCCGCCTGATAACACAATTTCACTTTCCACACGGACTGTTTTGATTTGGCTGTCCTGAACATATTCCAGTCCTACAGCACGCCCTTTATCGAGAAGGATCCGTGTAGTATGGCATTTGGTTCGAACTGAGAGATTTTGTCGGGAAATGGCAGGTTCCAAAAAAGCCCGCGCCGTTGAACAGCGATGGCCATCCTTAATGGTAAAATGGTAGCGTCCGAAGCCTTCCCTTTCTGGTTCATTAAAGTCTTCGGTAACGGGAAAACCGGCTTCTCGGCCGGAATCGATCAGAGCATCATACAATTGGTTTTTGATGCTATGTGGACTAACCTTCAAGGGACCACCTTTGCCATGGTAGTCGGTGTCCGGTCCCTGAAAATCTTCTGACTTCTTAAAATAGGGAAGGACGTCATCATACGCCCACCCCTCATTACCCAGTTGCCGCCAGATATCATAGTCGAGCCGATGACCACGGGTATAAACCATACCATTTATTTGATTTGATCCCCCGAGAACTTTGCCTCGCGGCCAGCGAAGCTTTCGGTAGTTTAGTCCCGGTTCCGGGTCTGTTTCGTACCACCAATTGTTATACTGGTGCCGAAAAAGTATTCCCGCCAATAGAGGCACCTTGTAGAGGGGCAACCAATCTTTTCCTCCCGCCTCTAGGACCAGTACCCGGGCCTCCGGATTTTCCGAAAGCCGTGCGCCCAAAACACATCCAGCTGAACCCGCACCGATGACGATATAGTCGAAGCTTTCAATTTTTTCCGTCATGCTAGTTTGAGGGGTGGCAGCCTATAATCTATATTTGCAAAGCGACTTTGGCTGTCGTTAACTTTGTTGCCAATCTCGCGCCGTTGCCAAAACCAACCGAAATTTGGCAGGGAGCAGTATTGGTATCACAGAGCGCTGGCTGCTGTCTGTCCTTCGGCTTTTGCATACCCGAATATTTATATGTCGGAGTCGAAGCACGATGAGATTTTGGGGTAGTACATCATCATGAATAAAAGGATTGCTCTACCCTTTTCTGCACGTTACAGGGTTATCTCGAATAATATTCAATCACTAAATTGGGTTCCATTTGTACAGGGTAAGGCACATCAGCTAGTCCTGGTTGGCGGAGAAAAGTACCCCGCATTTTACCGTGATCTACCTCTATATAACCAGGAATATCCCGTTCCGGGGAGCCGGCGGCTTCAAGTACCAATGGTAAGTCGCGAGAATTTGCTTTTACCTCAATCACATCGCCCTCTTTGACCCTGTAAGAAGGAATGTTGACCCGTTTCCCGTTAACGCGTATGTGGCCGTGATTAATGAATTGCCGTGAAGCAAATACAGTTGGAACAAACTTCATACGGTAGACAACGGCATCAAGGCGCAGTTCAAGCAACCCTATCAGGCTTTCTGACGTATCACCCTTGCGAAGATCAGCCTCCTGATAATAGCGACGGAATTGTCGCTCGCTGATATTGCCATAATACCCTTTTAGTTTTTGCTTGGCCTGGAGCTGTAAACCGTAATCTGACTGCTTCCTGCGTCGTTGGCCGTGTAGGCCAGGACCATATTCTCTGGCATTGAAAGGTGATTTGGGTCTGCCCCACAAATTAACTCGGAGCCGGCGGTCGATTTTATATTTTGCATGAGAGCGGTTACTCATATTTTTCTCAATCACACGTTACCCGGTTATTCTTGTCTCGTTAGTTTCATAGCACTTGCGGGACAGCGCACGATGAAGTCTGAACCCACGTTCTCAGAAATGAAGTGCGGGACTATAGGGGTTTGGGCTTGACTGTCAACTGTCCTGTTGCCCAATAATAGCGGAAATTGCTATGTTTTAGAGCGGGTCCAGTTCGGAATCCCAATAGAGAAAGTCCCTCCAGCTCTCGTGTAGATAGTTGGGTGGAAATCCTCGCCCGATCTCTTGTAGTTGGTAATTCGATGGTCGTACCGGTTTTCGCTTAATTTTCATGCGGGCTTCTAAGGGAAGCTTGTTAGCTTTCTTGAGGTTGCAGGTAGTACAGGCTGCTACCACATTAGTCCATTCCGTGCGCCCTCCCCTTGAACGCGGTACAATGTGGTCAAATGTGAGTTCTTGTGTGGGGAATTCGCCATCACAATACTGACAAGTGAATTGGTCGCGGAGAAAAACGTTGAACCTCGTAAATGCTGGCCGTCGAGCCAGTTGCACATATTCTTTTAGGGAAATTACGCTCGGCAAGTTCATTTCCCAACTCGGTGAGTGAACCACTCGGTCGTATTCCGAAATCACATTTACGCGGTTTAGAAACACCGCTTTAACGGTATCCTGCCATGCCCACAGCGATAAGGGGAAGTAATTAAGCGGTCTAAAATCAGCATTTAAAACCAATGTAGGACAGCTTTCAAGTACAGATGACACAGGTACAATCCTTTTGATTGCGTCTAGCATAGCGGTGCAATCAAGTATTTCAACTGTTGCTAGTCAGGACTCAAACTAAAAATATTGCGCAAGAAATCTTGGGCAATCTCGATTCCAACCTCGTCGATGGAGTGTCCTAGCCCTGGCCGGATGTGCCCCTCAATTTTGACACCTATCTCCTCAAAAGTCTCTATGGCTATTGATTGTACATCTACTGGAACCAGTTCATCCTTGTCACCATTTATCAAAATAATAGGTGGCCGACAGCGGAATTCGTCGGCTAGCAAATTTCTTCCAATCAGCCTACCAGAGTAACCAATTACCCCGGCAACTGGCTTTTCACGCCGGGGAGCGGTAAACAGGGACATCATAG
>Ga0310342_100002292_pt1 | contig 12272 bp, 9 predicted proteins | sample S15DNA20500_MG_FD_206155 | JGI IMG/M metagenome (GOLD analysis project Ga0310342, IMG submission 206155) | Marine microbial communities from station ALOHA, North Pacific Subtropical Gyre - S1503-DNA-20-500_MG | ecosystem: Environmental > Aquatic > Marine > Oceanic | place: Pacific Ocean: North... | reverse complement strand
GAATGAGCACGTCGTTCACCTATCTCAATATGTCTAGACATAGATTGAATCTAACTGTACGTTCTGATGTTTTTGTCACCAAATTATTGATTGAAAACAATCAAGCAATTGGGTGCACAGTGGTGAGTGGAGAAGATACTCATGATGTGTTTGGCACGAATGTCATATTGTCTGGAGGAGCTATTGCCTCGCCGCAAATATTGATGTTGTCTGGAATAGGCCCTAAAGAAAATCTGGATGATAATAGCATTGAAACTGTGTATGAGTTAAAGGGAGTAGGAAAGAACTTGAGAGACCACCCCGCTGCTTTTGTTCTGTTGAAAGCAGACTCTGCATTTTTGGATGATTTTGCTCCTAACATACAGGTTGGTTTGACATGTACTCCAGAGAATTCAAATACCATCTCGGATTTAAAGATATGTCCTATTCTAATGTCGAGTGAACATGCGCCTCCTAGCGTGCAGATTGATTCAGAAGACTTTCATTTTGGTATCAGTTTTGCACTTCAGAATGCGATAGGGAGTGGTTGTTTGACTCTAGCCTCCTCGGATCCTTGGGTTTATCCAGTTATTAATTATAATTATTTGGATGAAGAGTATGATTTGGATCGGATGAGAGCTGCATTGAGAATTGTATTGGATATAATTGAAGAAGACCCATTGAGAAGTCATATTATCGAACGTGTCTCCCCAACTGATATGCAATTGAAGGATACGAATTCACAGGATTCATGGTTGCTGGATAATGTTTATACAGATCACCATACATCCGGTACTTGCAAAATGGGACCTTCAGATGATGAATTTGCAGTGGTTGATCAATATTGTAATGTGTATGGAATTAAAAATTTAAAAATAGTGGATGCATCAGTGATGCCAGACGTGGTCCGTTCTAATACGAATGTTACGGTCATTATGATGGCGGAAAAGGTTGCAGACTGGATTAAAAATACACAATAAAAGGAGAAAGCATGAAATATGACTATATAATTATCGGAGCAGGTTCAGCTGGTTGTGTTTTAGCAACTAGATTAACTGAAGATACTAATGTTTCGGTCCTGCTGCTTGAAGCTGGGCCTGATTATCCAGACTTTGATCAAGTTCCTGATGATGTGAAGTTAGGTAATAATATGTGGAGGTCAGCTTACGGGCCGCATAGCTGGGGATATCTCGCCACGGCTACACCTCAACAGTCAGAACCCATAATAATACCTCGAGGCAAAGTAACAGGTGGTTCTAGTTCAATAAACGGACAGGTAGTGTTCAGAGGAGTGCCCGAGGATTATGATAATTGGGCGGAATGGGGTAATGACGAATGGTCATTTGATAAAGTTTTGCCTTACTTCAGAAAACTTGAAAATGATTTAGATTTCGCGTCTAGTGATGTTCATGGCAATGATGGTCCTATTCCAGTAAGGCGATACAAAAAAGGAGATTTGCTTCCTTCATTCAATAAATTTTACGAGTCATGTATGAGCCTAGGATTCCCGGAAGATCCTGATCAAAATAGTCCTGAGTCCGAAGGTATTGGTATGAGAGCTCTCAATAATATAGATGGGGTTAGAATGAGTACAGCTTTCACTTATTTAAGCTTATCAAGGCATCGTCCTAATCTAACAGTCCGCGGAAACGTCTTGGTGAATAAAATTCTTTTTGAAGGTGACAAAGCTATAGGGGTTGAAGCAGAAAGTGAAGAAGAGATATTTAATATATACGGAGAAGAGATAATTCTCTCTAGCGGAGCAATAGCTTCTCCTCAGATATTGATGTTATCAGGAGTTGGTCCTAGGGATGTATTATCTGAGGCGGGGATCCCCATCGTCAAAGAGGTACCAGGTGTAGGTAAAAATTTGAGAGACCACCCCGCGGCATTTGTACTGCTGAGAGGAGATGGACCTTTACTTGATACTGATGCACCTAATATACAGGTTGGCCTAAGATGTAGCCCAAATAATTCTGATACTCGTGCAGATTTGCAGATAGCTCCGATCTTGATGTCCAGTGAACATGCCCCATCAAGTGTAAAAATAGATACTGATGACTTTCATTTTGGTATCAGTTTTGCGTTACAAAACGCCGTGGGATACGGCGAACTAACTTTGGATAATGCAAACCCTAGAACTCAACCCAACATTAACTATGATTATTTGAACGAGGAATATGATAAAGCTCGAATGAGAGAAGGACTGAAAATGGTGTTGGATATTGTTAATTCAGATCCACTAAAAGATCATGTGGTGGAAATCATGAATCCTTCTGAATCAGACTTGCAAGATGAAGATTCCCAAAATGATTGGTTGTTACGGAATGTGTATACACAACATCATTCTTCAGGTACGTGTAAAATGGGCACTTCAGATGACAAAATGGCTGTAGTTGACCAATATTGCAAAGTGTTCGGGTTAAATAATTTACGCGTGGTGGATGCATCTGTGATGCCAGATGTTATCAGGGCCAATACGAATGCGACTACTATGATGATCGCTGAAAAAGTGGCAGATTGGATAAATAATAATTAATTGGAAGGTAATACAATGTCTAATAAAGTAAGAATAGAAAAAGATTCAATGGGGGAGATGGAGGTTCCGATCGATGCTTTGTATGGAGCATCAACAATGAGAGCTGTACTGAATTTCCCGATCAGCGATCTAAAGTTTTCACGAGAATTTATAAGAGCCCTGGGATTAATCAAACAATCAGCGGCTAAGGCCAATATGGATCTCGGTTTCTTGGACATAGAGATAGGGAAAGCCATTGTTGAAGCAGCTGAAGAGGTAATTGAAGGCAAATTAGACCAACACTTCGTGCTGGACATATTTCAGACTGGATCAGGCACATCTACAAACACAAATGCTAATGAGGTTATTGCTAACAGGGCTTCTCAACTGATGGGAGGAGAATTAGGTTCTAGATTAGTCCACCCTAATGATAATGTGAATTTAGGACAATCATCTAATGATGTAATCCCAACTGCGATTCATGTCTCGTCTTTAATAGCAATAAAAGAACAACTTGAGCCTGCTCTTAACACATTAAGCAAATCCCTCAATGACAAGTCACAAGAATTCTGGTCTGTAATTAAAACCGGTAGAACTCATTTACAAGATGCTACTCCCATAAGACTGGGGCAAGAATTTTCTGGATTTGCCGGTCAGATTGAAAACGGTTTAGTGCGAGCAGAGCGAATCAAAGAAGCATTATCAGAAGTAGCTCTTGGAGGAACTGCTGTAGGGACGGGAGTTAATACTCATCCTGAGTTTTCTTCAAGAGTATGTAAAATTGTTTCTGAAGTAGCAGGAATATCTGTTAGAGAAACATCAAATCACTTTCAGGCGCAATCCACATTGGATGCAGCCGTGGAAGCTAGCGGTACTTTAAGAGCAATCGCTACAAGCCTCCATAAAATTGCAAACGACATCAGGTTCATGGCATGTGGCCCTAGAGCAGGAATTGGAGAAATAATTCTCCCAGAGGTGCAACCTGGTAGTTCTATAATGCCAGGCAAAATTAACCCTGTGATTTCTGAGTCAGTTATACAAGTTGTAGCACAGGTTTATGGTAATGATGCTACAGTGGCTGTATCAGGGCAAGGAGGGTACTTTGAACTTAATACAATGATGCCGGTAGTAGCTTTCAATATACTTCAAAGCATATCCTTACTTGCTTCTTCTGCCAATAATTTTGCAGTTCAATGTGTCGACGGGATTCAAAGCACTTCAACTGGCCCTGATATGGTAGAAAGAGGTTTGATGTTAGGCACAGCATTAGCTCCAGAAATTGGTTATGATTTGGCTGCAGATATAGCTAAAACGGCAGCCAGGGAAGGATCTACAATTCGAGAAGTGGCTAAGATAAAGACGGAGCTTACGGACGACAAGCTTACAGAATTATTGAATCCAGAAGAAATGACCAAGCCAAGCTTAGAAGTATCGGGTGGCGGAGGTTAGATAGTAGTGGTTTTTACCGTTTGACTTTTTTCTTTGATCAAAGGAATCAGTTCCTTACCAAAGTCTATCGTGTCTTCCAAAGGGTCAAACCCTCTTATAATGAATTTGGAACAACCTAATTTATAGTATTCTATGAGTGCGTCTGCAACTTGTTCAGGAGTTCCTACTAAAGCTGTAGTGCTGCCTGAAGCCCCACTCGCTAACGCGATAGGCATCCATAATCGTTCATCATATGTGTCTTGGTTTAAGGCTTGATCTAAGACCCGTCGGGATCCAGTGGATTGTGGTCTGCTAGATTCTCCGGGCTTGATTTTGCTCCCAAGGCTCTGTTTAACCCTGTCTAGTATGTGATTAGCTTTGTCCCAAGCAGCTTTTTCTGTAGGTCCGATAATAGGTCGCACAGATAAGCTAAATTGCATTGGCTTAACCCTTTGAGGATTAATTTGTTTAATCTTTGCAATTTGGCTGCGAATGGCATCTAACGGCTCACCCCATAAAGCATAGACATCGGCGTATAGCCCGCCTATTTTAATTGCGATTTCAGAAGCTCCACCAAAGTACAATGGGATGGAAGCATTACTGTAAGGTTTGATTTCACTAAAGCCGTTTTGGATTTTGTAATATTTACCGTCAAAGTCAAAAGGCGAATTAGATTCCCATGTCTTTTTGATAACCTGCATGTATTCTTCAGTCCGAAGATATCTTTCATCGTGGCTTATCCAGTCTCCATCTCTTTTTTGATCTGCATCACTTCCTCCAGATATTACATGTAACGCAATTCGCCCATTCGTAATGTGGTCTAAAGTAGCGGCTTGCCTTGCAGCTAACGTAGGGGCCACGAACCCTGAACGATGAGCAATAAGGAATCCAAGTGAAGAGGTTTGTGAAGCAGCGTATGATGCTATAGCGAATCCATCTGGAGTGACAGCTGAGTATCCAATGAGCACTTTGTCGAATCCGCTAGTTTCATGTGCTTTGGAGAACTCTGATATATACGGTTTGTCTATGCCTACAGGTATTTCACTTCCGGGATTGATCACACCACCAAACACACTTAATGAAGCCCCTGATTGCCCTTCAGATTCTCTGTGGACGCCAATCATTCCTATGATTTCTGGTATTGTGTTCCTTAACATATCTAAAGTTAATTTATCCCAGCCGGTTGGGGCTATAAGAATCAGGACTTATGGAATTTAAAGGTAGACCTTTATGGTTGGCTGCTGTGATGCACTTATCACACCTATCTTGTGGATCGTGGTTAATTGCAGGCCATATGTCTTTACTAAACATTCCACAAATGAATAATGGAGATACTTCTTCGATACCTAAACTTTCAACGTAGTGGACTGTCCCTTTGCCGTCAGGTGAAGGCCGCCACCACGGAGTGGTATTTTGCCCTACTGAATAAATATGTTCTCGGTATTCGTCTAACCAGGCGCCCTCAGGTATTTCAACTACCCATGAGCTTCTTCCATTTGGGTTTTCTTGTTTGAAACCATTTAGTTTGCCTTGCTGGATGTATTGTCTAATAACTCGCTTGGATACATTTAGGATTCTGGATGCATCTTGTATGCTTACTGTTTCTGCCATAATATCCTCGTATGAAATGCTATTTAGTTGTACATATTACCGTCAATCAGCAGAAGTTGCACTAGTTAAAGGATCTTCTATAGTATCGGGAAGTGACCCTCCTGGAGGTACCATGGGGAATACATTCACAGATGGATCAATCACGAATTCAATTAAATAAGGACCGTTGTGCTCTTGGGCTTTCAGCAAAGCTTGAGACACATCTTCTTGCTCAGTGACTCGAACAGCAGGGATCCCATAAGATTCTGATAACTTGACATAATCAGGTCCAGGCATTGGAATCTGATTTAAATGCCCGTCAAAATACATTTCTTGCCACTGTTTTACCATTCCAAGGACCCCATTATTCAATAGTACGATTTTTACTGGTAAATTTTCTTGGGCTAAGACCATTAATTCTTGCAACGTCATTTGGAAGCCACCATCGCCAGCTATGGTCCAAACAGTCGAATCTGGAGCTGCTACTTGTGCTCCCAATGCGGCAGGGATTTCAAACCCCATTGCTCCGAGGCCGCCTGAAGATATAAAAGTGTTGAATTTATCGAGAAAAAGGAATTGAGCAGCCCACATTTGATGTTGCCCAACTCCGGTCACCACATTCGTGTTTGGATTGTTTTGAATAATATCATTGAGATCCTTGAGTACATGTTGAGCGAGCAGTTTTTCCGTTTTGGGTATTGCTAATGAAGGATGTTCTTCTTTGATCTTCTTGATTGAAGACACCCAATCACTATGATCTGCGTGGTCTAACAAAGGCAACAGTTCTGTTAAAACTGCCTTAGCGTCTCCGGGTAATCCAACTTCTGTTGGGACGTTTCGTCCTATTTGAGAAGGTTCGATATCTATGTGGATTATTCGTGCGTGAGGGGCAAAGGCAGAAGTATTGCCAGTAACACGATCATCGAATCGCATGCCTACTCCAAAGATGACGTCTGCTTGGTCTGTTGCCATGTTAGACCAGTACATTCCGTGCATACCGAGCATGCCTAGCGACATATCATTATTACGTGGAAAGTTACTTAATCCTAGTAGGGTGTTTATCACAGGGATTCCAGTCTTTGAGGACAAATCCAGGAGTTCTTGGTCAGCTTTTGAGATAAGGACGCCATGTCCAGCAATGATTACAGGTCTTTCCGCCTGGTTAATTAGCCGAGCTGCATCTGGTAGTTTTGCTCTAGTGTCTTCACTGATAGAGGGAATTGAGACAGGTGTTATTTCAGGATAATTGAATTCCGCTAGTTCTAATTGGACATCCCGAGGTATGTCTATTAAGACCGGTCCAGGTCTACCTTCTTGTGCGACTTGAAAAGCCTCGTGTATTGTGTCTGCCAAATCATCGGTCGACATTACTAAGAAGGTTCGTTTTGTACACGCTGCAGCGATCGAGCATATGTCGCATTCTTGAAAAGCTTCAGAACCTAGAGCTGTTCTGGCTACTTGTCCTGTGATCGCAACCATTGGTATGGAATCAGCTTTAGCTCCCATTATGCCTGTTACTAAATTAGTGGCTCCGGGTCCAGACGTAGCAACGCATACGCCCGGTTTTCCTGTGATTCTGGCATATCCATCTGCAGCATGAGCGGCAGATTGTTCGTGCCTGACTAAAATATGTTTTAGTTGAGGATAACTCCAGAGAGCATCATAAAATGGTAGGATTGCTCCTCCTGGATGGCCAAAAAGTACTTCTACGCCCTCTTTAAGTAGACTCTCGCAAACTATTTCCGCGCCTTTTAATTTCACTTTAACTCCAATATTCGGGGCTATTTGAAATGAAAAATCCCGCCCCTAAATCAAGGGACGGGATTTTTACCCGCGGTACCACCCTAATTGCTTAAGTCTTGCTCAAGCCTCTCAATAACGACACCAACATGCCGCGTGGTATTTACAGATCACGACTCCTGTCCTAGCTTACTTGGTCTAACTGTTCAGCAGGCCGCTCCAGAGGGATTTTCGTTTAGCATATAGTGTCTGCTCACACCGTACCAGACTCGCTTTACTTTCTGCTTAAAGTACTCGTCTCTATCAACGCGTTTATACTACGATATCATGCAAAATTCTGTAGTGTCAATATATTGCAACTATTTATGATTTGTTTGTATTTATAATGTAAAATAGTTTCAACAGTTTTATCAAAGAGAACTCAAGTAATGACATCATATCTGTCCAAAATAAGAGATATCCCAATAAAAGGTGAAGCGATTGTCCGAATTATAGATAGTAAACACGGACTCGTTGTTGAACCATCTGCGGATTCAGATCTACTGGTATCTACACTGACACAAATCTTGATATTTAAGAAAGGAGTTAATAGGTCGTCTACCATACTGGACAAAGAATCGGTTCAGAAGATAGAAATCATTGAGCAGCGGAAAAAGATTCCTCTACTAACAATGATATCGTTCTTGGTGTGTTCCGTGATTGTGTACCTGGGTAGTTCCTATTGGTTGGTGGACAACATAGCTCAGCCCATAGTGCCTGGAGTTAATTTGGCATTGATTCCTTTTTTGTTGCTTGGTTCCCTCATAGCAGGGGTGGCTTGGATTTGGAAAACTTATTCGTTTAGTAATAGGATCACTTTCAGAATTGTGTGCACTCAAGGGGATGTTTCGGTGTTTAATTGCGCCTTTGAACACCGCGGGGACTTAATGGACAATATCGTATATTTTCAACCCAGGGTTGATATCTAATTTTAGGTCCCAAGGCTCTTGTCTTAATTGTTGGTAATACGCTGCCGCCGCAATCATAGCTCCATTATCTGTACATAGCCTAGGGACGGGTATGTACGTCGGAATAGGGCTGAGTTGATTTATTCGTTCCCTTAAAGGCAAATTAGCTGCAACTCCACCACCAATAATTATTCCCTTGGCCCTATGGTCTGAAGCAGCCTTAATGACTTTGCTAGATAACACGTCTACTACAGACTCTTGGAAGGCCGCAGAAATTTCGATAATCAAATTATCGCGACTTTTCTTGTCTAGTTTGGAAGAGTCCTCTGGATACACGTTTTGGTCAATTGCTAATTTCAGCACCGCCGTTTTGAGGCCGCTAAAACTGAAATTGGAAGTTCCTGGCAGCCAAGCCCGTGGGAGGTGGAAATCACTGAGGTGTTCACCTGCGGTCTTCTGGATTTCTGGGCCTCCAGGAAAACCTAGTCCAAGTATCCTTGCCGCTTTGTCAAAGCATTCACCTGCCGCATCATCTAATGTGTGTCCTAGTAGTTCATATATTCCATGGTCTTTCATAAGGACTAGATCAGTATGTCCTCCAGACGCAATCAAGGCGACTATTGGAAACCCTATTTGTTTATCTGGCCCAGTTGCTTGATCTAACCAAGCAGAATACACGTGTCCTTCTAGATGGTTTACACCGTAAAAGGGTTTTCCTAGGCACATGGATATAGTTTTTGCTGCATTTAATCCAGTGATTAATGATCCAGCTAAGCCTGGCCCGTAAGTGGCAGAGATAATATCGATATCAGTTATGTCCATTTCTGATTCTTTGAGACTTAAGTCGATGACCGGCATGATATCTCGGATATGCTGCCGGGAAGCTAATTCGGGTACTATTCCGCCATGTTGATTGTGGATACTAGTCTGGGAGGCTATTACATTTGATTTGATTAGATGACCATCTACTACAATAGATACTCCTGTGTCGTCACACGATGTTTCAATTCCTAATATGACTGTGCTCAATGTATCAACCTGTAAATAAAAATTAATTCCCTGAAAGGGATATTATAGCTGGTGTGAAATTATATATGATATATTTACTCTAGTCATTGATTAAAGGTGAATTGTTATAGTGTTATTTGTAATAATGAACGCTTCTGGTTCCTCGGTAGACATAGGTTCAGAGAACGTGGTGTTGCAGATTGTCCTCATACTTCTGAGCATAGGCATGGTGGCCATTTTTACTAGTGCTGAAGCGGCTATGATGTCAGTTAATAAATTTAGAACTAGGTATTTGGAGGAACAGGGCAACAAATCCGCTCGGATTCTGAACAAATTAATGTCCAGACATGAGAAATTTTTTTCAACGATATTGCTCACAGAGAACACTTTTATCATATTCGCTTCATCTGCAGGTACAGCACTAGCCATCAAAATATTGGGTGGTAGTGGATTAGCGGTCATTATAGCTCCTTCTATTATGACAGTGCTGGTGGTTATATTTGGCGAAATAACCCCCAAAACATTTGGTGCAATTTTCGCTGAAAAATGGTCGTTGTTTATCGGTAGACCTATATCTGTCGTGATGTTCTTAGAGACACCCTTGATTTTCTTGTTTTCATTGGTGCCTAGGTTGCTTAAGAAAATCTTTAAGGTAAGTGATGATCAAGGACATTCAGTTTCTGAGGGCGAACTCCGCATGATGATCGGAATAGGGGAGGCAGAAGGATCAGTAGATGCGTCTGAGGCTGATATGCTGGAAAATATATTTCGCTTCGGAGATAGTCATATGACAGCTATCATGACTCCTAGGCCGGAAATTATTTGGCTTCAGCGAGGCACTACTTACCAAGAATTCTTAGAAGTCTACGCTTTGCATAACCACTCCAGATTTCCAGTATACGGGGATTCAACTGAAGACATATTAGGGGTTTTAAGCGTAAAAGATATAGTTCTGAAGGCAAGTAATAATGCATGGGAATCAGATCAAGATGTTACCGTTGATCTAAGGACGGCATTTTTTGTTCCAGAAACTAAGACAGTCAGTGAAACTTTTACTGAGATGAGACTGCATGGGCATTCCATAGCGCTTACGGTGGATGAATTCGGTGGTATAGCAGGTATTGCCACATTAAAGCAATTGGTAGGAGTGATAGTAGGTGAAGTCAATGAAGAAGAAGACGAACCTGAAGATGTATTGCCTTTAAGTGAATTCAGTTATTTGATAGACGCAGGGAAAACAATTGTTGAGACTAATGAAGAATTGGACATCGAACTTCCAGAAGGAGAATATCAAACTGTAGCAGGTTTGATATTAAGAGAACTGGGCAGAATACCAACTGCAGGGGAGGTGCTTGATATAGGTAATATACGATTAACAGTCCAGTCTGTGATTGGAGTTCGCTTGGATAAAGTACAGGTAAGGATATTGCCGGTCTCAGAATGATTGTTCATTTAGTACGCCATGGCCAAACGGTGTGGAATAGAGATAGATTGTTTCAAGGTCAATCTGACGTAGAACTAACAGATTTAGGAAAAACTCAGTCGAGATTAGTTGCGGAAGAAGTCTTAGGATTTGGACCTGAATCAGTGTATACAAGTCCATTGTCTCGGACTCGATACATAGCCGATTTTATTGGGGAAGGTATAGATAAAGACATTATAGAAGTGCCAGGATTACTAGAGCTAAACCTCGGGTTGCTAGAAGGGAAAACCGGAGAAGATCTGAGAAAGAATTGGCCAGAGATCATCGAAAATTGGCGCGAACATCCATCCAAAGTGGAAATGCCTTCAGGAGAATCTTTTTTACAGCTACATCAAAGAGCTTCACATGCCTTAAATTCTTTAGTTGAGTCAGAAACTAAAGATGTGATTGTTCTGGTGAGTCATAATTTTGTGATCAAAGTTTTGCTATGCGGGATATTGGGGTTATCTGTTGACGCGTTACATAAAATACATGTTGATCTGGCTTCTATTAGTACAATACAGATTGATAACACAGATAGTAGCCTAGTTTCTTTGAATAGCACATCTCACCTAAACTAGGAAGATATTGTGAAGACCTTCATTGACATACAAAAAATTACTATCAACTCATTAAGGGAGTACGAAAAATTAGTTTCTGATATTCCGGTAGTAGTCGCTTGTTCAGGAGGTCCAGATTCAACAGCATTATTACACATACTTACGAATACCAATTATTTAAAAACAACAAACTTGATTGTCGCTCATCTAAATCACGATTTTAGAGGTCAAGAAGCTGAAGATGACGCAGAATTTGTAAAAAATATGGCTTCAGATTGGAACTTAGCGTACAGAATAGGCAGAGCAGACCCTTTGAGCTACCAAAACGAGAAAGGCATATCTTCATTTGAACAAGCAGCACGAGAACTTAGATATACATTTTTGAGAGATGTAGCAAGGGATGTAGGAGCTAGATCGGTTATATTGGGACATACCGTGGATGATTTGGCTGAAACTGTATTAGGACACATTATCAGAGGGACTGGATTACAAGGATTAATTGGGATGGAAGTATGTAGTAACTGGCCCTTTCCTTATGATGAGGAAGAAATCATGATAATTAGACCGATGCTTGAAATTGCCAAGTCGGAGACAGAATCATACTGTGCTGAACTGGGAGTGGAATTTAGAAGAGACACAGGGAATTATTCTCATAGGTTTACGAGAAATCGGATTAGGCACTCTTTATTACCCGAATTAGCTATTGGGTACAATCCAGGTATTAAAGATGCGTTGGTAAGATTATCTAGAATCGCCTCAGAAAATTTGGAATTTATAGAGAGCAGGCTGGAAGAATATTGGAAAGAATTATGTTTCGTAGATGCTAATTTACACTGCGTCGCAATTAATTTGATCAGATTTGTTGAAGCTCCTATTAACATACAAAGATTGTTACTCAGAAAGGCTTATAAAGAAATCATTGGGAATACAACTAGATTGCAAGAAAACCATATAGATCAAGTAGTAAATCAAGTAAAGGCTGGATCTCATAATTCAAGCTATTACAAAATTGCGGATTGGCCAAATAACCTTAAAATGTT
>Ga0310342_100002290_pt1 | contig 12278 bp, 6 predicted proteins | sample S15DNA20500_MG_FD_206155 | JGI IMG/M metagenome (GOLD analysis project Ga0310342, IMG submission 206155) | Marine microbial communities from station ALOHA, North Pacific Subtropical Gyre - S1503-DNA-20-500_MG | ecosystem: Environmental > Aquatic > Marine > Oceanic | place: Pacific Ocean: North... | reverse complement strand
TGAGGTGCACGGATTCGACGAAGTTCTAGGACATCTCGGAATCCCTTGGTAGTAATTAGTCCTGTAAGTGCTCCGCGACGTTCTAAAATTGCATTAGTGGCAACGGTAGTTCCATGAGTTACTTCAAATATTTTTGATCCAGCAATATTTGTTTCTGTTAGTAAATGTTTGATGGCCTCGAGAACGGCTATTTCGAAGTGTGGAGGTGTTGATGGTATCTTGTGAGTCCAAACGTGGCCCTCACCATCAATTAGTACTACGTCGGTAAACGTCCCTCCAACATCAGCACCAATTCGCATTCTAGTATTTTGGCTGCCCATAAGATTTGCAAGTGAACTTCTATTCCTACTAAATATTAATTTTTTGATAAAGAATCAAAAGCTTTTGGTTATTGAAATTTTTTCTGAAGTTCTCGCCTCAGAATTTTTCCGTACGCATTTTTAGGGATTTTGGCGACAAAGACAACTGATTTTGGTTTCTTGTAGCTAGCAATGCGGTCCTGACAGAATGCAATAAGCTCTCTAGAAGATGGGGGAGTATTTAAATCAACTGGACGTACAGCAGCTTTTACAGATTCTCCCCACTGTTGGTCTGGAATTCCAAATACGCTTACTTCAGCTACTTGAGGGTGTTCAAGTAATACTTCTTCAACTTCACGTGGATAAATATTAGATCCACCCGAAATAATCATATCGTTCTTACGATCAACCAAAAAAAGAAATCCGCGTTTGTCGATATAGCCTATGTCTCCAGTATGCAGCCAGCCATTGCGCATGGTCTCAGCGGTTGCGTCAGGGTTATCCCAATATCCTTTCATTACAACGCTTCCACGCACAATCACTTCCCCAATAGAACCATGAGGAACTACTTTATCTAAATTATCGATGATTTTAACCTCTACGTCAGTACGAGGACGTCCTGCAGTTAGAAGAGAAGGATTTTTTTGGAGTTCTGTTGCCATTTCTTTTTTCCCTAACGCTGTAATAGTCATTGGGGATTCTCCCAGACCATAAAGCTGAGTTAGAATAGGTCCAAATTGCTTAACTGCTTTATGAGCATCGTCTACATACATGGGGGCACCTCCCCATATGATAGCCCTTAAATGCGATGTATCCTGCGGGTTAACAGAAGCCTCTTCCACAAGGAGTTTGACCTGAGTTGGGGCTAGAAATGGGATTATAGTTACTCTCCAATGATGAAGTTCTTCAAAGACTAAACCAGGTTTGAATCCTATAGAATTATGGAGGACGTTTGTAACACCTCGTCCAACCATTGGTAAAGAATACAAGCCACTTCCATGAGAAAGTGGTGCTGCATGAAAGGCGATGTCCGCTTCATCAGGAACGTAGTGATCAGCAAAAAAATTCATGGTCATAGACATCAAGTTTCGATGGGATAACATTGCACCTTTAGGTTTACCGGTAGTGCCGGAAGTATAGAATAGCCAAGCTAAGCTATTGTCTTCCAGTTCTTCATCAGGAAGTGGCTCTGGTGTTTGCACTAATAAGTCCTCGTAGTCTATAAAGTGAGGCTGAGTTTCAGCACCAATTTGGATCCAATGTTCAATTTGAAGTTGATCATGGCAACCTGATACCCAGCTAGGAAATGACTCATCTTGAATTACGACTTTAGTTCCACTTTGCTCTAAAATAAAGGTGATTTCCCGTGGATGGAGACGCCAATTAATAGGAACCGCTACGGCCCCGAGTTTGAAAAGACCAAATAATGTTTCAAGAAAAGGAGGGGCATTATGCTGGATTAGAGCTACTCGGTCACCTCGATTGACTCCCAATTTTTTCAGGGCATAAGCTATTTTCCCAGCTCTAAGGTTAAGCTCTTGATAACAGAGATGCTTATTCCCTTGAACAACTGCCAGTTTTTCTCCATTTGCCTGAGCTGCCCGACTTAACAAAATAGCTACATTCATCGACTTTTCTAGATAGCAATTTGAACCCTATTTGGTCCAATTACTTTTACAATAACTAATCCAATCAAGTATGGGGATTGGTTAAGAAATGAGAACTTAAAAGGAAAACCCTAATTTAATTAAATCTGGTATCAATAAAGTCCTCTAACGTTCTAAGTTTTCTTAGAAGCTTTATCGGTTGGAAAAAATCATTTTTTTAAACTCAATAGTTTTAAACCCAATCTAAGCTACTGCTCTTTCCATGAAAAAATTACTCCTAGCATTGCTTTTTCACGGTTATAAGCCATCTCGTAAGCCTCTACCATTTTAGTATAATGGAAACGATGAGTAATAAGTCTTTTCGGCTCCAACAAACCATCTTCCATGAGAGATAGGATGTGCACTGCTGTGCGATCATTATCATATCGATTTTCGATCATAGAACTTATCCCTCCATTTGGGTAAAGATAACCCACCGGACCAGAGACTGCATGGAGGGATATACCTTTAGTGTAAAATAACTCCATCGAGAGAGGATTGAAATCGAGAGGTGTTTCCCCGCGTCCTAACAGACTCACAATAGAAACTCGACCATTTTCACGAACACTTTGTAGGGCGGTTCGAAATGCGGGCCATGGATTGGCAGTTAATATTACTAAATCAACTCCAAAGCCATTAGTAAAGTTGTCCAGCTTATCCTGTAGATCTGGGTCATTGTACAGATAGCCAGTATGTGCCCCCATTCGCTTGGCCATTTCTAAACGAGTAGGGCTATTGCCAATTGCTATAAGTCGTCCTCCAAAAAGAGGGCCCAAGGCAACGGCACCTAAACCTAGCACTCCTAGTCCAACTACTGCAACGTTTTCACCAACTCGAAATTGGGCTTTGTGAAAACATTGTGAACTGAGAGCATAAAGATGTGTAAAAACTGCGTCTTCTGAATTTACTCCTTCGGGGACCTTCACTAGGCTAGCTGATTCATTAGTTATATACTCTGATTGGTGAGGTTGTCGCGTAACCACTCGGTCACCAATCTTAACTTGTTTAACATCACTACCTATACCCCGAACAATTCCTAGGCTACTGTCTCCTACCCATCTTGGATAGCCAACGGGAGCGCCTGGGACTTGTTCTGCTCCCTCATAATTACCTCTATCTGTTCCTATTTTTAAAGCACTTATTTCTGTTTCAATCCATATTTCCTTGCTTTTAAGACTGCTAGTGTCAAGAGGTTTTTCTTCGATACGAAGATCTCTCGGGCCATGAAGTATGGCAATTTTCATGGGGGCTCCTTTTTAACATTTGCTTTCTTATTTATCTAATCATGAGTTATCTTCATTTAATCAAGAAGAAACTCAATCAGTAATATTGATCATTTTTATAACATACTTAATAGTACTGATTACATATGCACCATTAAACTCTAGTGTAACATAAGAGATTAGGGAGTAATTCGTTAGGTTTGAATAATTACGAATTTTCAGGTATCAGAATTACTGAATTGTCCTTAAGTGGAGCTTTAATGTGTCATTTTTTTGAGCTTGAAAAATAAATTGGAAAAATCTGACTAGAAAATTTCCTCAAGCAAAATCAGTTTTACCTATTCATCAAATCCCTTTTACCTATCAATGAAAAGTTTCATAATTTTAGAGTGAAATATTCCGTAATCTTAAGGCATTAGCAATTACCGAGATCGAACTGCAGATCATAGCAACTGCAGCTATCATTGGGTTTAAAAGAATCCCTAATACTGGGTACAAGACTCCAGCTGCAAGTGGAATTCCCAGGGTGTTATAAAAAAAGGAAAAGAAAAGATTTTGTCGAATATTGCGCATTGTTATCCTACTTAAACGGCGGGCTCGTACGATACCGTTAAGATCTCCCTTGACAAGAGTTATCCCAGCGCTGTAAAGGGCTACATCAGTACCTGTGCCCATTGCGATTCCAACCTGCGCTTGTGCCAGTGCAGGGGCATCGTTTATACCATCTCCAGCCATGGCAACTCGACATCCACTGGCCTGAAGCTGCTTTACTACCTCGACCTTTTGTTGTGGTGTGACTTCTGCTTTAACCTCGTCAATTTTTAAATCCTCCGCAATTTTAGATGCAGTTTTTTCATTATCACCCGTCAGCATAATAATGCGAAGTCCTTCTTTGTGCAGTTTAGCAATAGCATCATGCGTAGTTGGCTTGATTGGATCTTTTACTGCTAGTAATCCAACTAATTGACTATTGGAGGCCGCAAACACAACTATATGGCCAGTTTTTCGCAAAGTATCTGCTTCTTGAGATAATGGTTTCGTTAGGATTTTCAATTCATTGAGAAATTTTTCGTTACCAAGAACAAAAGTGTTTCCGCTTACTTGACCAGTAACACCTTGACCTGCAAACGCTTTGAATTTATCTGCCTTGGCAAGAGGTAGTTTACGTCTATTAGCTTCGCTAACAATTGCCGATGCCAAGGGATGCTCACTATTTTGTTCTAGACTGGCAGCTACAGCGAGCAAATTAGATTGATTCCAATTGGCTGATGTTATAACTGAGCTTACATAGGGTCGCCCCTCAGTTAGTGTTCCGGTCTTATCTATCACTAGGGTGTCTATTTTTTCTAGAGACTGGAGTACATCAGCTTTTTTTATAAGGATACCCTCTCTGGCTCCACGACCAGTGCTTACCATGACTGACATGGGTGTTGCTAATCCTAGGGCACAAGGACAAGCTATAATTAGTACAGAGACCGAATTTACTAGAGCAAAGGCGAGGCTTGGTTTTGGACCGAAGAGACTCCAAAGTATAAAAGTTAAAATGCTAGTGGCTATAATAGTTGGAACAAAATAAGAGGAAACAACATCGACCATCCTTTGAATAGGTACTTGGGTGCGTTGAGCTTGGCTTACCATCGAGATAATTTGAGCTAGTAGGGTCTTTTGACCTACTTTTTCAGCACGCATTACAAAACTTCCCATTTGATTGATCGTACCTCCCGTAACATGACTTTGAGAAATTTTTTCTATTGGGATCGATTCTCCAGTTACCATGGACTCATCTACCGAGCTACAGCCGTTTAACACAACACCATCTACAGGTATTTGTTCTCCGGGACGAATCAGAAGCAATTGTCCTGATCTTAAATCAGCAACAGGAATGTCCTCTTCGGAACCATCCTTCCTGACCAATCGTGCTGTTTTTGGTGACAGGTTTAATAGAGATTGGATGGCATTACTGGTTTGGTTTCGAGCACGGAGTTCCAGTACCTGGCCCAGCAAAACAATAGTTGTGATAACAGCTGCTGTTTCAAAATAAAGGACGACTGTTCTTCCAGAGTGATCGATGATTTCAGAAAAAACAACTACAAAAAAACTATAGAAATAGGAGGCAGCAATCCCCATAACAATTAAAGTGAACATGTTAGGGGTGCGGTTAATTAGTGATGTCCAGCCACGCTGAAAGAATGGCCATCCACCCCAAAATACGACGAGAGTAGAAAAAAATAATTGAATCCAGTTTGAAATCTGAAAGAACCATGACCCCACAAAAGTCTTACCTAAAATCATTTCTGACATTCCCGCGAGAAAGACGGGTATTGTTAACACTAGACTGAGCCAAAACCTTTTTTTCATGTCAAGGTTCTCAGGATCATTGTTTTCTATTGAGGCTGCTAGTTGGGGTTCTAGGTCCATGCCACAAATAGGACAGTACCCAAATCGATTCCGCCTTATATCTAAATGCATAGGACAGATGTATTCAGCTTCTTGATCTGATGGTTGCTCTTCCACAGTTGGAGTAATCGGTGGTTTGTTGAGATATTGTTCAGGATCGGTTTGAAATTTGGAAAAACAGTGATCACAGCAGAAAAAATAAATTTGTTTTTTGTAGGTATATGAATTTGATGAAGTTTGTGGATCAACGGTCATTCCACATACAGGGTCTTTGATTTCGGTCTTCTGATTATTTGAGTTTTTAGAGCTATAAAAAATCTGATTAGGAATCATCAAAACCCCCTTTTGATATTTAGAGTTAAATCATCCTTTCATTACTGCCAGAGGCTTGAGTTTAGCTAACTTTGTTGCAATTCCAGTCTTATGGATTACCTCAACTACCTGATTGACATCCTTATATGCATCAGGTTTTTCTTCAACTAGACTTGAGTTTGTTTGGGCCTTAATTAGAATATTTTTCCTACGAAAATTTCTTAAAAGTTCTCCAGGTGTTGTTTCACGCCTAGCCTGACTTCGGCTTTTAGCCCGACCAGCTCCATGACAAGAAGAACCAAAGGTTTCTACCATAGCCCTCTCTGAACCTAATAGAACGTAAGAACATGTTCCCATACTTCCTGGGACTAGAACGGGCTGTCCCCAATCTCTTACCTCTGATGGCAAATCTAGATGACCTTTTGGGAAAGCTCTAGTAGCACCTTTCCGGTGAACTAGAACCTTGGTTTGCTTACCATTTACCCGGTGTTCTTCCTCTTTAGCAATATTATGACAAACGTCATATACAATCTTGAGGTTTTCGCTGCCAATGACTCGTCCAAAGGATTTTCGGATTTGATGAGTGATTATCTGACGGTTAGCAAAGGCAAAATTAGCAGCAGCAGCCATTGCTCCAAGGTAGTGCTGACCTTCTTTGGACCTGATTGGGACACATGCTAATTGTTTGTCGACGACGTGAATACGATATTTTTTCATAGCGTCCTGCATCGAATTGAGATGGTCTGTGCAAACCTGGTGCCCTAGGCCGCGAGATCCAGTGTGAATTAGTATCACAATTTGATTGTGATAAAGTCCAAATCGATTGGCAATCTCAGAATCAAAGATTTCTGTTACCCTTTGTATTTCGAGGAAATGGTTACCTGAACCCAAACTTCCTAATTGAGTGTGTCCTCTATTTTTTGCTTTTTGGCTAACCATGCTAGCATCTGCACTATTGATTCTTCCCATTTCTTCAATAAAAGCTAAATCAATAGTTAGACCAAACTTTTTTTGTACAGGCCATTGGGCACCTTGTTCTAAAACTTGATTTAGATCATCATTGGAAAGATTTATTACTCCCCTTTGCCCTATTCCACAGGGAATACTGTGAAAAAGATCGTTTAAAAGCATTTGGAGCTTCGATTTGATTTCATTAAGTTGGAAAGGAGAGGTTAATAAACGAACGCCACAATTGATGTCGAAGCCAACTCCCCCAGCTGAGATCACACCGTCACTTAAATCTGCTGCAGCAACCCCACCGATGCAAAAACCATAACCTTGGTGTGCATCTGGCATTGCTAAAGAACGGCCAACTAATCCAGGCAAGGTTGCTACATTAGCCACTTGATCTATAGTGAGATCTTTCCCAATTTGTTGAATGAGGGGTTGATTTGCAAAGATTAATCCTTCAATCAGCATTCCTTTTTTATGAGATTTCGGGATGGAATAGCGAAAATCATCTAGCTTTTTTATCATTACCTTTGCTTTGTGGATCGCGTCAAATGGCTGGATTTGTTTCTAGTAATTTAGCCTGTAATCGAATTCAAATCAAATTCCGTTTTTCAACTGCAATAGAATCCTGTCGGTAGTGACATCCAAGACTGTGATTATTATGTTGTGCAGCTTGAGCAACAATCAGAGCTGCTTCAATAGTATTGCGTAGGCCAATCAAGCTGTCACTAAGCTTAGATGTCCGATAAAATTCTTCAATTTCATTCCAGAGATGTCGTAATTCTCGAATTGCACGAGAAAGACGATCAGCATTACGCACTAAACCTACATAATGCCACATGATGTTTTGGATAGTTTGCATGTCACCTTGAATTAAAGCTGCGTCAGGATCAGTGATTAGGTCTCTCTCATTCCAAGGTAGAGGATTATAAAGGGCAGGCGGTTTAGCAAAAGAGTTTTGGCTAATGACTTGTTCTATTTTCCTAGCCGCTTGAGTGCCCCAGACCAAACCCTCAAGGAGGGAAGTAGATGCTAAACGGTTTGCACCATGAACTCCAGTACAACTAGATTCTCCCACCACATAAAGATTTTCAATGCTAGAACGTCCCCATAGATCTACCAAAATCCCACCACAAAAGTAGTGGGCTGCTGGTATTACTGGAATAAGATCTTGAGTTATATCAATTCCAACCTTAAGGCAGGTGGCCCAAATGTTTGGAAATCTATTACGAATCTTTGAAGCTGGCATGTGTGAAGCAATGTCTAGAAACACGTGAGAATAACCATGGGATTCCATTTGATGGTGTATGGCTCGGGCTACTATGTCTCGGGGAGCAAGTTCTTTATCTTGGGGGGCATAATCGGCCATGAAGGCTCTACCCTCTGGGGAAAGAAGTATCCCTCCCTCTCCACGAATAGCTTCACTGATAAGAAAGCATTCAGAATTGGGAACTGATAAGGCTGTAGGGTGGAACTGAATATATTCTGCATTAACGATGCGAGCACCCGCTCGGTGAGCCATGGATAATCCATCACCTCGTGAACCCGGAGGGTTAGTAGTATTTTGAAATATTCGTCCTAGTCCACCAGTAGCAAGAACAGTTAAAGGTGTAAGGTAGCGGTGAACTTTTTTTTCTCTACAATCAAATAAATAGGCGCCATGACAACTGATTGGTCGGTAAGTATCCAAAGGATCTGAAGAATGGTGGGGAGAAGTAATAAGATCGACCGCCGTAACTTCAGTCAGTATGTTCACATTAGGACATTGTTTAAGGGCAGAAATTAATCCTTCAATAATACTAAGACCCGTACTATCTCCAACATGAAGAATCCGACGGTAGGAATGAGCAGCCTCATGACCCCAACTTATTTCCCCAGAAGCAGTTTGGTCGAAAGTGATCCCTGCTGTTTCAACTAAAATATCCTGTAAAATCTCAGGTCCTTTATCAGCAAGGAGTTGAACTGCTTCGATGTTGCTAGAATTAGCACTAGCTTTCATGATGTCCGAAGCAAGGATTTTAGAATCATCCCCTGGCCCATGACTTGCAATTCCACCCTGAGCCCAGCGGGTGTTGGATTCTTTAGGATCCTGTGAGCGTGTTATTACGGTGATTTGTCGTGAAGGGTTTCGAGCTAGTTGTAGAGCAGTGGTTGCCCCAGCAATTCCACTCCCAATAATGAGCACGTCCGATGAATCTTCTGTTTTGAATTTCTTGTTAATTGATTTTCTTACAGCCATGTCTATAAAAAAAGAATCTTTATTAGAAAATTAAAACAATATTTTTGGCAGGGTCGATGTATTAATTTGTTTCAAACTCCAGTTTAAAAGGATTTTGTATATACTAGCCTTGGAAAAAATTCAATAAGATATTCTTCTGAGAAACATTGATTTCAAAAACCCTGTAGCAATGAAACAGCTAACCAAAAATAGATTAATAATCCAACTACATCAGCAATCGATGTAATTAAAGGACTACTAGCAACAGCTGGGTCAAATCCCAGTCGATTAAGAGCAAGAGGTAGAATCGCTCCAATAGAGTTAGCAACTAGTACAATGATGAGCATGGAAAATCCAACCACTAGGGCAATTTGAGGCCCTCCATGAAAAAAGCCAAACGTCCAGGCAACCAGTCCCATGGTAGCCCCTAAGGTTAACCCTACACTCAACTCTTTAGTAATAGTGCGCAACCATTGGTTTAGGTGGATGTCTCCTGTGGCTATCGCTCGAACCATTAAGGTTGCTGATTGTGCTCCAGTATTACCGCCGCTACCAATTAAAAGAGGAATAAAAAAAACCAAGATAATTGCTGAAGAAAGGGTTGTTTCATAGGCAGCAACTACCGAAGAGGCTGCAAGATTAACAAAGCCAAGAGGGGCCAACCAAAAAATACGTTTACAATAGAGAGACCAAACACTAGCTTCCTCGTAACTCATTTTTAAGGGTTCTACAGCGGCCGATTTCTGAAAGTCCTCAGTTGCTTCTTCCTCAGCTACATCCATTACGTCATCCACGGTTACCACTCCTAGTAAGACTCCTTCGGATTCAACCACTGGTAAGGCAAAAAGATCATATTTACCCATAAGACCTACAGCCTCCTCTCTGTCACTGTAGGGGGAAAGACTGACAAAAGATCGGTCCATAATCGATTCAACTGGTGCTGTAGGTATCGCTAAAACAAAAAGCTGTAGTTCAATGGTATCTAGCAACTTCCAGTGGCTATCGACTACATAAACCATAGCAATCGTATCAAGTCCGACACCTACGGTACGAATATGTTGTAAACTTCTTTCAACAGTCCACTCCGCTCGAACAGCAACGTAGTCAGGTGTCATTAGCCGCCCAATGCTTTCCTCTGGATACCCTAAAAGTTTGCGAGCTTCGATCAAATCCTCCGGACTTAAAAGATTAAGCATTCTTTGGGTAACCCTACCCGGTAGTTCCTCAAAAAGGTGGGTTCGGTCATCAGGTTCTAAGTTTTCTAGTAGCTGTCTTGTTTCTTCATCAGTTAATTCTTTTACTAAGGATACCTGTAACTCAGCGTTTAAATGTGCGAATACCTGTGTTGACATTGTCCGAGGCAATATCCGAAATAAAAGAACCCGATCTGATTTTTGGGCACTGAGCAAAAGATCAGCAATTTCGGGAGCTAGCCAATTCGTCACGAGAGATCGCAGATCCATCCACTTTTTCTGAGCTATTAATTCCTCTATATTTAATTCGGAGGTTTGATCCATTTTGACTTGTCCTAAAATCCTTTGCTATAAGATGAAGATAAAATTAAAACCTGACAACATCTACAGTTAAACAGTACTTTGTCCAGATTTCAAGAAACGATTAACTTACTTTTAAACTAGTGCAGAAATTAAATAGAAATAAATTCTTTTTGCTAAACCTATTTTAAAAGTGTCTGCCGTACAAGGGACCTTAATTTCTAGAAGAGTGGATAGTCATTGTAACTTCTAAGGTACATTGTGAATGCTTTAACTATGGAAAATCATGATTTTTTTGACAGCTCCAACTTCTAACAAAATCTATAAACGGTTCCAAGTTAATTATTAAAATGATCTCTATAAACCAACGAAAATAGATGATTATTTGTGCCAATCCTTTGTTTAAGAATACCCATTTTCGAGAAAATTAGCTTAATCAAATAATAAAAGGTTAGGATTTAGACTTAATTTTATTTAGGAATTTCTACGATCAAGATCTTTCCTATCTACAAAGAAAATCAGAGTTTATACTATAGAACCCAGTAAAAAATAATTTAGTTGTGAAAATCAAACCGTATGCCCTTTTAGGTCTTATTTTGGTACAGGAGATAGAATGCACCGAAGAAAGTTTTTTCATGCAACAGTGGCAACACTAACTAGTACTGTAGCGTTAGGTAAGGTTCTGACAAAAGGAGAGAAACAATCATTTTCTAAACGATCTCCCATCAAATTATCGGTGTCGCATATTAAGGCAGTAAATAGACGTCGGAGGGTGGTTAAGAACTTTGATGTTTTATTAGTAGATCCAGATAAATATTCTAGTATCCATGAGATTATCAGAGATCGTTTCAGTTTCATTGATGATCCAAGTTCTTGTATTGATAGCGTCTGGTGGAACTGGGGAGAAGGGAATGTTGTTCCATATCCAAGTAAATTTTTACCTACCTATAACCAGCCAGCGTTTCAACGCTGGATTCAAGAAGGCACTGATATTGTTAAAATTTTTCAAGATGAGACGCGTAAAAGGGGACTAGAAGTATTTTTTTCCCATCGTATGAATGGGTCTGATAATGATCCCCAATTTATTCCAGGACGTGGCACATTCATTGATGATATGGACAGGCTAAATCCAGTGCCACTAAAGCAAAAGCACCCTGAATGGTTAATCTCAGTACCGTGGCATGACAATGGCTTTTGGAACTATGCAGTCAAGGGAGTGCGGGACTATGTGTTGTGCAAAATGGAAGAAATTGCTTCCGACTACGATTTTGATGGAATTGAACTGGACTTTGCTCGAATGGGAATTGTTCTGCCCCCAGGACAAGCTTGGGAGAATAGAGCACTGTTAACAGAGTTGATCCGAAATATTCGGATAATGACTCTAGAAAAGGAGCAACAACGAGGGCGTCCCTTTTTGATTGCAGTGCGAGTACCAGAAAATCTAGTTGGTTGTCAATTTGAAGGAATGGACGTTGCAACTTGGATACAGGAACAGCTCATCGATATTATTGTTCTAGGCTGTCGAAATTTTGAAGTAGATGTGCTTGCTTTTCGGCATCTTACAGCAGATTTACCAATTAAGATTTTCTGTGCAATGGACGACCACCATTCTCCAGATGGATATTGTGTACCCCCCATAGAGGTTTTACGAGGTGTTTGGTCCAACTGGTATCGTCAGGGAACTGACGGAATTCAAACTTTTAATTTTAAGTATGCTCCTGATCCAGGAGAACTACATT
>Ga0310342_100002289_pt1 | contig 12279 bp, 15 predicted proteins | sample S15DNA20500_MG_FD_206155 | JGI IMG/M metagenome (GOLD analysis project Ga0310342, IMG submission 206155) | Marine microbial communities from station ALOHA, North Pacific Subtropical Gyre - S1503-DNA-20-500_MG | ecosystem: Environmental > Aquatic > Marine > Oceanic | place: Pacific Ocean: North... | reverse complement strand
GCGGTCATGGAGATGGTCGACCTCCTACGCCGCAGTTGAACAACCTGCCCTCGTAAGTGTAGGGATATAGCGATCGGATTTTCGTCGCGCTATCATCGCGAGAAGGAACGTTTTGACGTTATGAATCGGGAATCAGTAGTGTTGGGTTTTGCTCTGTCCTTCTCCATGTTGATTATGGGTTGGATCATTTGGGTTGAGAGGCCCAGCGCACCGACGGCTTCAGGTGCTACGCCGCTAGAGGCATCACCAGCCGGCACAGCAGCGCCCGCGCTAGATCAGGATCGGGTGGCTGCGTTGATAGCGACAGCCGAAGCCGACGATCAGGATGTAGAGTCTCGGATTTTGCTGGCGGCTATGTATTTTGACTCGCACAGTTTTGAACAGGCAATTCCTTGGTATGAGGAAGTAGTTGGATTGATGCCAGAAGACGTGCAGGCTAGTACCAACCTGGGTATTAGCTATTATTACGTAGGTTCACTTGAGCGAGCTGTCGAACAGTTGGAACGGTCGCTTGAGATAGAGCCAGATCATGCGCAGACGCTGGTGAGCCTAGGCGTTGTGAAGGCTTTCGGTCTAGAAGACCTTGACGGTGCCTCTGCAGCTTGGCAGAGGGTTCTTGAAGTGGCACCCGATGGACCTGAAGCTGAGGCTGCCCGAGAGGCTTTGAGTCGTCTCCAAGCAAGTATTGATGACATGGGTGCTGTCGGTTCTGGGGGGCAGCCGGATTTACGTTGACGAGTAGACAACGTTCGTCCGTAAGGCGAGACCAGAAATAGAGCGGGGCATGAACATTTTGTTGGCATGGGTCATCCGTTTCCTGCTGTTGGCGCTAGTTCTTCGAGCTATTGTTAGTTTCGTGAAGGGGCTATTGGTAGGTGCTAGTAGTTCTAGGTCAAAAGGAGCCAATCGAACGAATCGGCCAGACGGTGTTCCGCTCGTCAAGGACCCAATTTGTGGCACGTATATTGAGCGCTCTCACGCTGTTTCGATTCGCACCGGCGGCATAGTGCACTATTTTTGTTCCGAAACGTGTAAGCGTAAGTTTCACCAAAGTGGTTAGTGGAAAGTTATGCGCCAGGAAGAGCAAATTCGTTCCGACATTGTTGAAGTAGGTCGTCGTCTCCATAGTCGCGCTTATGTGGCTTCGAATGACGGGAACATCAGTGTTCGGGTGTCTCAGGACCGTCTTCTTACTACGCCGAAAGGTGTATCCAAGGGATTCATGTCTCCCGATATGATCGTAATGACTGATCTCAGTGGTCGGAAGATTTCCGGCGATCGTGATCCCTCATCTGAGCTTCCGATGCATTTGGCGGTCTATCAAAACCGACCTGAAATAACGGCGGTTGTACATGCGCATCCTCCCGTGTCAACCGGATTCGCGGTGGCAGGAATTCCACTTGACCGTGCAGTTTTGGCAGAGGTCGTCACCACACTTGGGAGCATACCAATCGCTGATTACGGAACGCCTTCAACCCCAGAACTTGCCGATGCGGTGAGTAAATATATAAAAGCCCATGATGGCTTATTACTGGCGAATCACGGAGCTCTCACAATTGCAGGTGAATTGTTTGCGGCATATTACAAGATGGAGACAATTGAACATTTTGCACGTATTAGTCTGTCGGCGAGGCTTCTTGGTGGTGAACGAATGCTGTCACGTGACGAGGTAATGCGGCTCCAAGATCTGAGAGGGATGTATGGTATTTCATCACCTGCGCCGATCTGTGCAGATGGTAATCCTGAAACTACCGACGTCCCTTCAGAGGATACGAACGATGTGACCTGCCAGGTTCTTCAGGCACCGTTATCGACGAACGGACGTTTAGTCAAAGAGGCGACGTCTTCACCTGACTTGGAGGCGCTAGGTAAAGACGGTGAAATTCGATTAACATACCGTGAGCTCTCGGCGTTGATAGAAGATGCGGTGAAGCAGTTGCGTTAGGATCTGACGCCCTTAGAATGAGGGTCTGTTAGAGAGGGGATAACATGGGTGAGGCGTTGGGCATGGTAGAGACCAAGGGTTTTGTCGCGATGGTTGAAGCGGCGGATGCCATGGTCAAGGCAGCCAAGGTAACCCTTGTGGGCTGGGAGAAGATTGGGTCCGCCCACGTTACCGCTATCGTTCGAGGAGATGTCGCGGCGGTCAAAGCTGCAACCGACGCTGGTGCAGCGGCAGCCCGCCGGGTTGGTGAACTCGTGTCCGTGCATGTTATTCCCAGACCGCATTCCAACCTCGAAGATACACTTCCAATCGGAAAATCTGGAGCCAAGGGCTAGTTTAGTCACCGTAACATAAGGGATTATGCTGACCTATCGTGTCGCCTCATGATTCTGGCTAAAGTTGTTGGGACCGTGGTGGCCACCCGCAAGGATGACCGTCTAGTTAGCTCTAAGCTTCTATTGGCTCAGCCAATCGACCCACGTGGAAAGGTGCAAGGCAATCATCTCGTGGCGATTGATACTGTTGACGCCGGCTTCGGTGAAACCGTGCTAATTGTCAGTGGAAGTTCGGCACGAATGGCGGAGGGACTCAAGGACGTACCAGTAGATGCCGCAATCGTAGGGATCGTCGATTCGGTCAATATTGACGATTAGTTCTCTTGCACCGTTGTCGGGGAAAAACTATGCATCTTGGGCGGGTGATAGGGACCGTGGTCGCAACCCAGAAGGTGTCGAGCCTTCAAGGCCTGAAATTACTTGTGTTGGAGCCATTGGCTGCTGACGGAAGTTCAGCGGGTAGTGCCATTATCGGCGTCGACAGTGTAGGTGCGGGCGCGGGTGAGCACGTGTTTTTCGTTCGCGGTCGAGAGGCGAGCCTGCCGTTTTTTCCAACCGAGGTTCCGACTGATGCCAGCGTCGTTGGCATAGTTGACCACTGGAACACGGAACCGATGTCACGACGAAATAAGCGTTAGTTAAATGCGGATCGGACGGGTAATTGGCAACATCGTTTCAACATGCAAGCACGAAAAACTTGTAGGAGCAAAGTTGTTATTGATTCAACCGATTACAGCTGAAGCCAAGCCATTCGGCAAGCCTGTTCTTGCGGTAGATGCTGCTCAGGCCGGTGTTGGAGACACCGTCCTGCTGGTCCTTGAGGGGCGAGCGGCCATATCTGCGCTCGGCCGAGCTGGTGCGCCTGTCGATGCTGCAGTTCTTGGAGTCGTTGACCAGATTGACTCTTCTCCGGTCCTGGCAGTTCGTTGATTGGCCCTTGTGCCTGTGAAGCAAACTAGTCCATGGGTGGACGTCTACATTCCGACATAGCTTGCCTATCCACAAACGCAGTGATGCGGAGGCTAGAGTCAGCCATCAAAGAAATGGAAAACCCGGCAATAGAGAAGATTGCCGACGATCAAAAATCTGATTCATTCCAGGTGCTAGTCGCCACGATGTTGTCAGCGCAGACTAAGGATGCTGTGACATTCGCGGCCTCGAAAAGGCTATTCAGACGAGCTTCGAGCCCTCGTGTAATGGGTAGACTGAGTGTCACTGAGATAGAACACCTTATCTATCCTGTCAGCTTCTACCGAAACAAAGCGCGGCATGTGAAGGAAACGTGCAGCCAATTAGTGACCAGATTTAACGAGCAAGTTCCATCCACGATGGACGAACTCTTGACACTGCCAGGAGTTGGCCGAAAGACTGCCAACCTTGTGTTGATCGTAGCGCTCAGAAGTAGGTCAAATATCTGTGTTGACACCCACGTGCATAGGATTTCGAACCGACTGGGATGGGTTAAGACGAAGACACCAGAACAAACAGAATTAGCGTTATATGACGTGATGCCACGTCGATGGTGGGCTTCGGTCAACCTCTTCTTGGTGACGTGGGGGCAGAACGTCTGTCGGCCTGTTTATCCCCTCTGCGAGCGCTGTCAAATTGCAACACAATGTCCGAGGTTCGGGGTGACCCGTGTCGGGCGGTGAAGAGTAATCACGCTGACCACGACGGATTCTCTGAGACATCAGCCAAATTGCTGAACCGGAGGCGATTGGCGGGGATTGTCGATCGTCCTGTGGCAGTCGTTGTTTGGCTGTTTCGTGAGGCAAAGGGGATTTGTCTGGACACCCTTTCGGATTACCACTTTGGCGACGCTCTGATGTTATTAGCGTGCGAAGCCGGCTAGCTGTTCGACCGCTCGGTCGATGACACGTGTGATCGCTGACGATTGAGACTTGTAGTTGTTGACCAAAATGGCGAAAACAAGTTTCTCTCCATCGTGAGTGTAGACAAACCCTGAGAGGCCACTGACGTTTGACATCGTTCCTGTTTTTGCACGGGCGTTTCCAGTTGCCTTTGTTCCTTTCATGCGGTGGGCGAGGGTGCCGTCTTGTCCGGCGACCGGAAGCGTTGCTTCGAAGATGGTCGCTGATTGAGGGTTCAGTCGAACATGTTCAAGCACTCGAACAAGGGCTTCCGGTGTGATGTAGTTGTAGCGTGAAAGTCCAGACCCATCCAAGATTATGAACTGGTCAGTTTCGATCGACCATGTTGCAAGTAATTCCTTGACGATTGTTTGACCGGCCCCTACGGTTCTTTCATGTTTATCGCCGAGGGCCCGAAAAATGGTTTCTGCGTAAAGGTTTTGGCTCCGTTTCATCATGCGGATGGCTAATTCAGATAAGGGTCGAGATTGATGGTCTAACAGCAGTTGACCATTTTCTTCTGACTGTAAAAAAATGTCCGAATCGATTTCATCGATGTCAACGGTGTCACCCATGACTTCAATTCCTTCTTGCAGAAGCGTTTGGTGAAAGGCTCGAAGAAAGAATAGCGTTGGGTCATCTACTGAAACTGGCAGCCGGATAGGCTCCGCGTCTATAGGAATTGCTCCTCGTAGCTCGAGTGTTGCTTGTCCTGGGAGACGTAAGAGTCGAAGCGACGACTCGCTGTGAGGCGGGCTGGTCACGGTGCGGTTGACTAGCTTTAGTCCACTGGCACTCTCCTCGATATGTGCTGAGGTTGTCCTTCCTGCTGCTGGACCAGGGGTGATCATGAGGTGTGCGACGTTCTCCTGGTATGTCAAAGCGCTACTGGGTGCGGCGAATCCAAAGATGAGATCGTCCCAACTCCATCCGTTACTCAAACGACTTCCAGGCCACGTTGCCCCTGCATCCATAGCGCGATCGTCGCCGATAAGGCGACCAGTGATGCGTGTGATACCAGTCGTTTTAAGTGTCTTGGCCCAGTCAGTAAAGAGGTTGTTTTCATTGTCGATAGTAGGGTCGCCAGACCCCTGCACGATCAGATCCCCGTTGAGTACTCCGTCTTTAATTGGTCCCGTTGCGATAAGACGAGTGTCGAATGTAAAGTCCCAGCCGAGTTGGTCGACGGCGGCAGCCAGCGTAACTATTTTTAGTGTAGATGCCGGAATTAGTAGTGTGCGTGAATTGAGGCTATAGAGGGTTTGGTTTCGGTCGAGTGAACGGACATGTACGCCCCAGATTGCGGGTGGTATTGACCTATCTCCAAACAGGTGATTCAGATCCTGTTGCAGTTGAATTACAGCCGAACTTGAATCGAACTCAAGCGTTATGTTTGGGGGTGAAACGTTGAGCGGTGAATCTGGTCTCGCGGCACAACCCGATACTGAGACGAGAAAAACAAAAACGAATGGACAGACGAACCTTAAAATTTTACCTCGCACTGCGTGAGATGTTACGGGTGACTCAGACCTGATTTCAAGATTCTTGATTTTGGAGCGTGGCCAACGACTGGAGCGCATCATCCACTGTTCGAGTATCAAGAATGGCCGCCCCTGGCTCATCGCCTCGGACACCATAAGTTACGTCCCCAGAACGCCACAATGTCACTAGTTCTTCTTTACTGATCTCGTCAGGTCTCCCGGTGTTAAACCGGATTCGCGCTGTCAAGAAGAATGAGTTCTCGTTAAAGGTAACATCGTCCCGTGTTTCGATAAATGACTCGCCTCTGAGGTTTGAGAGTTTCGCAAGGAAGTCATCCATCTGTGTTCGGTCCGCCTCTGTTGATTCAGGAGACACCTGCATCCACAATGATCCCGATTCTTCGTCTTCTGCTTCGAGCTTCTCAAACACAGTGCTTGTGTCGGTTTGCTGTATTTCGACTCGGGAGGTATTGAAGGGACTAGAATCAAATAAGTCCTTATCGCGGTATTCATTAGCACCGCGTTCTAAGTCATCTACCAGCGTTGAATCGATCGTAAATACGATCGGTCGTGATGCATCGCTGGCGTAAGACATGCCGTCTGGAGCAACATTTCCAATAACGAGTGTGGCCGTTGCACTTCCCAAGCGAATCGTTGCGGTCAATCTTGGGTCAGAAAGTCCGTAATCGGCAACAGAGGTTTCTTCTATTTGTTCGTCGGATGAGCCTTCGCTGGCTACTGACCGCATCTGACCACTACTCAGTTGTCCTACTAGGCCCTCGACGGTGCTGAAATCGGCCTTGGCTTCCCACGGTTCCTGCAGTGTCCATTCATTCCCATTTTTTTCCAGTCGGAATGATACTGTGCTTGATTGAATCTCCAATCGGTCAACATCGGATGTGTCAAACCCCAGTATTGTCTTGTCGCGCAGGTCAAATGGTGACTTCTTAAACGTTGTGTCAAGGTGAGCCGAGACGAGTACGACACGCTCACTGTCTGCAAGCATGGCATACCGCTCACCTCCAGTCGGCGTCGAGTCACCGATGAAGAGGCGTTCTGACGGGGAACCACTAGACGTAGCAAAACCGACCTCGACTGTGGGTGCATCAAGGCCGAAAGGCGTGAAATCCACGACGCCCTCCGCGACAACACGTTGAATCTGAAGTGTGGAGAGTGCTGACGTGATTGAAGACACTTGCGTTTCGTCTGCGGCCGCCGTCACAGGGTCAGTGAGTCTCCATTCGTTCCCGTCCTCGCTTTGTTCGAGGATTGTTTCCTGACCGTTTGTCGTGATTGTTAGTTGCACGAAGTCTTCAGTGGCCACGTCCACTAAGGTTTCGTTAGGAGGTAACTCCGATGCTGGAGGACGCTCAAGCTCAACGAAATATACGTACAACCCGAGTGTCACGCATACAACGAGCAGGATGAGAGTGGAGTATCCGCGTCGCATGGGCTACCGTCTCCGCCACCACGTCAGTAGACCAGTGCCAATGACCGCTGCAGGAATCATGAGTAGTGACAACCAGGTGATGCGAAGTTGTTGGTCAGCCGTTAGAGTGATCCGACGGTCTTCCGGTTCTCTCGGTCGGATCGAAATCAGGTTTTCTTGTTGGGCGAGCCAGTTGATGGTGTTCAGTGCGAGATCCCGATTTCCTTGGATACCAAGTGAGCCATTTGCCGCAAAATCAGAATCACCGATCACCGCGACGCGAGTTTCTGGCGCGCGCGAGTCGTCTTCTTGGGTTGCTTGCCCGGGGAGCGTATCTGGTTCGCTGGTTTGACCATCGGGTCGTGACGGATTTGCAGGGACGACGACAGCCGCTCCAATTGCTATGGGTCCAGGTGTATCACCATCATCCATTTCTACTTCACCGGATTCCAGTTCAGTCAGGTCACTTTCCGCCCAACTCCGAGGTGATGTTTCGATAAACACTTGAGCAACCCGGTCATTCTGGCTGGCTGAACTGATCCCGACGGAACGGGTCAACGGGAATGCTGTGAGAAGTGCAAAGTCGTCTGTGATTGGATGGGCGGGATAGGTGGCTGCCACCGGTACCGTTGCATTGGTGCCAAGGAATTGCCCCATTCCACTGACGTCAACCACTACGTCGTTACGGACCTCGATACCCCATTCCGCAATGAATGCAATCAAGTTCACTTGGGGTGAAGCGGTGAAGTCGTCATTCGGATCAAGTAAGAACAGCGCCTTTCCACCGTTCTCAAGATAAGTTCTGAGAGCATCTATTTCGCCTGGCAGATAATCGGTTTGCGGGCCAGCTGCAATGACGACAGAGGCGTCTGGCGGCACCAGGCCGGTTTGAGCCAGGACAACCGTCTCGACCGCCAGGTTGTCACGGAGGAGCGCTTCAGCCAATCCTCCGTATGCGTCACGGTCTGTGCCTTCTGGCAGTCCTTCACCATGACCTTGGATGAAGTAGACACGTTGTTCTTCACCTTCGATGACCTTGATGAGGCCGTTAGTTAGTTCTTGTTCGGCGTCAGAAAGCACTCGTTCGATACGGCCGTCGTATTCGAAGACGACGGTGCCATACGACTGGACGTCGTACTGCCTCGCCCTAAGGGGTTCCTTATCAATGTCCACAAATTCAAGTGAAACTTGGGACGATCGATATTCATACTCCGCGAGGCGGTCACGATAGGCTGGAAATTCAACGTCTCGTGCGAACACGACAATGCGGATTGGTGATTCAAGCGATTCCAATATTTGAACTGTTTGGTCTGACAGTGAATATTGACTACCGGCCGTCAGATCCCATCGTTTGTTCTGACGCAAGAGAATGAAGTTAATCGCAACAAGGATGCCCAGAGCAAGAATGACGCTTGAGGTTGCTAAAGCGCCATATCGAGCTTGGCGGACTCCTAGGGAATCAACGATGTCTCTCCACTGTGTGAGGCCGTAAAGTCCAATAACAACGATGCCGGCCACCGCTGACCACCACCACACCTCTTGCTGGTCTGGCATGGTAAATCGGACTACTAAGGCTCCGCCGACGAGCGCGATGCCGACCCAACCAAGGATTTCAGAAAGCTTCTTAGACATGGGGTCTCACCCTCTCCAGCGTTCACTGTCAACTGATTTAGCTGTCAAAAATAATCCGAAGATGATGAAGCTGGCGTAATACGTCAGGTGGCTCGTGTCGATGACGCCTTTCGAGAAGTCGTCAAAATGGTCGAGAACAGACAGGTAGGCAAGTACTTGACTCGTTGTCGATCCGCCAGTGGGGTCACCTAACCAACTGATGACCCAAAATAAAAGGAGTACCGCGAACGTCACCATACCTGCCACAACTTGGTTCTTGGTCGCGCTGGAAATCAGGAGGCCTATCGAGATGAACGATGCACCCATCAGGAAAAGCCCTAGATAGCCACTTAAAATCGGTGCTAACTCAGGTTCTCCGTACCAAAAAAGAATTGCTATGTGAATGCCAGTAACTGCCAGCATCAAGACAAATAGGCAGAGCGCGCCAAGAAACTTTCCCAAAATGATCTGCCAATCTGTCAACGGCGATGAGATGAGCAATTCAATGGTTCCTGAGCGTTTTTCTTCCGCGTAAGATCGCATGGTGATCATCGGGAGCACAAACAGCATGATTACTCCTGTGTTACCTAGTAGCGGTCGAATCATGTACTCGTTTATGTTGATAGGCGGAGCACCTTGCATCATGCCTGCTTGCAGGCTGATACGGAGCAGAAAGCTGAGTGAACTGACGAAAAACACACCAAAGAGTACGGCGAATAACCCGACGACTACATAGGCTATGGGCGAGACAAAGTAGGATTTGATCTCTTTGTGGGCAATTGCAAGAATGTTGCTCATGGGTCTTTAGCCTCCGGCCGGTTGAGAGGAATCCGGCTCTTCGGACACCACAGTTCCATCAGTATCCGTCGCCTCGTCCTGTGTAGTTAGCTCAAGGAAGACGTCTTCTAGGCCCATTTTGTCTCGACGTAGCTCGAGGAGTCCCCACCGATGCGAGACCACGACATTTGCCAGATGTTGTCTTGCCTGACCACCTTGCGCTGTTTGGACTTCGACGATACTCGTACCGTCTTTACTGGAATTAACGGTGACACTGGTTACACCATCGACCTGTGCAAGTGCTGCTGTAGGGTCGGCGCCCTCTGTAGCAATTTCTAGGCGAACCGTCTCCGATCCAGCGAGACGTTTTTTTAAGTTGTCCAAGGTGTCCACTGCTACGACGCGCCCAGTCTTGATAATGGCCACCTGCGTGCACGTATGTTCCACCTCTGGAAGAATGTGGGTGCTTAAAATGATCGTGTGGTCTCCAGCCAAATCCTTGATCAATTCGCGTGTTTCACTGATTTGCTTAGGATCCAGACCGGCCGTTGGTTCGTCGAGAATTAGCACATCCGGGTCATGCAAAATCGCCTGTGCGAGTCCCACGCGTTGTCGATATCCTTTCGACAGTTTGCCGCAGAGTCGGTTGGCAACATCTGTCACGTTAGTCCTGGCCATAACAAATTCGATTCGGTTGGTCCGGTCCGATGCTTTAACGCCACTAATTCTTGAGGCAAAGGTTAGATATTCTTGAACGGTCATATCTGGATACAGCGGTGGCGTTTCTGGAAGGTATCCCGTACGCTGCTTAGCTGCAATGGGTTGGTCGAAGATGTCAAAGCCTGCGATGAGTGCTCTACCTTCGGTAGCTGGAATGCAGCCCGTGAGAATTCGCATTGTCGTCGTCTTGCCAGCGCCATTAGGGCCGAGAAAGCCTAGAATCTGACCCGGCTCAACTCTAAAACTGACGTCATCCACTGCGGTGAAACTGCCGTATCGTTTTGTGACGTTCTGAACCTCAATCACTGAGGAAACTCCTTACAATTGTCTCTGATCTATTTCAGGAACTCTCGCGCTTATCTTTAGACGGCTGTATGTCGAAGGTTGACGGTCGATTCGTTGGTCCCGTCAGCCGTAACATACAGAAGAGAAGTGAATTATAGCGACAGGCCGTCAATATAAACGCACAGATTAGCGGTGTCAATACGGGTTTCTTCAGATTCTGCCTACATTGAACAAGCCTACCTTCATCAAAAAGAGATCGGCGGCTCACCTTTTTGTTGGTCGATGAATTGATCGATCTCAGATTGCTCAGACGCTTCGACTCTTTCAAACTGCAGCCCCATTCCGGTCCGATGGTTACTCCAAGCCACGCGCGATTCCGCTTCTATGTTACGCGATGATCCGGGTAGTCGAAATTGCAGCAGCACTTTTGTTCCAACGTCGAGAGGTGCGAGGGTCCGAACCGCTAAGCCGCCCTTACTGACATTAAGTGTCGGAGCGGTTGCGACAGTATCAGCAAAACGAAAAGTGACCGGAAGGTTCAGCGTCACACGAGTGCTGGTACGACGGTCGAAACTATCTGGGAACAGTCTTGGCACTAGGGACGGAACGATATGTTTTTCGGCACAGTGTTCATTGATAAATGAGTCAATACCGAGATTTGAGAGTTCTCTGACTTCAGCTGCACTTCTGACCGAACCGCTGAGAATGACGATAGTAGCTTTTATGGCACGGGTTTTGAAGGCTTTAGCAACGTGGGTATGAGGACTCCAAATTTGCAGGTCAAGTAACACAAGATCAGCCGCGGGTTGAGACTTGTCTGTCTGGGCAATTAATTCATCCTCTGACGTCACTTCAAGTGTGTTGTGCCCTGCGTGTTCAAGAGCGGTCGAAAATCGCTTCCTCGTGCGGATATCTCCGACGGCGACGATGATGGTTCTCGGTGAGGACGGTAGTTGTGTCATTAAGATTTCTTATAGAATTTACTGGATATTTTCCTTTAAACGTTGGTGCCGTGGCTATATGGCTGTTAAATGTCCAGAATGTGACGTTGAGATTGAGTCAGATTCGTTAGACGAATTTGACGTTGACATGGGTGACCACTTGATTTGTACTGTCTGTGCAGCCAGCCTTGTGGTTTCTAAGCTCAATCCCGTCGAATTGGTGATTGAAGCAACTAGCCAGCCGGTCGACCCGGACGGTCATGATTGATGAGCGCTGATCAGGCTGGGCAGGTGGTAAGGCTGATGAGTAGGCCCTTGGAGTTAATATGTAAGGGGCGGTAACTTATTGACAGGTTTCGGCTAAACTTTGTAAGCTCACGAGCGCTTATCGTGTATCAATTTAGAATTTTAGCGTAGTATTAGTCACTAACGCTTAACAATGGCAAGATGTGTTCAGGTCATATGGAGAGAACTATGAAATCCGCATGGCGAAACCTGACAGCTTTAGCTGTTTGCGCCGTATTCGTAATCGGCGCTGCCGCATGTTCTTCTAATCCCCCACCTGAGCCGCCGCCACCACCGCCGCCGGCTCCCGAGCCGCCGCCGCCGCCACCACCACCACCACCGCCGCCGCCGCCGCCGCCGCCACCTCCTCCTCCCACTGAGGAAGAGTTGTTTGAGCGGATGAGTTTGGAGGAGTTGAATAGCTCTTCGCCGCTTGATCCTGTCTTCTTCAACTACGATGAAGCCGAGATTTTGCCCGAGGCGAGACGGATATTGCAACGGAGCGCCGATTGGCTCAGGAGATGGTCTTCTACACGGATCATGATTGAGGGGCACTGTGACGAGCGAGGTACGAATGAGTACAACCTTTCGTTGGGTGA
>Ga0310342_100002288_pt1 | contig 12279 bp, 10 predicted proteins | sample S15DNA20500_MG_FD_206155 | JGI IMG/M metagenome (GOLD analysis project Ga0310342, IMG submission 206155) | Marine microbial communities from station ALOHA, North Pacific Subtropical Gyre - S1503-DNA-20-500_MG | ecosystem: Environmental > Aquatic > Marine > Oceanic | place: Pacific Ocean: North... | reverse complement strand
TCACACTCGGCCAGGCAGTTCCCGGAACCACGGTGGATATTCCGATCCTGGCCGATCTTTCCAGCCAGCACGCGACGATTCATCGCGATGGGGAGAATTACCTGGTCGAACCTCATGGCACTGTCTCTCTGCATGGCGACAGGATCCTCGAACCGACACTCCTGAAGGACGGGGCCGAGCTGACCCTGGGCCGCGATGTCCAGATGCAATTCCGCACACCGCATCCTCTCAGTACCACGGCCCGGCTGGATTTCACAAGCCATTACCGCACCGAACCACGCAGTGACGCCATCCTGCTTGTTTCCCAGTCAATCGTCCTGGGGCCGAGCCAACAAAACCACGTCGTCTGTCACCAGTGGCCAGACGATATTGTCATTTTCCAGCGGCAAAACAAGCTTTTCTGTAGAAGCAAACAACCGGTGAAACTCGATGGCAAGCCACTTCCATCAACGACGCCGGTCCAATGTGGCCAGCGAATCTCCATGGAAGGCTGCGTGATCAGCCTGGAGGAGATGTAAGGTGATATCTAGCAGAACTGGACAGGCGAATCGTTCAGGCGATAACCTAGACCGTGATGATATGAACCAGCAACAACCGGCTCCCGGTGCGAACGTGGAAAACAAGGCAAACATCTTCACTCATGAGAGCGGAAGCAAGCCGCTTGAAGGTTACACGATCAAGCGGGGAATCGGCGTCGGCGGATTTGGCGAGGTTTACTTTGCTATCAGTGACGGCGGTAAGGAAGTTGCCCTCAAGAGGATCCAGCGGCATCTGGACATCGAGTTGCGGGGCGTGCGCCACTGCCTGAACCTCAAGCACGCGAACCTGGTCGGCCTCTTCGATATAAAACACGATGCCCAGGAAACCGGCTGGGTCGTGATGGAATACGTTTCCGGGCAGAGCCTGAAAGAGCTGCTTGACCAGAGCCCGGGGGGCATTTCGCTGGACGAAGTGGCCGCCTGGATTCACGGGATCACAAGCGGGGTGGCCCACCTGCATCGCCACGGCATCGTGCACAGGGATCTGAAACCCGCCAACATTTTCTTCGATGACGGCCTGGTGAAAGTGGGCGACTATGGCTTGAGCAAGTTCATCTCCTGCAGCCGCCAGGAAGGCCAGACCGAGAGTGTCGGGACTTTCCATTACATGGCCCCTGAAATTGGCAAGGGGGAATACGGCAAGCAGGTGGATGTCTATGCCCTTGGCATCATGCTTTTCGAGATGGTCACTGGTAACGTTCCCTTTAATGGGGAGAGCAGCCAGGAGATCATCATGAAGCACCTGACGGACGAGCCGGACCTGTCCAGTATCCACTCCCGATTCCGGGACGTGATAAGCAAGGCGCTGGTGAAAGACCCGGCCCATCGATTCGAAGATGCCCTGGAAATGCTGGCGGCACTTCCCGAACCGGACTACGAGAAGCTGGGCCAGTTTTCCCCACCCCCACGAAATGTCAACCTGCAACCCACCACCGCTCCACCAGCCGAGGAGATCATTGACCTGGTCGCAATTCCACAGTCAGTGGTCCAGCCGACGACCACGGTCGTTCGCAGAAACCGGAAAACTGTACCGGAAAAATGGGAGTACCTGGCAAGACAATCCCTTGGTTCCCCTTCAGCAACAATTCGCACAACGGGGTTGCTCGAGTCCATGCTCAAGGCAACCGCCATCTCGGTTATCCTGACCCTGGTGATGTTCGTGGTCGGGGGCATCCCATCTGTTGGCCGAACGATAACGCTGTTTGGCTGGCTGGCGACGATCAACCTTGCTAGCTGCTGGATGGTCCTGATCCTCGCACATTTCTGGGAACTCAAGAGCGGCGACGAGGTCATTCGCAGGCTAATCATGTTCATCGGAGGGGTAGGGGTAGGAACCCTGGCATATCTCACCGCTGGATTTCTTCATGTCACGCCGGCTGACTTCGGCGGCACCGGTATAAGTCCCGATCACCCCTGGGTCTTCTCCAGCAGTCTTTTCAGCCTGGAACATCTTGCCCTTAGTTATGGTGCCCTGTTCGCCATTTTTTCCTGGTGGAAACAGGCCGATCCCCTGCGGATGCACCGGATCAGCTTGATCAACGCAATCGCCTGTGCAGTCGTTGCCTGGTTTTTGCCGATCTTGCTTTTCCCGCTGGGAATCATGGCGGTCGCCACGGTCTCCATCACCGTGCAGGCTTCCTCCCCGTGGATGTCCCTGGACCAGCGTCAGCACTTCAAGGTCGAAGCCCGTTACGAGTGAAATCAGATCATGATGTCACAAGCACCCAGAAAGCGATTTTCACTATCTCCCCATGGTGCGTTGGCACTGCTGCTGGGCATCCTGTTGCTCGTCGCAGGGTGTGGAGAAGACGAACCAGAGAACACGCAAACCCCAGGGGCAGGAGCCGGCCCGGAGACCGTGGAGGTGATTCCCGGCTGGGTCAACACGGAGCCGGAGAGCAATGATCATTTTGATCGCTTCGTGGTCCACGGGGGCTGGTGGGCAAGTGATGAAGAAGCCCGCTCAGAATACCAGGGACTTCTGAAGAGAAGTATCCACAGCCAGTTGGACGGTTACCTGGACGAATCAGCTGGACACGCGGGGGTGCAAACAGCACGTGACACAAGCGAGGACGATCGCTCGGTATACCAGCAGGAATTACTCAAAAAACACCCGCAGGTGGCCCACGAGTTAGTTCATTACGACCCGGAACAGTTCCAGGAACGTGTCCACATCTCCCAGCCCTACAAAGAGACAAGGGAATTCAAGGTGGCAGGCCTTATGTACCAGCTCCACAGCCTGGTCGAGATTGAAACCGGTCTCAAGGAAGAACTAGGCCATCGCTGGACATCTTACGAGAGCCGTCATCGCGTAGGCCAGCTGGGGCTTGGCTGGCTGGCCATCGTGGGGATCATCGTGGTCCTTTACTTCCACCTGCGAATGGGACAGGCCGACATTCCCCGTCGAAGAAAGTTCTTGCTAAGCATGGGACTGGCGGTCGTCCTTCTTTTCCTGTTTCCGCTGCTTGCACAGTGGATCCGGTGGATATAGGGCTGTCGCTTTCCTGCCTGTTTCCTTGCGGCGCATCGTTCAGGATGACACACTTGATCGGTGGGAGAAGTACCCGGAGGAAAAGAGGTTCTCGTGGAAGCCGATCAGCATCTTGTCGAGCGAATTCGCCAGGGAGAGTCCGGGGCATGGAATGACCTGATCGGCCTGTACGAGGGCCGCCTGCTTGCCTACGTCTCCCGGCGACTCCAGAATCGGTCTGCGGCGGAGGACATTGTCCAGGAAACATTCATCGGTTTCCTCAACAGTCTCCCCAACTATGACGGACGACGCCCCCTGGAAAGCTATCTTTTCAGCATCTCCTCGAACAAATTGACAGACCACCTGCGCCGGGAGGGCCGGCGGCCAACGATTCCATTGGCTGCCGCCAGCAGCAATCACAGTGAATGGCAACTGGCGGGCAACCAGCGGGCTGCCAGCAGTATTGCCAGGAGCGATGAGCGACGGGCAATGGAGGAACACGCGCTGCGGGATGCCCTGAAGAAACAGGTGAAAAACTGGCAGGACCGTGACGACTGGCTCAAGATCCAATGCCTGGAGTTGATCATTGTACGGGGCTGGTCCAACAAGCAGGCGGCCGGGGAGTTGGGGATAAGCCAGCAGAAAGTCGCTTCCATCAAACATGAATTCGTCAAGGCACTGACCCGCTCTATCCGTAGCCGGGGGCTTCCCGAGGAGGTCTTTCCCGAGCTTTACGAGATGGATTGACAAACCTCCTGGGATGAAACGCGATTACCCATGACAAGTGATTTCTCCTCGTCCGAGATTGAAGCCTTTCTTGATGAAGCACTCGAGGCCGACAAGATGACGGCCATCGAGGCCTCGCTTCGGGATGACAAGCAACTGCTCGGACAGGTGGCCGAGGCCATCTCCCGGCGAGATGCCGGAATCCACTCGCTGGGAGAAATCTGGCGCCGGCACCGCATCAGTTGCCCGGCGCGGGAGGACCTGGGAAGTTACCTGCTGGAAGTCCTCCCTGGCCCGCAGCACCTCTACGTTCACTTTCACCTGGTGACCGTGGGCTGCCGCCTTTGCCAGGCAAACCTGGATGATCTGAGGCAACTGCAGGGCGGGGCAGAAAAGGACCGCCAGGCACGCAGGAAAAGGTATTTCGAATCCAGTGCCGGTTACCTGCAGCGGGATAACTAGCGCAAGCGCTGCCCAAGTGCCTGCCGGTGCGGTGCCGTGGCCTTCTCGATCTGCTGGCGCGACTGGAAAGGAATGTACATCCCCCGCATCACCATCTGGTAACACTCTCCGAGCTTGTAACGGGGGATAAAAAACTGGAAATCCCAGGCCGGGTTACCAGCCCCGCCGCCGGAAGGAGACTGGGTGAGTCGCACCTGGTCGGACGGCCGGAACATCTGGACCCAGGCCATTCCATGACTGATGCCGTAGTACCAGGGATCGCGAAACTGGTGATGACTCCGGTTAAAAACCAGGGTAAGGGGGAAATCATCGGCATGTGAAAACCGGCGACGATCCCGGCTCCCGATATGTGTTGACAGTTTTCCGTGGGCTGGAGTCACCCCACGAATCCATCCATCTACCGTGCTGGGGGGAGTCGTTCCCCAAAAGTGAATATCCAGCGATTCCGGCTGGTGAATGTAACTTGCCCAGAACAGCCCGATGTAACCATGCTCAAATGTGTCCCGCCTGGGGATGCACTCGAGGGTCATCTCGATCACGCCGTCGTCGAGCATATGATAGCGAAGGCAACTCTCCAGCCCGTAGTGGGGCGAGGGTGCCTGGTAGAGTTCGACTGTTCGGTCATCAATCCTGCGCAGCTCCATCGGAGCATTGCGTGGCTCAAACAGGATTGTCCGGTCACGGGGTTCCCCGTCATGGATATGCTCGTAATTCAAGCCGGCATAGGGGGGCACAAACAGGTTGGCTGGTCGTTCCCGGTGGGAGAGCCGTCCCACTCCGCTGTAACCCGCACGGTGCCCTGGCAACTGGTCGTCGTCTACTGCCTCGTTTGTCACGATCACGGCCTCGACACCGGCGGCGCGCAATACCATGTATGGCTTCTCCGGCACGCTATAGGAAATCAACTTGTTGCTGAGCGTGGTCACCCCCTGCTTTTTTTCTGCCGACAACAGGATCGTGGAAAAGACCACGCCAACAAGGACGATCGCAGCTGTCGCCCACCGGCTCTTCAAAAACATGGCATTCCTTCCTCCATCGACCTTTCACACACGGCTTGATTATAGGGTCCCCTGGAAGGGAGTTCACCCACCCGGGTTTAAAGCCCGGCCAGCTCCTTTTCCAGCATCTCGATCAAGCCGGCAAGGTCCTGGCACTGGCCAATCATGCCTGCGTCCAGCAGTATCCGGCGATCCGTTTTCAGTTCCAGCAGGCAGGCAGGAAGCGGACCGGCCAGCTTTCGCGTCTGGTCATCAAGCTGATCGGCATAAAGGAACTGGATCTCCAGGGGGAGTGACTCCAGGAAGTCTCGCCATGGCCCACGCATTCGGTAAGTGTATGTAAGCCGGCAAAGGTCACATTTGTAGCTGCCTGGAGAGAATGTCTTGTGCAGCAGATCCCGCAACGCCTGCAGTGTGCCACTGCGGGAATTGTAGATAAAGACCAGCCTGCCTTCCGAAGAGGACTGGTTCATGCGCTTTTCCCCAACAGATCCCATCCCGTACCGCGTTTGCCATTCCCTCCTGGGGCGTCAACGTGATCGGGGTGGAGAAGGTGCGCAAGGACCTCGATGGTATCCACCACGCGCGGTCCGGAACGATTCAGCAGGGCGTTTCCATCGATCACAAAAACCCGTTCCTGCCGGACCGCCGCGAGTTCTTTCCAGCACGGCAGGCCCGCAAGCCCCCCTGCCTCGTGCTGGGAGCGGTCCAGGTCGAAGCCACAGGGAGCCACCACGATCACCTCCGGGTCCAACTCCACGACCTCTTGCCAGCTGTGGTAAACGCTCTCCGTTCCTGCCTCTGCCAGCAGGGATTCCCCTCCTGCCACCGAGACCAGGTCAGGAACCCAGTTGCCTGCAAGCATCATCGGTTCGATCCACTCGATGCAGGCCACGCGTGGTTTCGGTTGTCCCATCACCTGCTGCTGGACTGCCAGCATCCGCTCCTGGAGCTGGCTAACCAGCTGTTCCGCTTTCTCCTGGCACCCTGTTGCCTGCCCCACCTGGACAATATCCGCCAGGATCTCCTGGAGGCTGGCTGGATTCAGTGGCAAAACGCGGGAGTGAAGAGAGGGATTCGATTCCAGCAGGTCAAGCACATCCTGGTATCGAACCGCGCAGACGTCACACTGCGCCTGGGTAATTATCAGATCCGGCCCAATTCGGCAGATCTCCTCCACGTCAAGCTGGTAGAGTGGTTCTCCTGCTCCCAGTAGCCGGCGGACGGTGTCATCAATCTCGACGCTACAAAGCGATGAAGAGAGCATCGACCGGGTGACTCGCGGCCTGCCAATGACGCTGGGCGGGTAATCGCACTCGTGGCTGATCGCCTTGAGCCTGTCCAGCAATCCGAGGCTGGCCAGGATTTCCGTGGCACTTGCAAGCAGGGAGACAATCCGCTGAGGACCGTGCATCGGGATCCGGGTTCTCTTTCCTGGCCAGGTCGCTACTGGGGATTGATTCCACCTGTTGGATCGAAACCTTCAGGCAACTGATTCACATCCGTTTCGTATTTCTGCAGGAGCCCTTTCAGTTTGAAGTCAGCAGGAATACTCTCCTCCACCTGGGCCAGCAAGCTCTCGTAGTTCGCCACCGATTGCCGAAGGATCTCCGCTTCCGGGTCATCCATCAGCTGTGGAAACTCGTCAAAGATCTTCGCCCACTTGTCCCAGCCAAGCTCATACTGCCGGCGCGCCTTTTCCAGTTCCGCATTGACAAAAAACTCGTCTGCCAGCCGGACCGCCTGGCGGGCGTCGGTTGACAGCTTGAGCTGTTCCACCTCACAACGCATCTTGAAATAATCAAAATTCACCATGCCACGGCAGTACTCGGACGCCATGGCATATTGCATTTTCTCTTCATATCGATCAGCCAGTTTCTGGGTTGCCAGCTTCAGCTCATCAGGAAGCCGCCGGATGAACTCCGCGTTGGTAATTTCCAGCTTCATCTCCGCAGCACTGGCCAGTGTCTCCTCGTCCTGGGAACGAATACTCGCAGGCAACGACCGGGCTTCCCTTTCCGCCGAGGTCAACAACTGCTCTCTTTCCAGCTGTATTTTCTCATAGAGCCCGGGATCCTGGGCGATGATCTCTTCCTGGATCTTCTTCACGGCAGTCCTGTGTGTCTGGATGTCGTTCATGCGAATCGAGATGCCAATCGGCGTCTTGATTTCCTGGTTCCCCAGTTCGTTCCACCCCTCCCCGGCCCGTCGAAAGGCCTCCCGACCTTTCTCATCAAGAAACCCCTCGTCCTCGATTGCGATCGCAAAAGAGATCAGGGTCTTTGGCTTGACCGTGTAAAACTGCAGGTGGTTTTTTCCCATGCTGCGAAGCCCGAAGCGGTCGTTCGCATTCTCCGACTTCTGGTACCACTGCCAGGAAACAAGCCAGTTATCCGGGGATCCAGTCGGACCCAGCGAGCGGCGGGAGAAGGTATCAATTCCCTCTTCCAGGGAAAGCTCCTGGTGAAAATCAACATCTTCCTGGAAGAGCACGCGAAACTGGACCTTTTCATCCGGTGTGCCAATTTTTTCCCCGATAAAACTGCCCACGTTCTGGAGCAACCGCGGTTGCTCACGGTTGTAGTGGGTACCATCGACAAGGAACTTGATCCCCCGCTTGACCCAGTGGTATCGCTGGCGGTAATCATCGAATTCCGAGGAGATATTGTAGGACAGGTTATGCGCCTGGAATTCCCAGACCTTGATAAAATGCGGCTGCAACTTCGTGATCTGGTTGAGCGTGGCACTGAGATTATCAAAATCCTCTGTCTTGTGATAATGGGCGGCCTTGTCCCAGAGGATATTCACCGCCACGCCACGCATTCCAAAAGTCGCCAGTTGCATGGACACACTGACCGGATCAATCTCTCCCAGCTGCGCGTGTGAAAGCCCATAGGACTCCCGCAATTGCGAGAGCTTCCCGCCGCTACTGGTCGTCGAGGCGGGCTGGCCAAGCACGAAAAGAGGGAACAACAACAGCATGATCGCGCTGATGTAGACAACCTTGCGGACGAATGGATTATTCCGGTTCATGCGGCAAACTCTCTTGTCCTGAGCACAAAGTATCCCATCACCGAGAGCACGAGGAAATACCCGAACGTGATCATCGCGTGACGCATTAGAATGTGCCTGTTGATATCGTACCCGTAAGCAACTTTGCGAACCGTGTTAAATTCCGGGTAGTTGGGCAGGAGATCTGAAGCCCATATCATGACCCGCATGTAGACGTCGTCGGCTCCCTGGTCGTCAGCTTCCTGCTGGGTCGTGATCCTGTAAAGCGACTCCAGAGGGCCACCGCCGGTGATCTCTCCTGTTTGGATATCGGCGAGGAAACCACTGAACATACCCAGCACGATCGTGGCCAACGTGGCCTTGAGGGCAACAATGCCCGTCAGGAAGGTACTGAAAAAGACACCGAACAAGACCACCAGGACCATCTGCATCCAGAGTCCAAGGTAACACTTGCCAAAGTTGATCCAGAAGCTGTTGGGCGTCGCCTTGAGGTACACATCGGCCTGGGCCATGCCAAAGAACTGGGCACGCTGCCGGCAGCGAATCCATACTTCCAGCTGGCCATTTTCATCTACCAGGTCGTCAAACAGGTCCAGTTTCTTCAGCTGCCCGCTGTTGTCCTGGAACTTGAGCTCGTCAAGCTCGACGAAAACCTCGCTTACGGCAAACTCTGTCGCCCGGAAAGGAATTGGCATGCACTGCCGGCGAGCGGGATCGGCATTCGTGGTGGGACTGGGATTGCGAAGAATAATCTCCCCGGGAATCTGCTCTTCAATCTGTCCCTTGCTCGTGCGGAACACGCGGATATCCATTTCCAGCATTAACCCATCGGGGAAATTGTCCGGGGAGATGTTGGAAAAAGTCCAGACCGCGGCTCCGAGCGTGTTCCCCTCGATGTAACTTCGATAGGTCCACTCCTTGCCAACATTCAATCCCACATCTTCCTCCTGCCCTTCGCGGTTTCGGAAGATCAGGGTTCCGTAAATCGGTACGCGGGCCTGCAGGCTCCCCTGCGGTCCGCCAATCTCCATCGAACCGTCCTCCTGGAGTGTCACGGGATGTCGGTGCTCCCTGACAATTGGATTGGTTGTTCCCAGTGTCTTGCCCTGGGCCGTCGTGTCCTCATCCACGAAAAAATCATGGCGGTGGTGGGAGTCCCTGCTGGTTTCCCCGCTATGCTGATTCAGATTCGTGGCGGGATCGAGCTGGGCGGAGGTCGCCTCAACCTGGTGGCTGTGATGCAGGCCCCGGTAGACAAAAACGCCGCTGACCAGGCCCATCACCATCAGCAGCAACGTCCCCACAGTGACAAATCCCAGCACACGGCCCCAGAACATCTCCAGTGGACGCACCGGCTTGGTGACAATCGTGTAGATTGTCCGGTCCTTGATATCGTTGGGCAGGCTGAAGGCACTCAGGAACATGGCCAGCGCCAGCACAAGGTAATTACTCATCGTCAGCACAAAGCCCAGGTAGAGCCGGGCAGGATGGTCATTCTCCACGTCCAGCATCCAGCCGGCGAATAACATGACCAGGACAAAGACACCGAAGACTACAAGCACGCGTCGACGAAGGGACTCCTTGACGGCCAGTTGTGCGAGTGCAAAAACGCGGCGAAGCGAGATCCTGACACCGTCGCGGGAAAAGAAACCAGTGACGGCACGGGAAATGATATAGATTGCCTCGGTCGGCCCATGTCGCACGACGGCAAAGGCGTAGCAGATGGCGAGGCCAAGCGAGAAAAGGACCAGGACGATCTTGGCGTAGCTCCAGGCCGCAGCCGGAAACCAGTCGCCAAACGTAATAAATTCACTGGGGTCAACAATCATGATCTCTACATCCTGTCCGAAGGAGCTGGTTTCAACGGGCCCGGCTAGTCATCTTCTTTATCCGTGCTATCCGGCGAGGAGCTACCAGTTTCTCCGACAACTTCATGGAACAGGTCCTCGAGCGTGCTGGTGGGATTTTCCATCGACACCACCTCCCCCTGGTGACGCTCAATCACCTTGCGGATTTCTTCTTCCGCCTCGGCATTCAGGCCCCGGGCCTGGATCTGGGTCACGTCCTGTACAGTGAGCAGGTCGTCGACGCGGCCCAGTTCTTTCAGTTCCCCCTGGTGGAGAATCGCGATCCTGTCACAGACATCCTGCACGTCAGCCAGCAAGTGGCTACACATCAAGATGGTCTTGCCCTGGTCCCGCAACTTGATGATCAGTTCTTTCATCTCGCGCGTACCAATCGGGTCCAGCCCGGTCGTCGGTTCATCCAGCAGGATCAGTTCAGGGTCATTGATGAGTGCCTGGGCCAGCCCGATACGTCGTGTCATCCCCTTGGAGTATTCCTTCAACTGCCGCCGCTTCGCCCAGTCCATACCGATCAGGTCAATCAACTGCTTGGTCCGGCTGCGCCGCTCGGCCGCCGAGATATTGAATAACCGCCCATAAAAATCGAGCGTCTCTTCAGCGTTCAGGAACTTGTAAAGATAGGATTCTTCCGGCAGGTAGCCGATCCGTTCATTCTTGCTTACATCGGTCGCTTCCTTGTCAAAGACAAGTGCCTTGCCGCTGGTCGGAAAGAGCAGCCCCAGCAACAGCTTGATCGTGGTCGACTTACCGGAGCCATTGGGTCCAAGCAGGCCGAAGATCTCGCCACGGCGGACCTGCATGTCAAGTGCCTTGACCGCTCGCACCTTGGACCGACCCCAGAAGTCCCGGTAGACCTTTGTCAGGCTGCGGGTTTCAATAATCACTTCGCCCTTGCCATCGCTTGTGGGCTCGGGAGCTTCCTCCTGGCCGCTCACATGAGATGAGGAATCCTGCTGTTCCAGATCAACTGTCTTGGGGGTATCCATGGTCTTTTCCCAGAAAAAAACGTGCCTTCGCGGACTCGTGCCTGACTTGCTTGTTTACGTCTCCGCCAGTATTCCGGTTCGGCAAGATCCCGGGTGCTGACGCGACAGGTCTTATTTCATCCGTGAAGTTCACTATAAAATATGTAGTTGTCTCCGATGACAGCCTCGTCCAGACTGGTGGATCATCAAAAGCCAAAGAGATATCCTCTATTCTGACTCACTTTAGCGGTGTGGATCCAAAAAAACCTATGCGTCACCAGCATGAAACGACAGATCCTTCGGCCTTGCTCGCGCTTTTGTACGATCGTATCGATTATGAGCGTCGTGGCCTGCCGGACGAACAGGGAGAGTTCCGCCTGGACCGGATGCGCCAGTTAATGGAGCAGCTGGGAAACCCGGCCGATTCACTTCCCTGTATCCACGTCGCCGGCACGAAGGGGAAGGGTTCCACGGCCTGCATGATCCAGCAGATTGCCCTCCTGGCGGGATACCGCGTGGGACTTTACACCTCCCCGCACCTGGAATGTCTCGAGGAACGATGGGCCATTGATGGCCAGGCCTGCCGGCCGGAGCAGCTCAGACGATTGCTTCAACAGGTGCAGCCCGTGGTCGAGATGCTCGACAAGCAGGATCCGCAGAAGCAGGGGCCAACTTTCTTTGACATCACCACGGCAATGGCCATTCTCCATTTCCAACAGTCCCAGGTCGACCTTGCGATCCTGGAAGTTGGTCTCGGAGGCCGTCTCGACAGCACGAATATCTGCCATCCCGATGCCTCGATCATCACCAATATCGGGCTCGACCATACCCACCTGCTCGGCGGCACGATCGAGGAGATCGCGGCTGAAAAGGCGGGTATCATCAAGCCCGGGATTCCTGTCATCTCGGGAACCAGGGACGCCGGCGCCCGGGCTGTGATCCAGGACATCGCCCGGCGGCAGGGGGCCCCGCTGCTGTTAATCGGACGGGATTTTGATGTCCGGCGGAATACCCGGAACGTCGCCGGAGAGCCGGAACAATTTACTTTTTCCGGGACAATCAATGGCCGGGAGATCTACTGGGAGAACCTTGCCAGCGGCATTCCGGGTCGGCACCAGGTGGAGAATGCAGCCGTGGCCCTGGCCACCATCGCTTGCCTTGCCGACCGCTGGCCCATCGACGAGCCATGGATCCGTCAAGGCCTGGCAACGGCCTACTGCCCGGCCCGCCTGGAGTTGTTTC